>Ga0213824_1001948_pt1 | contig 10695 bp, 11 predicted proteins | sample MC6MC0906MG_FD_179892 | JGI IMG/M metagenome (GOLD analysis project Ga0213824, IMG submission 179892) | Enriched soil aggregate microbial communities from Iowa State University, Ames, United States - MC6-MC0906-MG | ecosystem: Environmental > Terrestrial > Soil > Unclassified | place: USA: Iowa...
TGGCATTTGTGCCTCGAACTGTACGCCCTGCTACAGGCATCTCAAAAAACGTTAATTCAGTACCTGCTGCTCCCGTTAAGTCTCCATAAAATAAGTGATACATAGATGGCGAATCCTGATTCACTGTCTTTTTCACTCGACGTAAACCTAGAATTTTTGTATAGAAATTATTATTGCTTTTACCATTTTTCGTTAGCATGGATATATGGTGGTGTCCACTTAATTTGTTCATGATTCATTTCCTCCTCGTTTTCACTTGACTAAGCAAGTGATAATCTAAAAAAAATCACAGCGGCGGTAATTTTTTTTCACGACTATACTTTTCAAGCTTAGACATAAGTGTATATAAAGATTTCATTTCTTCTTCTGTTAATACCTCTTCAAAAAATGAGGATTGAAAGTGTAGCTGACTTGGTGTCGCAGCATCAATCATTTGCTCGCCTTTTGCAGTTAATGAAATTGTTTTCGTTTTCCAATTTTGCTTGCGTTCAATAAGTCCTTCTTTTTCAAGTCTCGCAAGCATTCGAGACATCCCGCCTTGCGTGACGGTTACTTTCTCTGCCAATTGTGATTGTGTAATCGGTGCATAAGTCTTGATTTGAATAAGAACATCGAACTGAGCAGTTGTTAAATCAAATCGCTTTAAAAATTCATTAGATAGCTGATTACTTTGTGTTGTAAAGCGCATCATTCTAATCCAAGTCAGTGACCCAAGTGTATGTTTTCGCATCGCTTCATCCTCCTTTCAATCATCACTTTACCACGCAAGTGATAAACAAGCAAGAAAAATATCTTGAATTCAAGATAAAATTCAGTGTGAAGCTCACACTATATAATGCCATGTGTGGTAATCGGATATAAATTACCTTTAAAGGCAAATGAAATCCTTCCCGTTTCTTCAGATACCACCATAATTAATGCATCACTTACTTCACTTAATCCTAATGCTGCTCGATGCCTTGTTCCTAATTTCTTCTCCCCCGTATAACGTTCTGATAGTGGTAAGACATTTGCAGCCGATTCAATTAGATTTTGGTTTACTAAAACGGCGCCATCATGTAGAGGGTTTCCTGGAAAGAAAATAGTTTCTAATAAAGAATGGGTTAACTCGGCCCCTATATGAACCCCGGGCTGTATAAGTGATTTTAAGGAGTCTTCTCGTTCAATAACAATTAATCCTCCATGTCTTCGCATAGACATATTCTGAACACAATGTGAAAGCTCCGGATATTTTTCAGTAAACGGGGAAAGATAGCAATTTAAATAAAACGTTGCTGCTTTCATTTCAATCGTAATAAATTTCTCTTTAATCTTTTCAAAATTCCCAAGCAGACAATTTGTATCTATATCCATGGCTTCTACACTTTGCTGTAATGTAACGATGACCTGCAAAAGCTCATCTTTTAATGTTTGTTTCATTGGTGAAAGATCACAATTTATTGGATCCATAAAAGCATACCTCACTTTCAAATATCTTTTTTAGTTTCTCTAGATAGATTATTTTTATTCGCTCATAACAAAGAAAAGGCAGTTTCTTGTTATGTAACCAAGAAACTACCCTTCAGCTGTTAAAAAGATGTTAGTCGATCATTAATGTTTGCTAGTAATCCATAGCCTGGTGCAAAAAACTGACCAAAGGATGTTTCAACTATATTTTCAAAGGTCCCTGCTTGTGTAGTGAGCGAGTAATGAATGGCACGTACATATCCTTGATCTTGAGCCGTTCCGCTTGTGCGAGTAATGATTGCCCCTTCCTTTAAAGGCTTTGTAAAAGAGTATTTGACACCATCCATTTCAAAATTAAAGGCTTGATCAGTTTCCTGATACGTAATGTAGTAATAATCCTCAGCCTTAAAGTGATCATCGGCTGTTCTTTTGTAGACTCTATTTCCTGCAATATTCTGATATTCTAGCTTTTGTAGCCTATCATTTGGTAAAAAAGACGTAATCACTGGAGATTCATTCGGCATTTTTATGGCTAGCGCATTTTTAGGAATGGTAAACATTTTCCCGTTTACCGCGATTAATGCGCTATATTCATTTTCTGTATAGAATGATACTTCATCAAATCGTTTCAACTCTACCTGTTGAGAATGATCGATACCTTTAGCAATAACACCATAACGGATATAACGTTTGCCTTGATTATTCACAGGCTTCAGTAGGTTTTCTGGCATATAGCCTCTTTCCCCTGTCATAGATTGTACCTTAAGATAACCGTTTACCTCCATCCCTAAAGATTGGAAGGCAGATCCCTTTGGATAAATAAGCATTTTTTTCAAGGGATTAAAATCATTCAATGTAGAAGGTGGATTCCATTCGATTGCTCTAGCGCCATTCATTGGGCCCATTAGCAATTGTGTATCTGTTGTTACTGCATAATAGCCTTTATCTCTTGTCGTTGTTTCTATAATTCTAATATCGGTACCATCAACAGCACCATTTACTCCATTTCCTTCTTCTAAACTATAAAAGTAATTTAATTTCCCCTTGTCAAAATAAACCTCTGAAGAATAATTTCTTGGTACTTGCTCATTCAGTAAATGCTGTCCATATGCTAAATCTATCATTGGGTATTTTTCTTCAAAATAGGCTTTTGTTCCTTGACGATTACTCACAATATAAGCGGGATTGTAATAAAAAGAAGAGCGGATTTCAGTAGGCACTTCCTTAAAAATGACTAAATCTGTAGCTTGTACGCGGTAGCCTGAGCTCATCCAATAAAACGTTTTTTGGTCATATTTTTCAATATTATAGACACGGAAAAAATTATTTCGTTTAACTGTCATAGAGCTGTAAGTACCGTTAGAATTTTTCTTATAGACTTTAACATCTTTTGAAAATGTCATTTTTCCTGTTTGTCCCTTTACGATTTCTGCTCCATCCCAGTTAACTTGCGCATTAGATTTGGTTGGGGTAATAAAGAAGACAACAATAATGAGCAATGCTAGACTGTATTTTTTCATTTGACCTCCTCCAATAATACCTAAGTTTTTTCATTAAATAGTATAGCAAATAAATACAAGTAAAAGTAAAATCACGTGTCATTCGCAAATTAAACGATGACACGTGATTGCATTTACATATGTCCAGCACGAATTTTCTTTACAATACTAAAGGTTGTGTAGGCTGCAGCAGGTGCAAGTACTACAATAAAAATAAGCCAAACTGTTAAATTATCCGTAGCTTTTAATGTTTCATAATTTGTAATAACAAAAATGATAAGGCCAATTAGTAATAAATAGCTCAGCACATTTGGAAAAATAACGATTAATCGTAAAAGTGCTGGTGGCATTTTTTGCTGATTCATATAAACCACTCCCCTTTCACTTCATTATACGAAAATCATCTATTAACTTCACTATATTTCTTGATTATACCAAATGTTTGTCAGCTATTTTAAACCTTATATCTTCCTGCTGAATGTTGTAGATTCTCTGCTGTTGTATTTAGCCTATCAATAATCGTTGTCATTTCATTCATGCTCGTAGTTTGAACTTTAGCCTTTTGAGCAACTGCATCAACACTTTCGGATGTCTGTTTTGCAAGTAATGAAACATCTTCCATCGTAGCCGTCACTTCCTCTGTACTTGCTGCAATTTCCTCAGTAGAACTTGACACTAAATCGACCTGTTCCGCTAATACTTGTACATCATTAGTAATACCCTCAAAAGAATGCTGTACTTCATGGACAATGTCACGACCAGCCTGTAAAACCTCTGCAGTTGAATGGATAACAGATACAATATTAGCTGTCTCCCTTTGAACATTTATCACGACCTCAGATATTCGATCAGCCGCTACTTTTGAATCCTCAGCCAATTTTCGTACCTCTTCTGCCACTACCGCAAATCCTTTACCTGCATCTCCAGCACGTGCTGCCTCAATAGAAGCATTTAGTGCCAATAAGTTTGTTTGGTCTGAAATGCCAGTAATAACATTTGTAAATTCACCAATCATGCCTGATAATTTTTCTAATTCATGCGTACTCTCAACGGAAAGATTTGTTTTATCATGGATTTGTACTAATTGATTTTGGAGATTATTCATTATTTGCAAGCCATTACTTGCATTTTCTTCCGTATTACGAGAAATAGTAGATATTTCAGTGATTGATTCTGAAATATGCTGTATACTACGTGCCAATTCCTCCATAGAATGGGCACTATCTTCCGTATTTTTTTGCTGATGAAACGAGGCTTGAGCAACCTGACTAGATTCTTCCTGTATCGTTTCAGATGAATTAAGTGTCTGATAAGCATTCTCTTGAATTATGTATGTAGCCTCTTTAATTTGGCTAGCCTCCTGCTTTAAGTCACTCATAATCAGTTGGAAATTTTCCATCATGCCGTTACACGATGCTACTAACTGACCTATTTCATCTTTAGCTTTGACGTTGATACGTTTGGTTAAATCGGCTTCACCTTTGCTAATTTCTTCTAATGAGTTACGAACACTTAAAATTCGGGTAACCTGCCTTGAAATTGATATACCTGTTGTTAAGAAAATAACACATACAACGATAAGTGAAGCAACAATTGTCCCCATTAGAATATGTGAAAGTACTACATTAGAAACAACAACAGCTAGATAGGTGCCATTTGAAAGAGGCTTCACATATTGTGTAACACGAGTACCATCATATTTGCCTGAAAATTCAGCAGCATTGGATGATGAAAATTGTGCGGGTGAGAAGCCAATGGATTCAAGATTTTTATCTGCCGTGGCTGTTATTGTCTCACCTTTGTCATTCACAATAGCCGCAAATAGAACGGTCGAGGATAAATATTTATTTAGCTGGTTTATATAATACTCACTTCCAATACTGGCCTCTAAATCTAATAATTGCTGTCCATGCCGTGCAACTTGCACAATCTGCGGGGTTGCTGGATTCCAACTGCTTACACCAACGAATTTAAAGAATTCATCGTCCACATCACGAACTTGCGCCTTTTGTACAATTTCTTTTGCACGACCATCTAAAAGCTGCATATATTCTGCTGCTTGTCCGTTTGGATCAGAGCCGAAGTTAAAGTCAACTGTTGGTGCCACAGAAGTAACAGTTGTATTTCCTTTATCATCTGTACTCCATATTTCATCTATGTCTCCCCGCTCAGCAATAGCCTTTAAATCTTCATATGAAGCGCCCTTATCAATAATATAAGAGGCCATGACTGACTCAGCAATCATTTCCTTTTCCATGATTTCTTCTGCTCTTTCTCTTGATTGAATAGCACCCTCAATTCCCATAACGATAGAACTTGCAAGTGCCTCCCCATTGCTTTTTACACTTTTGTATGTTGCCTGATAAATATAAATAGAAAAAGCACCAATTATTACTACAACAATACCCATAATTTCTAGTAGCATTTTCCATTTCATAGATTTCCGCATATCCATAAATCCCCCCAAAAACATACGATTATTTCCATTTCATCATACAATATCAATTCGAGCGGTTTCATTAATTTTTTATTAAATCTAGAATAATAATTTTCTAAGTAAAATAAATTGTCACAATGTTGTAATAAATAGTCCGATTTTTCAGCCATGAAAAAATCTAAATAGTTTGGTCTATTTTTTTTACAGAGCTAAATATTTCATAAAAGTGATAAATTCTATTAGATTGTTATTTTTGAGCTATTGGAAGTAATTTAACAAAAATATTAAGCGTGAGTTTTTACCTAAATTTATAATTATAAATATTAAAAAGCACCTTTAAATGAAACTTCATTCAAAAGGTGCTTCCTAATAATTTTGTTATATCAAAATAATTTATTGTTATGCCATGTAAACACTTCTTGATCAGATGTAAGAGCAGTTTGAGGAAATATTTCCTGTGCCTCTGCTAAAAAAATTGGTAAATCATGCGGCATAAAACGTGCACTCAAATGATTTAATAGTAAAAATTTTACATCTGCTTGTTGTGCGATTTTCGCTGCCTCAACGTTTGTGGAGTGTCCATAGCTGGCTGCTAAACCAGATGTAGTGCCATCAAACGTAGCTTCATGAATAATAATATCGGCTTTATTTGCTAATAAAACTGACTCCTGACAGTATTTCGTATCGCCTAAAATAGTCAGTGTAAAGCCTTTTTTGGGCTGAGAGACAACATCTTTCGCATGAATAATTGCGCCATTGTCGAGCTCCACATCTTTTCCACCTTTTAATTGTCCTAGTAAAGGACCTTTGGGAACACCAAAAGCCTGCACTTTTTCCATTAACAGTTCACCTGGCAAATCTTTTTGCTCAATCCGATAGCCAAAGCATGGCACAACATGTTGAAGTTCCCCTGCAATCACCTTAAAATGTGCATCCTCATAAATTACACCTTCATGAACTTCAATAAACTGTATGGCATACGTTAAATGAGTCTTTGATAAGGCAAAGGTTTGCTCAATCCATTGTTGTAAACCTTTTGGGCCAAATATTGTTAATGGCTCATCTCCGCCCTGAAATGATCGAGAGCTTAGAAAGCCTGGTAAACCGAAAATATGATCACCATGTAAATGTGTAATAAAAATTTTCGTAACTTTACGGGGTTTTAGAGGAGTATGCAAAATTTGATGCTGGGTCGCCTCCCCGCAATCAAATAGCCACATCTCTCCTATCTCATCCAAAAGTTTAACCATCAGGGCACTTGTACTTCGTTCCTTTGAAGGCATTCCTGCGCCTGTTCCTAAAAAATGTAGTTGCACATATGCCACCTCACTTCTATGTCTATCGCTTTATTGTACCTTATTGTTAACAATAAGAAAAACCTTTGGTGACAAGCTTTCTCCAAAGGTTTGATAATTATTTCGGCTCCCATGATACAAGTGCCGCATGAAAATCATGGCGATAATAATAACGTCCGTTCTTTTCTTCAATAAAGGGCTTGAGCGACTCCTCAACATGTGCTCTATTAAACGTAGTAGTTAATATTTTTTTACTTTGAGTTGTGACAAGCTGCTCATAGCTTTCATATTCATAAACTCGCTCTAATGGGATGATGTTACACTCAGCATATATGTCCATTTCATAAAGTAAATTTAAAAATTCTATATAATCTCTTCGTGGAAACTTAATTTCGTAGCCAAATTTTTCATGCAAAATTTCATAATGCGGTTGAATTGGCCCTGTTGTCATTCCGATTATCGCACGCTTATTAGCGAGACGATTCATATGATGAAGTGCCGATTTGATTTCATACATTCGATAAAAACAATTGATGCCAATCACAATATCGTGAGCCTCTAGCTCATCGTCCGCAAGACTTTCCCATTTTGCATGGATATAAGAAACGTGCTGCTTGTCCTGCATACAATTCTGAAGATAGCGAAGAATACTGGCTGAGCTATCAACACACGTCACCCTTTGCACATAATCAGCAAGTGGAAATGTATAATTGCCCCAGCCGGGACCAATTTCCAATACAGAGTCCTCTGGTTGTATACTCTTTTTTATTTCTTGAAAAATCTTTGCAGCATAGGGATCTGTCTTTCCCGTTTTTTTACGTGCAATGGACTGTGCCCAGAATTGCTCTTCCAGCTGATCATCGACCATTCTTTCAGGCATTTGTCCATGCCAATCCTTCATACCTTCCTGCCATAATGCCTCATAATCAATGGCTAACGGTCCTTTTCTTGTCATACAGGTACCTCTATATTCATGATTTCGTATATTTTTTTTATATCGAGATTCGCACGAACATGCTTAGCAAGCATATTATAGGCATCTTCCCGACGCTCTGCATCACTTTTAACATCACTTGCTAAAGCAGGTAGCTCCTTTTTTATACGCAAATCATTGATAAGCTGTCGTGTAAAGTGACGGTTATGGAATAATCCGTGAAAATACGTTCCTATTACTTGCTCATCTGCACTTACTGCCCCATCTACCCGCCCATCAGCTAATTGTAAAAATGGTGACACTTCGTCGCGCAAAATCTTAGTTCGTCCAAGATGAATCTCATAGCCAGAAAATGTATCCTGACCTCTTGTTCCAGTCATTTGTACCGTTTTTTTATCTCCAACGAAAACTGTTTCCATTGGCAATAATCCTAGCCCCAGCGCTGAATCTCCGTTTCCTTCTACAGCCTCTGGATCTAATAATGTTTCACCAAGCATTTGAAAGCCGCCACATATGCCAATAATTTTTGTTCCTTGCTGGCGTAAATTAGCGATTGCTTGATCTAATCCCTGTTCCTTTAACCATGCTAAATCATCCATCGTATTTTTTGTCCCAGGTAAAATCAGTAAATCAGGCGTACCTAGCTCTTGAACGTTACCGATTAAACGAACACCAACCTCTGGCTCATCAAAAAATGGATCTACATCTGTAAAATTTGAAATACGTGGCAAACGAATCATTGCTATATCAATGGCGAACTCTCCAGGTTTAGGCTTTTTAAAGCGCAGAGAAGATAATGCAAGTGAATCCTCCGCTTCAATATTGACATCGACATACGGCACAACACCCAATACAGGAATGCCCGTTTCGCGTTCTACCCATTCAATACCATCATCGAGTAATTCTCGCAAGCCTCTAAATTTATTAATGATAAGCCCTTTCACACGTGCACGTTCTGCCTCATCAAGTAATGCGAGTGTCCCGACTATGGATGCAAAGACGCCACCTCGATCAATATCTGCAACTAGTACAACTGCTGCATCTGCTAAATGGGCCATCCGCATATTTGCAATATCACGATCTTTTAAATTGATTTCTGCAGGACTGCCCGCTCCTTCAAGTACAATGACATCATATGTATTTTGCAAAGTTCGTACAGATTTTTCTACAATGGGCATTGCTTCCTGAACAAATTGATTGCGGTAGCTTTTAGCATCCATATTTAAAAAATGCTTACCATGCACAATGACTTCAGATACCATATCCTGTTTCGGTTTTAGCAGTATGGGATTCATATCTGTCGTAGCAACAACACGTGCAGCCTCCGCCTGTACTCCCTGTGCACGGCCAATTTCGCCGCCATCTTGCGTCACGAATGAATTAAGCGCCATATTTTGTGATTTAAAAGGGACTATCTTTAGTCCATCATCTGAGAAAATACGGCATAGCGCAGTACAAATCATACTTTTTCCTACATCAGAAGCCGTTCCTTGAATCATGATTGATTTTGCTGGCATAGTCTTTTCCTCCATCTTAATAGTTAAAGCAGATAACTTCTCTCCACAGATTTCTGCTGTTCTCTTTATGCTTAAAATTCAAGACCTTTGACAGCTGGAATTCCCTCATCATAATAATGTTTTGTCGCCTCAATTGTTGACACTAAATCTGCCATGGCAATAAGTGCTGGATTTGCACTGCGTCCTGTAATGACTAAATGCATGGTAGAAGGGCGCTGTTGTATGGCTTCAATAACTTCTGCTAAAGGTAGCACATCATCAATTGGAAATTTTGTGATTGCCAGCGCATTGTTCAGCTCATCTAATACGAGTAAATCAATCGTGTTGTCTTGCAGGGCTGCTTTTGTTTTCTTCCAAGCCTTTGCTAAAGCAGCACGATGCTCTTCTGGCGTTTTTGTCCAAGTAAAGCCAATACCCATCTGCTCCATTTCCACGCCAAGCTTACTTAGTGCAATTTGCTCTCCATATGTACGCTCTGGTGATTTAATAAATTGCATATAACGTACATTCAGTCCTCTTCCAACTGCGCGTAATGTAACGCCAAGAGAGGCAGTTGTTTTGCCCTTTCCTTCACCTGTATAAACTAAAAACAAGCCTTTTCTAGCCATTTTTTAAACCTCCCTTAAAGCCATGTTGTTTTTTCTTCAAACGGGGTACGCTTCTTGTCTTTTAGCTCCTGCTCCTCTGGATAGCCTATAAAAATAGTACCAACTACTTTTTGCGATTGACTTGCTCCAATAAAGGCATGCATTCTTTCATCATGAACAAGCCCTACGCCGCGTGTACGCCAGACAAAACCAAGTCCTAGCTCCTCTGCAGCAAGCCACATGGACATAATTGCACTACAAACAGCAAAGACATTATCTTCTGTTGCATCAGCATCATCTTCCACAATATCTGCTGTTACCACAATGGCTACAGGTGTCGTTTGCACAACTTTCAATGAACTTTCTACCAAATTAGGCTTAGTTGGAAAACGTTCCTGTAAATAAGCATTTGCCATTTTCTCATAACGTTTCATGGCCTCATCCTGAATGATATAAAAATGCCAAGGCTCACGCATACGATCATTTGGCGCATAAGTGGCTGCTTGTAAAATTTGTTCAATTTTCTCTTTCTCAACAGGCTGTGTTGTATAATTACGAATCGCTCGACGATTTTTTAATGCCTCTATTACAGTCATGCTGTTCCCTCCATTTAAATCTTCTACGAAAAAGCAAGTCCCTGCTCTTCAAACCATTGAATTTTTTCTCGAACATTGACGACATCGCCAACAATAATCATAGAAGGGTTATGATAGCCCTCTCGTTCAATAATGCTAGCAATTTCATCAAGCCTGCCTGTAATGGTGCGCTGTTGATCTGTTGTGCCCCATTCAATGACAGCAACTGGCGTAGATACCTTACGACCATGCTCAATTAATTTTTTAGAAATATAGGCAATATTGCCAACACTCATATAAAAGGCAACTGTATCAATGCCTGTTGCAAGTGCGGACCAATTTAAAAAATCTTGTCCCTTTTCTTCACGCCCATGACCCGTTACGAGCGCAAAGCTTGTCGCAAAG
>Ga0213824_1001956_pt1 | contig 10665 bp, 12 predicted proteins | sample MC6MC0906MG_FD_179892 | JGI IMG/M metagenome (GOLD analysis project Ga0213824, IMG submission 179892) | Enriched soil aggregate microbial communities from Iowa State University, Ames, United States - MC6-MC0906-MG | ecosystem: Environmental > Terrestrial > Soil > Unclassified | place: USA: Iowa...
TGATTACGGCGGCATGCCGATGAAAATCCTCTGGGCCACGCTCGATGTGTTGACGATCATTGTGCTCGGCAGTGGCGTTTATCTGTGGGTGGTGCGGCGCAAAGCGGCCAAACCCCTGCTGGAAACGGCGGAGGCGTCTGCATGAAGCCGCGTCAGTCGAATTTCTGGAAGGTGTTCAGCACGCCGATCGTGATTGCGTTGCTGAGTGCAGCGGGGTTGTTTGCGGCGTTGCTTGGGGATGGGATTTGGGATGTGTTGAGCTGGGTTGGGCTGGGTGTTCCGGCATTTCTGGCGATCAGGGGATTGTTGCTGCGCAGGTAGTTTTTGTGCTGTCGGTGATGGCCTCATCGCTGGCAAGCCAGCTCCCACAAGGATCTCTGCTGGGCCTGAAATGTGTGTTCACTGCAAAAACCTGTGGGAGCTGGCTTGCCAGCGATGGCGGCCGGATGGGCGCCATAAATTCCCTCGCCAGCCATCGCGGTTCTGACTAGGCTAACCACCTGCTCTTCGACGATCACCGAGGTTTGCCAATGTCCGCCCCCAGCATGACCCTGTACCACAACACGCTCTCCCCGTTCGTGCGCAAAGTGATGGTGTTGTTGCACGAAACCGGCCAGCAGGATCGCGTCGCGCTGCAAGACTGCGTGCTCAGCCCGGTCAGCCCGAGCGCCGAACTCAACGCCGATAACCCGCTGGGCAAGATTCCCGCCCTGCGTCTGGCCGACGGCAATGTCATCCATGACAGCCGCGTCATCCTCGAATACCTCGACCAGCAGCACGTCGGCAATCCGCTGATTCCGCGTGAAGGTGCGGCCCGCTGGCGGCGTCTGACCCTGGCATCGATGGCCGACGGGATCATGGATGCGTCGGTGATGGTGCGTTATGAAATGGTCCTGCGTGCTCCGGAAAAACATTGGGACGAATGGCTCGAGGCTCAGCGCGACAAGATCCGCCGCGCTCTCGCTGTGTTGGAAAACGACGCGATTGCCGAGCTGACCAGCCATTTCGACGTGGCCGCCATCAGCGTGGCCTGTGCGTTGGGTTATCTCGATCTGCGTTTCCCGGACCTGGGCTGGCGTGAGGCCAACCCGCAACTGGCCAACTGGTACTTTGAGGTGAGTCAGCGACCGTCCATGATCGCCACGATGCCCAAGCCTTAAATCGGCGGCGCCTGTTCCGGCCTCTTCGCTGGCAAGCCAGCTCCCACAGGATTTGTGGTAGATCGGGGATTTATGTCATCACCGAACTCATTGTGGGAGCTGGCTTGCCAGCGATGGCACCCACTCGGTTCCACAGGCAAAAACCCGATAATCCGCGTCACCAGTTCATCCTTCCAGCACTGATCCTCACGCAACCCAAGCGACCGGCTCATTGCATCGCCCCCACATCAAACTCCAACGGTTTGGCCGGTTTCTGCCCGATCCCGTACCAATCCAGTTTGCGCGTCAGCACCATGAACACACCGAGCAAACCGAACAGCAACAACGAGCCCATCAACAGCGCGTAATCCTCAGCGCTCAACAATCCATAGAGCAGGCCATACAACGCCGCCAGCCCCGCCGAAAAACTCAAGCCGTGACGCACACTGCGTAGCACGTGGCAGACATAAAACCCGATCAACAGCACGCAAGCACTGGCCGACAACAGATACGCCAGGGCAAAACCAATGTGCTCCGACAGCGACAGCAACAACAGATAAAAGAACGCCAGCGCCACACCGACCAGCGCGTATTGCACCGGGTGCACGGCCAGACTCTTGAGCACTTCGAACAGAAAGAAACCGGCGAACGTCAGGACGATGAACAGCAGCGCATATTTGATCGCCCGATCACTCTTCAGGTACTGATCCACCGGGTCGATGAAGCTCACACCGAAACTGCGACCATTGAACGCCTCGCAATCATTGCTGCTCACGCAACGGCTCATGGCGTCTTGCAGGTTGGTGGAGAAAAACGTGGTCTGCCAATCGGCGCTGAAACCCTGATCGTTGATCTCACGTTTGGCCGGCAGGAAATTGCCGATGAAACTTGGATGCGGCCAATTCGCAGTGAGGCTGACGCTGCTGCTCTTGCCCACCGGCAGTACCTGCAACGAACCGGTGCCTTGCAGGCGCAAATCAAAACCGAAGCTCAACTCTGTGGTTTTAGTGGTGTCGAGCATCGGCAACGTCACTCGCACGCCTTCACCGAGCCAGCCGACTTGAGTCCCCGGAACAAAGTCCAGACGCTGGCCATGGAGTTCCAGTTTCAGCGCATTTTCGATGCCGCGAATGTCGCTGATACCGACGGCGAGAAACGGTGCATCGAACTGGTAATCGCTGAAGTCTTCCTTGATGCCCAATTGCGCCGGCAATGAGAAATGGCCGTTGATGCGATTGTCGGCGTGGAACAACCGCGCTTCATAAATGCCCCGTGCGCGCAGCTCGGTTTGCACCTGACCATCGAGTTCGAAACGCTCCGGCAGGAAGTACAAACGACCGCGCTCTTCGCTCGGCTCGTCGTAGCGCTGATTGGTCTTGTCGTTGGTTTTCCAGTTGTGAATCACTTTGCGATACGGCACCACCATCACCGGCCCGCTCAGTTGCTGGCTGTAGCTGGAACTGCGGGCGATGTCTTCGAGCACGCCATCGCGCAGCTGTTGGCGGTCGTCGATGACGCCGTCGATCATCAGCAACGGGATCAGCAACAGCAGGATGAGCACGGCGATGGCGCCGAGCTTGATCGTCAGATTCTTGTTCATGGGACTCTCCCTGTTTGGATGGGCAGAGTCTGCTGGTGCTGTATGAGGGGAATGTGGGGGGAATATGGAGATTGTGTGGAAAGATCAAAAGATCGCAGCCTTCGGCGGCTCCTACAGGTGTACGCAATCCAATGTAGGAGCTGCCGAAGGCTGCGATCTTTTGACGGTATCAAGGCAAGCGCAATATCACTTCAGCACCGTTTTCGACATTGCGAATCTGCATCGCCCCACCATGCAACTTGACCACTTCTTCAACGAAGTTAAGCCCCAAACCCGTGCTTTTGCGCCCACTGTCCGGACGCGGCAACGAGTAGAAACGCTCGGTCAGACGCGGCAAGGCGTAGTCAGGAATCGGCGCCGTTTCATTGAACAATCGAAATTCGATCTGCTCGCCAACCCGCTCGGCACTGAAACGCAGCAGCCCCTGAATCGGCGTGAAATCCAGCGCATTCTCCAGCAGATTGCCCAGCGCCTGACGCAACAGAAACGGCTCGCCAATCAACAGCAGATCCGCTGCCATCGCCCGTTCGATGCGCAACTGTTTGCCTTCGATCCGCGCCGCTTGCCCCTGCAGCAATTGCTCAACCAGCGCCGCCAGCGGCACAGCGACCCGTTCTTCAAGGCCCTGACGTTGCTCCACCTGCGCCAGATTCAGTAACCGTTCGATCAACTGCTGCATCCGCGCACTTTCGCTGTCGATGTTGCCGACAAAGCGCAGGCGCTGAACCGGCAACATATCCCCTTGCAGCAACTCCGCCGCTCCACGAATCGCCGCCAGCGGACTTTTCAGTTCATGGGTCAGCGTGTGCACATAACGCTCGACGTAGGCCTTGCCTTCCAGTTGCGTGCGCATCTGTTCCACGGCGGTAGCCAGTTGTTCCAGTTCACCGCCACGGTAATGCGGCACTTCCACCCGCCGGCCCTCACTTACCGCTTGGGCATAACCGGTCAAGCGATGCAGCGCGCGGCTCAGCCACCACGAGAGCAAAGCACCGAACAACAGACCGAGGCCGATCAAACCCGCGCCGTAAAACAGCAAACGCCGTTCGGTGCGATCGACATAAGGCTGCAATGAGCTGTTGGGCTTGGCCACGGTGACCACACCGATGATCTTGCCGTTGTCGCGGATCGGCGCGCCGACGTGCATCACTGACGAACTGGCGTCATCCGGATCACTGCGGCTCGAACGTGCGCCGTACTCACCGCGCAGGGTCAGGTAGACATCGTTCCAGCGCGAGTAATCCTGACCGACCGCTACACCACTGGAATCGAGCACGACGATCCCTTTCGCGTCGGTGACGTAGATGCGATGGTTGACCTGATTTTTCGGCAAGCCCCAAATGGTCGCTTGCGGCTGGCGCTCGCCATAGGCGCGGAGCAGCTCGGGCCAGCGGTTCTCGCTGAGGGTGCCGGCCTTGAAATCATCACGGAGGATTTCTGCCATCAGGTTGGCGGTATCGACCAGGGTTTCTTCGGTGGACTGGCGCACGCCGGGGCGGATTTCTTCCATCACCGTGTTGAGCACGAAATACCCGGTGAGGCCGACAAACAGCACATACACCAGAAAGATCCGCAGCCCCAAAGACATCAGCTGTGCCCCGGGCTGTAGCTGTAACCGAGGCCGCGATGGGTCTGGATCGGCTCGGCGTCGGCACGCACCAGACGCAGTTTGGCGCGCACGCTTTTGATGTGGCTGTCGATGCTGCGCTCGTAACCGGCGTCGGCCGCCACGCCCAACGCATCGAGCAGTTGTTCGCGACTGAACACCCGCTCGGGTTGTTCGAGCAGGCACTGCAACAGGCGGAATTCGTGGCGGGTCAGGCTTAACGTCTGGCCGCGATAGCTGATTTGTACGCGCTCGGGATCAATGCGAAACAGCGCCGAAGAGGCTTCAATCACAGGACGCGGCGCCATGCGCTTGAGGATGGCCTTGACCCGCGCCGCGACTTCACGCGGGCTGAACGGCTTGACCACGTAGTCATCGGCGCCGATCTCCAGCCCCACCACGCGATCAATCTCGGCATCGCGGGCGCTGAGGAACAGCACCGGCACCTCGCTGAAACGCCGCAGCTGCTTGCAAGTCTCGAAACCGCTGATGTCCGGCAGGCCGATGTCGAGGATGATCAGATCGGCCGGGGTCTGGCGCTGATGCTCCAGCGCCGCCGCGCCGAGGCTCAGCCACGTCGTGCTAAAGCCCTCGCCTTGCAGGGCGAAAATCAGCGTGTCGGCAATCGCCGCTTCGTCTTCGACAATCAGGATATGAGGCATGGCGTCCGAGCCCGTGGGTTAAGTGCGCGAACGGTGCCCCAAGCCTGACCTTACGTCAATGAGACCACTTAGCAGTCCGGCTTGTCGGCCGTAAAACGACGCGCCGGGTTCACTGCCGCGCCGAACTCGCGCAAGGCCTTGGCACCGATTAGCAGCGGATAGTTGAAGTTGCTGCGGTCGGTCAGGTTGACCTCAACGGTACGCTTGACGTTGCCCAGGCACAGCTCCAGATCGACCACCGGGCGCTTGGCGACTTCGGTGCTTTCGCCCTCGTCCTCTTCATCCGAACGGCTCTTGATCTTGCTGATGCGCGCGACCTTGTGTTCGTAGACCTTGTTGCTGGCGTCTTTGGTGCCGAGGCGGAAGCGCACCCATTCATCGCCATCACGGGTGAAGGTCTCGATGTCCTTGGCCGACAGCGAAGCGGTCAGTGCGCCGGTGTCCATCTTGGCCTTGAGCACTTCACCGCCGATTTCCGGCAGCGCGATGTATTCATAGCGCCCGTACAGGGTCGGCTCGGCGGCCATGACCGGCAGAGCGACGAGGGCAAACAGTGCAAGGAGGGATTTCACGTAAGGGGCTTCCTTGGAAAATGAGGGCGGCAGACGCGAGATTTTAGACACCCGGCGAGCAATTCGTTCGCCCGTGAGACCGCATCGCTGGCAAGCCAGCTCCCACAAGGATCTTCAATGAATGCAATTCTCGTGAACACCAGAGAAACCTGTGGGAGCTGGCTTGCCAGCGATGAGGCCAGCACATTCAATACAATATCTGGCACCAGCATACCGCCCCAAAAGTGAAACATTCGTCACCGCCGATTTGGCCTGCCGCGCGAAGCTGCTTATCATGGCGCGCCCATCCGTTTGCAAAGAGTTGCTTATGCGCCGCCTGCTCACCGGCTGTTTCGTCACCCTGCTGCTGTTGCTCAACACCCTGATCCTGATCGGCCCGTTGCTGGTGTTTGCCCTGCTCAAACTGGTCGCACCCGGCCGCTGGCGCGATTACGCGTCGGGCGCAGTGATGTGGATCGCCGAGACCTGGGCCGAGATCGACAAGCTGATTTTCCGCCTGTGCATCCCCACCCAATGGGACATTCGCGGCGGCGAGAATCTGCGTGGCGACACCTCGTATCTGGTGGTCAGCAATCACCAGTCGTGGGTCGACATTCCGGCGCTGATCCAGACGCTCAACCGCCGCACGCCATTCTTCAAATTCTTTCTCAAGAAAGAACTGATCTGGGTGCCGTTTCTGGGGTTGGCGTGGTGGGCGCTGGATTACCCGTTCATGAAGCGCTACACCAAGGCATTCCTGGCCAAACACCCGGAACTGGCCGGCAAGGATCTGGAAATCACCAAACAGGCCTGCGAGCTGTTCAAGCGTCAGCCGGTGACCGTGGTGAATTATCTGGAAGGTACCCGCTACACCGCGGCAAAAAGCGCACAGCAGCAATCACCGTTCAAGCATTTGCTCAAGCCCAAGGCCGGTGGCGTGGCGTTTGTGTTGGCGGCGATGGGTGAACAGCTGGATGCGATTCTCGACGTCACCGTGGTTTATCCACAAGCGAAAATCCCTGGGTTCTGGGATTTGATCAGCGGCAACGTGCCGCGCGTGATCATCGACATCAAGACCCGTGAACTCGACCCGGCGCTGTGGCAAGGCGATTACGAGAATGATCCGGCGTTTCGCCAGAAGGTCCAGAGCTGGGTCAACCAGCTCTGGAACGAGAAGGATCAGCGCATCGCCGAACTGCGCAGCGAGCGCGGCTGAATCAGCTACCGGTACCGGCGCCCCAGATGCTGCCCAGACTCTGCAGCAGCGGGCCACCAACGCCTTGGTCACCCAGATACTTGAGCAGCACCGGGGCAAACTGGCCGACCATGCCGCTGTCCATGCCCAACGCGCCGAAAGCGTTGTTCAGGTCATTGGTGTCCTTGACATTGCCCAGCGCATTTTCCAGGCCGGCGGATTTGCCGGACTGACCGAGCAAACCACTCAACGCCGCCAGGTTGCCGCTACCGCCCGACAGCTTGTCGATGCCCGGCACTTCTTTGGCCAACTGCGAATAATCGGTGCTGCTCAATTGGTTTTTGGCCAGGCCCAGCATGGCGCTGGTGCCGCCGACGGCTTGCTGCGGGGTAACGCCCAGACCGGTGACGGCTTGCAGCAGGCCAGCCGTTTCCGAGGTCGGCGCGGCGGCAGTGGCCGCGTTGCCGCCCTGCATGCTGGAAGCAGCCTTGGTCACGTCGTCCAGGCTGAAACCGGCGAACACCGGGCTGGCAGCAAGGGTCATCAGTGAAGCCAAGGCAATACCGCGTGAAATCTTCATTCAGACATCCTCTTGCGCTGTGAAAAACACCCGTTGAACGGGCAGTGAAACTGCCGGTTTGACCGGGTATCCGCCGGCATGTTCCGGCGCGGCGCATCCATTTTCATCCGGGCCGCGTATATAAAACGTGAAATCCCGGACACCCTCGCGATGAATGGCACAACCGCTGTCGCTGAACTAGCCTGTGAACAGTCCGAGTCTCGCCCTCGCGCGCTCACTCTTGCCTGGAGAGTTGTCATTTCCATCGCCGACGCCGATCAGCTGCGACAGTTGTTGGCCCAGTGTTCACTGGGTGATCGTCGCGCCTTCGAAACGCTGTACCGCAGCGTCGGCCCGCGCTTGCACGGCGTGGCTTTGTGCTTCATGGGGCGCGCCGATCTGGCCGAGGAAGTGTTGCAGGAAAGCTTCGTGCGCATCTGGAACAACGCCTCGCGCTACGACTCGCACCTGTCAGCGCCGCTGACCTGGATGATCAACATCACCCGCAATCAGGCCATCGATCAATTGCGCAAACACCGTGACCGACCGCTGACCGATCTCGAACAGGACACACTGACGGACGAAAGCCCCTCGCCTCACGACCAACTGAACAGCGCCCGCGAGGCCAACGCGCTGAACCGCTGCCTTGAAACCCTCGACGGCATGCAGCGCCAGTCGATCACGGTGGCCTACTTTCAGGGATTGTCGTGCACGGAACTGGCCGAACACCTGGCCACGCCACTGGGAACGGTGAAATCCTGGATCCGCCGTGGCATGGAACGTCTGCGCCGGTGCCTTGAATCATGAACTACCAGACCCCTGCCCTGCGCCGCGCCCTTGCTGCCGATTACGCGATCGGGTTGATGGCTGCGCCGGCGCGGCGGCGGTTTGAACAATTGCTGCTGGACAACGCTGTGTTGCGAGCTGAAGTGGCGCAATGGCAGGAAAGCCTCGCCTCTCTCACCGAAACGCTGCCGGAACATCCGGTGCCCGATCGCGTCTGGCATGGCATCACCGCGCGAATCGAACCGCAAGTGCTGCATGTGCCCGAGAAGCGACCGTTCTGGAACTGGCTGCGCGTCACCGCTGCGCTGTGTTCAATCGTGGTGCTGGTCCTCCTCGGCTCGCTCTACAACCGCGACGACGCCCGCTACCACGCCACCCTGCTGACCGACAATGCGCAACCGGCGCTGAAGGTCGAGGCGCATGCGGATTATCTGCAAGTCGAACCGCTGACACTGGCAGCGGTTGATGCGGATCATAGCCTGGAGTTGTGGGCGATTCCGGCGGATGGCAAGCCGATTTCGCTGGGTGTGATTCCGGCGGGGGGCAAAGGCAAGGTTGAGTTGAGTGAGGCGCAGAAGGTGTTGATCGGCAAACCGATTGCGCTGGCAGTGAGTCTGGAACCGAAAGGTGGTTCGCCGACCGGACAACCGACTGGACCGGTGCTGTATCAAGGAGCGTTGGCGGCTCTGTAAAGCAAAGCCCCTCACCCTAGCCCTCTCCCAGAGGGAGAGGGGACTGACCGAGGTGTCTGGCGCCATACATCGACCTGCCACACCGCGTCGATTATGGATTCACAGCGGTATTTTCAGGTCGGCGTAAATTGTGAGCATCCCTCGTTCGGCCCCCTCTCCCCCCAGGAGAGGGCTGGGCGGGCGGCGTTCCGATGAGGGTAGCTTTTGACCTTGGCTCTAAAAAAAACGGCGACCCTGAAGTCGCCGTTTTGTATCGAGCTTAAGCCTTACGCCGCACTAAACAACTTATGCGGATCAATCACAAACTTCTTCGGCACGCCCGTATCGAACTCGCCATACCTTCCAGCGCCTGATCAAGGCTGACCTACCCGCAAGACTTCAAATCCGCGAAACAACCCGAGGGCTGAGATCTTTTTAGGTCGTTAATTGCTTGTCATGCAAATCAATATTTCAAAAAGAACTAAACACCTGTCAGATCTGACAGGTGTCTAGCAATCCAGGCTCGAATAAGCTGCTGGTGTGTCAATTGTTCGAAGAAAGCGAGGTGCAACTAACGGTCATTCAACGGGAGATACGGTGATGGAAAAGCAACTCAGTCCGCGCGATCAACTGCTCGAATCAGATGTCCCGCCGATCATCTTTTGCATCAGCCCGGACGATCCGATCATTAAATACATCAAAGCGGGGCAGAAGGTTACTTATGATCTTGTGCGTGGTGATAACGGTCAATATTACGCAGTCGATATAAAACTGGCTCAGGACGAGGACTTTCTCAAACATCCTCATTCTTCTGTTGTTTTGTAAATGTTTTCACCAATCAATCGAAGCGGGAAGCAAAGACATGGCAGGTAAAGAGAGAGGCACGGTCAAGTGGTTCAACGATGAAAAGGGGTTTGGTTTCATCACGCCGAAGAATGGCGGCGATGACCTCTTCGTTCATTTCAAAGCAATCAAGGCTGATGGGTTCAAGACTCTGAAGGAAGGACAATCCGTTAGTTACATTTCTGCTAAAGGGCAGAAAGGAATGCAAGCAGAAGAAGTTGAAATTGAGTAAAAGCGGAAGGAAATTCCCGCCCCCCATGAAAAACGGCGCCTCAATGGCGCCGTTTTCTATTGCGTAAAACCTTACGCCGCACTAAACAACTTATGCGGATCAATCACAAACTTCTTCGGCACACCCGCATCGAACTCGCCGTAACCTTCCGGCGCCTGATCCAGACTGATCACCTGCACCCCCACCACTTCGGCGATGTTGATGCGATCCCACATGATCGCCTGCATCAGTTGACGGTTGTACTTCATCACTGGCGTCTGGCCGGTGTGGAAGCTGTGCGACTTGGCCCAGCCCAGACCGAAGCGAATGCTCAGGCTGCCCATTTTTGCGGCAGCGTCCACGGCGCCCGGATCTTCGGTGACGTACAGGCCCGGAATACCGATCTTGCCGGCAACGCGGACCACGCCCATCAGCGAGTTGAGCACGGTGGCCGGCGCTTCGGCTTTTACGCCGTCGTGACCATGGCCGCGAGCTTCGAAACCAACACAGTCCACCGCGCAATCCACTTCCGGTTCACCCAGCAGTGCGGCGATCTGTTCGTGCAGCGGCGTGTCCTTGGACAGGTCGACGATTTCAAAACCCTGCGCCTTGGCGTGGGCCAGGCGGATGGTGTTGACGTCGCCGATGATCACTACCGCAGCGCCGAGCAGGCGTGCGGAAGCGGCAGCGGCCAGGCCGACCGGGCCAGCGCCGGCAATGTAAACGGTGCTGCCCGGGCCAACGCCCGCTGTCACTGCGCCGTGATAACCGGTCGGCAGGATGTCGGAGAGGCAGGTCAGGTCACGGATTTTCTCCATGGCCTTGTCGCGGTCCGGCAGTTT
>Ga0213824_1001958_pt1 | contig 10659 bp, 10 predicted proteins | sample MC6MC0906MG_FD_179892 | JGI IMG/M metagenome (GOLD analysis project Ga0213824, IMG submission 179892) | Enriched soil aggregate microbial communities from Iowa State University, Ames, United States - MC6-MC0906-MG | ecosystem: Environmental > Terrestrial > Soil > Unclassified | place: USA: Iowa...
CCGCGCAGGGTATCGGCGTGCTTGAGGAACAGGCCCTTGAGATCCACGTCCGACAAACCGACTCCCTGGAATGTAAAGGAAACAGGCGGGCATATTAAGCGTTGTCGAGAATGATTTTCAATTGATATCTAATCTGATCCGCTTGTGTGAAAGGTCTGATTAACAGTTCGGTAATCGAACACATCCGTCACCATCAATTGACCAAATTAACTAACCGGTACATTTTATCTGCACAACTAACAAGAACTGTGGAGATACATCCCATGTCGCCTATCGTGCTGGTGCTCAACGGCCCCAATCTCAACCTGCTCGGCACCCGCGAACCCGCCACCTACGGCTATGAAACCCTGGCCGATGTCGCCGCCCTGTGTGGTCGCAGCGCCGAACAGCTCGGGCTGAAAATCGAATTCCGCCAGACCAACCACGAAGGCGAATTGCTCGACTGGATTCACGGCGCCCGTGCGCGTTGCGCCGGTATCGTGATCAACCCGGCAGCCTGGACCCACACCTCCGTGGCGATTCGCGATGCGCTGGTGGCCAGTGAAGTGCCGGTGATCGAGGTACACCTCTCCAACGTGCATGCCCGTGAAGCGTTCCGGCATCACTCGTTTGTGTCGCCCATTGCCAAGGCCGTCCTCGCAGGCTTCGGCAGCCACGGCTACCACCTGGCCCTGGAACATTTCAGCCAATTGCTCAAAGGGTCGGCCCGATGAAACCGCGTATCCTCGCCGGGCTGATCGGCGCTGGCATCCAGGCCTCGCGCACGCCCGCCCTGCATGAGCAAGAAGGCGACGCCCAAGGCCTGCGCTACCTGTATCGCCTGATCGACCTTGAGCCGCTGCACCTGGACATCAACGCCCTGCCCGACTTGCTGGACGCCGCCGAGTTGATGCACTTCACCGGCCTGAACATTACCTACCCGTGCAAGCAGGCGATCCTACCGCTGCTCGATGAACTGTCCGACGAGGCCCGCGGGATTGGCGCGGTCAACACCGTGGTGTTCAAGGACGGCAAGCGCATCGGCCACAACACCGATTGCCTGGGGTTCGCCGAAGGCTTTCGGCGCAACCTGAAGGATGTGGCACGCCAACGCGTGGTGCAGATGGGCGCAGGTGGTGCGGGCGCGGCGGTGGCGCATGCGCTGCTGGCTGAAGGTGTGGAGCAGTTGAGTATTTTTGACGTGGACATCAGCCGCGCCCGCGACCTTGTGGATAACCTTGCGCAGCGCTTCGGCGCCGGTCGGGCCCAAGTTGGCAATCAACTGGAAAATGCCCTGGCCGAGGCCGATGGCTTGGTCAACACCACGCCGATGGGCATGGCCAAGCTGCCGGGCACACCCGTTCCGGCCACCTGGCTACGCGCTGAATTGTGGGTGGCGGAGATCGTGTATTTCCCGCTGGAAACCGAACTGCTGCGCGACGCCCGCGCCTTGGGTTGCCGCACCTTGGATGGCGGCAACATGGCGGTGTTTCAGGCGGTGAAGGCATTTGAGCTGTTCAGTGGGGAAGTGCCGGATGCACAGCGTATGTTGGCGCATTTCCAGGCCATGAATACCTAACTGCCGAAACCGGATCAAAAAATGTGGGAGCGGGCTTGCTCAAGCCTGCAAGTAACGCATCACCGACTCACAAATCATGTCCCGATGCCGCTGTTTAACCGCCTCATCCGACAGATCGATCTGAAAAATCTCACTGAAGGTATGGCGGTTGGACACTCGGTAAAAGCTGAACGAGTTGATCAGCAGGTGCACGTCCAACGGCTCCAGCCCTTCCCGGAACAAGCCCAGCTCGGCACCACGGCGCAAGGTTTCGCCCAGCCCTTCAAGGATCTTGCTGTTCATCGCCTTGATGGTGTCGGTGCGCTTCACATATTCGGCATTGTGGATATTTTCGATACTGACGATGCGCACGAAATCCACGTTCTGGTCATGGTGATCAAAAGTGAATTCCACCAGCCGCCGGATCGCCTCGCGGGGCTCCAGCGCCGTGAGGTTCATGCGTGTTTCGGTGTTGCGAATGTCGCCGTAGAGTTTCTCCAGCACCTCGACGTACAACTGCTCCTTGCTGCCGAAGTAGTAATAGATCATGCGCTTGGACGTGTGGATACGCTCGGCGATCGCGTCCACGCGAGCGCCGGAAAGACCTTGCTGGACAAACTCGACGATGGCTTCCTGGAGTATGTTTTCGCGGGTCTTTTCCGGATTGTTCTTACGACTCTTGCGAGGTGCCTCGGTGGTCATGGTGCGCTCACGGCCAGTGTTATGCAGGCCGTGATTATGGGCCGCGATGCGGCCTGAAAGAAAGCACCTGACCCGCCGTTATAAACGCGCCTGACGCACCGCACCGCTGCGCGATTTTGCCATCGCCGCCAGACGCACCGCCACATTGGCCGCGCCGTAGCCGGCATAACCGTTCTTGCGCTGGATGATCTCGAAGAAAAACCGCCCTTCGAACGGCTCGGTGTACACATGAAACAACTCACCGCCCTGGGCGTCGCGGTCGTACAGCACGTTGTAGTACGCCAACTCGCTGAGGAACTCGTCATCGAAATCGAAACGCGCCGCCAGGTCGTCGTAGTAGTTGAGCGGGATATCCAGCAGCGGTACACCCGCCTCTTTGGCGCGGCGCACCTCGGCGAAAATATCCGCGCAGTCGAAGGCAATGTGGTGCACGCCGGAGCCGCGATAGCTCGACAGCGCGTGGGAAATCGCGGTGTTGCGGTTCTCGGAGATGTTCAGCGGCAGGCGGATCGAGCTGCAACGGCTGCGCAGGGCACGGCTTTTCACCAGACCGTAGGGGTCGGGCAGCACCACTTCGTCGTCGGCTTCGAAATCCAGCAGGCTCTTGTAGAACAGCACCCAACTGTCGAGGCTGTCGGCCGGCAACGCCATGGCCATATGGTCGATGCGCAGCAAGCCGCCGCTGGATGAGGCGGTAGGTTGCAGGTTGAAGTCAGTGTCGTAGAGGCCGCCTTCACTCTGGTCCACCAGGTAAATCAGGCTGCCATCCGGCGCACGTACCGCCGCCAGTTCCAGCTCATTGGGCCCGACCAGGCCGCGATACGGCTGGCCTTTGTACGCCACCGCCCGCTCCAGGGCCTTGGCGCTGTCCTTGACCCGAATCGCCGTGGCGCACAACGACGGTCCATGAGCCTCGAAGAAGTTGTGGGCGAAGGAATAGGGTTCACAGTTGAGGATCAGGTTGATATCACCTTGGCGCAGCAAGCTCACGCTCTTGGAGCGATGCTGCCCGGCCTTGACGAACCCCAGGCGCTCCAGCCAGACGGTCAGCTTGGCGCCGAGGCTTTCATCCACGGCAAATTCAAGGAACTCGATGCCGTCGTACTCGCTGGCGGCCGGGGTATCGAACAGAATCTCGACAGGCTGTGCAGGGGCTTCCTGCTTCAGGCGCTCGCGGGTTTTCTCTTCCAGGTACAGCAAGGAGCGCAGGCCATCCGCCGCATTCGCGCGGGTCGGCGCGGCGCGGAAGCCGTCGTTGAAAATCTCCAGGGACAGCGGCCCGGTGTAACCACTCTTGATGATCGGCGCAAGGAACCCCGCCAGGTCGAATTCGCCTTGGCCGGGGAAGCAGCGGAAATGCCGGCTCCACTCCAGCACGTCCATGGCCAGGATCGGCGCGTCGGCCATTTGCACGAAGAAGATCTTGTCGCCGGGGATCTCGGCAATCGCACTCGGGTCGCCTTTGAGCGACAGGGTGTGAAAGCTGTCGAGCAATACGCCGAGGCTGGGGTGATCGACCTGACGCACCAGGTTCCAGACCTGCTGCCAGGTGTTCACGTGCTTGCCCCAGGCCAACGCTTCGTAGCCAATACGCAGGCCACGGCGGCCGGCGTGTTCGGCGAGCAGGCTCAGGTCATCCAGCAAAATACGCTCGTCACCCACACTGTCGGCCGAGGCATTGCTGCACACCAGCACCAGGTCGGTGCCCAGTTCCTGCATCAAATCGAATTTGCGCTCGGCACGTTCCAGGTTGCGCGCCAGGCGGTCGCGGCGGCAGCCTTCAAAGTCGCGGAACGGTTGGAACAAGGTGATGGCAATGCCGAGGTCGGCACACATTTGCCTAACTTCGCGGGGGCTGCCGTCGTAATACAACAAGTCGTTCTCAAAGATCTCGACGCCATCGAACCCGGCGGCGGCAATGGCTTCGAGCTTTTCCGGCAGGGTTCCGCTCAAGGAAACAGTGGCGATGGAACGTTGCATGGGCGACTCCCGGCAATTGTTGTTTATGGCAAATTATTCGCCCCTAGCCTAACCGCAGCAATTAAAATGTACGAACCAGTTAGTTTTTGGTGCGATTATCGAACACTATGCCCCTTTGGCGAATTGACGATTTTTTAGCCACTGCGCACCATCGATGACGTAACAGACCCAGAACACACCATAAAAATTTCAAAAAACGGGTACGACCTCATGCCTCTGCAAAACTCCGCCCTGGCCGCGCGCCACGGCACCCCGCACGCCGGCATCGGCGACAAGATCCGCGGCGCCCTCGCCGTGGGCAAAACGCGCTGGGGCATGTTGGCCCTGGTGTTTTTCGCCACCACCCTCAACTACATCGACCGCGCCGCGCTGGGCGTCATGCAGCCGATCCTCGCCAAGGAGATGAGCTGGACGGCGATGGACTACGCCAACATCAACTTCTGGTTCCAGGTCGGCTACGCCATCGGCTTTGTGCTGCAGGGCCGCTTGATCGACCGGGTCGGCGTAAAACGCGTGTTCTTCTGCGCGGTGCTGTTGTGGAGCCTGGCGACCGGCGCCCACGGCCTGGCGACCTCGGCAGTCGGCTTTATGGTGTGTCGCTTTATCCTCGGGTTGACCGAAGCCGCCAACTACCCGGCGTGCGTCAAGACCACGCGGTTGTGGTTCCCGGCGGGTGAACGTGCGGTGGCCACCGGTATCTTCAACGCCGGCACCAACGTTGGCGCGATGATGACGCCGATGCTGCTGCCATTGATCCTCCACGTGTGGGGCTGGCAGGCAGCGTTCCTGTGCATGGCATCGCTTGGCGCGATCTGGCTGGTGTTCTGGGGTTTGAAGTACTACAACCCGGAAGACCATCCGACAGTTAAACAATCCGAATTGGACTACGTGCAACAGCAAGTCGAACCGGAACAACCAGGCGTACCGTTCAGCCGCATCCTGCGCATGCGCGGCACCTGGGCCTTCGCCATCGCCTACGCACTGACCGCGCCTGTGTTCTGGTTCTACCTGTACTGGCTGCCGCCGTTCCTGAACCAACAATACAACCTGGGCATCAACGTGACCCAAATGGGCATTCCGCTGATCATCATCTACCTGACGGCCGACTTCGGCAGCGTGGGGGGCGGGATTCTGTCGTCGTTCCTGATCGGTCGTGGCATGAACTCGATCAAGGCGCGCCTGCTGTCGATGCTGCTGTTTGCCTGCTGCATCGTCGGCGTGATCATGGCCGCCGGCTCTAGCCAGTTGTGGGTCGCAGTGTTTGCCATCTCCCTGGCGATCGGTGCGCACCAGGCCTGGACCGCCAACATCTGGAGCCTGGTGATGGACTACACCCCCAAGCACATGATGAGCACGGTGTTCGGCTTCGGCGGCATGTGCGCGGCCATTGGCGGCATGTTCATGACCCAGATCGTCGGCCACATCCTGACCGTGACCAACAACAACTACACCGTGTTGTTCACCCTGATCCCGGCGATGTACTTCATTGCGCTGACCTGGATGTACTTCATGGCGCCACGCAAGATTCCTAAAGTAGACGTCTGACTCTACCTACGCCGCTGCTGCCAGGCAGCGGCCAGCCCGCTCATGCAGATCACCCCGATGCCGACCACCGTGGTCACATCGGGGGTATGGTTGAACACCAGCCAGCCCAACAACCCCGCGAACACGATCTGGCAATAGCCGAACGGCGCCAGCAAGGCCGGCGCCGCGAAGCGGAACGCCTGGGTCAGCATCAAGTGTGCGGTCATGCCACAGGTGCCCAGCGCCAGCATCAATGCGCCATGCCATAGCGTGGGGATCTGCCAGAAGAACGGCACCATCGCACTCATTACCAAGGTATTGCACAGGCCAGCAAAGAAGTTGCTGGTGGTGGGCGTATCGTACTGGCTGAGAATGCGCGTGAGCAGTTGGTAGAAGCAGAAGAACAGCGCCGAACACAGCGGCAGCAACACCGCCGGAGTGAACAGTTCGCCACCGGGGTGGATGATGATCAGCACGCCGACAAACCCGCAGATCACCGCCAGCCATTGGCCACGAGTCACGTGTTCACCGAGCAGCGGCACCGAGAGCGCCGTCACCAGGATCGGCGCGAGGAAGTTCACCGCAGTGGCTTCCGCCAGCGGGATGTAATGCAGCGCCGCCGTAAAAAACAGACTGGTGCCCAACAGGCACAGCGCCCGCACCACCTGCATCCCGGGTCGCTTGCTGCGCAGCACGCGCAAGCCTGACTGCGGCAGGAAAATCCCGGCCATCAACAAGGTGTGCACCAAGTAACGTGCCCACACCACCATCACGATCGGGTAGAACCCCGCCAGGTATTTGGACAAGGCGTCGTGACTGGAAAACAGAAACGTCGCCAAAACAATCAGCAAAATGCCCTTGAAGGGATGGTTGACGCCGGATAAAGGGGTACTGACGGTCATCGGATTCTCGTGTGTGGCGCGCGGTCGAGCTCAACCCGGTAATCTAGCAGCCGGGTCGGAGCCTGCTCTAAGAGCATAACCAAACACCGTGCGAACAGCGCACTAAATCACCGGTTTCGAGTCCAACGCTGCACGTTGACCGTCCAGTTGTACACTTTTCAACCAAGGCCTTGCTGCTATGAAAAAAATCCTCTTTGCTCTTTCTGCCCTTGCCCTGCTCACCGCCTGCAATCAGGAAACCAAGGAAGCGCCCAAACCCGCGCCGGCTTCCGTAAAAGCCACCCTGGTGCCGCAAACCCCGCCCACCGACAAATGGGTCGGCAAATGGATCGGCGTCGAAGGCCTCTACCTGACCATCGCCAAGGACGACAGCATCGGCCGAGGTCACTACCTGCTGACGATGAAATACGGCCTTGATGATGACGACGCCGGCACCTTCAAGGGTGAGGCCAACGAAGACGGCATCGCCTTTACCCGCCCGGACGGCCCCCAGCAACTGAGTGCCGGCAACGGTGAAGCCACCGGTTTGAAATGGTTGGCGGATAAAAAGGATTGCCTGATTGTCGATACCGGCGAAGGTTATTGCCGCGATTAACGGCCATACTCTTTCCCAATCAATGTAGGACCGTTCACCGAGAGGATTGCCCCATGCTATGGAAAAAAGGCCGACGCAGCGACAACGTGGTGGATGCCCGCGATGACAGTGGCGGCGGCGGTGGCGGTATGCGCTTTGGCGGCGGCAAGGGCCTGAGCCTGACGGCCATTGTGCTGATCGTCGGCATCGGCTGGCTGACCGGCCAGGACCCCTTGCAGATCCTCGGTCAGTTGACCGGCCAGATGGAACAGGCGCCGTCGGTGAGCACGCAATCGCGCCAGGCGCCGCCGGCCAACGATGAGCAAGCGGATTTTGTCCGCGCGGTGCTGGGCGATACCGAAGACACCTGGGGCCAGGTGTTCCAGGAAAACGGGTTGGCGTACAAGAACCCGAAACTGATTCTGTTCCGCGGCCGGGTGAACTCCGCCTGCGGTGGGGCCACCTCGGCCAGCGGCCCGTTTTATTGCCCGGCTGACCAGCAGGTGTACCTGGACCTGGATTTCTTCCGGGAAATGTCGCAACGCTTCCAGGCCGCCGGAGACTTTGCGCAGGCTTACGTGATCGCCCACGAAGTCGGGCACCACGTGCAGACGCTGCTGGGTATCTCGTCGAAGATTCAGGCGGCGCGCCAGCAAGGCCGGCAGATGCAAGGCGAAGGCGGCCTGCTGGTGCGCCAGGAGCTGCAGGCCGACTGTTTTGCCGGGGTATGGGCCAACCGTGCGCAAAAGCGCCTGAACTGGCTCGAACCCGGCGACATTGAAGAAGCACTGAATGCGGCCAATGCCATCGGCGATGACCGCTTGCAGCAACAGGGTCAGGGGCGCGTGGTGCCGGACTCATTTACCCACGGCACCTCGGCACAGCGGGTTCGCTGGTTCAAGACCGGCTTCGCCCAGGGCCAGATCACTCAATGCGACACTTTTACCGCCAAGAGTCTTTAGATGAATAAACGATTGGGATTGCTGCTGGGTTTGTTGGTCACCTGTTCCGCCTTGGCCGCCGAGCCTGTCGTAAAAGAGCATGGCGTAAAAGAAGTCAGTCCCGATCGTTTCCACCTGGAGGCCGGCGACCTCAGTCTGGGTTTAAGCCAGGACTGGAATAAACCGCTGCCCCAGGTCACCCGCGCCTTGATCATCGTGCATGGTCGCCTGCGCAATGCGCAGACTTACCTGCAAAGCGGTGAAGACGCCGCCGAGCATGCGGGCCAGGCCGCCCATACACTGGTGATTGCGCCGCAGTTTCTAAATGAATCCGACGTGAAGCGTAACCACCTGGACAACCAGCTGCTGCACTGGAATGGCAACGACTGGATGGCCGGCGAACCCTCCACCGGTCCGGGGCAGATCAGCTCCTATGGCGCTCTCGACCAGATCATCAAGCACTTAGGCAACCGCAAGCTGTTCCCGGCGCTCAAGGAAATCGTGGTCGCCGGTCACTCCGGCGGCGGCCAGGTGGTGCAGCGTTTCGCGCTCACCGGACACGACCACCCAACCCTGCAGACCGAAGGCATCAGCCTGCGCTACGTAGTGGCCAATCCATCCTCCTACGCCTATTTCACCCCACAGCGCCCGGTGAAATTCGACACGGCCAGTTGCCCAGGCTTCAACGACTGGAAGTACGGCCTGCAAAACCTGCCGGCCTACGCCAAGGGGCAGAGCGCCGAGCAGCTGGAACAGGCATATGTATCACGCAACATCACCTACTTGCTGGGCCAGCAAGACACCGATCCGAACCACCCGGCGCTGGATAAAAGCTGCGCAGCCGAGACCCAGGGCGCGTATCGCCTGATTCGCGGGCACAACTATTTTGACTACCTCAAGCAGCGTCATCCGCAGTTGAGCCACACGTTGGTCGAGGTGCCGGGGGTGGGGCATAACGGGGATGGGATGTTTACGTCACCGCAAGGCCAGCGGGTGTTGTTCGTCCAATAACTGACGGAAATAAAACGGTGGGAGCGGGCTTGCTCGCTCCCACATTGAATCGTCAGAGACCGATCTAAATCATCCGGCGCAACACCGAGCAATCCTCAGCATGCCAATCGGCCAACTCCGGCCAAGGATTCTCCGGCAAATTCACCAACACCGTGCGCGCCCCCGCCGCTCGGCCACAGTCCAAGTCGAAGCGGTAATCGCCGACCATCACCATCTCACTCGGCGCCACGTCCCAAGCGGCCGCCAGCTTCAGCAAGCCATCCGGGTCGGGCTTGGGTTGCGCATCATCACGCCCCAACACGTCCTTGATGGCAAAGCAGTCCGCCAGGCCGATCGCGTCCAGAGTGACGTGCGCCAGCTCGCGTGCATTGCGGGTCAGGATGCCCAGGCGGTAACCACGCCCGGCCAACTCGCGCACCAGATCGACTGCGCCTTGCGCCGCAACTGAACCCAGCGCCAACTCGCGCTCATGCTCCAGCAACCAGGCATGCTTGGCCGCCGCGACATCGGCAGGCAACGCCGCCAAGTGAGTGAGGATGTCGTCCTCGGGCGGAATCTCCAGGGCCACGCGAATGGCCGCGAAGTCATGCACGGCGATCGTGAGGGTGCCGTCCATGTCGAACACCCAGTGTTTGATGTCCGACAGACTCATGCCCAATCCTTGCGATGGCGAATCAGGCCTTCCTGGGTCACCGACGCCACCAGTTGCCCGGCACGGTTGTACACGCTGCCACGGGAGAAACCACGGGAATTGCCGGCCCATGGGCTGTCCATGGCGTACAGCAACCAGTCGTCGGCACGCAGGTCGGCGTGGAACCACAGCGCATGGTCAAGGCTGGCGACTTGCATATCTTTCTGCCACACGGTCTTGCCATGGGGCAGCAAGGAGGTGGTCAGCAGGCCGAAGTCCGAGGCGTAGGCCAGCAGGTATTTATGCAGCGCCGGCGCATCAGCCAGTGCGCCGTCGGCGCGAAACCACACGTACTTGACCGGGTCGGACGGCTGCGGGTTGAACGGGTCTTTTTCGGTGACCGGGCGCACTTCGATCGGCTTGGGGCACAGCAGCTTGTCGCGCATGTGCTCGGGGATCAGGTGTGCGCGTTGCTGGGTCAGCTCCAGCTCCGACGGCAGGTTTTCAGGGCCCACTACCACGGGCATGGTGGTCTGGTGGTCGAAGCCTTGTTCGTCGTACTGGAACGAGGTGGTGCACGTGAAGATCGGGTGGCCCTTCTGGATCGCGGTCACGCGGCGCGTGCTGAAACTGCCGCCATCACGCACACGGTCCACCGAATACACCACCGGCAACTTCGCATCGCCGGGGCGCAGGAAGTAACCGTGCAGGGAATGCACGTGCCGCGCTTCTTCTACGGTCTGGCTGGCAGCCGACAACGACTGGCCGAGCACTTGGCCGCCGAACAGCTGGCGAAAACCCAGGTCCTGGCTGCGGCCGCGAAAGAGGTTTTCCTCGATCGGCTCCAGGGTCAGCAA
>Ga0213824_1001960_pt1 | contig 10651 bp, 7 predicted proteins | sample MC6MC0906MG_FD_179892 | JGI IMG/M metagenome (GOLD analysis project Ga0213824, IMG submission 179892) | Enriched soil aggregate microbial communities from Iowa State University, Ames, United States - MC6-MC0906-MG | ecosystem: Environmental > Terrestrial > Soil > Unclassified | place: USA: Iowa...
TGGTGATGATCACTTCGGCGTCGTCGGAAGTAGCGGCGGTGCAATCGGGCAACCCGCTCTACCACATGTTCCGCCACCTGGTGTACGTGGCCATCGGCCTGGTCGCCTGCGGCGCGACCATGATGGTACCGATCGCCACCTGGCAGCGCATGGGCTTCATGATGCTGGTAGGTGCCTTCGCGCTGCTGGTCATGGTGCTGGTGCCTGGCATCGGTCGTGAGGTGAACGGCTCGATGCGCTGGATCGGTTTCAGCTTCTTCAACGTACAGCCTTCGGAGATCGCCAAAGTCTTCGTGGTCATCTACCTGGCAGGTTACCTGGTACGCCGGCAGACCGAGGTGCGCGAAAGCTGGATGGGCTTCTTCAAACCGTTCATCGTGCTGCTGCCAATGGCTGGCCTACTGCTGATGGAGCCGGACTTCGGCGCCACCGTGGTGATGATGGGCGCCGCCGCAGCCATGCTGTTCCTCGGCGGGGTGGGGCTGTTCCGCTTCAGCCTGATGGTGGTGCTGGCGGTGGTCGCGGTGTTCGTGCTGGTACAGGCGCAGCCCTACCGGATGGCACGTCTGATCACCTTCACCGACCCCTGGTCCGACCAGTTCGGCTCCGGCTACCAGCTGACACAGGCACTGATTGCCTTCGGCCGCGGCGAGTGGCTGGGCGTGGGCTTGGGCAATAGCGTTCAGAAGCAGTTCTACCTGCCCGAAGCGCACACCGACTTCGTGTTCTCGGTGCTCGCCGAAGAACTGGGTGTGGTCGGCTCGCTGGTGACCATCGCGCTGTTCGTCTTCGTCACCGTGCGCGCCCTGTACATCGGCCTGTGGGCCGAGAAGGCCAAACAGTTCTTTGCCGCCTACATGGCGTTCGGCCTGGCGTTCCTCTGGATCGGCCAGTTCCTCATCAACATCGGCGTGAACGTCGGCCTGCTGCCGACCAAGGGCCTGACCTTGCCGTTCCTCAGCTACGGGGGCAGCTCGCTGGTGATCTGCTGTGCCTGCGTTGGCTTGTTGCTGCGCATCGAATGGGAGAGCCGCACGCACCTGGGCAGCGAGGAGCACGAATTCAAGGAAAGCGATTTTGCCGAGGAGACCAGTCATGGCCGCTGACGGCAAGAATGTACTGATCATGGCAGGCGGCACTGGGGGCCATGTGTTCCCGGCCCTGGCCTGTGCCCGTGAATTCCAGGCGCGCGGTTACAGCGTGCACTGGCTGGGCACCCCGCGCGGTATCGAAAATGAGCTGGTGCCGCAGGCTGGCTTGCCGCTGCACCTGATCCAGGTCAGTGGCCTGCGTGGCAAGGGCAAGCTGTCGCTGCTCAAGGCGCCGTTTACCCTGGTCAAGGCCGTGCTGCAAGCGCGCCGGATCATTCGGCAGCTCAAGCCGGTCTGCGTGGTCGGCTTTGGCGGCTACCTGACAGGCCCGGGCGGCGTGGCTGCGCGGCTGTGCGGCGTGCCGCTGGTGATTCACGAACAGAACGCCCGTGCCGGGACTGCCAATCGCCTGCTGGTGCCGCTGTCGGCACGCGTGTGCGAAGCGTTCCCGGGCACCTTTGCGGCCAATGACAAGCTGCGTACCACTGGCAACCCAGTGCGCCCGGAGCTGTTCATGGACGCACACCGTGCGCCCCTGGCCGAGCGCCGCGCCCGCCTGTTGGTAATGGGTGGCAGCCTGGGTGCGGAACCATTGAACAAATTGTTGCCTAAGGCCCTGTCCGAGGTGCCCGCGAACCTGCGGCCCGAGGTGTTCCATCAGGCCGGCAAGAGCCACGCGCCGATCACCGCCGAGCGTTATCAGGAGGCGGGTGTCGAGGCTCAGGTAGAACCGTTCATCAAAGACATGGCCCATGCCTATGGCTGGGCCGACCTGGTGGTGTGCCGGGCCGGTGCCCTGACTGTCAGCGAACTCGCGGCGGCGGGCCTGCCTTCGATGCTGGTGCCTTTGCCCTATGCGATCGACGACCACCAGACCCACAACGCCCAATATCTGGCTCGGGAAGGCGCCGCCTTCCTTATGCCACAAGCGACAACTGGCGCAGCGCAGCTCGCTGAACGCCTGAACGAGGTGCTGATGCAACCCGAGAAACTCAACACCATGGCAGGCACCGCACGGCGCCTGGCCAAGCCTGCAGCAACCAGCACCGTGGTCGATATCTGCCTGGAGGTGGCCCATGGTTGAAAGCCAGAAAGCCATGCCCCACCCGAAAATGGGCCGGATCAACCGCATCCACTTCGTCGGCATCGGCGGCGTGGGCATGTGCGGTATCGCCGAAGTACTGCTGAACCTGGGCTACCAGGTGTCCGGTTCCGACCTCAAGGCGTCGCCGGTCACCGAGCGCCTGGAGTCGTTCGGCGCCGAGATCTTCGTCGGCCACCGCGCCGAGAACGCCGCCAATGCCGATGTGCTGGTGGTGTCCAGCGCCATCAACCCGGCCAACCCGGAAGTTGCCACCGCCCTCGAGCGGCGCATTCCGGTGGTGCCGCGTGCCGAGATGCTCGCCGAGCTGATGCGCTATCGCCACGGCGTCGCGGTTGCCGGTACCCACGGCAAGACCACCACCACCAGTTTGCTGGCCTCGGTGTTCGCCGCAGGCGGCCTGGACCCGACCTTCGTCATCGGGGGCCGCCTGACCGCTGCGGGCACCAATGCCCAGCTGGGCACCAGCCGCTACCTGATCGCCGAAGCCGATGAAAGCGACGCGAGCTTCCTGCACCTGCAACCGATGGTCGCCGTGGTCACCAACATCGACGCCGATCACATGGCCACGTACGAAGGTGACTTCAACAAACTGAAGAAAACCTTCGTCGAGTTCCTGCACAACCTGCCGTTCTACGGCCTGGCCGTGATGTGCCTGGATGACCCGGTGGTGCGCGAGATCCTGCCACAGGTCAAGCGCCCGACCGTGACCTATGGCTTCAGCGAAGAGGCCGATATCCGTGCCATCAACGTGCGCCAGCAGGGCATGCAGACCCACTTCACCGTGCTGCGCCGCGACTGCGAGCCGCTGGACGTGTCGGTGAACATGCCCGGCAACCACAACGTGCTCAACGCGCTGGCCACCATCGCCATCGCCACCGACGAAGGCATCAGCGATGAAGCCATCGTCCAGGGCCTGTCGGGCTTCCAGGGCGTCGGCCGACGCTTCCAGGTATACGGCGAGCTGCCAGTCGACGGCGGCAGCGTGATGCTGGTCGACGACTACGGCCACCACCCGACCGAAGTGGCCGCGGTAATCAAGGCGGTGCGTGGCGGTTGGCCAAGCCGGCGCCTGGTGATTGTCTATCAGCCGCACCGTTATAGCCGCACCCGCGACCTGTACGACGACTTCGTACAAGTGCTGGGCGATGCCAACGTGTTGCTGCTGATGGAGGTCTACCCGGCCGGCGAAGAGCCGATCCCTGGTGCCGACAGCCGCCAGCTGTGCCACAGCATCCGCCAGCGCGGCAAGCTGGACCCGATCTACATCGAACGTGGCGCCGAGCTGGCGCCGGTTGTCCAGCCGCTGCTGCGCGCCGGCGACATCCTGCTGTGCCAGGGTGCCGGTGACGTCGGTGGCCTGGCCCCGCAATTGATGAAAAGCCCGCTGTTCGCTGGCGCCAAGCAGGAGAAGTCGAAATGACCAGCGCCTACGACAAGTTGCACTCGACCCTGGACGTCAAGGCATTCGGCCGCGTGGCCGTGCTGTACGGCGGCAAGAGCGCCGAGCGTGAGGTATCGCTGAAGTCCGGCGCCGCGGTGATCGAAGCGCTGACCAGCGCCGGTGTGGATGTCGTCGCCATCGACGTGGGCGACGACCTGCTGGCACGCCTGCAAAGCGAGAAGATCGACCGCGCCTTCATCATCCTGCATGGCCGTGGCGGTGAAGACGGCAGCATGCAAGGCCTGCTGGAGTGCCTCGGCATCCCTTACACCGGCAGCGGCATCCTCGCTTCGGCCCTGGCCATGGACAAGCTGCGTACCAAGCAGGTATGGCAGAGCCTGGGTATTCCGACCCCGCGCCATGCCGTACTGGCCAGCGAAAGTGATTGTGTTGCAGCGAGTGGGGAACTGGGCTTCCCGCTGATCGTCAAACCTGCCCATGAAGGCTCTAGCATCGGCATGGCCAAGGTGAGCAGCGAGCAGGAATTGATCGCTGCCTGGAAGGACGCTGCCATATACGATTCGCAAGTTCTGGTCGAGCAATGGATCCACGGCCCGGAGTTCACCATCGCGGTTCTACGTGGCCAGGTGCTGCCGCCGATCGCGTTGGGCACCCCGCACGTGTTCTACGACTACGACGCCAAGTACATCGCCAATGACACCCAGTACCGCATCCCGTGCGGCCTGGACACCGTCAAGGAACAGGAACTGATCGACCTGACCGCGCGCGCCTGCGATGCCATCGGCATCGAAGGCTGGGGCCGGCTGGACGTGATGCAGGACGAGCAGGGCCGGTTCTGGCTGCTCGAAGTCAACACCGCACCGGGCATGACTGATCATAGCCTGGTGCCCATGGCGGCCCGCGCGGCCGGCCTGGACTTCCAGCAACTGGTGCTGGCGATCCTGGCCGACAGCGTAGCGACGCGAGGTTAACAAGCCATGCAAGGCGCGATGATACGTCAGCAGCAACCCGTTACCGGCCGTAGCAAGCCGGTGCCGCGTGGTGCCAGCCGACTGGTGGCCGACGAGCCCGTATCGTCGCGCCTGCCGCGGCCGAGCCTGGGTGGCCTCAAGCGCCTGCTGTGGCCGGTATTGCTGGTGGCCGCAGGCTTTGGCGCCTACGAGGGCGCCGTTCGCCTGATGCCCTATGCCGACCGGCCGATCACCAAGATCGACGTGCAGGGCGACCTCAGCTACATCAGCCAGCAGTCGGTGCAGCAGCGGATCGCGCCCTACGTGGCGGCGAGCTTCTTCAGTGTCGATCTCACGGCGATGCGGGCGGAGCTTGAGCAGATGCCGTGGATTGCCCACGCCGAGGTACGTCGAGTGTGGCCTGACGAAGTGGTGATCCGCCTTGAAGAACAGCTGCCGGTGGCACGCTGGGGTGACGAAGCCTTGCTCAACAACCAAGGCCAGGCCTTTACCCCGCGCGAGCTGGCCAACTACGAGCACCTGCCGCAGCTGGCCGGGCCGCAGCGTGCCCAGCAACAAGTCATGCAGCAGTATCAGGTACTGAGCCAGATGCTGCGCCCCTTGGGCTTTTCCATCGCTCGCCTGGAGCTGCGCGAGCGGGGCAGCTGGTTCCTGACCACCGGTGCGAGCAGCGCCGGCCCAGGCATCGAGCTGCTGTTGGGGCGCGACCATCTGGTGGAGAAGATGCGTCGTTTCATTGCCATTTACGACAAGACACTCAAAGAGCAGATCACCAACATCGCCCGCATTGATCTGCGTTATTCCAACGGACTTGCCGTTGGTTGGCGGGAACCGAACGCACCGACGACGGCCCAACCCGCCGTTGCGAAGAATTAGAGAGAGGCAGGACCATGGCAAACGCGCATAGCGGCAAAATGATCGTCGGGCTGGACATTGGCACCTCCAAGGTGGTGGCGCTGGTGGGTGAAGTGGGCGAAGACGGCACCCTCGAGATCGTGGGTATCGGCACCCATCCGTCCCGCGGCCTGAAGAAGGGCGTGGTGGTGAACATCGAGTCGACCGTGCAGTCGATCCAGCGCGCAGTGGAAGAAGCGCAGCTGATGGCAGGCTGCCGCATCCACTCGGCCTTCGTCGGTGTAGCGGGCAACCACATCCGCAGCCTGAACTCCCACGGTATCGTCGCGATCCGCGACCGCGAGGTCAGCGTCGCCGACCTCGAGCGTGTGCTCGACGCCGCCCAGGCGGTGGCCATTCCGGCTGACCAGCGCGTGCTGCACACCTTGCCGCAGGACTACGTGATCGATAACCAGGAAGGCGTGCGCGAGCCGCTGGGCATGTCTGGCGTGCGCCTGGAAGCCAAGGTTCACGTGGTCACCTGCGCGGTCAACGCGGCGCAGAACATCGAGAAGTGCGTACGCCGCTGCGGCCTGGAAATCGACGACATCATCCTCGAGCAGCTGGCTTCGGCCTACTCGGTGCTGACCGACGATGAAAAAGAACTTGGCGTGTGCCTGGTGGACATCGGCGGCGGCACCACCGACATCGCCATCTTCACCGAAGGCGCAATCCGTCACACCGCGGTCATCCCGATTGCGGGCGACCAGGTGACCAACGACATCGCCATGGCCCTGCGTACACCGACCCAGTACGCCGAGGAAATCAAGATCCGCTACGCCTGCGCCCTGGCCAAGCTGGCCGGCGCCGGCGAGACCATCAAGGTGCCGAGCGTGGGCGACCGTCCACCGCGCGAGCTGTCGCGCCAGGCCCTGGCCGAGGTGGTAGAGCCGCGTTACGACGAGCTCTTCACCCTGATCCAGGCCGAGCTGCGCCGCAGCGGTTACGAGGACCTGGTGCCAGCCGGCATCGTCCTCACCGGCGGCACCGCGAAGATGGAAGGCGCCGTCGAACTGGCCGAAGAAATCTTCCACATGCCGGTACGCCTGGGCGTACCGCACAGCGTTCGGGGGCTGAGCGACGTGGTGCGCAACCCGATCTATTCCACCGGTGTGGGCTTGCTCACTTACGGCCTGCTGAAGCAGTCCGAGGACCTGATCCTGACCGGTAACAGCAACAGCAGCAACAACAGCTATGGCGATGAACCGAAGGCCCCAGTGCTTGAGCGCTTCAAGAAGTGGGTCCAGGGCAACTTCTAAGTTTCAAAGCAGTAGTGGTAGGCGCGACAACTAGAGAACTGTAAGGAGAGGGAAAATGTTCGAGCTCGTAGACAACGTCCCGCAAAGCCCGGTCATCAAAGTGATCGGCGTCGGCGGTGGCGGCGGCAACGCCGTCAACCACATGGTGAAGAGCAGCATCGAAGGCGTCGAATTCATCTGCGCCAACACCGATGCCCAGGCGCTGAAAAGCATTGGCGCACGCACCATCCTGCAACTGGGTACCGGCGTGACCAAAGGTCTGGGTGCCGGTGCCAACCCGGAAGTCGGCCGTCAGGCCGCGCTGGAAGACCGTGAGCGCATCGCCGAGGTGCTGCAGGGCACCAACATGGTGTTCATCACCACCGGCATGGGTGGCGGTACCGGTACCGGTGCGGCGCCGATCATCGCCGAAGTGGCGAAGGAAATGGGCATCCTCACCGTAGCCGTGGTGACCCGTCCGTTCCCGTTCGAAGGTCGCAAACGTATGCAGATCGCCGATGAAGGCATCCGCATGCTGGCCGAGAGCGTCGACTCGCTGATCACCATCCCCAACGAGAAGCTGCTGACCATCCTGGGCAAGGATGCCAGCCTGCTGTCCGCCTTTGCCAAGGCCGACGATGTACTGGCCGGTGCCGTTCGCGGTATCTCCGACATCATCAAGCGCCCGGGCATGATCAACGTCGACTTTGCCGACGTGCGCACCGTGATGGGCGAAATGGGCATGGCGATGATGGGTACCGGTTGCGCAAGTGGCCCGAACCGTGCACGCGAAGCCACCGAAGCGGCGATCCGCAACCCGTTGCTGGAAGACGTCAACCTGCAGGGCGCCCGCGGCATCCTGGTGAACATCACCGCAGGTCCAGACCTGTCGCTGGGTGAGTACTCCGACGTGGGTAGCATCATCGAAGCCTTCGCCTCCGACCACGCGATGGTCAAGGTGGGCACCGTGATCGACCCGGACATGCGTGACGAACTGCATGTGACCGTGGTTGCCACTGGCCTGGGCGCGCGCATCGAGAAGCCGGTCAAGGTGGTCGACAACACCCTGCAGACCGCTCAGCAGGCATACGAGGCCTCCAACCCGGCCCCGGTTCGCCAGGAGCAGCCTGCGGTCAACTACCGTGACCTGGAGCGCCCGACCGTCATGCGCAACCAGGCCCATGCAGGTGCCGCTGCGGCAGCTAAACTCAACCCACAGGATGACCTGGATTACCTGGATATCCCAGCCTTCCTGCGCCGTCAGGCTGATTAATGGAATTTATCAGGGGTATAAGGGTGGTTGGTGTTCAGCAAAGGCCGGGTCTGTTATTATCCCCAGCCTTTGTTGATACCTGTTCGCAATTTGCGATGAAGCGGCCAATGCCATGATTAGACAACGCACCCTGAAGAATACCATCCGTGCCACAGGCGTCGGCCTGCACTCCGGGGAGAAGGTCTACCTGACCCTCAAGCCTGCGCCTGTCGACACCGGCATCGTCTTCCGTCGCGCCGACCTCGACCCTGTGGTCGAGATCCCGGCACGTGCGGCCAACGTCGGTGAGACCACCATGTCCACCACGCTGGTCAACGGTGACGTCAAGGTCGATACCGTCGAGCACCTGCTCTCCGCCATGGCGGGTCTGGGCATCGATAACGCCTACGTCGAGCTCTCCGCCTCGGAAGTTCCGATCATGGATGGCAGCGCCGGTCCCTTCGTATTCCTGATTCAGTCTGCTGGCCTGGAAGAACAGGACGCAGCCAAGAAGTTCATCCGCATCCTGCGTGAAGTAACAGTGGAAGAGGGCGACAAGCGCGCCACTTTCCTGCCTTTCGAAGGTTTCAAGGTGAGCTTCGAGATCGACTTCGATCACCCGGTCCTCAAGGGCCAGACCCAGAGCGCAGTCGTCGACTTCTCCAGCACCTCGTTCGTGAAGGAAGTCAGCCGCGCCCGCACCTTCGGTTTCATGCGTGACATCGAGTACCTGCGCAAGCACAACCTTGCGCTGGGCGGCAGTGTCGAGAACGCCATTGTTGTCGATGAGACCGGCGTACTTAACGAAGACGGCCTTCGTTCCGAAGACGAATTCGTCAAGCACAAGATCCTCGACGCCATCGGCGACCTGTATCTGCTGGGCAACAGCCTGATCGGCGAGTTCAAGGGCTACAAGTCCGGGCACGCGCTGAACAACCAGCTGCTGCGTAAGCTCATTGCCGAAACCGATGCCTGGGAAGTGGTCACCTTCGAAGATGCCAGTACGGCACCGATCTCTTATATGCGCCCTGTTGCGGCCGTGTAAGTTCGAACACTCTCTCTAGTGATTAAGGCCACCCTCGGGTGGCCTTTTTTATGCCTGAATCTAGTGGGTTGATTTACCCGGGCCGGCAGTGTCTGGGTGCTTTTCAGAGTTAGCCCTTATACGTGGTATCGAGACCGGTTGCTCAGCAGCTTAATGTTTTCAGGGTAATGAAATCGATATAGCTATTATCCTGGACATCAAACTGCAGTCTGCTGATTGGTTTGGATTTTGGGGAGGTATAAATCACCTGGAAGTTTCTACCTTCCCATCCGCCATCATAGGCAACTGGTTCAATTAGCTTTCCGTTCGTGGTGAAGAAACTGACAGTTGCTTTATAATGAAGTTGGGTCCAGAAGAATTCGATACTATGATATTCTCCGTTTAAGTCGATTTGAACTACTTGGTTATCCGAACTTTGGCCTTGGGCCAGGATAAGCGCCTTGCCCACGGCCATGCCGGTCACTGGTTTATCGACCTCTCGAATGCCGGTAATCGCACTGTTTTTACTACGAACATTGCGTAGGGTGAAATGCCTGAGCGGGTGTTCCTCACCCGGGCCTAGGGTCACCGGAGTTTCATCCTCAAAGTCGATCCTGAGATTGTGAGGGAATATGCGAATATCATCCAGGGCGAATTCGACCCCATGGTCGCTACCCAGTGTCAGAACGTGGGTGGATTGTGTGGCTTTGAATGGAATGACGAAATTTTGCCACTCATTTTTTCTTTCAAAGTTCAAGCTGGATTTGAAGGTGCTGTCGATGTACCACGAGAGTTGTGGGCGTTTGACCGTGTTGGACAAACGTTTTGCGCGTAGGGAAATGGTGTAGCATTCGCCTGCAATAAAGTCGGTTATTTGCTTATGGATCAGCAACGTTCCTTTGTAGTGGTCGGGGAGTGGCAGCGGAGGTGGCGAAATATTGACCCCGACGTAAGTATTCTGCGCTTCGTGGATAAATTTCATTGAGTGCCTGGGCTCGATGATTGCCCAGCCATTCCAGTTATCGTTGGAGAAAGATGTGTGTTCGCTGTAGTTGGTTGGGAAGTTGGTCGGGATAGGCATCTTGCTGCACTCGAGTGAAGGAGAGTGCAGTAAGTCATCGCCTTGGTGGAACGGCAACTGGTAAAAATGACAGGTCTGGTTTGCGAATCACCCAGCTTATAATCAATCTTTTATTTTGATAGTTGCATGTTTGGCGAGTCGCTCCAAGGCGGCGCGCAGTTTGGGGTCGGTGATGCCCTCGGCGGAATCACGAATGCTTTCAGCAGCATTGGGGGAGAGTTCGGCGCTGTGCCGGCCGCGTTTCACGGGGACCAGCGGAGGTTGCACCTTGTAGAGGATGCGCCGCAAGTTTCCAAATGCCTCCATGGCCTGCAACTCCCGCATGAGGCGCTTTTGCTGATAGCGCAAGCGGGTGGCCCAATGACCGTCGGTAACCACCAGCAACAATACGCCATCCCGCCACGACGCCACATGGCAGTGCTCGCGCGCAGCAGGCTGCAGCTGGCTCTCCAGCAGGCGTTGCAGATGCTCCAGGCGCTCGGCCTGGTTCAGCAGCAGGCGCAGCGGGCGCACCTGGCGCAACAGCGCGGAGGGCGGCTGGGCGGGGGAGGGTTTGTAGGCCATGGGGTACGTATGAAGTTACAAGATCGGCA
>Ga0213824_1001961_pt1 | contig 10651 bp, 5 predicted proteins | sample MC6MC0906MG_FD_179892 | JGI IMG/M metagenome (GOLD analysis project Ga0213824, IMG submission 179892) | Enriched soil aggregate microbial communities from Iowa State University, Ames, United States - MC6-MC0906-MG | ecosystem: Environmental > Terrestrial > Soil > Unclassified | place: USA: Iowa...
GTATCTGTGACTTCGTCCAATACAGGTAACTTTACTTTAAACGATATTATTATTATTCCTATTACTTTAGCAATTGTAGGTCTCAGCATTGCCTATTTAGCTATTCGAAATATTGAGAAGGTAGATATTTAAGCAAAAAGATACCAGGTACTCATATTATTGAGTACCTGGTTTTTTATTAGCCAAATATTGTTTCCCACAGTAAGTATATATTCAATGTAACGACAATGACTACGACAAACCAACCTAAAATCGTTGTAATCCGGTGATTAACTAGGCTTCCCATGATGTCTCGTTTGCTTGTAAACATAACGAGAGGGACAAGAGCAAATGCAATACCGAAAGATAAAACAACCTGACTGAGTACAAGTGCATAGGTTGCATTCACACCAGATGCAATAATCGCTAGCGGCGGGACCATAGTAATCGCTCTACGTAAATAAAGTGGTATTTTTTTTTGAATAAATCCTTGCATAACTACGTCGCCAGCTAAAGTCCCTACAGAGGAACTGGCTAGCCCTGCGATGAGTAAACCAAGACCAAAGGATATGGCAGCCATTGGGCCGAGAGCATCCTTTAAGCCATTATAGGCAACATCTAAATCTTCAACTACAACACCTTGCGTATGGAATACTGCAGCGGCAATAATAAGCATGCTCATATTGATAGCGCCAGCAATAATCATAGCGATGATAATGTCAATAAATTCAAAACGGAAAATTCGTCTTTTTTCTGCTTCATTACGACCGATAATACGACTTTGTGTTAATGAAGAATGTAAGTAAATAGCATGAGGCATGACTGTTGCGCCTAAAATACCTGTTGCCAACAGTAATGAATCTACCCCTTCAAACTGCGGTGTGAACATGCCAAACGCAACTTCGCCCCATTCTGGTTGAGCTAAAAATGTCTGGAAGGCGAATGCTAATACGACAATTAAAACCATACCAGAAATGCCTGCCTCAAAGGCTCTGAATCCTCTTCTTTGAAGTTCTAGAATGGCAAATGAGCCAACTGCTGTAATCAATGCTGCTGGCAGCATAGGAATATTAAATAATAAATAAAGCCCTAATGCTGCACCGATAAATTCAGCTAGATCTGTGGCAATGATGACTAACTCAGCCTGAATCCAAAGAAATATAGAGGTTTTTTTAGAAAAATGCTCCCGTGCTACTTCAGGTAAATTTTTTCCTGTCGCAATCCCAAGTTTTGCAGATAAGGATTGAATGAGCACGGCCATTAAATTGGAAAAGGCTATCACCCAAAGGAGTAAGTACCCATATTGAGAGCCAGCTGTAATATTTGTGGCAAAATTACCAGGATCAATATAAGCGACGGCTGCAATGAAAGCAGGTCCAAGAAAGGGCAAAAAGCGTCGCCAACCTTTTATATCTCCATCTAAAACCGCCTCGGCAGATGATTTTGTGACTTGTTTGTAAACCATATTGTTCCCTCCTTTAAAAAAGTATCGTTTGCGAAATAAAGTTTCCTAGAGGAAAATAATATAATAGTATTCTAACGCTAGGATTAAAAAAAGGGAAGTGGTTTGCTTCAATTTTTTTGAAAATATTTATACCGCTGAATTGAATGAATGGAAAAATCAAACGGCAGGAAAATTTGAAAATATAGAGAACTAATGAATAAAGAAGGGGGGCAAAAGAATGGATATGGTATGGGTAAAATCAAAAGTAACAATTCCACGTACAGTGCCAAACGCTGTTGAGAGGAAAAAATTACTGACTCTTCTTGCTAAGAATCAGATGAAGAAGTTAATCATTGTTCAAGCACCCACAGGGTATGGAAAGACAACACTTTTAAGTCAATGGTGCTGGCATATTAAAGAATCGGTAGCATGGTTTACAATTGATCAACACGACAATGAGCCTTTACGGTTTATAAAATATTTGATACATACTTTATCGTTAAGCATAATTAATGGTTTCGAAAACAAATTTGAAAATTTACTTGATATTTCCTTTGAGACAGCAGTAGATTCACTGCTAGATACACTAGATGCATATAAAGAAACTATTCATATTGTTTTTGATAATTTTCAGGCAATCCAGCATCCTCAGATTCATCAGATATTTATCCGATTAATTGAGTATTTACCCGCTAATGTACGTCTATACATAACGACTCGAACAAATTTAGAACTACCTCTAGCAAATTGGCGTGTAAAAGGTTGGTTGCTAGAAGTGGGGACAGATCAATTATGTTTAGATTTAGAGGAGCTACAATATGTCTATTTCCAATCCATTTCGGGGGAAGAGAAAGTTGGCGCACTGAAGCCTTTGCTAAAGGTGACGGAGGGCTGGATAGCAGGCATACAACTTATTAAGCTAGCCACAGGTGATAGTATTAGTATAAGCAGTAAAGAAATGTTAACAGAGGCTAGTCCGTACATTCATGAATTTTTCATCCAAGAAGTTTTTATTACATTACCTCAAGTAACTCAAGATTTTCTACTGCGTACTTCAATTTTAAATGACTTAGACCCTAGTATTTGTGCAACTATAACGAACGAGTTAGGGTTAGATAGTTTGAATACTTTCATTGAATTAGATAAAAACTGTCTCTTCATTCAACGTATACAGAGTCAGCCATCCGTTTATCGTTACCATACTTTATTTAGGTATGCACTTCAGGAAGAACTGGAAAGGCAGTATTCACATGAGATGATTCATTCTATTTATCGCGAAGCAGCCACAAACTTATGCCTAAGAGGAGATTATGTAGCTGCAATTGAACTAGCCTTAAATGGCACATTATTTGAACTGGCACACGAATGGATTCAAAAGTATCTAGTTGAAATATTTGCCGAGGGACATACTTTACTTTTTAGGCAATGGGTACAGAAACTAAGAAATGCCCAATTTTCAGTTGATATTAATATGCTTGTCTTATACATCACCACTTTGTTTTCTACGCATGAAATAGAGAAAGCAAATGAAATCATTGAGGAACTACTTTTTAAACAAGATATATTGAAATGGATGGATGGCTTTCAGTTTATTGCTGTATCAAAAATCTTTGAAATTATAAATGCTTATGTTGCCTATTTGAAGGATGGAGATCTTGAAAAAGCAAAAGTAGGTTTACAAACACGTGTCAATGTAAGAAAGGAAAAGTCATCTTTATATCGTATCTCTTTAAAGTACAATCAATTTGAACCTAGAATTTTGCGTACTTTTGCAGGCACAAACGGTAAGTTCTTACCAGTTGAAAAACTGGAAGCACTAATTCAGGTACTGTGTGAAAGTGAAATAAAGGATCGAAATATTACAGGGGTAACCTATGGGCTTTTAGCAGAGATATTGTATGAAATAAATGATATAGAAAGATCGAGTGAAAATTTAGAGATTGCCTTACAATATGGTTTGCGTTTTCAAGATCCGGGATTATTTATACCAATGTATCTTTTAAAGGCTCGCATTTATCTGACTAAAAAACAATTTGAAGATGCACATATGTTATTGACAGAAGCGATGAAGAAAACAGATAAATCCTATTGGATTGGCATGATATATATTATGAAGGCACGAGCTTATTTGCTTGAAGGGAATATTTCTTATGCACAACGGGAGTTTTTAAGAGTTACTGATTTTATTAGCTATAAAATTGCATCAAGGAATCCGTTTTATTTATTAATTCAAGGCAGAATATTGTATGCTAAAAATCAAATTGAGGAAGCATTACAAATTGCCATCCGTTTGAAAGAGGGGGCAATTCAAGAAAAACAAATGGTTACGCTTATTGAAGCAGGTTTATTAGAGGCCGCTTGTCAATTTGAACTAGATCAAGAGGACATTGCTTTGTCTGTTTTACATGTTCTCCTTGAACAGGGTGCTTTACATGGTTATTATCATACATTTATAGAAGAGGACTCTATCTGGCCATTACTTAATAAATACTGGCGTATACGTCAGCATAGTAAGGGAGATATATTTAAGTCAGTACCGTTAGCATATGTAAATAAACTATTACAGAATATCAGCTTAGAAGATGAGTTTTTCGCTAACTTTACAAAACGGGAAAAAGATGTTCTGCAATTACTCGCAGAAGGTGCCTCTAATAATGAGATTGCGCAACAATTACAGCTGACAGAGGGAACAATTCGTATATACTTGACAGAAATATACAGTAAGATAGGTGTGAAATCTCGCATGAAGGCCATTGTATGGGCAAAAGAATGGCTAGGCTATTAAAATTGTTAAACAGAAGGGAGGTTAAATGATGCTAAATATTTTATTAGCTTCAAAAACAACCGGACCCCTAACGGGAGAGCAAATTATTGAAAGAGAACGATTAAATGCCATTTTACACCAGACATCAGCTAAGCTTATCTTAGTGCAAGCGCCAGCAGGTTATGGTAAAACCACTTTGTTAAGTAGTTGGGTTCATCAACTTGATACAATGGTGGCATGGTTTACAGTTGACCAAACAGACAATGACCCAATTCGTTATTGGAAATATTTAATTCATGCGATTGGTCATGCCTTACAGCCAGAAGCAGCATCCCGAATTGATTCTATACTCCATGCTCAACCACAGTTACCATTAGAATATTTAGTGGATTCGCTATTAAACGAATTATCGCTATCTACTGAAAAAATTCACATTATGATTGATGATTATCATCATATTTACAATATTGCTATCCATCAAACAATGACTCGTCTGATTGATTTCTTACCTGAACACTGCTTTATTTATATGACTAGTAGATCGACTATTTCATTACCTGTTGCAAAGTGGAGATTAAACCATTGCTTGCTTGAAATTGGTGTAGAGCATCTACTTTTTACGTATGAAGAGGCAAAAGAATTTTATAAAAAATTAAACAAACAACTGAATGAGAAGGAGCTTCAAAAGGTTTTTAAGATAACAGAAGGCTGGCCTACAGGGTTACAATTAACCAATTTAACAAGTTTCTATAATATGGATGACAAACAAATTAAAGAAAGTAATTCATATGTAGCCCACTATTTTATGAGAGAGGTTTTTTCCAAACTAGCGCCACAACTCCAAACATTTCTTCTTTATACCTCGCTTTTGGAACAATTAACCTCTGAAACATGTAATGTTCTAACAAACCGTACTGATGCTCAACATGTCTTATTAGAGCTTGATCACCAAGGTTTATTTATTAGCAGAGTGGAAGCAAAAGAACAGGTCTTTCGATACCATAATTTGTTTAGAGAAACATTGCGCCAAGAGTTAAGCAAACGTTTTACTCAGCATGATATTTTGAATTTATATGAAAAAGCAGCTGTTGCTTTATATAATAACGGAAATTTTTTATCCGCTATAGAGCTTGCTTTAAGTGGCAAAGTGTTTATGTATGCTGAACAATGGATTCAGGAGCATCTTGTAACATTCCTTTCCTGTGGTCATTCAACATCGTATATAAATTGGATTAATACTTTATTGGCTAATGGCTATGAAGTACATCCAGAATTGATGGTAATGTACGCCTATACACTCGCAGCATTACACGATTTAGAAAATGCTTATCAGACGATACTAGAGTTAGAACAAAAGCATAGGACAAATCAATGGATGAATAAAAACGTGTATGCATCTGCTGTCGATGATTTTCTAGGTGTGAAAGCCTATGTCTTTGTCATGAAAAATGGAGATCTATCACAAGCTGCGGAATACATTCGACAAAGGCTGGAGAGAAATCCAATTGGGTCCAAGTGGGACGCAATTTTTATACAATATAATCAAACAGAGCATATGTTGTTTAGAACAAATATCGGGTCTAAAGGAAAGTTGCTTTCAGATGAACAGGCTATGTCATTTTTCGCTAAGTTTAGAACAGGGGAATTTAAGAACTTAAGTATGACAGGCTATAGTTATGGCATGCGTGCAGAAAAATTATATGAGTGGAATCACTTGGATGAGCTATCAATAGAATTAGAGGAAGCATTACGTTCTGGTCATCAATTCCAAGATCCAGGATTATTAGTACCGATGTACATTCTAAAAAGTAAAATAGCCGCTTTAGAAGAGCAATATATAGTTGCCCAAAGCGTTTTAGACCATGCAATTGAAACTATCAATGAACGTCATTGGATTGATAGTATAAGAGTGATGAAGGCACTATTATTTTTACGTGAAAACAATGTTGTCCAAGCAGAACAGGAGTTAGCCAAAATTAAAGAAAATATGGATAAGAATTCTCCATTTTATTTGCTAGTGAAAGCACGTTATTTACTCATGAAAGAGCACCTTCTAGAAGCACAGCAAATAATTGTACAGGTGCAATTACAGGCACAACAACAAGGACAGCTATCTACCTGTATTGAAGCAACAATTTTATTTGCCATATGTTTGGCAGAGCAAGGACAAGCAGATAAGGCGTTGATGACGTTACATCAAGCCTTGAAATTAGCCGAGCCATATCAATATATCAGAACCTTTATGGATGAGCCTCAAACATATGCTTTATTAAAAAAATATGCCGCTATTCGACAGCAATCTTATGAAAAGGAGTGGAGAGAGGTTTCCATGAGCTATGTTGAGCACTTGCTAAAATGCGTTCAAAAGCATAAGCAAATTTCACCATTGGCGTCCCTTACAACTCGTGAACAGGAAATATTTTCATTATTATTAGAAGGTGCTTCTAATAAAGAAATAGCCGAGCAGCTATTTTTATCTGAAGGTACAGTACGTGTCTATCTCTCGGGGATTTACAGTAAGTTAGGTGTTAAAAACCGAACACAGGCAATATTATTAAACCCACTGACATAAGGTTATCCGTTATCTTTTTTAGGTAGCGGTCTTTTTTTACATATAAACAATTAACATTCCTCAATAGTAGGAGTAAATAATTACCCTTAAGATGAAGAAGAATTATTTCATTTTTAAGAAAGGAGAGTCTATATGAAAGCCAAAAGTGTTAGATATGGAATATGGTTCACACTATTTTTCTTCATGATGATATTAAAAATCCCTTTTACTTTTGCTAATGAAGCTGATTATGATGTTGAAGATAACCCTGATGGATCAGTAACTATTAAGACATATACAGGTACTGGAGGAGATATTGTAATTCCTCATCAATTGCAAGGGAAGATGGTAACAGGAATAGACCCTTGGGTGTTTAATAATAAAAAACTGACAAGCCTCACAATACCTGAAACAATCACAACGATTGGTGCTTATGCCTTTTATCAAAATCAGCTAACAAGTGTGACACTGCCAAGTAATCTAACGAATATTAGTGATGGTGTATTTTCTTTAAACCAACTAACAAATGTGATGCTTCCAAATAATCTAAGTAGTATCGGAAATTATGCATTTTCCGGAAATTTGCTAGAAAGCGTAGATATACCTAATAGTGTTATTAGTATAGGAGATCATGCATTTTCAACGAATGATATTGTCAGGGTGAAAATCCCAGATGGTGTAAAAATAATAGGGGCAAATGCGTTTGCAAGGAATGATATTGAAAGTTTAGAGATACCAGAAAGTGTAAAAAGTATTGGGGATGGAGCCTTTTCTTATAATTACTTAAAGGAAATCATTATACATTCTAAAGATGTTGATATAAGTGATGATGCTTTTATAGGGCATAGTCCTGATGTTGTTATGTACGCTCCAGAGAACTCTTCGGTAAAAGAGTATGCAGATAGGTTGAATATAAACTTCCAAAAACTAGATTCTCCAGATCATGTCAATGAAGAAGATTATGAGTGGACAAAAAATAGGGATGGGTCAGTAACGATTAGAGATTACATTGGTACTAATGTTGCAATAACCATTCCAAGTCAGCTAGATGGCAGGGCAGTAACAGCAATAGGTAGTGGAGCATTTGGTGAAAAAGGTCTTACACAGGTAATTATACCAGACAGTGTAACAAGTATTGGAGATGTGGCATTTGCAGAAAATCAAATAACATATGTGAAACTACCAAATAACCTTACAAAGATAGGTGAAGGTGTATTCTTTACAAATAAACTTACTGCTATAGAAATACCAGATCAAGTGACTCAAATTGGCTCATATGCATTTTTAGATAATGCACTTGCTACAGTAAAGCTACCAAATCAACTTAAGACAATTGGGGATTTCGCATTTATGGAGAACCAATTAACAAACATTGAGTTACCAGCAACTTTGGAGACTATAGGAGAATGGGCGTTTTCAGAAAATAACCTTACCTCTTTAGTGATACCTTCTAGTGTCGTAAGTATGGGAGAGTATGCATTTGCTACAAATCAACTTTCAAATGTAACCATTCCATTCAGTATAACAAGTTTAGCGGAAAGTGTATTTTTCGATAATCGGCTAACAAGTATAGAGATTCCTAGTAGTGTAACGACTATTGGTAGATGGGCATTTGGGGAGAATAGACTTAGTAGTGTAGAAATCCCCAAAAATGTAATGACTATAGAGGATAATGCCTTTAACGACAATAATCTTAAACATGTGAAAATATTATCGGATGCAACGATTCTTTTAGAAGATATTTTTAATGCAAATCCAAATAATTTAATTGTTTATGGTCATGATGCATCGACTGCACAAGCCTATGCCAATCAATATAATCACCAGTTCGAATTACTGACTTATCAGATTATCTATCATGGAAATGGCTCTGAACAAGGAAATCCGCCAGTAGATACGAATATGTACCCAAGAAATACTCCAGCAACGATCTTAGATAATATAGGATCATTAGAAAAAACAGGCTATACATTTGATGGTTGGAACAGCACTAACGCGGGGGATGGTATAGATTATGCAGTAAATAGCATTGTTGATATTGAAGAATCCAATCTAGCCTTGTATGCGAAATGGATAGCAAATGCATATGTTGTCACATTTAATACAAATGGGGGGACAGCAATCAATCCTATTACAGTAATTTATGAGGGACTAGTAAGTAAACCAGTAAACCCGATAAAAGCAGGGTATACATTTTTAGGCTGGTATAAGGATGCTCAATTCACAACACCATGGAATTTTACAACTGATAAGGTAACCAAGAATACAACCTTGTATGCCAAATGGGATAAGATAGTCACACAATATACGGTGGATTTCGATACAAATGGAGGAAGTACAGTAGTATCACAGAAGGTAACTGAAGACACTTTAGCAACAAAGCCAGCAGGTCCAACAAAGGCAGGCTATACATTTACAGGCTGGTATAAGGATATTAATCTCACAATACCATGGAATTTTTCCAAAGATGTAGTGACGTCCAATATCACATTATATGCCCATTGGGTAACAGACGGTTCATCGGGTGGTGGAGGAAGTATATCGCCGAATCCAGTCCCAATACCAGAGCCAACCATACCTGAAAAACCAGAGCCTAAACCTGAAGAGCCAACAGAGCCACAACCAACAGAGCTAACACCCCAACAAGAGCCAGATATCATTTTCTCAGATACTTCTCAAGGACATTGGGCATGGGCGATGATTCAGGAGATGGCAAAGCGGGGCATTATTACAGGCTATCAAGATGGCACGTTCAAGCCAAATGCACCAATTCAGCGCCAGCATGCTGCCCTGATGTTAACAAGAGCATTAGAGCTAGAGCCGAAAAAAGAAGCGCTAGTATTTAACGATATCTCTAAAAGTCATCTCTATTTTGAGGTAATCAATCAGGTACAACAGGCAGGTCTGTTTGATGGCATAGACGGCAACTTCCAGCCAACTACTAATATGACACGCGCTCAAATGGCAAAAGTATTGGTTTTGGCCTTTAAATTAACTTCATCAAATAAAGATACTTTCGAGGATGTGCCAAAAACACACTGGGCACATGAATCTATCGCTATACTCGCAGGAAATGGAATCACAATTGGAGATAATGGCAATTTTAGACCAAATGATCCTGTAACGCGAGCGGAGTTTGTAACATTTTTGTATAGGGCTTTGCATCAATAATTAAAAATCTCACCAATGACTATCCAGAAAGTTGTTGGCGAGATTTTTTTTGTTTAAATTATTAACATTACTCAATAGTGCGTCTGGATGTAAATGATTATGCTGATACAAAAAGGGTGTGATTCTATTGAAAATTGTTCGTCTTACCTTTTTCATATTATTCTTAAGTTTAGCTTTTGTATCCATTAAACTTTCAATTAAATCAGATGAAAGGAATTATGATTGGCGCAATAATTCTGATGGTACAGTGACCATTATTCATTACAATGGTCCACATATGGAGTTTCCCTTCCCAGACCAGTTAAATGGTAAAAAGGTTGGAAAAGTAAGTTCAGGAATTTTTGAGAAAAGGGAAATTTACATCCTTTTGCCGATAGTTTATTAATTAATTAAAGCAATACCCTTAGAGTTAAAAAGATTAAGATGCATCATATTTCTAATCAATTTCTAATTAGACTTTCTTCACCTGAATCGTTTACGATGAAAGAAAAGGTGAAGGACTGATTCGACATGAGAAATCGAATTTTAATTATAGAAGATGAGGAAAATATTGCGAGAGTGCTACAGCTAGAGCTTCAATTTGAAGGCTATGAAGCAGAGATGGCCCATACAGGCACAGACGGATTATTGCAATACCGTGAGCAGCAATGGGATTTAATCTTGCTAGATGTTATGTTACCCGAAATGAGTGGTATAGATGTGCTAAAACGGATTCGTGCAACAGAGTTACAGACGCCAGTTA
>Ga0213824_1001967_pt1 | contig 10622 bp, 11 predicted proteins | sample MC6MC0906MG_FD_179892 | JGI IMG/M metagenome (GOLD analysis project Ga0213824, IMG submission 179892) | Enriched soil aggregate microbial communities from Iowa State University, Ames, United States - MC6-MC0906-MG | ecosystem: Environmental > Terrestrial > Soil > Unclassified | place: USA: Iowa...
CGAGCCCGGATTGCTACGGGCGCCCCGAGGGGATGAGTTGGGAAGAACATTCGCGCAACATGTTCGCGGCCATGGAACAGACCTTGGCCGAGAACCATGACAGCGTCGCAGCAGTGATCGTCGAGCCGCTGATTCAGGGCGCTGGCGGCATGCGCATGTATCACCCGGTGTACCTCAAGCTGCTGCGCGAATCCTGCGATCGCTACGGCGTGCATTTGATCCTCGACGAAATCGCCGTTGGTTTCGGTCGCACCGGGACGATGTTTGCCTGTGAACAGGCCGGCATTCGCCCGGACTTCCTCTGCCTGTCGAAAGCGCTGACCGGCGGCTATTTGCCGCTGGCCGCGTGCCTGACCACCGACGAGGTCTACAGCGCGTTCTACGATGACTATCCAACCTTGCGCGCCTTCCTTCATTCGCACAGCTACACCGGCAACCCGCTGGCATGCGCGGCGGCACTGGCAACGCTGGATATCTTCGAGCAGGACAACGTCATCGAGAACAACAAGGCGCTGGCCCAGCGCATGGCCTCGGCGACGGCGCATCTGGTCGATCACCCGAACGTCTCCGAAGTGCGCCAGACCGGCATGGTCCTGGCCATCGAGATGGTCAAGGATAAAGCCACCAAAGAGGCCTACCCTTGGCAGGAACGTCGCGGTCTGAAAGTGTTCCAGCATGCGCTGGAGCGTGGCGCGTTGCTGCGTCCGCTGGGTAGCGTGGTGTATTTCCTGCCGCCGTACGTGATCACCCCGGAGCAGATCGACTTCCTCGCCGAAGTCGCCAGCGAAGGCATCGACATTGCCACGCGTGACAGCGTCAGCGTGGCCGTGCCGAAAGACTTCCACCCCGGCTTCCGCGATCCGGGTTGATTCGGTTTACTCGCTCGTTCCCACGCTCCGCGTGGGAATGCAGCCCGGGACGCTCCGCGTCCCAAAGCGGACGCAGAGCGTCCATTGAGGCATTCCCACGCAGAGCGTGGGAACGATCTAATCTGAGAGACCCGAAATGAGACTGTCCCGCTTCTTTATCGACGCCCCCCTGAGCACCGGCGAACACGAATTGCCGGAGGCCCAGGCGCACTACATCAGCCGCGTGCTGCGCATGGCCGAGGGCGATGCGGTGCAGCTGTTCGACGGTTCCGGCCATGAATTTCGCGGCGCCCTGCTGGAAGTCGGCAAGAAACGTGTAACCGTGCAGATCGACGAACAATTCGCCGGCCAGGTCGAATCGCCGCTGCACATCCACCTCGGCCAGGGACTGTCCCGTGGCGAGCGCATGGATTGGGCCATTCAGAAAGCCACCGAACTGGGCGTGAATGAAATCACCCCGATCTTCAGCGACCGCTGCGAAGTCCGTCTCAAGGACGAACGCGCCGACAAACGCCTGCTGCACTGGCGTCAGGTGGCGATCAGCGCCTGTGAACAATGTGGGCGCTCGCGGGTGCCGGTGATTCATCCGCCGGTGTTGTTGGCAGACTGGATCAAGCAGACCGAAGCCGAGTTGAAACTGGTGTTGCATCCGGTGGCGGAGCCGTTGGTGAGTCATGCCAAACCGGCGACGCTGGCGTTCTTGATCGGGCCTGAAGGTGGGCTGACTGACGCCGAAGTCGAGCAAGCCAAAGGCAACGGCTTCCACGCCGCCCGCCTCGGCCCACGGGTGCTCCGTACCGAGACGGCGCCGGTGGTTGCGCTGGCGGTAGCCCAGCAGCTTTGGGGTGACTTCTAAGGCCCCATCGCTGGCAAGCCAGCTCCCACAGGATCTTTGTTGGCCACAACATCCGTGAACAACGCTAAACCCTGTGGGAGCTGGCTTGCCAGCGATTAGCCGCGCCTCGGTCTATAGGACGTAAAACAAGATCGCCACAAAGTGCAGCAAGCTCCCCGCGATCACAAACAAATGCCAGATCCCATGCGCATGCCGCAGCCGGTGATCCAGGGCAAAAAAGATAATCCCCACCGTGTACAAAACCCCGCCCGACGCCAGCCAGGCAAAACCTGTCGTACCCAGCGCCGCAATCAACGGCTTGACCGCCACCAACACAATCCAGCCCATCACCGCGTAAATCACGATCGATAGAATCCGCGCCTCCGAACGCGGTTTGATCTCTTGCAGAATGCCGATCAGCGCCAGCCCCCAGACAATCCCGAACAGCGTCCAGCCCCACGGCCCGCGCAGGGTCACCAGGCAGAAAGGCGTGTAGCTACCGGCAATCAACAGATAGATCGAAAAGTGATCGACCTTCTTCATGATCGCTTTCTTGCGCCCGCGCACGCTGTGGTACACGGTCGAGGCGCTGTAAAGCACCAGCAAGGTAAACGCGTAAATCGCCACACTGACAATCTTCCACGGGCTGCCATCCAGGCAGGCGATCACCAACATCCACACGCCACCCACAAATGCTGCCACCGCCCCGACCAGATGGGTCCAGGCGTTCAATCGTTCTCCGTGATACATGTATTGCTCACCTCACATTCGTTACCGCAGCGCGCAAGGCTCGGGCCTTGAGCGTAAAAGCGCAATCAAAAGATCGCAGCCTTCGGCAGCTCCTACCTTCGAACGCATTCCAATGCAGGAGCTGCCGAAGGCTGCGATCTTTTGATCTTCAAGGCACAATCGACGCATTCCAAAAAGAGTCCGCGCCATGCTGATCGACGAAGAATTGACCCTGAAAAAACTCGAGGTGTTCCTCGCTTTCATGCGCACCGGCAATCTGGCCCGCGCTGCCGCCGAGTTGCAAACCAGCAACGTCAGCGTGCACCGCGCTATTCATTCGCTGGAAAGCGCCCTGCGCTGTCCGCTGTTCAAACACGAAGGCCGCAACCTGACACCGCTGGAAAGTGCTTACGTCCTCGAAGAACGCGCACAGAAGCTGATCAACGACGTCGTCGAAAGCGTGCGCCTGACCCGCGAAGCCGCCGGTTTTTCCGCTGAACGCTTCAAACTCGGCTCGCTCTATTCGCTGACGGTGAAAACCGTACCGCAATTGATCATGGGCCTGAAGATCCGTCGCAGCGAGCTCAACATCGACCTGATCCTCGGTTCGAACATCGACCTGCTCTACAAGCTGAAAAACATGGAAGTTGACGCGATTCTGGTGTCGCTGGACGACAGCATCAACGACCCGGATTGCGAGCAGATTGCGTTGTTCTCCGATGATATTTTTCTCGCCACGCCGGCAGATTCAAAGTTCGCCCAGCGCAGTGAAGTGGATCTGGCTGAAGTGCGCGATGAAACCTTCATCACCCTGACTCAGGGTTTTGCGACCCATCAGGATGGTGTGCGGGTGTTCAAGCAGGCGGGGTTCGAACCGAAGGTGGCGATGCAGGTGAATGACATTTTCACGCTGTTGAGCATGGTCAGCTCGGGGGTGGGTTATGCGTTGCTGCCGGGAAGGATTGCGGCGGTGTATGAAAACCGGGTGAAGCTGATTCCGTTGCAGGAGAAGTACCGGTTGCAGCAGCACATTGGTGTGGTGTTTTTGAAGGCCAAGGAGAGGGATCCGAATTTGCTGGCGTTGTTGGCGGAGTGTCGGATGTATGCCAATCGCCAGGCTGGGGTTTAGATCAAGATCAAGATCAAGATCAAGAGCTCCCCCCTCACCCCAGCCCTCTCCCCCAAGGGGTAGAGGGGGAAAGGGAGCAGATCTCCATGGGTTTCAAGACCTGAGTTCGACTCAGGACTTTCAGGTCGGCGTACCTCCAACATCCACCGCGGTCAGTCCCCTCTCCGCCAAAGGGTAGAGGGGGAAAGGGAGCAGATATCCAGGGTTTCAAGGCCTGAGTTCCACTCAGAAATTTCAGGTCGATGCATAACGCCAAAACAACGCGGTCAGTCCCCTCTCCCTCCGGGAGAGGGCTAGGGTGAGGGGCTTTTGATCTTCAGCCCACAATCCCGCGAACAATGAAGAACAACAGCGACGGCCCCAGCAAGCACCCCAGCCCGGTATGGAACGTAGCCGTCAATGCCCCATAAGGCACCAACCGCCGATCCGTCGCCGCCAACCCAGCAGTCACGCCGCTGACAGTCCCGGCCAACCCGCCAAACACCATCGCCGAACGCGGGTTATCCAGGCCCATCCAGCGCGCCGCGACCGGCGTGCCGACCATCACCAGAATCGCCTTGATCAACCCGGTGGCAATCGACAGCGCCATCACATCCGAGGTCGCGCCAATCGCCGCGCCAGTCACCGGCCCGACGATGTAAGTCACCGCCCCGGCGCCGATGGTGGTCATGCTCACCGCATCGCGATAACCGAACGCCCAGGCCATGCACGCGCCGACAATGAACGGCAAAATCGTGCCCAGCAGCAGCGCAATCACACCAATCAACCCAGCTTTTTTCGCCTCAGTCGCCTGCACTTCAAACGCCGTGGCCACAATCGCAAAGTCACGCAGCATCGCCCCGCCCATCAGGCCGATGCCGGAGAACAACGTCAGATCCGCCAGGCCCTTCTGCCCGCCGGTCATGGTGCCGCCGACCCAGGCCAGTACCAGACCAATAACAATGGCAATCGCCGAACCGTGAATGCGGCCGAACGTCAGGCGTTTGGACAGAACCACCGACACCCACATGATCACGCCGACAAAAGCGAATGCAGTGACCAGCCCGTTATGTTCCAGACCTTTCTCGATGAGATCCCACATATCAGCGACCTCCTACCGGGGTGCCGACCGGGGAGATTTCCGCCGGCTCGTCAGGCAATGGTTCGCCCTTATGGGTGCGGCTGATCAAGGCAATCGTGCAACCACAGACCACCACCGAGCCGATCGCCGCCAGCACCGCCACCGGGCCACCGTGCAGCGCGGTGACGACGTTCTGTTGCGCCGCCATCGCGACCACCACCGGAATGTACATCGCACCCCAGAAGCCGACGCCCATCTCGCATTCCTTGGTCATGCCGCCGCGCTTCTGCATCCACAACCGCGCGCAGATCAGCAGGATCATGGCGATGCCGACCCCGCCGACATTGGATTTGACGCCCAACAACACGCCGAGCATGTCACCCATGATCACCCCTGCCAGCGTACAGATCGCGAGCAGCGCCACACCGTAAATAATCATTGTTGTAGTCCTCAAAGTGCATCGTCGAATGTTGTTTTTGTTGTTCGAAGCTTGAGTCGGCGGTTTTAGAGTTGGCGGCCACCCTCCTCTCGCAACAGCGCCTGCAAGGTGTCGAGACGCGCACTGTCGAAGGCAGTGACCGTGCCTTGTTCGAACACCCGGCGCGCCAGCCCGGTCAGCACCGCACCGGGCGGCAGTTCGATCTGTAAACGTACGCCGCGCTCGTAGGCGCTTTGCACGGTGCCGCGCCAGTCCACCACGCGACACATGTTGAAGGCGAGGTCGTCGCGCAGGGCTTCAGGTTTGATCACCGGACGCGCGCGACTGCCACTCAAGTAAGTGACTTTCGGGGTTTTCAGTTCGACCTTGGCGAAGGCTTCGGCGAGGGTTTGCGCCGGTTCGCCGAGCAGTGGGCAGTGCGACGGCACGCTTACCGCCAGACGTTTCGCCAGACCCGCGCCACGACTGCGCGCCAGTTCGGCCACCGCTTGCATGGCCTTGTCACTGCCGGCAATCACCACCTGATTGTCGGCGTTGATGTTGGCCAGATACACCGGCGCATCCTCGCTGTGCACCTGCGCCAGCAGCGTTTCGACTGTGGATAATTGCAGGCCGATGATCGCGGTCATGCCGTAGCCCTGTGGATAAGCCTGTTGCATCAGTTCGCCGCGCAGGCTGACCAGATGCAACGCATCGCTGAAGCTCAACGCCCCCGCAACCACTGCTGCCGGGTAAGCGCCGATGGACAGGCCGGCGACGTAGTCCGCCGTCAGTCCGTCCTGCAACAACTGCCGCGAAGCAGCGACTCCGGCGATCAGCAGGCATAGCTGAACCGCCCTTGTCGTGCGCAATGCTGCGCTGGAATCCAGCAGCGAGACATCTTCGCCGAGCACATCACTGGCCTCGACCAAGGTCTCGCGGGGCGAACGCTGAAGCATGCCCGCTTGCTGCGCACCCTGGCCGGGGAACACCAGCAGACTGCTCACGCTGCCTGCTCCTGCGGGTTCCACGGGTCAGTCACCAAACAGGCCTGATACTCGTTTTTCAGCAGCACGCGTGCCGATCCGCTGGCCCACTCGCGCAATGCGACCGCACCGAACGGCGTCTGCAACTGCATGTCGATCCGGCACTTGGCTTGATCGAAAATCTCTACGAATTTACGAGCCTGATTACGCGTGATCAGCTGCGGTGTACGCAAAATCAGATCGAGATCACTGGCCGCGTGCATCGCGATAAAACCACTGGCCAATTCAAACCCGACACTGCCGCTGACACCCCAGACCCAACCGCAGTCATCGAGCATCGGCCGCAGTTGTTTGAGCGCGTGTATGACCGGCAGATCGCGCTCGCACTCAACATGACAAAGCGCTTCGGGACTGACCCGACAGGCAATCGAATCAACCGCCATAAACGCCGCCAACCGCTGCTCGCGCAATACACCGCGCACGCCGACCGCGATAAAACCTTCTTCGCTCAACGCGCGGCGTACCACCACCGGTTGCCCGGCAGCCAGCGACTCGACTGCCCACAACGGCGCATCCGCCGGCAACTGCGCCGGGGTCATGCCCCAGAGCAGATCGTGGGCCAGAGGCGTGCTCACCACTGCGCCCTCAACAGTTCGCGAACACGGCTGGAAGCAGCACGATTTTTCGCGCCGAGACGATTGCTCAGATCAGCGCTGGAGATATCGCTGATGGCTTGCTTCAGGCACTCGTTCACCCGCGCCAGATCCTCTGCGGTTGGCTGCTCAATCTGCTGCACCGAGAGGGTTTCCCAGAGCAATCCGAGGCTCGCATAACTGTCGATGTCATAAGCCATCGGCGGCACACTGGCGGCCAGCGCTTCCAGTTCTTCAACACTGCGCAAGGTCACCCGCGCCGCTGAAGCCTTGCCCATCGCATGCACCATCACACCCGGATCACGCAGCGCGATCAAACGATTGGCCTGATAACCATGCGCGAGAAACGCCCCGGACATCGCTTTACCGACCAACAACGCAATCACCGGATGCCCAGCCAAACGCGCACGGGCATAACTGTCCGCTGCACCGGCCAGCGCCTGATGAATGCCGAGCGCTTCTTCGCGCCGACCATAAGCCTGGCTCGGCACATCGACGATGGCGATGATCGGGCGCTTCTGCGTCTTGGCACGATCAGCAGTGATCGCGTCATCCACAGCCTTGGCCAGCCCCCAGCCTTCAAGCAAGCCGACTTCGCCATTACGAGCACGCGGGAAACGATTGTCCGGATCAGCGACCACAGCGATAAAACGCCCCAGCTCAGCGTCGGCAACCTTCAACGATGGCGGCAGCCCTTCGACACTTTTAGCGCCCGCGCTCAAGGCGTCGAACCAGTGCAAACCGCGCAGCGAATAACCGCTCATGAGCGCTCTCCTTGATACAGATCGCGAACCACCGACGGTTCGATTTGCGGGTCAGTGTTCAGACTGCCGAGACGTTGCAAAAACCATTCGGCGCGCTGGCTGCGAGATCGCTTAGGCAAACCTTGCTGGAGCAATTCGCCGACCTGCTGCCGAATCTTCGCCACGTCATCGGCGACATAACGATCCACCAGACCACTGGCAAAACGTTGCTCGCCACCGGTCAGGCTCCAAATGAAGGGGCGGTCGCGGGAGTCGTATTCCTCGATCCCCGCTTCCTGTTCGATGACCTGCGGGCCGTTCAAACCGAGACGTGCTTCCTGAGTCACCAGCAAATAGCTGCACAGCGCCGCCGCAATCGACATACCGCCAAAGCAACCGACGCTGCCGGCGACCACACCGACCACCGGCTGGTACTGCTGCAAATCGACAATCGCTGCATGAATATCAGCAATCGCCGCCAATCCGAGATTGGCTTCCTGTAAGCGCACACCACCAGTTTCCAGCAACAACACCGCCCGAGTCGGGATGCCTTTGCGGTTGTCTTCAGCCGCCAGTTCCAGCGCGCCGGCAATCTTCGCCCCGCCGACTTCGCCAAGGCTGCCGCCCTGAAACGCGCCTTCAATCGCTGCGATCACCACCGGCAAACCGTCGAGGCTGCCCTTGGCAATCACCACACCGTCATCGGCCTGCGGCACCACGCCCTGAAGTTCGAGCCACGGCGACATGACGCGTTGAAACGGGTCGAGCAGTTCGCGAAAACTGCCGGCATCGAGCAGGGCTTGCGCCCGTTGCCGCGCGCCGAGTTCGACGAAGCTGTGTTTGTTGAGCAACGCGGCGCTGTCAGTCATGGCCGATCTCCTCGAAACCTTGTTCCAGTCGCAAGCGCACCACCCCCGGCGTCGCGCCGAAATCGTGGATATCGATGGCCAGCGCCGGCGGCGTGGTGCCGTCGAACATCCGCGCGAACAGATGCTGCCAGCGCAGCTGCGCGCCGTTGACCGAGGTCTGCACATTGATCGTCAGCTTGCCGGCCAGACCCGGTTCGATCAGCACTTCCAGATCACCCGAGCCGACACAACCGACCAGCGCACGACCGCGTGGCGGCTGCCCAGCGGGGAATTCAAACGATAGGGTTTCCATCAAAACGCTCCCTGAAGGATGCCGTCGCGCTCGATACGGTCGAGCAGCAGCGTGGCGGCGAGCAAGTCGGCGGCGCCACCGGGCGAGGCATTCAATGCGATGAGTTGTTGATCCAGTTCGTGCAGGCGGCGGCGACCGCTGAGGCTTGCGCTGCCACCGGCGTCGAGCACCGCTTGCGCGCCGTTTTGCATGGTTTGCAGACCCTCTTCGCCAGCGCGGTAGAGCACGCAGGTGTCGGCCAGGTCAGTCATGATCGCGAGCAAGGCGTCGAGCCGGGCGTTCTGTTCGCCGTGGCCGTTGGCGCGGCTGCGTTTGAGTTGTGGCAGACCGCGTTGCAGCACCGAAGGGAAGCCGAGTTGCGCTTCTTCGCGAGCGCCACGGGCGCCGTAACGCAGGGCGACTTGGGCGCCGTGGCTCAGTGGTTTTGGTGCGTAGCGGTCATCTAGTAAGGCTAGGCGCGCGGCGCGCAGAGACACCGCGTTGGCGCTGGAAGATTGCGGTTCCAGTGCAGCGGCCGTCACCAACAGACCCAAGGCCCAGATCGCCCCGCGATGGGTGTTCACACCGTTGGTGGTCGCGAGCATCGATTGCTCACCTTCACGACCAATCCGGCCAATCGCTTCGCGTAACGTTGAATCGACTTCGCCGATTGCAACCGCCGCTTCGGCCATCTCTTTGAACGCCGGCCACAACGACAGCGCCGAAGCGTGCATCAGGCCCAGGTGCAAATCGATGTGCGCGCCATTGCCGCGACGGTCGACCAGCGCCGGTTTCGGCGACAGATCGGCTTCGTCGATCAGCGCGTCCACCGCCAGATCGGCCAATCGGTCCGCCAGAGAAAGCGGTTTCGCTTGCAGATTAAATGCGTGCATTACCAGCTCCTGAATTTCGCGGGCGGGTTGTACAAACCGCCGGACCACTCGACCAGATCGGCCACGCTCTTCGCCGCGAGCAATTCGCGAGTGGCGTCGGTGCGGCGGATACCGAGGTCTTCGGGCAAGGCGATCAGGCCTTCGCGGCGCATGCGTTCGGTGTCTTTCGGGTTGTGGCGCAGGCCGATGGCGGTGACGCCCGCAACGGCGGCGATCATTGCCTGGCGTTCTTCCAGCGAGCGCGCCTTGTACAGGTAGGCGATGCCTTCTTCGGTGAGCAGGTGAGTGACGTCGTCGCCGTAAATCATGATCGGCGCCAGCGGCATGCCGCTTTTCTTTGCCACTTCCACCGCGTCGAGGGTTTCGACGAAGGTCGGTTTGCCGCCCTCCTGGAACGTCTCAACCATCTGCACCACGAGTTTTTTGCCGCGTTCGAGCATCGGCTGCTGCGAGTCGTCGTGGCGCATGTCCAGCCACGCCGGGGTGCCGTGACGGCGACCGCGCGGGTCGTGGCCCATGTTCGGCGCGCCACCGAAACCGGCGAGGCGGCCACGGGTGACGGTTGAGGAATGGCCATCGCCATCGACCTGCAACGTCGCGCCGATAAACAGATCCACCGCGTATTGCCCGGCGAGTTGGCAGAACATTCGGTTGGAACGCAGCGAGCCGTCGCGACCGGTGAAGAACACGTCGGGCCGCGCGGCGATGTAGTTTTCCATGCCCAGTTCGGTGCCGAAGCAATGCACGCTTTCGACCCAGCCGCTTTCGATCGCCGGGATCAGCGTCGGATGCGGGTTGAGTGTCCAGTTGCGGCAGATCTTGCCTTTGAGGCCGAGGGATTCGCCGTAGGTCGGCAGGATCAGCTCGATAGCGGCGGTGTTGAAGCCGATGCCGTGGTTGAGCGATTGCACGTTGTGTTTTTCGTAGATGCCACGGATCGCCATCATCGCCATCAACACGTGCACAGGCTTGATGTGGCGCGGGTCACGGGTGAACAACGGTTCGATGTAGAACGGCTTGTCGGCGACCACGACGAAATCGACCCATGAAGCCGGGATGTCGACGCGCGGCAGTTCGCTGACGTCGTCGACCAACTGGTTGACCTGGACGATGACGATGCCGTCGCTGAACGCGGCCGGTTCGATCAGTGCCGGGGTGTCTTCGGTG
>Ga0213824_1001970_pt1 | contig 10615 bp, 8 predicted proteins | sample MC6MC0906MG_FD_179892 | JGI IMG/M metagenome (GOLD analysis project Ga0213824, IMG submission 179892) | Enriched soil aggregate microbial communities from Iowa State University, Ames, United States - MC6-MC0906-MG | ecosystem: Environmental > Terrestrial > Soil > Unclassified | place: USA: Iowa...
CCGTCGGCCAGCGATTCGAGATGGCCTTCCACCCACTCAAGTTCTACCGAGAGATGGCGCACGAAAGCGATGCCGGAAACGACCGGGGTGATGAAGCGCTGCACCACCACTTCCTCGACACCTTCGGCCGTCAGTTCGGCAATGCGTTTCGGCACATTGGCGGACGGCTCGCGCAGATAGGTGGTGCTCAAACCGGCATTCGCCGAGTCGGCCTGATCTTCACCGTAACTGGAGGAGCGCACCGCCCAGGTCACATCAGGTTGGGCCGCGAGAAATGCCGGCAGACGCGGATCGGTGCAATCGTTGAGCGTCAGTGCCGCCGGCACCGCTTGCCGCGCCAGTTCAGCCAGGCGCAAACGACCGCCCTTGGTGTGGGCGACAAACCCACGCTCGCCCGACTCCAGCCACTGCACGAACTGCGCGGGCGAGTCGATCCACGGGTAATGACCCCAACCAGATTTGAGGCTGATGGTCAGATCAGCCCGCGCAAGAATCGCCGACCACGCCGCCGCTTGCTCAATGCCGAGCACCGCGTCCTGATCGCCCCAAACCAGCTCGACCGGATCGGTGATCCACTCCAGCAGTGGCAACGCGGTATCGGCGCGAATCAGATCCCAATGCGGCACAAACGCACGGCAGCGCGCATAGCCGGCGCCCATGCGCTGGTACTGCTCGGGCGTCCAAGTCTGGTTGGAAAACTTGCGCGCGAACAGCGTGGGTTTGTTCGACAGCAGCCAGTGGATGGTCTTGCGGATCGGCAGCGGTGACATCAGCGCCGGCAATCGACGCTGCCACAAAAACGCACCGACCGGCGCCAACAAAACGCTGCGGGAAAAGTGTCCGGGCCGATGCTGCAACGCATGCAATACAAGCAACGCATTGACCCCGACTGCCATGATCGCGCTGCCCTTCTGCGTCATCGCCAACAAGGTCTGCGCGTAGTCCGCCAGATCTTCGCAGGGTGGCTGCGGGTTGGCGCCAAAGCCTGGCAACTCCAGCGGCACCACGTCGTAGCGCTGAAAGTGCGGCAGCGCATCATCCCACCAATCGGCAGCGCTGCCGTTGCCGGCCAGCAGGTACATCAACGGCTTGCTCATGAGCGATCCTCAGGTCAGATCGCGCAGAGCGGCGTCGAGGGTTGGATAACGGAATGTGTAGCCAGCCTCGGTCAAACGCTGCGGCACCACGCGCTGACCGTCGAAGAACAGCTGCGCCATCTCCCCCGCCATTGCACGCACTGGCGCGGCGGGAATGTGCAACCACACCGGACGCTTGAGGACCTTGCCGGCCTGCTCGGCGAACGCAGCCTGACTGACCGTTTCGGGCGCGACCATGTTGTAGGTGCCACGCAGAGTGTCATCGTTGAAAGCCCGCGCGATCACCTGAAGCACATCGTCGCGATGCACCCAACTCATGATCTGCTGACCATCGCCCATGCGCCCGCCGAAACCCAGGCGGAACGGCAGCAGCAACGGCGTCAACGCACCGCCGGAGCCGAACACCACACCGAGACGCAGCACCACCTGACGCACGCCAAACTCGGTGGCCGGTTGCGCGGCGGCCTCCCAACGCGCACAGAGTTCGGCCATGAAACCGTCACCCTTGCTAGCGTGTTCGTCGAGGCTTTCGCCGGCATCGCGCACGCCGTAGAAGCCGATGGCCGAGGCTTGAATCCACAGCGTTGGTTTGTGCTTGGCGTTCTTCAACCAGGTCATCAACGCTTCGGTGGTGCCGACTCGGCTGGCGAGCAGTTGCGCCTGACGCTTGGGAGTCCAGCGTGGGCCGGCGACTGGGGCGCCGGCGAGATTGATCAGTACGTCGAAGGCTTCGTCGTGGCTGAGTTCGCTGAACGAATGCACACAGCGGACGCGGCCGTTGAATATATTGGCCGCGCTCAACGGATCGCGCGTCAGTACGCTGACCGAGTGGCCGGCGTCGAGTAATTGATTGACCAAGGCTTCGCCGATGAACCCGGTACCGCCGGTGATCAGCACGCGTTTGAAAGCGCTGCCGGCAAACGGGTTGGACTGACTCGGCATCTTTTCTGGTGGCGATTTTCGGCGGTCGTGCCGATACAACCAAACCAGCGGCGGCAATAGCACCAGCAACGCAAAACCATCGAGCCACAGGTGCGACCAGACCTGTTGTTGCGCTGAGAGCCACATGTCCTGCGGCGCCCATAACAGGATGCCGGCGCTCAACCAGCCCCAGACTGCCGGGGTTTTCAAGCGATTGCCCAAGTGCACCAGCGCGAGCATGTACAGCGAATAACTTTGCAGCGTCGCGCCGAACAGCGCGAGCCACCAGACTTGTTGTTCGTGGCCGGCCGCAGGTACCGCATCGGCGCCCCAGAATGCGAGTTCGAGGGTGTGCAGGTAGCCGTCGAGTAAACCGGAATGCCCGGCCCAGGTCAGGGTGAGTCCGGCGAGTATGTGCACGATTGCGGCGGCGTATAGCCAGAGCACTAACGCAGGGCGAAGCGAGGTCGAGGGGGCTGGCATTCCGTGTCCTGAGCGCATTCCTTGGGGGTGGGGAGTTTAAAGGAAAATCGCAGTCGTCAGATGCTCAAGTATTAAACGTTTAAGCGCTGCGGATTCTGGCTCAGCGCATATGAAAACGCGTTAGCCATGATGGCGGAACGCGTTTGATCACATCGAGGTGAAAAGGCGCCGGGCGCTGTAAACGCCCTTCTTCACTTAACCGCACTAAAAGCAGCTGCTGGCCACTATCGGTTCGGCCACTTCGGACTGAAGTCGCTTAATCGCATTGATGCCCGAGTCGTTACCTTTGTCGGCAGCAAGCTGATAACAGGCCAAGGCGCGAGGAGTATCTTTCTTTCCTAGATCGCCGCTTTTCCAATAATCGCCTAACGAAACGAATGCATGCGTTGATCCCATGGTGGTAGCACGAATCAACTCTTTTTCAACGTCCAGCGGGCGCTGGCAGGGTCCTGAACCGGCCAATTCATTGCCAAAACAATAGAAGCCAGCCAACGACTCAGCACCGCTCGGCGAATCAACGGCTGCTGCCTTGAAAAGAGCCTCAACTTTGCCGTATTCCAATTGCGGGGCCATACCCGACAGACTTAGCCCGGCCGCAGCCGAACTAGATATAGGATCGCCTGAAGCGGCCGCGCACAGGTAATTTTCCAAAGTCGCCTCAAAAAGTTCTCCTGTCAGTCGGTATTGCTCAAGGCCGCCCAAGCCAGCAAATCCTTGTCCGCGCTGCCAACAGAAATTCTCCGCACGACTCATTTTCCGCGTACTGGCTACAGAAAGCTCTTTATCAGGAATCGACCAGTCCTCAACCCCATCAAGCGTCCAGCATGACTTCCGCGAAAAGTTGAAAATCTTGATATTGCTGTTGCCGGCGCGTTTATCCACAACGTTAACGTGGCGGTCATCCACCTTCTCGATCTCTATTCCTTCCACTTTCCCATCGGGCACGGCCACCATTAAGGGAAACGCCATATCGCGTCCCACCTCCGCAGTAACGTAGGTCACAATCCGCCCTATATCCGACGTCCCCTTTAATACCAGCAGCTTCACGGCCTGCGCAGTTAGTCGCTTCTGCGATTCGGCATTAGCGGAGAATGCTGGAAGAAACTGTCCAAAGTCTTGCGTAGGGCACGAGCCACGTCCAAATGTCGGGCCACTCCCGGTATCGGACGCGATATTGTCCAAAAACACTGAACGGTCACGACTCATACTGGCGATGCAATTGTTCACCGCTGCCACATGCGCCGAAGAGTCCGGTTCCGTCTCCAACGCATCGACCTGGCAATCGGTATCGCGCAGTTTGATCCAGGCGCGCTGAGCCTCCTGAACCGTTGCCTTTTGGTTCGCCGCAAGAACTGGATCAGTTTGATACCCACCCTCGAGCCGAACCATCAGTTCTTGATAACTGGTATTCAACTGCTTATCTGCAGCAACCTTGGCACTCACAGAACATCTTTCCCTCTGAGAGCTCGTAGTGATATCGGCACATGCATCGTCAGCAAATGCATGTCCCCCCAACAGAGATAAACCACCAATCAGCACGGCGGGCAGCACCGGAATAAGATATTTACTCAAGGCAAATTCCAACAATATTTTGCGAAAGTGTATTTTTAAGTCGTGCTTATTCTTCAAGGGAGATAGCCATTTTCAGAGTAGATCCATTCAGATAAACGACTGCTTCGCGCCCATTAATATCGACAGGGGTAGGATTCTGGATCATTCCTTCATCACTAGCCTTCGCAATTTTTGTTAACGTCTTATCCGCAACATTGGCACGCCAAATAGTTTCATCACCATTCTTGAAATAAAACGTCGGCCGTGACTTGCTCCAAATCGGAGCATATATATTCCAACCGGCCTCGGGCCGCCCAGCCTGCGTTATCGTTTCGTACCCTGAGGTGTGCGAGTAGTACGCTTGCAATTTTCCATACTCACCACCCCAACCGAATGTCAAACCACTAACAGCATTTTCATCAGTATTTGGCCACTGCTGGAACAGCAAACTGCTTTCCAATGGCGGAGATTTTGAACCGAGCTTATAGACCATCCCCCGCAGCTGATTCTTAGAGAGCTGCTGTCGATAGTAAAACGCCCCATCCAAGATTCCCGCGAATCTTTTCCCTTCGTCGTTTGAACCCAAACTCAGAGCACCATCAAAACCGATATCTTTCGCAATCGTATGCAATACCGGCCTGTCGTTGCGATCAACGTACTCATATAGATTACCCCGGTACGCAATCATCGCCGCATCAAAATGCCCTTCAAACACGATGACATGCAACATGCCTGAAATTGTTTCAGCGGAGATCAAAAATCGTTCGACAGCCCCTTTTTCATTGGGAAGCCATGCTAAATCAATGACCTTCCATGAGCGCTCAAACTGTGTGTACGGCTTATCACCCAACATTAACTTAATATCTTTCTGATTTGGCCTAGGCGCAATAAGAACCGGCGACAGAAAGCGTATCTGCCGAACATAAGAGTCCTCTAAACACTCCACTGACTCACAAGAGTTACGCTCTGACTCAAGCCATTCACTTTCGATTATTTGTAAAGCTCGCCGATTTTTTATCGGTTTGAAGACCTCACCTAGCTTTTCATCCATTGCGGACAAAGAAGGAGAACTACAAATTCTCCTTTCTACGTCCGTCGAAGCTTTGCCACAGTCGAAACTCGCAGAAAACGCCACCGAACTGAAAAGCAAAAAGGCTAACGGTAAATAGCCAGGGAGCGAATATATATTTTTCATTGAATCAGCCATCGAAGAAATTTTCCCACCATCGAAACGGATACGTTTACGCTGCGCCTCAAAATCAAAGAATTTTGGCGCAACAAATAGATCCGTCACCTATCACAAGCGTCGAGCCTTCGAGAACCACCGTTGCATCGACGCCTTTGGCTGGACTGAACGTAGTGGCTTCGGCCACCCCCGGGATCGTTCACATCAGCCCGAGCAGTAATACAGCCAGATTTTTTAACTGCATTTGCTCGCCCTTACTCCCACTTGCATCCGGACTCTGGAGAGGAGTCGATGCTAGTGTTGATTCTGAAGCTGTACACCTTGCCGTTGGACTGCTTTGTGTAAGACATCGAGACGATCTGCGAGCCTTGAGTCATAAATTCATAAGTCCCCGTGACCTTCAAACGCTTTATTTCACTGCTTGTTCTTGTTGTCCGGAGCCATAGCCAATTGACGCGCTCGCTCTATCGTCGCGCGGATCAAGCAGGAGTTCGACCATTCCCCAAACACCGATTTATACGATTTCGCCTCAGGCAGACACTCCGCATCGCGAAACTTCATCCAGGCTCTTTGGGTTTCTCTCAGTTCTTTCTGTGCTTTTTCGTCGAACCGCTCCATGCGCTCCCGGTAAATGAGGTTAAGCAGTGCATCAGCATCAGTTACGACCAGATCAAGCGTTCCACTCGGCAAAGTTGGCCACACAACGTCCGCCAATGCCTGCTTGGTTTCGTTGTTCCAATTGTAGAAACCGTTCTCTTCAACTTTCAGCCGGGCAGACCGCCCATAATGATTGGTCGGATCGCTCTCGCTGACTTCCGATTGGTAAACAATTTCCAGATAGATCGGGTCACTTGAGCGCTGAGGATCATTCAGCAGCGTTTGCCGAACAATGGCGCGTTGCTTTTTGCTTTCGGTAATTTCAATCGAAAAGCAAGGGTCCGGTCCTGGACGGTCAGACGATTTCACCCTCGCCAGACAATCTTTACGAAGGGCCATGGACGGAGCATCCGGCCCCCATCCTATGTCTACAACCCTCACGAGCAGTCGTATTTCCGGATCTTTGGAAAAATCCGCCTGAAGCACCGTTGCGATCATCGTGCCTTCCGCATGGGCGAGGGACGATAGCAAGGACAGTAAAAAAACGACGCCGAATCTGAAAATCTTCATTCCCTGGTTTCCTTGAAAAACTATAAATGTCTGCAATTCATCCGCTCTGAATTTGACCCACTGAACCTCAGAATCAGATGCAGGTGTCCTGCCGTAAGACCCTTCTACTTTCTGACGCAAACACTTAAACAGAACTTACGACCTTTCGATCTTCTGCTAAACGGATGTCATGTTCATCGGACATTTCCCGCAAGACGCCGAGCCATCCATGAACTATCCGACCTCTCCGTTCGCCGCTAACCTTGATTTGTCACCAAAAAAACGGTGACACGGACGTGCAAGTCCGGTACATATCGCCGCACAAACGCCTAGTCAAAGGTCCGAGCTTTAAATGCTCGCTAAGACGCTTCATGGCGGCTGTGCGCGGGAGGTCCCTTTGGGGTCTGCCGGGTCCGATATGCCCGGTCTTGCACACCTGCGTACAGCTGCCACCTTCATTCGAATGCAAGCGAACGAGTGTCAGTCCCTTTAAATACTCATATCGGGTGTATCTATGTTCAAAGTAACGCCAAACCCGCCAGATAACGCTGGCACCCCCGCCGAAGAATCCCTCGATACTGCCACGCTCGACAGAGAAGCCGCCGACCGCGCCTTCGCCCATTACTTCCCACCTACCCACGACAAACCATCCAAACGCCGCAAAGGCAGACTCTTCACCATTTCCACAGGCAGTGATCCGGAAGCCCTCCTGGCCAACGCCTCCGAAGACATGCTGTCCATCAGCGCCATCGCTGCCAAATTAGCCGACGATGTCGAAGGCTCGAACCGTTCCGTAGCGCTGGCCCTTAGCCGAATTTCTGATGGTGCACAGCTTATGGTCGAGCGTGCGCTGGATCATCTGGAAGAATTGATAGCGGCGAGGCAAGAAGCAAAAACGTAAGCGGCGCGAGGGGACGGATTGAGCCAACTGAAAAGCCGTCCCCACTGCCCAACGATTTAAAGACTCTCACTCATACCCGCGCATTCTTTCGTATCAGCAAGAACCCTACGTTCACCGTAGTTAAAAACACATACCGGCTTTTTGAAACTACCACGCATTTTCTTGCAACCAATGTCACTATTTTCTTTATAAATACACTGCTCGCCAGAAACAATTAATTCCTTGCCTGGCGTCAAAGTCACAACTTTATAACTATCAATACGGTAAACATTTTCGTATATTGAGCCACCAGACTGTTGAATATCTTTGTAAGTCCCATCCTCCAGCTCTGAAGCACTAACAGGAACATCCCCGATATAGTTGGCTTTTCCGCCCTTAGCTGGAGCAGAAAAAATCATCATCTGAGCATTTATGCCCATATCATCACTTGTTGGATAAGAAAATATAATCGCTTCATTTTCCACCCCTGACACTTTTCTAACAACGTAGTCTGACCGACATCCGCGATCGTTATTATCAAGAGAGAAGGATTCCCCTTCAAAGGAAAGAGTCAGGCTAGCTGAATCGGCATTCTGATCAGCCTCTTTGCATATTAGGCTATGCTCAGATGAACCAGAATAAACAGCACCACTATAAATAGACAACAAAAGTACGATTAGTCGGATCATCCAGTTGACCTCAGAAAAATTTTAGAAGTTTATTTGTCATTGTTTCTCGAGCCGGGAAGTTTGCAGCAGCCGGCCAAGGGTGGGCAGCATCAGTCCCAACTAAAGAACCATCACCCCGAATACGCCGGGTCATTTGCGGTATGTCGTTTGAGTCGGCAATTCCCAGCAGCTTATTTTTTGTCCAAAACCAACCGGCTGTATCAATACAGGTGAAAGGTTCTTCTTTTACTCGATCCGGGTTGATTATAATTGGCGGTCTAATTTGAGCATCTAATTGCGCGATTGTCGCTGCGTTCTGGATTGGCAGAGTAGCCTTTTGTGCTCCTTCAACCTTAGGCCCAGATATGGTAATACCCCACCAAGAGGTATGTTTCCACCAGTTATTTGAATAAGAACTAGCTTGCAGCCAACCTCTGTAAACCCAATAGTTGGTATAGTTAGCCCTGCCTGTAAGTTGCTTCAAACCTCGACCTCGGAAATCTCCACCATCGTTGTACTTTATGTTACCCAACCAGCCATTGTAATTCGAAGCATTAGCATACCGTCTAAAGTAATCATGTGGATCATCATTGTATAGCTCAGACATCATAGAAAGTTGACCCGACTCGACACCTGCCTGCCCAAAAAAGTGCGACCTTCTCAACCGCCCCACGATTAAATACTTAGAAAGAGTTTTATTTATATGAACAAGATATTTATTTATATTTGCGTCAGACGCACTAGGATAGACCCCCTTCATATCGTTCTTGCTAAGCCAACCACACTGGCTAAAGGTACGAATAAATTCTTTCGGAGAAAAATGCCAATGTATATGATCGATACCAGCCAACGCTGCCTCCTCCCAGAATCCCAGAGCTTGCTGGTGAGACTTCAGTTTTGCGTATTGATCTTCAGGTAGCGGACCACCCTCCGCTACTTTTTTTAACCAATCATATCGAGTATCAAAGTCATTTTTAGTCCACTCACTTGGGAATTTGCACACGAGCCGTTTTACACGCTCTTGAACTTCAGGCTTTTCAAGTAATGATTGCGTCAACTGACGTTCAGCTACGTAGCGTTTCGATAGCGCCTGTTGCTCATCAGATGAAAGCGTTGGAAATGAAGGAGACTTAGCGATACTAACGGCATCTACGTTATCAGAAACGACTTTACCCGCATCTAAACTTAGTAGAGCCCGGATGAATGGAGATTGGCAGTGACTATCAGAATCCGCATCATCATCTATTAATTGCCATCCTTGCCAATGTGGAAAATCTGCATCACTAAACTTAGTAACAGAAAAAGAGTTTAGATCTATCCAACCAGCTTTGCTCTCCTCACCAGTTTTTGCTGGAACTTTTACTTTCCGCCAGTGGGCTGCATCAGCGGGTATAAGCTGATCACAGCTCAACACTCTACCAAACCTAAGCAGCTCAAATCCCGCGCTGGGCGACTTAGGAAACTTCTCGGTCGCAATATTATATAAGTCGTATTCATAACTGCCATTTTCGGCGTGCGAACCTAGCTCAAAGCCTGAATGGCTATATGTAGTAAGCTTGCACTGCCCTTTGGCAAAACTCATCCTAAGAAACATGCCATTTTGCAGCTCTGAAGCTAATGACCACTCATACCCCTGAACTGAATCGTTAACATTTGATGTGGGCGCCCCAGCCTCCTGGATCGGGGCTGGCCCTGAGGGCATGGCGGGACATCTATAAACAACGGGCGAATCATTCTGTGCTGAAAGGATATTATTGGGGGCTCGTTCATAAATAAGTACTTCTGGAGGAATAAAGAAATATGTATCACCCCAAACACAATCTGATCGCCCATGAGCGGTCTGAAACTTCAAATCCCTTTCGTGCCTACCTACTAGCTTCTCTATTTGACTTTGATCAGCGACTATCTCGAAATGAATTCGCCCATTTTCTCCGTATATACTACCCGCCTCACCAATTTTATCTTTACGGGAAATCGCTTTACCTTTCTGCGGCGCAGTAATTAGTACTTTCGACAGGTGCATGTAAATAGAAAAAAATACGACCTTCGCCTTTTCCCCTTCACCGATTTCTGTTTCATGTCGAATAACCACGCATCCATTATCAGTCCATTTATCACGGTAGAGTAGTGGATGATTCGGATCAGCGCTCTCAGGAGTCGGATTTCTAAAGTAAACCAGCGTGCCGTCGGAAATCGCACGTACAGGTAAAGTATTTACACCTTCCTTTGGAGCGGTTAAGTGCATACCGCCATGCCAATTAAGGTCAAAACTCAGCGGATAACCACCATCACCGGGAATACCGCCAACCATGGCTCGTGCCAGATAAGCATCGTCGGTTTCTCCCGCTACCGGAGTAGGAAGAAATGGAGGGCTAATGATCATTCAAAAAATTCCTTGTTCATATTGACGCTTGTCCGTCCGCTCAAAGCGAGAAAGGGTAATCAACTGTCGGCTTAACCTTCTCAGGCGGCGCATTCAACAACGCCTGATCCATCAAACTCCCCGCCTTATCCTTATCCGCCGCCCCCGGCAGCACCGGCGGTTTAATCCCGATCCCGGTGCCGGAACCAGCCGAGCCCCCGGCATTGATCTTGATCACCGGCCCAACCACCGTCACCCCACCGCCATCCAGCTTGATAAAGCTCCCACCCCCAAGAATGGTCAGCTCCGTCCCGGCCTCAA
>Ga0213824_1001974_pt1 | contig 10593 bp, 8 predicted proteins | sample MC6MC0906MG_FD_179892 | JGI IMG/M metagenome (GOLD analysis project Ga0213824, IMG submission 179892) | Enriched soil aggregate microbial communities from Iowa State University, Ames, United States - MC6-MC0906-MG | ecosystem: Environmental > Terrestrial > Soil > Unclassified | place: USA: Iowa...
TGTGCTCGACACCTTCGATCGGCTCCAGGTTGAAAGCCTTCTGCATCAGCTCGCCGTGGCTGAGGAAACAGGAGCCGTCCAGCCACTGGCTGGCGCGCGGCAGGGGCGCGGCCAGCTGCGCCAGGTCAAGATCGAAGGCTGCGCTGGCTGTGTCGTCATTGAGCCGCTGGTACAGCGCCTGCAAACGCGCCTCGACCTGAAGCCAGTTTTCCAGGGCAACCTGCAGGGTGGGGGCAATAGCGCTGGCATCCACGGCCCGTTCAAGATCACGGGCCACCACCAGCAGGCGGCCGTCGCGGCTACCGTCGTCTAGCGTCGCGAGCTTCATGGCAGTAACGCCTTGAGGTCATCGGCATAGCGGCCGTCGAGCAGGATGAAGACCATGCGGGCCATCTGCTCGCTGCGGTTGCTCCAGGCATGGTTGGTGCCGCGCTGAACCACGATGTCGCCGCGTTTGAGGTGCACCTCGCCGTCGTCGAGCACCAGCCACACCTCGCCTTCGGTGACGATGCCATAGTCCAGCGTCTGGGTTCGGTGCATCAACTTGTGCCTGGAACCGGCCTTGCCCGTACCGGCACTGGCCTGCCCGATCTCGGCAAAGGCTGCCGCCGCCGCTTCGGCACTGACCTGGTTCTGTACGCTGTCCGGCGGAATATCCACCACCCGCATCACGCTGCCCAGCGCGGCGGGGCTCAGCTGCAGCGGTTGGGCCGTAGGATCATCGCGGTTATCCAGCAGCGCCGGGCTGCCGACACTGTTCCACACCTCGTAGAACAGGGTGCCGGGCACCGCCTTGAGCGGGAAGTTGTTCGGCGTCGGGCCGCAACTGGCCACGACCGCCTGGCCTTGCGCATCATGGCCGGTGACCACGCGTTTGAATGCAGGAAGCGATTGCATGCTGTCTCCTTTCAATTGCCGTCGCCGATGGTCGCGCCACCATCGACAATAAGATTCTGTCCACGGATGAAGCCCCGCAGCCATACCAGGCACACCGGTGCCATTACCAGTTGCCCGAGCGCAACCCACAGCAGCGCATAGGGCAGTCGAGTCGCCACACCCGCCGTCAGCGCCAGCACCAGCAAGGGGCTGGCGAACTCACCGGCGAAGATCGCCGCAGTGAACCCGCCCGTGGCCCGGCCACGCTGCTCGAAGCCGACCTGCTGCATCACCACGGTGATCAGCGTCGGCAACAGCAGGCCAACGCCCAGGCCGTTGACCAGCACCGCCACCACGACCGGGGCATGGCTGCTGGCCAGCGCCATCAAGCCGCCACCGAGCCCCGCCGTAACGAACCCCAACGCCAACAGTCGACAGGCCGCCAGGTGCGCCAGCAGACGGAAGGCCAGTGCGCCGGCAAGCACGCCCAGCTGATTGGCGCCCATGGTCAGGCCGACCTGTTGCGGCGCATCGACGTGCAGCAATTGCAGCAAGTAACCAGCCTGTACCGGGACGATGAACAGGCTGACGCCCGCCAGCCCGGTGAGCAGGTACAACGGTGCCAGGGTCGCCCATGGGAAACGCGATTGCGCCGTCACTTGGCAGGCGCTGCGCGCCACCCTCGGTTCCCACAGCATCGCGGCCATCAGCGGCAGGCACAGCATGCCCGCGGCGTAGAGCACGAAGGGCGAACGCCAATCGCTTTCCCCCAACGCGCCACCCAGGCCCATGAATACGGCCGCCGACAACGAGGTGACCACCATCTGCAAGGCGAATAGCCGGGCTCGCCGCTGGCCGTCGAAGTAATCGCCCATCAAGGTGGTGCAGCACGTCATGATGCCCGCCTCGGCCAGGCCGATACCGGCGCGGCTGGCAACGATCAGCGCCAGCGAGTCCAGCCACAGCGGTAGCAGTCCACACAGGCTGTACAGCAGCATGCTCGCCAGCAGCAGCGAGCGACGGCCGACACGGTCGGCGAGCAGCCCGGCCAGCGGCGCCAGCAAGGCGATCACCAGTGCCGGGAGGGTCAGCGCCACCGGAACCAGTACGGCCACCCCCGGCGTCTCGGCAAAATGGGCGTGCATGCGTGGCAGCACCGGGGCGATGAGCACCGCCCCCAGTACGGGCAGGCAACTGCCGAACAGCAACAGCGCACCTTGCACGTTGCCGGCAATACGTTCAGCGGCCATGGCTCACCTCCTCGAATGGGCGCAGGCCGGTGCCCTGGGGCTGAGCCGGGGCACCGTCTGCGCTTTGCCTGGGCGCGGTTTCATGGGCCTTCGACGCCAGCTGTGGCTCGGCGTTGGTCTGGCGTTGCGGCAGAAGGAAGTACGCCAGCGCGGGCAAAAGCAGCAGCGCACCCACCATGTTCCAGACGAACATGAAGGCCAGCAGCACCCCCATGTCGGCCTGGAACTTGATCGGCGAGAAGATCCAGGTGCCGACGCCAATGGCCAGGGTGATGCCGGTGAGCATCACCACCTTGCCGGTAAACAGCAGTGCGCGGTAATAGGCCTCGGACAGGCTCGCGCCCTGACGCAGCTGGGCCAGCACGATGCTCATCACGTACAGCGCGTAATCCACGCCGATGCCGACACCCAGGGCGATCACCGGCAGGGTCGCCACCTTCACGCCAATGCCCAGCGCGACCATCAGCGCTTCACAAAGAATGGAGGTGAGCACCAATGGCAATACTGCGCAGAGCACCGCGCGCCAGGAGCGGAAGGTCACCAGGCAGAGCAGGATCACGGCGCCATAGACCCACCAGAGCATGTCGCGGTTGGCCTGCTTCACCACCTGGTTGGTGGCCGCCTCAATGCCCGCGCTGCCGGCTGCCATAAGGAAGTTGGCCTGCTCGCTGTCGTTGGCCTGGGCGAACGCCTGGACGCTGTCCACCACGCGCGCCAGGGTGTCGGCCTTGTGGTCCGTGAGGTAGGCATAGAGCGTCAGCAGGCTGCAATCGTCGTTGTACAACCCGCGGGGGGCGTTGGCAGTGACCATGTTCAGGGTCGCCTGGTTGTCGACCAGTTCGTACCACTTCGGGCTGCCTTCGGAGAGGCCGACCAGTACCCGGCGGTTCAGCTGCGCCAACGAATTGGTCGTGTCCACACCAGGCAGGCCGCGCAGTTGCCAGTCCAGGTCATCCACACGCTTCAGCGTCTCGTAGGCCGAGCAGCCACCGGGTGCGGTGCGCACCATCACCGCAAACACATCGCTACTGGCACCGTAGTGCCGGGTGACAAAGGCGTTGTCGCGGTTGTAGCGAGAATCGGCGCGCAGCTCGGGAGCACCGGCGTCGAGATCACCGACTTTAAGGTGCAGGCTCACGGCATAGCCGCCAGCGGCCATCAGCGCAGCCACGGCGATGCACCAGGCCGCCCAGCGACGCTGGGTGAACAGGTCGAGAAAGCGCCACAGCGCGTGCTTGCGTGCCCCGCTCGCCTGCGCCTCTTCAGCACGCAGGCTGCGCCGCGCGGCACGGACGCTGACGCCCACATAGGAAAGCAGTACCGGCAGCAGGATCAGGTTGGTGAAGATCAGCACCGCCACGCCCAGGCTGGCGATCACCGCCAGGTCCTGGATCACCTGGATCTGGATGATCATCAGTACGGCAAAGCCCACGGCATCGCACAACAGCGCGGTCAGCCCGGCCAGGAACAGCCGGCGGAAGGTGAACCGCGCCGCCACCAGGCGATGCATGCCGCGGCCGATGTCCTGCATGATGCCGTTCATCTTCTGCGCGCCATGGCTCATGCCTATAGCGAACACCAGGAACGGCACCAGCACCGAATACGGGTCGAGTTCGTAGCCAAGCAGCGGCAGCAGGCCCAGTTGCCAGATCACCGCCACCAGCGAGCACACCACCACCAGCGCGGTACTGCGTACGCAGCGGGTGTACCAATAGAGGACCACGGCAGTGATGGCGATGGCGGCGGCGAAGAACAGCAGGATCTGCCGGAGCCCATCGATAAGATCACCGACAACCTTGGCGAAACCGGTGATGTGGATGTCCACGCCCTGGCGCTGGAACCGCTCGCGCAGGGTCTCCAGTTCATGGGCGAAGGCCGTATAGTCCAGCGCCTTGCCGTCCGGGGTGGTTTCCAGCAGCGGCACGTAGACGATGCTTGAACGCTGGTCGAAGGCGACCAGCTGGCCAATTTCGTTGGAGCGTTCGACGTTGCGCTTGAGCGCCTCAAGGCTCGCCTGGCCGCCATCGTAGCCATCGGGGATCACCGGGCCGCCTTCCAGGCCCTCCTCGGTCACACCTGTCCAGCGCGTGGACGGCGTCCACAGCGACTTCATCGCCGCGCGGTCAACGCCTGGCAGCAGGTACACCGCGTCGTTGAGCTGCTGCAGGCTGTGCAGGTAGTCCTGGTCGTAGATGCTGCCGCGCGGGTTGGCCACGGCGATGCGCACGGCGTTGCCCAGGCCGGCCAGCTCCTGGCGGTGGTCCAGGTAGTTGTGGATGAACGGGTGGTCGCGCGGGATCATCTTCTCGAAACTGGCGTTGAGCGTGAGCCGTGAAGCCTGCCAGCCGAGTATCAAGGTGGCCGCCAGGCACAGCAGCAACACCAGTACCCGGTGGTTGAACAGCGCACGCTCCAGCAGTGAACCGGAAGTGCTATCGAAGTCGTCGAGACGGCCGCTGGACGGCGCAGGTGGATTCATGGCGTGCATGGCTCAGTCCGTCGTGCTGGAGTGGGAGGACGCTGCCACACGCCGGGCGCCGGCGATGCCGACAGCGACAATGGCACCATCGGCGGCGATGGTCGCAGCGGTCAACGGCAGGCCGTCGGACACTGCCAGCGGCTGGGCGGCAAAGGTGTCCAGATCGCTGCGCAGCAGCATCCCTGCCTGGTTGGCCAGCAGCAGTTGGCCGCCGGCCACCCGCATGCCGTTGAGCGATGACGGAAGCGGATTGGGCAGTGCCTGGAAGCTGTCACCGGCGTCGTCCGAGGCGAACAACGAGCCTCGCAGGCCACCGAGCAGCAGCCGGCCGCCGGGCAATACGGTGGCGGCGAAGTAACTGCCCTCGTACGGCCCTTGCAGTGCCTCGAAGTGGTCACCGCCGTCACGCGAGCGCAGCAGCAGGCCCTGCTCGCCGGCAACGTACAGGTTGGCGCCGTGACGGGCCAACGCGTACAGGTGCAGGCCCCGCCGATTTGGCAACAGGCCCATGCCCGATTGCCAGGTGCGCCCGCCGTCGACCGTGGCCAGGGCCAGCCCGTACGCTCCTACCACCAGGCCGTGGCGGGCATCACTGAAACTCAATGCCAGCAGCGGCTTGTCTGCGCCGTCGGCCAGCAGCCCCTGGGCCGCCGCCACGCGCCGAGCGTCGGCCGCCGCCTCGGCCGCTTGCAGCTCCAGGGCGCCGGCCCGCTTGCCGTCAAGCTGCAAAGTCCAGTGCTCGCCGCCATCCTCGCTGTGCAGCACCACGCCTGCGTGGCCGACGGCCCAACCGTTGCGTGCATCGACGAACTGCACGGCCGTGAGGGTGACGCTGACCGGCACGGCCGTGGCCTGGCGCCAACTGGCACCGTTGTCATCGGACAACAACACCACGCCACGCTCGCCCACCGACACCAGGCGTGTACCAGCCCGGGCCACATCCTGCAACACCGCACGCAGGGCCTGGGGGCCACGCAACGCGGGCTGCGCAAGCACATCCACACTGTCACCGGCGTAGGCCGCCGGCAGCCCGCAACAGGCTGTCAGCAGCCAGGCGTAGAGCATCTTGTTCATCGCACGCAACCTTTTGTTCTTGTGATAGCGACCGCGCCAGCGCAGTGCTTGTGCTCAGCGCACGCCCTCGCCGGCCATGGCGTCGGCAGTGAACACCGAGTCCTTGTAGGGCGGCACAATGCGGTATTGCTCGTTCTTGCCGGCAAACAGGTCACCGGCGAACCAGGCGCCGGAGAGCAGGTCGTAGAAGCCATTGGTCAGGGTCACCACGCCAGGCAGGTCAGGCAACACCACTGGCGAGGTCCAGACCACCTTGGCCAGCTGGTTGCGGGCGTCGTAACGCTCGCCCAGCACAGCGGCCCAGGTGTCCTCGTCGAGGTAGTAGGTGCTGCGCGGCATGACGTGACGCTGGCCGCTCTTCAGGGTTGCCTCTACCACCCACACACGGTGCAGCTCCCAGCGGATCGATGCGGGATTCAGGTGGTGCGGGTCGAGCAGCGCCTCGGCGCTGGCAGCGGTAAAGACCTTGTTGGCGTTATAGGGGATATACATCTCCTTCTTGCCTACCAGCTTCCATTCGAAGCGGTCGAGGCGGCCGTTGAACACGTACAGTTCATCGAAGCTCATGACCCCGGCAGTGGCTGGCGTCGGCGTATCGCAGCAGGCGTTGGGCAGGCGACGGACGCGGCGCTGACCTGGCAGGTAAGTCCACACGGCGGCCTTGTCGGCGTTGAGGTTCTCCAGGCCGGTGATGGCCTCGCCGGCGCGCAGGGGCGGGCCGTCGTTGGTCATGCGGATGGACCAGAACACCCCCTTGTCGCCACTGCCACCGGGCAGGTACCAAGGCATCTGCAGGTCGGCACGCGAGTCGTTGGTCAGCACATGCTTGCCGTCGGCGGTGGTCAGGTACTGGTTGAAGCTGGCGTGCCACGAAGCACCGCGCCAACGCAGCAGGTGGTTCCACATGGCTTCCACGCCGTTACCCGGGATCGGGAACGGGATGCCACCGGATGCGCCTTCGGGCATGGGGCCGGCAGGGCCGTCCACCAGCTTGCCGCTGGTAGCGTTAGCCAAGGTGGCGTCATAGACCGATTGCGGTGCTGCGGCGCTGCGGTGGGTCGGGTAAATGTCCAGCCGGTAGCTGTCCGGGTACTTCTTGAGCATCGCCTGGATGCCCGGGGTCAGCTTGTCGGCGTACTGCGCCATGTTCTGCGCGGTGATGGTCAGCAGCGGCTTGTCGCCGGCAAACGGGTCGCCACGCTTGCCGCCGTCCTTGTAGGCCGGGTCGGTCCTGGTATAGCCGCCGGTCCAGGCCGGGATGCTGCCGTCAGCATTGCCGGCACGCTCGCCCCCGAGCGGGGTCAGGGTGGACTTGAGCGTGGCCGCCTGCTCGGCGGACACCGCAGCAACGGCGCCGTGGGCAAACAGCAGCGAGGCACTCAGGGCAGTGAGCAGGGAAACGACTGTATTATTGTGTCTCATCGGGTGGTCCTCGGTCAGAAGGTGCGGCTGACGGTGAAGGCGATGAAGTCGCGGTCTTTGAGCGACTGTTCGAAGGTGTAATGGTTGTCGGCGTCGAGGAAGGTGTTCTCCGGGCCGTAGTAGTGCGTGTAGGTCAGGCCCAGGCTCCAGGTGTTGAGGTAGTTGCCCTTGAGGCCAATGTTCAGGTCGCCGCCGTGATCGCTGCCAAAGCCGGTGCCCAAAGCCATGGACGCGCCGTTGGTGTAGCTGGCGCCGATTGGCACCGACAGGTCGAGGCCGGGCAGGATCTGCCGGTACATCGGCTCGAACACCAGGCGCAAACTGGTGGCGTCGCGGTCGGCGTTGGGGTCGACGGCGTCGGCGTTCTTGCTCACGCTCATCACCCGGTTCCAGGCGATCTCGCCGAGGAAGCTCGACTCGGCGGCGATAAAGTTCGGCTCCAGGCTGGCCAGCCAAGAGAAGTTGGCGTGCAAGGTGCGGCCGGTGGCGTACACCGGGTTGTCGTCGTTGTCGATCGCCTCGCCAACGGCCAGCGCATGCTGGCTGGTAGAGGCCAGCGGCTGGTTCCAGCGCGTGGACAGTTCACCGGCCAGGTTGAAGTTGCCCAGGGTGGTGGAGAAGCTGGCACCGAAGGCCTCGATACCTTCGGGGTACACCCAGTAGAACTCGCCGGCCTTGCCGCTGATCGGGTCGAGACTGGCGAAGTCCGGGCGCACATTGAGCTGCGGCGACTTGTCGTGGAAGCGGATGGCATACAGGCCCCAGTCGACGGTCTCGGTGCGCCAGCGCAGTTGCACGCCGCCCTGCCCCGCGTCCTTGGCCTGCTTGTCGTTGCCGTGGAAAAACGCCAGGGGTTGGCCGCCGGGGAAGACCGGCGCGCCGACGAACATGCGCTCCGCGCCATCGCCGAAGAAGTCGTCGGTGGAGAAGTAGCTGCCTGCCGCCGGCAACCGGTTGGCTTCCCACTCGAATTGGTAATAGGCCCCTACCGACACATCGGGCGTCAGTTGCAGTTGCCCGGAAACCTGCTGCACCGGGCGGATCAGTTCCTTGAACTGAGTGTTCGGCACCGACAGGCCTTTGACAACATCCACCGGCGCCATGCCGCCGGCGATGCCGTTCATGCCGTAGAACAGGCTTTCGCCCCACTGCATGGCGTATTGACCAAGGCGGCCTGACACCGGCATGTCGCCGATCTCGGTTCTGCCGAAGATGAACGCGTCGAGCAGTTCGGCCTTGCGCCCATGCAGCTTGCGGGTGTCATCGGTGAATTCGTCGTAGTCGACCGAATAGCTGTTGGCGCGGCTCGGGTCGTTGTTGTCGGTGCCCTGGTTGTAGACATCGTCATACCAGGCCGCGCCGCTGACCCGCGCGCCGATGTTGTGGTAGGTGATGTCCAGTTCCGACAGCAGGTCGAGGCGGTTGGAGATCAGGCCCTTGTCGAAGTTGCGGTCGCCGTCGTCCAGGTTCAGCGCGGTCTGCCCTTGGCTTAGCCTGCTGCTGGCATCCTGGGTTCGCCAGGCGGCACTGTATTTCAGGGTGTTGTCCCAGCGCACCCGCAGGTCGGGGTGGCCGGTATCGAATTCGAAGGCCTGGGCCTGGCTGGCTGCCAGCGCGAGCAGCGCCAGGCTGATGGGCTTGAGCGCCGGTAACGGCCGCGCGATTGCACCTTTGCGAGTCAACATCGGGGTTTCCTCTTTCTTGTTCTTGTGCGTCGGTGTTGGCGTAGGGGCTGGCGCGCCAGCAAGGCAGGGCGCGCCCGGTACGGGAATCAGATCGGCTGCGCGGTGACCTCCAGCATCCGCTTGACCAGGCCGATGCGGTCGAACGACGGGTCGCGCTGGACCTCCTTCTCGCCAGCCAGCAGGGACATCTCGCTGATGAACTTGCAGCGCTCGAAGCGCCGGCCCATGAAACGCTGCAGCTGCGCCTCCAGGCTGCCCTCGCAGGTGAGTTCCTCTGCCAGGACCACGGCGTCCTCGATGGCCATGCCGGCCCCCTGCCCCAGGTGCGGCGTGGTGGCATGGGCGGCATCGCCTATCAGCAGCACGCGGCCGCGGTACCAAGGCTCGTCGACGAACACCGCTTCCAGCGGCTTGTAGACCACCTCGGCGCTGTCAACGATGTGCTCGCGCAACTCGCCGATCAGCCCGCCAAAACCGGCCAGGCGCTGGCGCAGACCGGCGGCCAGTGTGGCCGGCTCCATCCAGGGGTTGCCGGGCTCGTGGGAGGTGGTGAACAGGTACATCAGGTCGTCGGCCAGCGGCACCAGGCCGGCGTTGCCAGAGGGCCCCTGGTAGTTGGCCAGATGGTCGATGCCGGCGGCCCGCGGGAAGTTGTAGCGCCACACCGACTGGCCGGTAAAACGCGGCTGGTAGCGGTCGCCGAAGAGCAAACCGCGCACCTTGGAAAACAGCCCGTCGGCGCCGACCATCAACCCGTAGCGGCCCTGGCTGCCATCGCTGAACAGCACATCCACGCCACTGTCATCCTGCTCGACGTTTTCCACCGAGGTGCCCAGCCGCACCTGGGTGCCGAGCGCGATGGCGGTTTCGCTCAACACCTTGTGCAGGGCGCGGCGCGAGATGCCGACGTTGGCCGGGTACTGCGGGCCGGCCAGGCGCTGGCCGGGGATGCGTGCCAGCTGCTGCCCGTCGGTGGTGTAGATGGCCACGTCCTCGAAGGCGTAGGCCGCGTCGAGGTAGGCCTCAAGCAAACCGAGGCGGTGCATCTCGCGCACTACGTTGCTTTGCTGGATGATGCCGACACCATAGACCGTCCACTCGGTCTTCAGCTCGACCAGGTCGACCGCGATGCCCTTGCGACGCAGGGCGATGGCAGCGCACAGCCCACCAATCCCGCCGCCCACGATCAGCACGTTGCTTACAGTATTCATGGCATGTCTCACGTCTTGTTCTTGTTGTCCGCCCCGTCATGCGTGGCGGCCGTTTTCCTGAGCCTGGGCGACAGCTTCCCGGCTGCGCCGGGGTTTGACCAATCGAGTCCCGGGATGCGACCTATTGCGCGGCGCGATAGGTCAGCCGTCGAGTTGCGCCAGTGGCAATAGCAGCCAGCCGTCCTTTTCCTGGTGCGCAAGCGACTGCAGGGCCAGGCCACGGCAGGGCCCGTGGACGCAGGTGCCGTCCTGGGGCCTGAAGCGGGCGCCGTGTGCGTAGCAGACGACCCACTGGCCGTCGGCGCTGAGAAAGCGGTCCTTGCGGTACTCCAGCGGCACCAGCAGGTGTGGGCAAAGGTTGCGATAGACCCGCACTTCACCCCGGTGGCGCAGGGCGAACAGGCGGTCCGCCCCCTTGCCATGCGGGTCAAAGCCCCGTGCCTGGCCTTCCCCCAGCTCATCGAGCCGGCATAACACCGCGCAGCTCATGGCTCACCCCTGCTTGGGTGGCGGGCCGCTCGGTGCCCACTTGTCCCGCGAGGTAAACAGGAACAACTGCGAGTTGTCGGCCGACATCGGCGCCTGGCGCGCCGCCC
>Ga0213824_1001976_pt1 | contig 10581 bp, 8 predicted proteins | sample MC6MC0906MG_FD_179892 | JGI IMG/M metagenome (GOLD analysis project Ga0213824, IMG submission 179892) | Enriched soil aggregate microbial communities from Iowa State University, Ames, United States - MC6-MC0906-MG | ecosystem: Environmental > Terrestrial > Soil > Unclassified | place: USA: Iowa...
TACGGCGTGCGCAAGGTCAACATCGACACCGACCTGCGCCTGGCGTCCACCGGCGCGATGCGTCGCCTGATGGCCACCAACCCGAGCGAATTCGACCCACGTAAATTCTTCGGCGCCACCGTGACCGCGATGCGTGATGTGTGTATCGCTCGCTACGAAGCCTTCGGCACCGCCGGCAACGCTTCGAAGATCAAGCCGATCTCGTTGGAAGCGATGTACCAGCGTTACCTGAAAGGTGAGTTGAACGCTAAGGTGAACTAAGCCTCTGGCGTTAAAAAAGAAGCCCGCAGCGATGCGGGCTTTTTTTTGGCAGGAAATCAGTCTTGCGCCCATCGGGCATTGCCTGCTCGAATCGAGGCCGATCCGTTCACTCGTGATCAATATCCAACTTCGCAAACGTCACCTTCGCACCTTCCTTGCTGTCCCCACTGTTGTCCTGCACATAAGCGCCCGCCTTGAAGTACAAGGGCTTGGCGGCCCACGCCGCACCAATGCGCTCGTTCCACTCACTGTCAGCGGCGTACACGCTGAGCAGCCCGGCTTTGTTGAGGTTGATCACGTAGGTAAAGCTTTTCTCCAGCGGCACGTTGGACGCGACGATGATCACGCGGCTTTCATCTTCGTCCGGGCGCATGCGCACCTTGGCGACGATGTTGCCGGTCTGGGTCTTTTCCTTGAACTGGTATTCGAGCTTGATCAGCGGTTTCTGGCTGTCGTAGGCGTGGATCTGGCCGATGACGATCTTGCCGCTGGAGGGCACCTGATTGACCGCGAGGGTGGCGCGCAGGAAGTTGTCGGCTTCGGGGTAGGTCCAGTTGCGCAGGCGGCCGTCGGCGTAGGTTTCGCGCAGTTCGCTGCGCGGGTACACGGCGTTTTCGGTGCGGGTGCCGGTGACGGGTGTCCAGAATTGCACGTTGCTGCCTTCGGCCTGGAAGTATTGGTCGTTGAAGCCACTGAGTAGCTTTGGCGTGTCGATGGTCGCGGGGGGCGAGCCGACCGGAATGCTCAGGTTCCAAGTGGAGAGGTCGATCATGGCATTGGCCTTTTACAGGGGGTGAAGGCTTTGGCCCGGGGGCCTGACAGGTTCTTTATAGGCGGTGGTCGGCCAGTTGTTAAACGTTTGCTGGCAATTTATTGGCGCCAAGGGAATGCCAAAAAGCCATGTTTCCCATGAACCGTGGGCTGTAGAGGTTGACCGTTAGTCGGCTGACTGAACTTTGGCGCAATGATGGCGTCCACGTCACTTCTGATTTTCAGGATCCGGGGCTAGAGTGAGGCCTCAATGTTTGTCCGGGTTTTCTCTCAGAAGTGACCGGAGTAGACCCAAGGAAGAGACCTAGCATGGAATGCGCTCCACCTCATGGCGATGGCAGTTCGGTTCTTCTGGTGGTCGATGACTACCCGGAAAATCTGATCAGCATGCGTGCGCTTCTGCAACGTGATGATTGGGTGGTGGTAACGGCCGCGTCCGGGGTGGAAGCCCTGGAGTTGCTGCTGCAGCATGAGGTCGACCTGGTGCTGCTGGATGTGATGATGCCCGGCATGGACGGTTTCGAAGTCGCCCGCTTGATGCGCGGCAGCCAGCGCACGCGCATGACCCCGATCATCTTTCTGAGCGCCAACGCTCAATCCTCCGCCGCCGTGCTGGAAGGCTACGCCAGCGGCGCCATCGACTACCTGTTCAAGCCCTTCGACCCGCACGTCCTCAAGCCCAAGGTCCAGGCGTTGCTGGAGCACCAGCGCAACCGCCGGGCCTTGCAGCGCCTGAGCCATGACCTGGAGTCCGCCCGGGCGTTCAATGCCTCGGTATTGGACAACGCCGCCGAGGGCATCCTGGTGGTGAGTGAAGAGGGCATGATCGAATACGCCAACCCGGCGATTTCGCGCCTGCTCAATGCCACGATCCAGGAGCTGCAAGGCCAGGAGTTCCTGAGTTTCCTGCAGAAGCCCCACGTGCCCGTCTGGCTGGAATCGCAGATGTACGCCGGCTACCGCCGCGGTGAGACCTGGCGCCTGCATGACGCGCTCCTGCGCACCGGCCGCGGCCAGCAGGTGCCGGTGGCGTTGTCCTGTGCGCCGCTGCCCGCTGAACAGAAGGCCATGGTGGTGACGGTGCTGGATATGTCCGAAGTGCGTCACTTGCACCAGCAGTTGGAGTTCCAGGCCGTGACCGACCCGCTGACCGGTCTGCTGAACCGGCGCGGTTTTTACCAGGCGGTGGAAAACACCTTATCGCGCAGTGAGCGGACAGAGCAGTCCCTGGTGTTGCTGTACCTGGACCTCGACGGTTTCAAGCGGGTCAACGATTCCCTGGGCCATGATGCCGGCGACCGTGTATTGCGCTGGGTCTCGGAGCAATTGCAGGGCTGCCTGCGTTCCTACGATATTATCGGCCGCATGGGCGGCGATGAATTCACGGCGTTGCTGGAGCTGGAGTTTCCGGAGCAGGCGGCAAAGATCTCGGAAAAACTGATCGAACGAGTGTCGGTGTGCCAGCAGGTCGACGGTTTGGATGTGATGCTCGGCGTCAGCATCGGCATTGCCACCTTTCCGGATTGCGGCGCGGATTTGAGTGGTTTGCTACGTGCGGCCGACATCGCCATGTACGAAGCCAAGCGCGCCGGCCGTCAGCAATATCGCTATTACGACCAGGAAATGAACGGCCGCGCCCGCTCGCGGTTGATGCTCGAAGACAGCGTGCGTACGGCGATTCAAAACAAGGATTTCACCTTGGTCTATCAGCCCCAGGTTTCACTGGTGGATGGGCGTTTGCGCGGCGTTGAGGTGTTGTTGCGCTGGCAGCACCCCAGCGTCGGCGATGTGCCGCCGGGGCTGTTTTTACCGTTGCTGGAAGAAGCACGGCTGATCAGCCAACTGAGCGCATGGATTTACCAGCAGATCGCCGCCCAGCGCCAGGCGTGGCAGGCCGCGTTCGACGATGAATTGGTGCTGAGCGTGAGCCTGAGCAGCAGCCAGTTCAATATGCCCAACCTGGTCAATCAACTGCAGCAGATGCTGGAGCGCTATGGGTTGGAGGGGTACCAGTTGGAGGTGGAAATCGGCGAGGACTGCCTGATGAGTAACCTGGAAGAGGCCGCCAAGCAGCTCAAGTTGCTGCGCCGTATCGGGGTGCGTATCGCCCTGGATGACTTCGGTTCGGGACAATGTTCCCTGGCGCATTTGCGCGACCTGGCCTTCGATACGCTCAAGCTTGATCCGCAATTGGTTGCGCGGCTGCCGGGCTCGGTGCGGGACGCGGCAATGGCGCGCAGCATTATCGAGCTGTGCAGGCATTTTGAGGTGGTCGTGGTGGCCGAGGGCGTGGAAACCCAGGAGCAGGCCCAGTGGCTCAAGGCCCAGGGTTGCCCGTTTATTCAGGGGCCGTGGGCGGCGCAGCCCCTGATGGCTGAAGAAGTGGTCGACTGGTCACGCGCCCGCGCGCGCTGAATTCGCTACACTGGCGCCCATCCGAATCCTGTTGCAGACCCCAATGACCGCGCTGAAATACCTCCAGGCCTACCCCGCTGCCCTCCAGGAGCAAGTACGCCAACTGATCGCCAAGGACCAGTTGGGCGCCTACCTGGAGCAGCGTTACCCCGACCGCCATGGGGTGCAGAGCGACAAAGCCCTGTACGCCTATGCCCAGGCCTTGAAGCAGGAACACCTGCGCAACGCGCCGGCCATCGACAAAGTGCTGTTCGATAACCGGCTGGACCTGACCCACCGCGCCCTGGGCCTGCACACTACGATTTCGCGGGTGCAGGGCGGTAATCTCAAAGCCAAGAAAGAGATCCGCATTGCCTCGCTGTTCAAAGAGGCCGCACCGCAATTCCTGCGCATGATCGTGGTTCATGAACTGGCGCACTTCAAGGAATCGGACCACAACAAGGCGTTCTACAAACTCTGCGACTACATGATGCCCGGCTACCACCAGGTGGAATTCGACCTGCGGGTGTACCTCACGTATCGCGACCTGCAGGGCAAGCCCTGACCGCACAAGGCGACCAACCATGGATGTGAGCAAGACCAAAAGCAGCTTCTACCGCCGGCTGTACGTGGCGTACCTGATCGACAGTGGGCTGGCCAGCAGCGTCCCGGCGCTGACCGACTTCACCGGCATGCCCCGGCGCACCGCGCAGGACACGATTGCGGCGCTGGCGGACCTGGATATTGTGTGTGAGTTCGAGCAGGCAGAGGGGGCCCGCAACCATGCCGGGCATTATCGGATTCGCGATTGGGGCGCTATTGATCGTGGGTGGATCGAGGTGAATCTCAGCCAGATCAAGCGGGTTCTCGGTTACCCCTGAGTTCAGCGGTGGCGGGGCCGGCGCTATCGGGAGCAAGCCCCCTCCCACAGTTTGAACGGTGAATACATTCAAATGTGGGAGGGGCGGTGCGACGATTCGACTTGCCCCCCGATGGCGGCCTCAAGCGCGCCGCATCCCGATATGCGGAATGTCATCCTCCAGGTATTCCTCACCCGCCACCACAAACCCATACCGCCCGTAATATCCCTGCAGATGGGCCTGGGCTGACAGGAAGATCGGCGTCTCAGGCCAGATCTCGTCAATCTGCCTGAGGGTTTCTTCCATCATCTGGTGCCCCAGCCCGGTTCCCCGTGCAACCGGCGCCACGATCACGCGGCCGATCACCACGTCGCCGCCCTGGGACTCCGGGTCCAGCAGGCGCAGGTAGGCCACCAGCTCGTCGTCTTTCCACGCCATCAGGTGATGGGTATCGCCCGCCAGGTCTTGCCCGTCGATATCCTGGTAGACGCACTTCTGCTCGACAACGAAGACCTCGCCGCGCAAACGCAAAATGGCGTACAGCTGCTCCTTGCCCAGGTCGGTGTGATGTTTACAGACCCAATCGACTGTCATGGTGTGTTCTCGCTTGAATGTCTGTTCTGGATAGTAAGCGCGGCGGGCGACTCTGTCTAAATCGACTATTTTTGTGAATGAAATCAATTTGCCATCATTGAGTGCTCTCGACGTCCGTTTCTTTGTGTAATCTGAGCTAATGTTAGAACCTCAGGCCCTGCCTGAGCCAAGGCCACCGCCCGCCGCCAAGGACTTTGAGCATGCCGCGATTGTCTCGTGCCGTTGCTTTGATTGGAGTGTTGTTGCTGGCGACACCTGTGTTCGCACAGCGTCTGCGCCTGGTCGCGGATGCCTGGCCACCGTTTACCGATGCCACCTTGATCAACGGTGGCCTGGCCACCGATATAGTCACCACGGCCCTGGCCCGTGCGGGCTATGCCAGTGACTTCCAACAGGTACCCTGGGCGCGAGCGCTGATGGGGGTGGGCGATGGGCGCTATGACGTGCTGGTCAACGCCTGGTACGACGAGGCCCGTACACAATTGGGGCAGTTTTCCGGCGAATACCTGCTCAATCGCGTGCGTTTCATCAAGCGCCGTGACGATCCCATCGAGTTTCAGAACCTGGAGCAGTTGCACGACTATCCCATTGCCGTGGTGCGCGGTTATGCCTATTCAGCGGCGTTCGATGGGGATGGGCAGTTGCAGAAAGTGCCGGTGCATAACTTCGCCATGGCGGTACGCATGCTGGCGGCGCAGCGGGTGCGGTTGACCGTGGAGGATGAGTATGTGGCGCGCTATTACCTGTCGCGCGAGTCGGTGCGGGTGCGCAATGCGGTGGAGTTTCTGCCCACGCCGCTGAGCGAAAACAGCCTGCATATCCTGGTCAGCCTGAAGAACCCTGAGCATGCGCAGATTGTGGCGAGCTTTGACCGCGAGATTGCCAGGATGAAGGCGGATGGCAGTTATGAGCGGCTGATGAAGGCCCATGGCATGTAGTGCCTGTGCGGGCCTCATCGGGAGCAAGCCCCCTCCCACAGTTTTGATTTGTGAACACAGTCAACATGTGGGAGGGGGCTTGCCCCCGATAGCGGCCTAAGCCGCGCTGGTGTCCTTGATCAGATGCGCCGCCAGCGTGCGCAACGGCCCCAATTGCCGGCATATCAACGCCAACTGCGTCTGCACCAGCCGCTGCCCTTCATCAATCTCATCCGGCATCTGCTCCAGGTCCGCCGCCAAGGCCTCCTCGGCATCGCTCTGAATCGCAATCGGCTGCTTGTTCGCCAACCCGGTGGCGATTTCGTCAATGCTCGCCGCCAGGCTATTGCCGGCGCCATCGATCAAGTGCGCGCGCACCTCGGCCGGCAGTTGGGTTTCGCGGTGTGCCCCGAGCCCCGACAGGTAGCTGAGCAAGGTGTGCGACAGCACCAGGAAGCGGAAGCCCACATCCGCTTCCTTACGGAAATGCCCAGGTTCCATCAGCATATTCGCCAGGGTAGTGGACAGCGCCGCATCGGCGTTGTGGGCATTGCGCCGGGCCAGGCGGTAGGCCAGGTCGTCGCTCTTGCCGGCGGCGTATTGCTGCATGATCTGGCGCAGGTAAATGCTGTTGCAGGTCAGGGTGTTGGCCAGCACTTTGTTCAGGCGTCGGCCTTGCCAGTCCGGGAGGAACAGGAACACCGCCAGGCCCGCGATCAGGCTGCCGAGCAGGGTATCGAACAGGCGTGGCAGGAACAGTCCGTAGCCATCGCCCACCTGGTTGAAGCAGAACAGCACCATCAGGGTGATCGCTGCCGTGGCCAGGGTGTAGCGGGTGGTGCGGTTGATAAAGAACACCAGGCCGGCGGCGATGGCGAACATCGATTGCACCAGCGGGCTTGGGAACAGGTCGAACAGCGCCCACGCCACGGTGAGGCCGATGGCGGTGCCGATGATTCGCTGGCCGAGCTTGCGCCGCGTGGCACCGTAGTTCGGTTGGCAAACGAACAGCGTGGTGAGGATGATCCAGTAACCCTGGGAGGCGTGGATCGCATGCAGCATGCCGTAGCCGACGGTCAGTGCCAGGGACAGGCGCAGCGCGTGGCGGAACAGCAGCGATGTCGGCGTCAGTTGCGTGCGCAGGCGCGTCCACATTTCCTTCAGGTTGCGTGGGGCGCGGTCCAGCAGGTTGCTGTCGGTGGCGTCGGCCAGGGCGTCGGGGTTGCTGGCGTCGCCGAGCAGGCGGTCGAGGGTGGACAGGTTGGCCGCCAGGGCGCGCAAGGAGCGCAGCAGGCCGCGCCAGGCCGGGTTGCTCTGGATGCGCAGGTGTTCCAGGGAGGCGTTCAGGTCGCTGAGGGCTTCGGCGAAGCTGTCGTCATAGATGAACGGCTGACGCAACTGGATCGACTCGGCCAGGGACTGGCAGGCCTTGCCTTGCTGGCGCAACAGGCGTTGGCAGCGGAACAGCACATCGCTGTGGAAAAACGCATCCGCCAGGGCGTTGTAAGGATAGTGAGAGGAGCTGGCGCGTTCGTGGATGTCCTGGGCCAGGAAGTACAGCTTGAGGTAACGACTGACCTTCGAGCCGGGTCGGCCATTGCCGACGCGGTGCAGGATGATTTCCTTCGCCGCATTCAGCGCCGCCACCACCCGCCCGTTTTGCTGGGCCAGTTCCAGGCGGCGGGCTTCCACGTCCAGTTGGCGAATCGGTTCGAACAACGATGATTTGAGCTTCAGGTAACGCCCCAGCTCGCGGAACAACCGCGCCAGGCTCTGCTGCACCGGCTGGTTGGAAAACAGCGCCTGCCACAGCACCGATAACGCGCCGTACCAGGCGGCACCGGCCACCAGCAGCAACGGCTCATGCCAGAAATCACTGACGGCGCCGCCGCGCTGGTCCACACCGATCATGGTGTAGACCGACAGGATCAAGGTGGCCGAAGCAATCGCACCATAGCGTTCGCCCAAGGCGCCGAGCATGGTCAGGCAGAACGTGGCCAGGGCCAGGGAGATGGCGAAAATCCAGGGGTAGGGGAACAGCAGCTCCACCGACAGCGCGGCAATGCTGAAACACACCAGCGTCACTGCCAGGGCGTTGAGGCGGCCTTGCCAGCTGTCGTCGGTCTCGGCCAGGGCGCTGGCGATAATCCCCAGGAACAGCGGGATCAGCAGGGTCATTTCATCCTGATACCAGCACAGCGCCATGCTGCCGGTGAGGGCGATAAACACCCGGATGCTGTAGCTGAATTTATCCAGCGCCCACAGGCGCCGCATGGACTGCTTGAACGAGGTCGATGACATGAAGTCTGGAGTCTTCCGGGACGATGCCGCTAAATTGAGCCATCAGTGACGCCACGGCAAGGGTGGTGATCACATCTGGCAGCAAATTATTCCCAGGCATACCGCAAATCAAATGTGGGAGGGAGCCAGCCCCCTGCCACATTCATCAGGCGTACTGCGCTGCGGCGTAACCCGAGGCCCAGGCCCACTGGAAGTTAAACCCGCCCAGATGCCCGGTCACATCCAGCACTTCCCCAATAAAGTACAAACCCGGGCTTTTCAGCGATTCCATGGTCTTGGACGAGACTTCCCGCGTATCCACCCCGCCCAAGGTCACCTCGGCCGTGCGGTAGCCCTCGGTGCCCGCCGGCACCAGTTGCCAGCTCGAGAGTTTTTGCGCGATATCGGCCACTTCAGCGTGGGTGTACTGCTTCATCGGCTTGGACGCGAACCAGGTGTCCGCCAGCAGATTGGCCATCTTCTTGGTGAAGATTTCACCCAGCAGGGTTTTCAGCTCGCTGTTGGGGCGCTCGACCTGCTGCTGTTGCAGCCAGGTGTGGGCGTCGTGGTCGGGCAGCAGGTTGATCTCCAGCGTGTCGCCGGACTCCCAGTAGGAGGAAATCTGCAGAATCGCCGGGCCGCTGAGGCCGCGATGGGTAAACAGGAGGTTCTCGCGAAAGCTCTGGCCGTTGCAGCTGACCAGGCAATCCACCGAGGTCCCGGACAGCTCGCCGCACAAGTCCTTGAGCTGGTCGGTGATGGTGAACGGCACCAGCCCGGCGCGGGTCGGCAGCAGCTCGTGGCCGAACTGCCTGGCGACTTGATAGCCAAAGCCGCTGGCGCCCAGGGTCGGGATCGACAGGCCGCCGGTGGCGATCACCAGGGATTCGCAGCGCAGTTCACCCAGGGTGGTCTGCAACTGGTAGCCGCTGTCGACCTTGGCGATTTCTTCAATCGAGGTGTCCAGGTGCAGGCTCACGCCGGTCTGGATGCACTCGTCCAGCAGCATGCCGAGGATGTCACTGGATTTGTTATCGCAGAACAGCTGGCCGAGTTTCTTCTCGTGGTACGGCACGCCGTGCTTGGCCACCAGGCCGATGAAATCCCACTGGGTGTAACGGGCCAGGGCCGACTTGCAGAAGTGCGTGTTGTGCGAGAGGAAGTTGGCCGGCTCGGTGTACAGGTTGGTGAAATTGCAGCGGCCACCGCCCGACATCAGGATCTTTTTGCCGGCCTTGTTCGCATGATCGAGCAACATCACCTTGCGCCCACGCCCGGCGGCGGTCAGTGCGCACATCAAGCCTGCGGCGCCGGCGCCAATGATCACAACTTCGGTCGAGCGCACAGCAATGTCCTCATACAAATTCTGAATTGGAATGCAGTTAATGTGGGAGGGGGCAAGCCTCCTTCCTCATTGGATCTCCCTATAGGTCGGAGATCGTGTTACAGGATCCGCACACGCAACGAGCGGCCTTTGATCTTGCCGTCGTTCAAGCGCTGCAACGCCTGCTTGGCGATGCCGCGTTCCACGGCCACGAAGGCCTGGAAGTCGAAGATCGCGATCTTGCCGACCTGGGCACCCGGGATGCCGGCTTCGCCGGTCAATGCGCCGAGGATGTCGCCTGGGCGCACCTTGTCTTTACGCCCGGCGGCGATGCACAGGGTGCTCATCACCGGCAGCAGCGGGCCACCGCTTTGCGGCTTGAGGTTGTCGAGTTGGTCCCAGTTCAGCGGCGACTTCTGCAGTTGCTCGATGGCCTGGGCGCGATGCGCTTCGGACGGCGCCACCAGGCTGATGGCGATGCCGGTCTCACCGGCGCGACCGGTACGGCCCACGCGGTGGATGTGGATTTCCGAGTCGCGGGCCAGTTCGACGTTGATGACCATGTCCAGCGCGTCGATGTCCAGGCCGCGGGCGGCGACGTCGGTGGCCACCAGGACCGAGGTACTGCGGTTGGCGAACATCGCCAATACCTGGTCACGGTCGCGCTGTTCCAAGTCGCCATGCAGGCCGACGGCGGAAATGCCCTTGGCCGTCAGGTGGTCGACGGTTTCCTGCACTTGCTGCTTGGTGAAGCAGAACGCCACGCAGGAGGCCGGGCGGAAATGCGCCAGCACCTTGGTCACGGCGTCCATGCGTTCTTCCGGGGAGATCTCGTAGAAACGCTGCTCGATCTGGTCGTCGGAGTGGAACGCTTCGGCTTTCACTTGCTGCGGCGCGCGCATGAATTTCGACGCCAGTTGCTTGATGCTCACCGGGTAGGTGGCCGAGAACAGCAGGGTCTGACGGCGCGGCGGGGTCTTGCTGATGATGTCTTCGATGGCGTCGTAGAAGCCCATGTCGAGCATGCGGTCGGCTTCGTCGAGGATCAGGGTGTTCAAGCCGTCCAGCACCAGCGAACCCTTGCGCAGGTGTTGCTGGATACGGCCCGGGGTGCCGACGATCACGTGGGCGCCGTGCTCCAGGGAGGCGATCTGCGGGCCGAGGGACACGCCGCCGCACA
>Ga0213824_1001979_pt1 | contig 10573 bp, 8 predicted proteins | sample MC6MC0906MG_FD_179892 | JGI IMG/M metagenome (GOLD analysis project Ga0213824, IMG submission 179892) | Enriched soil aggregate microbial communities from Iowa State University, Ames, United States - MC6-MC0906-MG | ecosystem: Environmental > Terrestrial > Soil > Unclassified | place: USA: Iowa...
AAAAACATCTTCCTCCTTGCATATAGATAAAATCCTATTTGTATGATGAGGTAAATTCCTGCAACAATAAAGAAATATAATAGTATCTCTGGATTCTTCCAGATGCCACCTACATCATTTGCCATAGAAATTACATAAAAAAAGGCTAAGCCTGCCCCAGCAAGTGTTGGGATAAAGAATATGATTGTGATTTCCTTGGATATCATTCGTTTTACTTCGTTTGTAGTAATCCCTATATTATAAAGTTTTTGATACTTCGCTTTTTCATTGTCAATGTCCGAAAAAAGATTTAAATATAATAAAATAAAGGAACCAAAAAAGAATATGATACTCAAAAAAGTCGATACAAAGAATGAGATCCCATTAGAATGGATGTTACGATAATGGCCTCCTATTTTAGAGGCAATTTGAAATGGGTTCTCTTTTGATATATTCTTTCCGCTAACATCTACAATTGGTGGAATCTTTCCATCGTTATATCTTTCCTCTAAGTCCTCAACAGCCTTTGTTGACTCTTTCCAGTTGACAACATTGATCAAATGAAGGTTTGATGTAAAACCATTTACGTTCGCTTTAAGAAACCCGAATTCGGTATTACTAACAATGATAAAATCTGACACACCCAATAAAGAATTTATATTACTTTCAATAAAAGATTCTTTTAGTGAATAAGTGATGTTGCCTTCTCTACTTGGGATTGTCCATTCTTGAATGTCTTCATTTTCAACTCCTGCATACTCTGGTTCTACATTCAAATAGTGCAGATATTCTCGCCCTTGTAATTTTACCTCTCTAAAAGTTAATGCATTAAAATGCTCCACTGTCATTATGTTATAAAGGTTATACCAACCATTGTACGTTTTTTCATAATAGGAATATAATGGAATCGTTATATGCTGTTGAACCGGATTTTCTTTTTTATCTAGGATTGAATTGAGTTCTTCCATAGATTTTTCTGGTTGGATAAATGCTATATCAAAAGGATTTTGATTCAACATTTCCTTTTCATTTAACATATAGGTGAATATTATGATAGTAATGTACAAAATGGTTATCATAATCATCATTGTCACTAGCATTAATATAGAGGTGAGCTGCTTAAATTTATAGTCTATACTCGTTAATAACAATAATCGTTGATAATAAAATTCATTATTTTGTTTCGCTAGCTCTATAAAAAAACTCATAAATTGAAAAAGACAAATATATAATCCTACAGTGGTTATTGTGAACCAAATAGATAGAAATTCACCAGCAAGCGGACCCTTATACGTAATAAAAAGTCCTAGAACTGATCCAATAATCAATACGAGTCCAAACACCCCAAGCTTAGAACTTTTTAATTTAATTGATTCTGTAACCTTATTACTTTTTATGCTTTGTACAAGATTACGTTTTAATATAAGATAAAGTGATTTACCAATGGCAAAAAAGTAGATGATGATGAAAATGATAATGGGATAGTAAAACATCTTGCTATTTAACTGAAAAGAAATTTCCTCTAAGCCCACACTATTCATGAGAAGTAAAAAGAATAGCCGCGAAAATATGCCCCCTGACACAAGCCCGATTACTATAGAAAGAAAAGCAATAAGGGTATTCTCCAGCAGTAATAATTTGCTAATATCGCGATTAGTCATCCCTAACGTTATGAATAGACCAAACTCACTTTTTCTTCTTTTGATAAAAATACCATGTGCATAGGTAATGAAAAACATCGTAAACACGATTAGGGCAATTCCTGGTACATTCAACATATAATCCAGAGATTCCAGCTTTTTTACTTTTTCTATTTGCTCATTGAAATAGAGGGTAGAAAACATAAAGAAAAACATAACGACAAAGCTATTACAGACCAAGTATAAAAGATATTTTTTATAATGTACCTTTGCCATTTTCCATACAACTTGCTTAAATGTCATGGGCTCTTCCCCCTAAGACAGCAAGATTATCCATGATTTGATTGAGAAATTCTTTCTTATTACCCTTTTTCACAATATAAGAATGAATAACACCATCTTTTATAAAGACTACTTTTTGACAATAGCTAGCTGCAAAAACATCATGGGTCACCAGAAGAATAGTTGCCTCTAGCTCTTGAACGATCTTTTCAAAGCATTCCATAATTACTTCGGATGTTTTTGAATCCAAATTTCCTGTTGGTTCATCGGCAAATATAATACTAGGCTCGTTAACTAGGGCTCTACTAACAGCTGTACGTTGCCCCTGTCCACCCGATACATTATAGGGATATTTATTCAAGATTGTATCAATCCCAAAGAGTTTAGATAGGCTTTGTACCTTCTCCTCCATTTCAGTTGCGCCTTTCTTTTCTAGGATCATTGGTAACATAATATTTTCTTTTACAGTTAAGCTATCTAAAAGATTAAACTCTTGGAAGACAAATCCCAATTGTTGTCGGCGAAACAAAGCTAATTCATCAGTACCCATTTCATTAATAGCTTTGCCTTCGATGATAATTTTACCAGAGGTTGGTTTATCAATTCCACTGAGCATGTTAAGTAATGTTGTTTTTCCGCTTCCAGACGGTCCCATAATGGCAACAAATTCACCTTTTTTTATTGATAAACTTATTCCTTCCAGTGCCGTCGTGGAACCTTCTTCTCCTGACTCTCCGTATATTTTAACTATATTTCTAGCATCTAAAATAACCATTGTTACCTCCATGGAAATGCTTATCGGTATTAAATACCATTCTAAGTTATAAGCAGAAATGCAAAAATTTGATTAACTAAAAAAACCTTACATATTTGTAAGGTTTTATAGTGTTAATAAACTATTATGTCAATGAAAATCAAAGTATAGTTTTCTGCAAAACGAGGGGTTGATCTCCGTTCCGACTGAGTGCTTTCCTGGGGGCGTCCGATGAGCCGCTTTTACTCGCGTTGCTTGCTCCAGGGTCTCATCTGTGACGCTAATCCCCAAGGAGTCACTCAGTCTACACTCCAATCAACCACTGCTCATAGTATTTTCTTTTGACATTTCATACAAATTTATAGTGATAAAGTGAAGGCTTAGCCATCACTATACTGCGCAAAAATGGAACTTTGGTAACATTTGCACCATCAGCAATAAGTGGCTTTATGTAAAGTTACTAAGTAGCTTTATACATAAAATGTAGGTTGACAGCTATAGAATTGTGCCACTATTCTATCCATTTAATGATGGTGTGTAATATGCTTTTACTTTACTTTCGAAGGAAGAAAATATTTAAAGTTCTACACTATTGCTGATTGGAGTGCAAGGCTACTCGACTCCCGTGGGATAGCGAGACAGACGAGACCCTGAGGGCAACACGATGTTGGTCACGAAGGTGAGTAGCTTGGAACGGAAATCACCTTCATTTTGACTAAATATTCACAAAGGTTTCCTTGACCATTTTGATTTTCAACACTATGGAACCTTACGTATTTGTAAGGTTTAGCTCTACGTTCTGCACTTGAGACAAATGATTTTCTGCTGCTTGCCATCGAATCATTACAGTTGTACCTCTCAACACTTCAGATTGTAAGGTAATTGTTTGTCCAAGCTTGTCTGCTATTTTTTTACTAATATAAAGTCCGATACCTGTGGAGTTGGGCGTTTTTCTTCCATTTTCTCCTGTAAAAAATGCTTGAAATACCCGATCGATATCATAAGACGGCATACCTATCCCTTCATCAATAACAGATAATGTGATGTATTCCCCTAGGTGTTCAATTTTGAAAATAAGCTGTTTCTTTCCACTTTTTAAGCTTGAATATTTAATAGCATTGGAAATGATCTGATCCAACAAAATTTCATTCCATTTTACATCAGTGACAATAAAAGCTTCTACTCCATCAAATTCAATAATAGGAAATATAGAATGGTAAATACATTCCCTTTTTCGATCATTAATGACTTTTCTCAATGTAGTAAGTAAATCAACTGCAATAATATCCATATCGTTTTCAAAGCTTTCCATTCTCACCATCGTTAATGCTTGCTCTATTGATGTATGTATACGTTTGTTTTCTCGCTGAATTTTTTCAAAAAGGACAGTAGCTTCCTCTGTTTTTTCTTTACTAATAATCAGTTCTATTACAGAAACAGGCGTTTTTAAAAAGTGCATCCAATGGGATAAAAAATATAGACTTTCATTTTTCTGTTCCTTCATTGTATTGTATTTTCGTGTGTGTTCACTTATATTTTTCTTTAACAATTGATAAAACGCCTTTTGTTCCTCTGTATTTGGCTGTAGCTCAGTAAATTGTCCTCTCAACATAAGCTCAATGGCTTTGTTCGTTTGATAGTAGTTAAGCCAATCAATTACTAAATACACAGACAATAAAAATAGTCCTATAGATAATGGATAGAAAATTTCAGTATTTGCTGGCTCACTTAGATGAAAAAAGGTAATAACGCAAATCATATTTATTAAATAAAACATGATTAGTAGGAACCTGTCTTTTAAAAATTTAATTAAAATATGCCTGATCATTGCTAACTCCTTGTAGAATTAGAATAGTAAAACATATACCCTACTCCTCTTTTGCTTTTGATTACATCATCAAATCCTAATTCGAATAGTATATGTTTTATTCTCGTAATATTAACAGTTAGTGTATTATCCTCTACGAATGTAATCGAGTCCCACACTTCCTCGATCAGCTCTTCTCTCGAAACAAATGAATTCTTATTATCAATTAATTTTTTCAATAATTTATATTCATTTTTGCTGAGATTAATCTTTTTTGTATGGAAAGTTAAAACGAGTGTATCAGCATCAATACATAGATCACCAGCACATGTGAGATTTTGTACCTTTGTTGCATATTCCCCATAAGCCCTTCTAGTCACCGCTTTCACTTTAGACTGTAACATTTCAAACGTAAATGGTTTCGTAATATAATCATCTGCCCCAAGTTCAATAGCCATTATCTGATCTAGTTCTTGATTACGAGCAGAAATGATTAGAATCGGAACATTTGATTGATTACGAAAAGTCCTACATAAATAATAGCCATCATAATAAGGTAAATTAATATCCAATAAAACTAAATCAGGTTTAATTCTCGTAAACTCATCCTCTATAGTCAAAAAGTTTTCAGGCTGTACAATAGTATATCCATAGCGCTCCAAGTTTTCTTGAATAAGCGCACTTAATTCAGTATCGTCCTCAATAAGCATAAGTTTGTACATAGTTGACTCTCCTTTTTATGATGGGGGTAACATCTATTATAGGAAATGGTTTAATAGTGGAAATTAACTCGGCAATTCAATAAAATTTTCAGCAAATTGATAAATTAAATGAGCAGGTACAGCCAAGTTTAGATTCTGTCCATCATTAAAGCCTGCTGTAATCAACCCTACCAATCTACCTTGCATATCCAATAAAGCACCACCAGAACTTCCGTTTGATATGGCCGCCGTAAATTGAATCATAGACATATTTCGAATATCCCGAAAACCAGAAACAATTCCATCAGAAACGGAATTAAATAATCCTAGAGGACTGCCAATAGCAACGATTTTCTGACCTCGAACTAATTGACCTTCAACTTTAACGGGTAAAGATTTGCTTTGTTTGTCCACTTTCAGAATGGCCAAATCATGCATATCATGATATTTCACAAACTGATGTGTTATATATTCGTTCGTATCGTTTTCATATAGTACAGAATAATATTCCCCACCACCCACAACATGCAGGTTTGTTAAAATATAACCATCTTGATGAAGGACGACACCAGAACCAAAGCACAGCACCTTGTGATCCGCTCCAAACGTTTTAATCATTACAACAGATGTTGCTAAAGAAGCTAATTGCTCATAGCTACACTCTTCTGTAATTTTACTCTGAACTGGAAGACTCATTGTTTGTTGCGGTGGTGCACTCTTCCTAGGCAAAGATTTAGGTATAACTACTTCCTTTTCGTAGAAATCAAGACACTTATATAAAGTCGATGACGCTGCTATGATTGGAGGCAAATTTGGAATATCCTCTTTAGGATTCATATAACAGATATCACAACCAAGTGTCGATAAGAAATATAAGAATATTAATTCATGCTGAGTAATGTCACCAATAAAAACAATTTTCTGCACTGTTTGGTTATCTTCAGAAAAAATTTGAGGCAAATAATAATCCATCCAGTATAAAAATTTTACTGCAAAATTTTTTAATAAAGTATCATTGGCGTATGGCTGATTTTCTTTATACATTTGGACGATTTCTTTAAAGCTAAGTTTTTTTGTCCATTCAAGATGATCTTTCTTTAGTTTACTGCATAAAGATGTCTCGTAAAGTAATGGAGGGTTATCAACAACGGCTTGCCAATTTCCCCAAAGCTCCGCAAGTCGACCTACATCTTTTTTATTGGTAATGACCTCAAGCTTATGTAATCGTAAATAAAGCACACTTTGCTTCTTAGTATAAAAATACTCATCCATTTTTAAAACGTCTTCCATATAAAGATCTACAGAATCAGGTATACCGATATATCGTAGAAAAACAACTTCCTTCGTAAGAGAATTATTGTATTGAGTGTTTTTCATAAACTCCTGAAGAGGATTGTCTGGCTTTTTATATTTAATTTTTAATGGTCTAGTTGTCACAATCATATCTATACAACTCCTATAAGCACGTAAATTTATGTTTGGCACTTATATACAATTCGCTTATATTCCTCTAAATCCTTTATTCAATTAAATGAAAAAGAACGAATCCCTCCTATTAGGACTCGTTCTTGGTTAATTGATAACGTTGAAGTTGAATACACTGACCCTATTTTCGGCACCTTAAACCGCTCTTGCTTTTTCAGTTTCAACACCATGATTTAATGAAAGAAGTATTTTTTCTGCATCATTTTTTAAATCTACAAGATGCTCTGCTTCTTGAACTAGTTTTTGCATTGTATTTAACTCATCATCGCTAATTCCAACTAACTCTTCAAACATTTCAACTGACTCTCGGGAAATAAAAGAAATATCCTTCATAGCCGCCACAATTTGTAGAGAGCTTGAAGATAATTCTTCTGTACTTGCAGATGAATTCGCATTATTTTCAGCAATAATTTTTGTAGTATCTACAATTTTTTCAAACATTTTTCCGATTTCTAAAATTTTTGTATTTGTTTGTTCAAACTCTTCTGTTCCTTGCTTCATTGATGTTACAACTTTGTTCGTCTCATCTTGAATATTTTTCACAATATTTGAAACTTCATCAGCTGACTGACGCGATTGTTCAGCTAATTTTCGAACTTCATCAGCAACTACTGCAAACCCTTTACCGTGTTCACCTGCACGAGCTGCTTCGATAGCTGCATTCAATGCTAATAAATTTATTTGGTCTGAAATTCCAGTAATTACTTTAACAATGTTTCCAATTTCGTACGATTTTTCTCCAAGTGTATTGATTGCATCAAATGTCGTATTAATCGTTTGATTAAATTGCTCCATTTTCACCAGCGAATCTTTTAACTTATCGTTACCTTCTTGCGTTAATTCTAACGTCGTATTGGATTGTTCTGAAATCTGGTTTGATCTTATAGACAGTTCTTCAATAGCCACTGTGATGTCTTCGATAGAAGTAGAGCTCTCTTCAGTAGCAACTAGTTGCTTTTTTAACCCTTTACCGACTTCATCGATTGCTGCCCTTACAGTATCAGCCTTCTCAGTTGCGTATTCTCCATGTTCAGAAAGATTTTCACCTTTTTCATTAACATTATTTGCAAATTTATAAAATTGTTCACCTACTTGACCTGCTGATAATTTGCTCATTCCATTTAGTCCCTCATTATTTATATGGGAATGACGTATAAGTGAAAAATAGCGGTAAGCAAAATACAAAGATGTACATATTAAAACTACAATAATCCCTAGCATAATGGCTTCCATGAAAAAATCTCCTATTCTACTAACGTATTAGTGATGAAATTTTATAGTTCTTTTACAATGATGTAAATTCCATCTGCTACAGTCAATGGAATACTGCTTAGATGTTCATTGCTTTCATATTTATGAGCAATAAAGTTTCCTTCTATGTCTACATATTTTGTCAAGTCATGATACTTCTCCATTAAACGCATTGACTTTGGATTTGTCGCTTCACCTAATACTAATCTTAAGCCTTCTTTTCTTGCTTTTTTTACTAATATATCGCCTAAGCCTTGTACAATATCATGACGATTATGTTCGGCAATTACACCTAATAAAAATAAATGTAATACCTCTCCATCTTCCATATCTCTTCCATAACGTTTTTTATAATCTTCTAAGAAACGTTCATCAATATCCTCTAATACATGCATGACTATATTCATATTAGCAAACGAGCCTTCAAAAATATCTTCTTCGATAATTTCAAGGACATTCGTATCTCCAACTAGTGCGCCTACGACTTTTTGCTCTTTATCTAGTGCAATAGCACAATATCCTTGATGAATATTTGCTTCAATATATTCCTTCGTAAATTGATAGAAATCTTCGTATGGGAGTTGTAAGGCATACCCGATAATAGGCTCTTGTACCCATTTTCCAGCAACTTCTACTCCAATAAATGTTTTTGCTAAACATTCTGCTGCCTTTTCAATTAAATCTGGTTGATCCTTTGTAAGGATTTCATATGTATATAATTCTTGAATTGTTTGCATCGTAAATTCCTCTTTTCAAAATGTGACTATAGCTAATTAAAAGTTAACGAATTGGTAATTGCGAAACATTGTCAACCACTGTCCCTGGGAACTTCACACCCTCTAAAGCATTTCGTACTTGCACATATCCAATTTTAGAGGCTGGATTAACAATAAATATTTCTTTGAAGCCTAGGGATGCATAAAACATAAGTGTTTCTCCTAGCTCTGTTGAAACCTTTGAAGGAAGGGGTGATTGATAAGTTGCATCAAAAACTAATGTATATGTATTTTTCTGTACTCTAGCCACTGTCTCTTCCAAATCTTTTAAATATTGCTCTACAAGGGCTGCTTTAATAAACCCTATTACTTGGACGTGAACTTCTTTTTTTGCCTCATAAATCGCCATTTTATATTTCTCTTTATCAACGACTATCATCTCAAATCTCCTTTTTATAACTTTATTTGATCTGTTAGTATTATTCTATAAATATCACTAAATACATACATTTCAATATAATTACATCTGTCGCTACATTTTTCCAACAAAAAAAACTATCCCTGAACATAGTTAGGATAGCCAAAAAACACTTATTATCATGGCAACCCGACTATCATTATCCAAGGGGATTTTAGACTCGTAGCTTTGCGTCCTTACCTTTCGATAAGTTTGCCTTTTTCAATTTTATAAAAATAATACTAACATCACATTGATATATTACAATTACATTATAAAGGACTTGTCAATTTTTGTCGACAATTAGTAATTTACTCCTAATCATATCAGATGAATTAGATCCTTTTTTAAATTCATTTTCTCAAATTTTTTATATTATCTAATTTCACTGCCCCATCAACATTCTTTTTCAAAGTTATCAAGCAATGCACGTACTTCATCTGTTGATTTTGTGTTCATCAATTGATTTCTTAATTCACCAGCTCCACGGAATCCTTTAACATAAATTTTGAAAAAGCGATGAAGCCCTGTAATTGAACGTGGCAGTGCTTCCGCATATTGATCTTGAAGATCGAGCTGCAGTCTTAAAAGATCAAGGTATTCTTTACTGCTATGCTCTTTTGGCTCTTTTTCAAAAGCAAAAGGATTTTTAAAAATACCTCGCCCAATCATAACGCCATCAATACCATATTGTTCAGCAAGCTGCAGCCCAGTTTGACGGTCAGGAATGTCTCCATTGATTGTTAGTAGCGTATTTGGTGCAATACGGTCACGTAATTTTTTGATTTCCGGAATGAGCTCCCAATGTGCATCTACTTGGCTCATTTCCTTTCTTGTACGTAAATGAATAGAAAGGTTCGCAATATCCTGTTTTAAAATATGTGTTAACCACTCCTCCCACTCATTTACATCGTTATAGCCAAGTCGCGTTTTCACACTGACAGGCAGTCCTCCCGCTTTAGCTGCTTGTATAAGTTTTGCCGCAACGTCTGGACGCAGAATCAAGCCACTACCTTTCCCTCTTGATGCCACATTCGGTACAGGACAGCCCATATTAATATCGATGCCTTTAAACCCCAGTTCTGCCATACCAACACTCATTTGACGGAAATATTCGGGATTATCCCCCCAAATATGTGCCACCATTGGCTGTTCATCTTCTGTAAAAATCAAACGACCACGCACACTTTTCATGCCCTCGGGATGACAATAGCTATCCGAGTTTGTAAACTCTGTGAAAAATACATCCGGTCGACCAGCTTCATTTACTACGTGACGAAAAACAACATCTGTCACATCTTCCATTGGTGCAAGTACAAAAAATGGTCGTGGTAAATCACGCCAAAAATTATCTATCATTTCAAATCCAAATCCTTTCACTATAATACAACTTCAAACTCTCGGTTAAAAAATATAAAGCTTCTTTTACACTTATATCATGCTTAATAACTTATTATCAAACACAAGTACTTTTGTACATTTATAATTTGTGAAAAATTAT
>Ga0213824_1001980_pt1 | contig 10572 bp, 12 predicted proteins | sample MC6MC0906MG_FD_179892 | JGI IMG/M metagenome (GOLD analysis project Ga0213824, IMG submission 179892) | Enriched soil aggregate microbial communities from Iowa State University, Ames, United States - MC6-MC0906-MG | ecosystem: Environmental > Terrestrial > Soil > Unclassified | place: USA: Iowa...
TGCCGGCGGACGCCTCCCCGGTGCAGCGCGCCACCACCCTGCGCCAGTACCGCAACTACGCCAACCTGGCGGAAAGCTACAGCACCATTCCTTCGCGCTTCATGGCCATCACCCACGGCGTTTCGGCTGTCGGCAAGAGCCACGTGGCCATGCGTCTGGTCGAAGCGCTGGGTGCCATCCGCCTGCGCTCCGATGTCGAGCGCAAGCGCTTGTTCGGCGAGCAAACCGTTACCAACGACGTGCAAGCCGGTATCTATAGTGCTGACGCCAGCACCGCGACCTACGCGCGCCTGCACGAAATTGCGGAAGTGATCCTGCACGCAGGTTTCCCGGTGGTCATCGACGCGACTTACCTCAAACGCGAACAACGCGACAACGCGGCAAAAATTGCCGAAGCCACCGGCACACCATTCCTGATCCTCGACTGCAACGCACCGCAAGCGGTGATCGAGAGCTGGCTGGCGATTCGTCAGGCCGACAAACAGGATCCGTCTGACGCCACCCTGGCCGTAATCGAAGCGCAGCAGGCCAATCGTGAAGCGCTGACGCCGGAAGAAATCCTGCGCAGCAAACGCGTGCAGACCAACGAATCCGGCACGCTGGACACCGTGGTCGCGCAGATCCGTCAGCGCCTGCCAGGCCTGTAAGAAACTATTTCGGCCGTGAAGCCCTCGCTCGCTTCACGGCCGTCAAATAGTGGCACTATACTGGCGTCATAAAACCAACGGTGATATGACATGAGCCAGCCGAAACTTCTCGACACCCCGCTGTATGCCTTGCTGCACAAAGATGACATCACAGGTTTCAACAAAGAGCGCCCACAGGATGGCCCGATCGACATGGTCGGCGGCGATTTCCGTGGTCTCGATTTACGTGAACTGAACGCCGATGGCGTGGATTTCCGGGACGCGTACTTCCGTTCCGCCGATCTGCGTGGCATCGATTTCCGCAATGCGTCGCTGGAAGGTGCAAGCCTGGCTCACGCACAGATTTCCGGGGCGTATTTCCCGCCGGAGCTGAGCGCTGACGAGATTCTGATGTCGATGAATTTCGGCACGCGTTTGCGTTATCGCACCCGCTGATCGCCTCATTGTTCCCTGACACAACGCCGTCCCTGTAGGAGTGAGCCTGCTCGCGATAGCGGTTTAGAATTCAACACATGTGTGCCTGCAAGTCCGCTATCGCGAGCAGGCTCACTCCTACATTGATTTGTGTTCCCCCCTCCTCATCTGCGCTCGCAGCCCTTAAAAGCGCCCTTTCTTAGAAGCGTTTGCGTTGAATCCGACCAAACAACCACGCTTTTCCTACTGATGGCTACACTCCTGAGAAGCTCGCCCACGCACCATTCGGCCGTCGCAAGGAGGCTTGATGAATGATGAACTGCAACACCTGAAGAATCTTGGCAAGACGTCGGCGCAATGGCTGCATGCCGTGGGCATCCACAGCGCCTCGGACTTGCGTCGCCTGGGCGCAGTGGATGCCTACCGGGCCGTGCGTACCCGCGGGTTTCGCGCATCGAAGGTGTTGTTGTATGCGATTGAAGGCGCGCTGATGGATGTGCACTGGAACGACATCCCCGCCGAACGCAAGGACGCCTTGAACAAGCAGCTTGAAGCCATTTCCTCGCGCCACAAGAACTGAACGGGCATAGACCGTTATGTATTTACTGGGGGAACAATCGGCCTGGGCCGATGCCTTGATCAACCGTTTGCAGAGCTTGCCTGCACTGTGGCTGCGCGATTTGGCGCCTTGCGGGCCGACTCTGGAGCTGGAAGCGTCGGATGATTTGCTCGCGCAATTGCCCGCCGACCAGCTATTCCTGCTCAATGAAGGTGGGATCAGCGGCTGTATCGCCGCCCGCCCGCTGTTTTATTGGCAGGAGGGTGATTTGATCGGCCTCCAGCAAGGTGAGAACTGGGCTGATTGCCGTTTATGCAATGAAGGGGCATTGCGCTTGACGCCCTATCGGCGTGGTGAGTTTTTCCAGCATTTGCATGCCGACACTCATCGGGCAGAGCAGTTTCTGGAGTATCTGCTCGGGCAAATGGCAATCCTTGCCCATGCCGTCGCGGAGCTGAAGCCACGCGAGTTTCGCAGCACCAACGGTTTCAAACGGGTCGAAGCCGGTGAAACCCTGATCAGCCAAGGTGACGCAGCTGACCACGTGTTCGTAATCATCGACGGGCATGCCGAAGCGTTTGTAGACGGGCAGAAAGTTGGCGACGTGCCCAAGGACGAAATTTTTGGTGCTATGGCCGTGTTCACCGGCGAGCCACGCAGTGCCACGGTCATCGCCCGAGAACCGAGCACAATAATGCTGATTCCCGGTGAACAATTCTTGAGCATGACTCGTACCAATCCGAAGATCGCCCACAGCCTGGTCGAGAGCATGGCGCGGCGGATCGGCCAGCTGAATCGGCAGATCACACGAATACCCCCACCGGAAAGCCTGCGCTGAACCCTTTGTTTACGGGGTGTTCCGGCCATTTACCAGACGAATTCAAAGAAACGGAAAAACAGTTGTTGACTCGGTAATGAGAATCGCTATGATTATCACAACTGGTCGCGAGATCAGTCGATATTCTGAAAAGCCCTTGGTTCGGACTCTCAGATTATCTCCTCATCAGGCTAATCACGGTTATTTGACCCGGTTTTTACCGGGTCTTTTTTTGCCTGTGGAAAAGTCATTTGCCGAACTGTTTGCGCATCTGCTCGCAGTAATCCTGCTTGGGCGTGGCGGGCGTGTACCAAACGTAATCGGCCATCGCTGCCGTTATCTCGGTGCCCTGCTCTGCCAGCATCAACACCGTCGGGGACTCCGTGGCGCCCAAATCCACAACATGCAACGGCACGCCAACATCCTTGCGCGCATGCCACGCACCGGCCAGCAAGACTGAAGGTGTCGGGGCCGCCAATAGCCCTTCGGCCATACGCCGATCACGTTGTTGCTGAACAGCGAGCATTGCCGGCATCTGTGATTCGGGCAGCAGGCCACAGTGGGAATCGCTGATCTGCTCCAACAATACGGCTTTCACCGACTCAGCATTGCTGCGCTCTCCCTTCAACACGGACGGATTGCGATAGAAGGTTCGAATCTCGTCGCTATCCAGATTTGCCGCCAGTAGCGGATAAGGTTGAGTGAGCGCGAAGCGGACAATCGGCCCATAGAGATTCCAGTCCCAACCGTCCTGCCAGGCCAATGCACCGGGCAGATCAGCGGACGGCGTTTTCGTCTGGCGTGCCTGGTCAACACGAGGCTGCTGGTCCGGCGTGAACATTTCCATTAGAAGACTGCCCTGCGGCCGCTGCTCGCCGAGCGAGCGCAACAGCCACAACTGCGCGGCATGATGATCGGCATTGTCATGCTGCTCACCGATGATCAACCGCTCAGGCTCAGCCAAGCGCTTCACCAGCTGCTGCGCCGTCAGCACTTCGCCGTTGCGTAGATCGCGAATCTCGCCACTGACCGGCGGTGGCACCACAGCATGCTGACACCCCGCAAGCAACACCACCGCCAACAGCCACATCCCACGCATGCAATCACCTCGATGATCCAGTCAGCGGGCGATAATCAGCGGATGCCCACGCTCCGGGTGCGGCTGCACCAACACTTCGAGACCGAATACGGCCTGGAGCGTGTCCGGTCGCAAAACCTGCTGCGGTGTATCCAGCGCCACCGGATGCCCGCCTTCCAGCAGCAGAATGCGATCACAATAACGCGCCGCCAGATTCAGATCATGCAGGATCACCAATACCGCGGCGCCACGATCAGCAAACTCGCGCACGGCCTGCAGCGTTGTGTGTTGATGCAGCGGATCGAGCATCGACGTCGGCTCATCCAACAGCAGCGTCTGCCCGGCCTGCCCCGGCCAAAGCTGCGCCAGCACCCGCGCCAGATGCACACGCTGACGCTCGCCACCGGACAGCGCCAGATAACTGCGACCGCTCAAGTGCCCGGCATCCGCCGCCGTCAACGCCGACTCGATGATTTCGTCATCGCGCACCCGACCGCTTTGCCAAGGCAAGCGGCCCATGCCGACCACTTCTTCAACGCGAAAGGCAAAATCCAGGGTCGACACCTGAGGCAACACCGCCAGTCGTTGCGCACGTTGCGGGCCAGTCCAGTGACTCAACGCCTGCCCGTCGAGGGAAACCCCGCCGTTGCTCGCCGCCAACTCGCCGCACAAGGCGCCCAGCAAGGTACTTTTGCCAGCACCGTTCGGCCCCAGCACACCGAGTACTTCACCCGGTTCAAGCTGCAGCGTGACATCGCTGAGCACTGTCTTGCGACCACGCTGAATGTGCAGATCCTGTGCACGTAACATCAGGCGCGCCCTCGTAACAGCAGATAGAGGAAGAACGGCGCACCGATAAACGCGGTGACAATACCGATCGGCAATTCTGCCGGCGCCAGCGCCAATCGCGCGACCAGATCAGCCAACAGCAACAGGCTCGCCCCCGCCAACACCGATGCCGGCAGCAAGACTTTGTGATCCGGCCCCGCCAGCAAGCGCACCAGATGCGGCACCACCAGCCCGACAAAACCGATCATCCCGGCTGCCGCCACTGCGGCGCCAACCCCCAGCGCCGTACAAAACACTAATTCACGCTTGAGCCGCTCGACATCGATGCCTAAATGTCCGGCCTCGGATTCTCCGAGCAGCAAGGCATTCAGCGCTTTCGCCCGACGCGGCAACCACAATGCGACACCGGCGCTGATGATCAGCAAAGGCCACAGCCGCGCGTAACTGGCGCCATTGAGGCTGCCAAGGTTCCAGAAGGTCAGCGTGCGCAGCGTCGCGTCATCCGCCAGATAAGTGAACAAGCCGACGGCCGAACTGGCCAGCGCCGTCAGGGCAATCCCCGCGAGCAACATGGTTGCAACATTGGTCTGGCCGTTGCGTCGCCCCAGTCGATAGACTAGCGCCGTCACCCCTAACCCACCGAGAAACGCACAGACCGACAACAGATACGGTCCAAACCATTCCGGCAGACCGCCGAAAAACGAGCCACCAACAATCGCGATCGCCGCGCCCAATGCCGCGCCGCTGGAAACGCCGACCAGCCCCGGATCCGCTAACGGGTTACGAAACAAGCCCTGCATTGCCACACCGGACAAAGCCAACACACCGCCGACCGCCAGCCCGAGCAAAGTACGCGGCAAACGAATCTGCCCCAGGATCAGCTCCGCCTGCTCCAGACCGTCCGGTGCCAGCGGCAGGCCGAGCATGCGTAACGCCGCGCGTAATGTATCGAACAGCGGCAGGCTGACCGGCCCCAACGCCAGCGACAGCCAGATCGCCAGCAAACACAGCAGTGTCAGGCCAATGAACAAGGCACGGGGTTTTACCAGTGTGGTCATTGGCCGCTCTTGGCCGGGTAGAAGCCGTCAGTCAGGCTTTTCAGCGCCGCCGGCAAACGTGGCCCGAGGCCGCCGACCAGCAAAGTCGGGTCAAGCTCCAGCACGCGCCCGGCCTTGACCGCGCGGCTTGAATCGAGAATCGGGTTTTCCTTGAACAGCGCCGCTTTCGCCGCCTCACCGGTCAACGCACGGTCGGCGAACACCAGCACCTCAGGATCAAGGCTGGCGAGGGATTCCACGGAGAACGGTTTGTAACCGGTGTGCGTCGCCAGGTTACGCCCCCCGGCCTGCTGCAACAGCCAGTCGGCGGCAGTGTCCTTGCCGGCGATCAACGGTTTGCCGCCCGCATGCCCGAGCAACAGCAACACGCCCGGCGCCTTTTGTTTGCTCTGCACTTGAACAACACGCGCCTTCTGCGCATCGAGCTGCTGTTGATAAGTTTGCAGCAACTGCGCAGCCTTCGGCTCGGCGCCGAGCAATTGGCCCAAATGAGTAACGTTCTTCTCCAGCGTCGGCAGATCCGGTTGAGCCGAGAACAACACCACCTGAACCTTGGCCGCTTTGACTTGCGACAGAACCGGCGGCGGGCCCATTTCTTCAGTGCCAATCAAGATATCCGGACGCAGACTGAGAATGCCCTCAGCCGAAAGGCTGCGCTGATAACCAATGCTCGGCAGCGCCTTCAACGACTCCGGGTGCTGGCTGGTGGTATCGACGCCGACCAGTTTCGATTCGCCGCCCAACGCACTGACCCACTCCGACAGCGCACCGCCGGCACTGACCCAACGTTGCGGCAAATCAGCCGCTGCAGCCTGGTGGCTGACCAAAAGTCCGACACACAGCACGGCAACGCGGGTACTCAGGCGCATACACAGCTTCCTTGAATAAGGTTTTTCCCGGGCATCAGGATGGCAGGCCAAGTATCCTCGACATCTGCCAGACGCCTGCGGGTGAAGGTCGCCATTTGATAATTGTTTGCATTTAAACGTCAAGCTCGGACATATCCAGACACGAGCGGACACTAGAGGATAGTCATGAAGTTTCTCTGCGCGGGCGCCGACCTGGCTGAAGCGAAAAGCCGTGGTTTTGAGATCGACGGCAACAAACTGTTCGCCGTGCGCCGCAGCGGCCAGGCGTATGTTTACCTCAATCGCTGCCCGCATCGCGGCGTCGGGCTGGAATGGCAGCCAGACCAGTTTCTCGACCCGAGCAACAGCCTGATCCAGTGCGCCACCCACGGCGCACTGTTTCTGATCGAGGACGGCGAATGCGTCGCTGGCCCCTGCGCCGGGCAATCACTCACCGCCATACCCTGCCGCGAAGACGCCCAAGGCCTGTGGATCGATGTTTAACCGTTGAGTAACACGTCGAGACGCCGGTCGATGACCATCTCTTCATGGTCCAGCCGCACGCCATACGCCAGCACCTCAACGCCGCAGGCCACTGCTTCGAGAAGTGCATCGGCGTACGCCGAATCGATTTCCTTCGCCGGCCGCACCGCGTCAATCCCGCTCAGATTGACGCAGTACAACTGCACCGCGCGAATCCCGTCCCGTGCCAGATGCGCCAACTCCCGCAGATGCTTGGCGCCACGCTGGGTCACGGCATCGGGAAATGCCGCCACCGCAGTACCGTCGAAACCCAGAGTGACGCTTTTCACCTCTACATAGGCCGGGCCACTCGGGTATTCGAGGCGGAAATCGATACGGCTCTTTTCCTGCCCGTAAGCGACTTCACGTTTCAACGCGGTAAAGCCGTTCAACTCGGTGATAACGCCAGCCTGCAACGCCTCTTCAACCAAACCGTTGGCCCGCGCTGTATTCACGCAAAACAACCGGCCTTGCGGGGTTTCACCGATTTCCCATGTACCGGGCAACTTACGTTTCGGATCGTTGGAGCGACTGAACCAGACCTGCCCACCCTCGACCTGACAATTGAGCATCGAACCGGTATTCGGGCAGTGAATGGTCAGCAACTCGCCGCCAACGGTTTCGATATCGGCGAGAAAACGCTTGTAACGCCGGATCAGTCGCGCCTCTTCCAGAGGTGGATAAAAGCGCATCAGCCTTGCCAGCTCTTCAAGCCACGGGCGATTCGCTCCACCGCTTCCTGTAAGCGCGGGAGGTTTTGCGTGTAGGCAAAACGCACATGGTGACTGGCCTGATAGCGACCGAAATCCAGACCCGGGGTGAACGCCACATGCTCGGTTTCGAGGAAATGTCGGCAGAACGCGAAGGCATCGCCGCCGAACTGGCTGATATCGGCGTAGAGATAGAAAGCGCCTTCCGGCTCCACGGCGATGTTGAAACCCAACTCGCGCAACGCTGGCAGGAGGAAATCCCGGCGACGGCCGAATTCGGCACGACGCTCTTCAAGAATCGCAATAGTATCCGGCTCGAAACAGGCTAACGCCGCATATTGCGCCATGCTCGGTGCACTGATGTAGAGGTTCTGCGCGAGTTTTTCCAGCTCGCTGACCGCCGCGTCCGGCGCCACCAGCCAGCCGAGACGCCAGCCGGTCATGCCGAAATACTTGGAGAAACTGTTCAACACAAAAGCGCTGTCATCGACTTCCAGCACGCTGGCGGCATCGGTGCCGTAGGTCAGGCCGTGATAGATCTCGTCCACCACCAGATGCCCGTGTTTCGCCTTGATGGCTGTGGATAACCCGGCCAGCTCATCGCGTGTCAGGATCGTCCCGGTCGGGTTGGCCGGCGAAGCCACCAGTGCGCCGACGCTGTCGTGATCCCAATGCCGCTCGACCAGATCAGGAGTCAGTTGATAACGCACGTCCGGACCCACCGGCACCAACTGCGCCGCACCTTCGACCAAACGCAGGAAGTGCCGGTTGCACGGGTAACCAGGATCCGCCAGCAGCCAGTGTTTACCGGGATCGACCAGCAACGCGCTGGCCAGCAACAGCGCACCGGAACCGCCCGGTGTAATCAGAATCCGCCGTGGGTCGATATTCAAGCCATAACGCGATTGATAAAATCCGGCGATTGCCTCGCGCAGTTCCGGAATGCCGCGCGCAGCGGTGTAACGGGTCTTGCCCGCCGTCAGCGCCGCTTGCCCGGCACGAATGATCGGTTCAGCGGTAGTGAAATCTGGCTCACCGATCTCCAGATGGATGACATCATGACCTTCAGCCTGTAACTCATTGGCCCGCGCCAGCAGCGCCATCACATGGAACGGTTCGATCGCACGACTGCGCGCACTGTAAGGCTGAGCCATTGGTTTTCCTTCGGCAGGGAAAAAGAGACGATTCTACCCATCTGCCGGAACGAGCGAGAACCCGCAGCGGTCACAGCCTCAAGAACGCTGGACTGTAACGATACGCACGTACGCTCCAGGATTGACTAAAATCAGTGATTGAACAGGTCTTCAACACCACCAGACACGGCTTGCCAAACATTTGCAAGCGCCACCCGCCGGGGCCTCGACATCCGGGAGTAGCGCAGGCCGATTTGATCTGGTAAGTTCGCCCGCTTGCAGCCGCAGGGCCGGCAGGTGTCGGTGATGGAGCAATCCTGCGCAATGGATTACAAGAGTAGAGGCGGTCCATTTCATGCCCACCCAAGCAAAGCAACAGCAGCAAACGGCGATCAGCGGCTTCGAACCTTATGTTCAGGCCAAAGACGAAGAGTACATGGGCAAACCCATGCGCGCGCACTTCACCAAGATCCTGACCAAGTGGAAACTGGACTTGATGCAGGAAGTCGACCGAACTGTTGATCACATGAAGGACGAAGCGGCCAACTTTCCCGACCCGGCCGACCGTGCCAGTCAGGAAGAAGAGTTCGCCCTTGAACTGCGTGCCCGTGATCGCGAGCGCAAGCTGATCAAGAAGATCGACAAGACACTGCAACTGATCGAAGACGGCGAATACGGCTGGTGCGATTCGTGCGGCATCGAGATCGGCGTCAAGCGCCTTGAAGCCCGTCCTACTGCCGACATGTGCGTCGACTGCAAGAACCTGGCTGAGATCAAGGAAAAGCAGGTCGGCAAGTAATCTCGACCTGAACGAAAAACGGAGCGTGCGAACGCTCCGTTTTTGTTTCTGCCTTTTGCCTTTTGTAGGAGTGAGCCTGCTCGCGAAATCGGTGTGTCATTCAGCATTTAATCGTCTGAAATTACGCTATCGCGAGCAGGCTCGCTCCCACAGGTTGACCTGCGTATAGCCTGAAAAGTAGCTTCGTCTCCATGACTGCCAAAACATCCCCCGCCTACATCGGCCGCTTCGCCCCAACCCCGAGTGGCCACCTGCACTTCGGTTCGCTGGTTGCCGCCCTCGCCTCCTACCTCGACGCCCGTTCGGTCGGTGGTCGCTGGCTGGTGCGCATGGAAGATCTCGATCCGCCCCGTGAAGAACCCGGTGCGCAGGTGGCGATCCTCAAGGCGCTGGAGAGTTACGGCTTTGAATGGGACGGCGACATGGTGCGCCAGAGCGATCGCCACGATGCTTACGCCGAAGTGCTCAACAGCCTGTTCAATCATGGCCTGGCCTACGCTTGCACCTGCTCGCGCAAACAGCTTGAAGCGTACAACGGCATCTATCCGGGCCTGTGCCGCAATGCCGGTCACGATCAGCAAGACGCGGCGATCCGCCTGCGCGTGCCGGAACTGGAATACCACTTCATCGATCGTGTTCAGGGCGAATACCGCCAGCATCTGGGCCGCGACGTCGGCGATTTCGTGATCCGGCGCCGCGACGGCCTCTACGCCTATCAACTGGCCGTGGTCCTCGATGATGCCTGGCAAGGCGTCACCGACATCGTGCGCGGTGCCGACCTGCTCGACTCGACCCCACGCCAACTCTATCTGCAAGAATTGCTCGGCTTGCGCCAACCGCGTTACCTGCACTTGCCGCTGATTATCCAACCGAACGGCAACAAGCTCGGCAAGTCCTACCGCTCGCCGCCGCTACAAGCCGATCAAGCCACGCCATTGTTGCTGCGAGCCCTGCGCGCACTGGGGCAAAACCCAGGCGCCGAACTGGCTCACGCCTCGCCGCAAGAGTTGCTGGCGTGGGGCAGCGCACACTGGGATGCCACACAGATCCCGCGCACACTGACGCTGCCCGAAGCGCAACTGCTATGACGACACTTGCAGTCGTGCGCCCATCCGTTACCATCGCCGCACGTTTTCGGGCACGCGCATAAAAAAGAGAGGCCGGGATGTACATCTATCGCTTGGTCCTGCTTTTAGTC
>Ga0213824_1001982_pt1 | contig 10557 bp, 11 predicted proteins | sample MC6MC0906MG_FD_179892 | JGI IMG/M metagenome (GOLD analysis project Ga0213824, IMG submission 179892) | Enriched soil aggregate microbial communities from Iowa State University, Ames, United States - MC6-MC0906-MG | ecosystem: Environmental > Terrestrial > Soil > Unclassified | place: USA: Iowa...
CAGCTCAAGGGCTGGGGCGCGACTGGCGCCGAAGAGCTCGATGGGCGCCCGGAGAACATCACGTTCTCCATGCCCAAAGAGCTGCGGGTTCGCTCGCTGATCTGATCAGGGCGCTGCGCACAGTGAGTTTTCCGGCTCACCTGTGCGCAGGCTGATCCTGCCGCCGCTGGCCAGCACCACGCGATGCTGGCTGGTTGCAGACGACCGTTCGCAGACTTCAAGCGTTGCACCTAGCCAACGGTTGTTGTGCAGCACGCCCAGTGCACTGAACTTCACCTGCCCTCCGCTATTCGCTGCGATCCTGATGGGCCGTGACAGCCGATGCTCGCGCAGGACTTGCTGGTTATGTTCAAGTATCACCTGCCACCCTTTTCCCCAATCGCTATCGAGCGCCCGCACTTGTACGGCCTGTCGTTGCAATTGTGCGTGGCTGCGCGCGGTGCGCAACGCCTGGGCCAAGTCACGGGCCGCCGCTGCCCTGTGTAAGTCGTCGCTCAATCTGGCGTAGGCAGGCATTCCAAGCTGTGTCAGCAGCGTGGCCACCGCCAAGCCAAACATCATTTGTATCAGTGTTACCCCCTGTTGCTTCACCGTGCATTCCTCCCTGAACGTGCTTTGCTTCAGCTTCACGGTCGCTGGGCAAGAGGTCCAGTCGCCATGTTCAAGACAAACGCGGGAAATGTCGCGGGAGGTGCAGGGATGCACACAAGACAATATGGCATGACGTTGCTGGAGGTACTGCTGGCCCTGGTAGTGGTCGCGCTGGGGGTGTTCGCCGCAGCGGCTTTACAACTGCAGGCACTCCAGGCCACAGACGCAGCCCGTCGTGATGTGCAGGATGTGCTGGCTGCGCAGACTGCGCATGAGCGGGCTTGGGCCATGGGCGAGTTGACGGTGCCCGCGCCGTGAGGCGTTTGCAGCGTGGTTTCGGCCTCCTCGAGGCGCTGCTGGCGCTTGTTATCGGGTTGATGTTGATGGCCGCTGTCAGTGAACTTTTCGTCTCCGCTCATCAGGCTTGGCGCCTGCAGGGCGCCGCAGCGCGCATGCAGGATGATGCACGTGTTGCGCTGCTGCACATGGCTCAGGATATCCGCATGGCCGGCATGTTCGGTTGCTTGCGCCTGCAGCCAGGTGACTTCAGGGATCCAGCTGCGCGACAGGCATTCGGCCGGCCGGTGGAAGTCAGCCGCTCCGGCCTCACGGTCGTGGTGGCGCAATTGCCGGGGTACGACGGTAAGCCTGACTGGACGTTACAGACGGATTGCATCAGCGAAGTGCACATTGGCAGTGGCCTTGTTGCAGGTAATGAACGCCTCTGGTCGTACGCCATAAGCCGGCACACTTATCAATTGTCGGGAACGACGCTGAGGTTCAAGCGGGGCAGCAACACCAGCTTCCAGCCGCTGATCGACCATGTGCATGAAATTCGTTTTGAGCACGTGCCGGCGCAGGAGGGGGAGCGGGTCGATATAGCGTTGACCCTATTCGACCCAGCCATGGGCCTCAAGCAGCAGTACGAAATGAGCGTAGCGATCCGCAACCCGGTGTCCGAACCATGAAGCACCAGCGAGGGGTTGTCCTGCTATTGGCCCTGGTCCTCAGCCTGCTGCTCGGTTTGCTCGCTGCTTCCGCTTTGCGCGGTGCCCTGGTGGAAACACGCCTGGCCGGTTACCTGCGCGATGGCCAGCAGGCGTTCGAACAAGCAGAGGCCACGCTGCTGGCCGGCGAGGGTGTATTGCAAGTGTCGCCGCCCGAGGCGTGCCAAGCGTGTTTGCCACCGCCCAATCCACACGACCTGCAGGGCCAATGGCACACCAGCAAAAGCGGTTATTTTGTGTTGCAGAACCTCGGCGTGAGCACCCGTGCCTTGCACATGCCCAAGGATGAACCGGTCACGCTGTACAGGATTACCGCCGTCAGCCTGCAACCCGAATCACGGCAGGTACTTGAAGCGGTCTACGCCATCCCAGCCGCTCAAGCACAAGCGCCGCGGCGCATCCTGTGGCGGCAAAGGCTCAGGGAGGGCTGACATGCAACGCGGCCTGAGCCTGATCGAGTTGTTGATTGTCGTGGCCGTCACCGGCATTCTGGCAGCCATTGCCTACCCCAGTTACAGCGACCAGCTCAGGCGAGCCGCACGCAGCGAAGTGGTTGGCCTGCTGCATGACGCCGCCCTGCGTCTGGAGCGCCAGCGCGTGCGCACCGGCCAATACGCCGAGGGCGACCCGGCGTTGCCCACCGCCAACCGTTACTACAGCCTGCAGGCCCAACGCGGCAGCGACACCTTCACGTTGCGCGCACGGCGGCTGCCGCATGGCCTGATGGCAGAGGATCGCTGTGGTGATTTTCAGCTCGACCAGGCCGGCGTGCAGAGCAATCCGGGTGCCGCCGAGGCCAGTGAACGCTGCTGGGGAAGCTGAAGGTTGAATGGTGCCCGTGCACCGCGGTTTTACTTCAGGTGTTGGATCGACAGATGAGCAAGCAAGTAGTGGTGGTCGGCGGCGGGGTGATTGGCCTGCTGACGGCGTTCAACCTGGCGGCGAAGGTCGGCCAGGTGGTGGTGTGTGACCAGGGCGAGGTTGGCCGTGAGTCGTCCTGGGCCGGCGGCGGCATCGTCTCGCCGCTGTACCCTTGGCGCTACAGCCCCGCGGTGACCGCCCTGGCGCACTGGTCGCAGGACTTTTATCCACAGCTGGGCGAGCGCCTGTTCGCCAGTACTGGCGTCGATCCCGAGGTCCATACCACTGGCTTGTACTGGCTCGACCTGGACGATGAGGCCGAGGCACTGGCCTGGGCACAGCGCGAGAAGCGGCCACTCAGCGCTGTGGATATCTCTGCGGCGTATGACGCGGTCCCGGTGCTGGGCCCAGGCTTCAAGCACGCGATCTACATGGCCGGTGTGGCCAACGTGCGCAACCCTCGGTTGGTCAAGTCGCTCAAGGCCGCGCTGTTGGCATTGCCCAACGTCACCTTGCGCGAACACTGCCAGATCACCGGCTTTGTTCAGGAGGGTGGACGCGTAACGGGTGTGCAGACGGCGGACGGTGCGCTGCAGGCCGATGAGGTGGTGCTCAGCGCCGGGGCCTGGAGCGGCGACCTGCTGCGCACGCTTGGCCTTGAGCTCCCGGTGGAACCGGTGAAGGGCCAGATGATCCTGTTCAAATGCGCCGAAGACTTCTTGCCGAGCATGGTGCTGGCCAAGGGGCGCTACGCGATCCCGCGCCGTGACGGGCACATTCTGGTGGGCAGCACGCTGGAGCATGCCGGGTACGACAAGACCCCGACCGAGGATGCGCTGGCCAGCCTCAAGGCCTCGGCAATCGAACTGTTGCCTGAGCTTGAGGGCGCTACGGTGGTGGGGCACTGGGCTGGGCTGCGGCCGGGGTCGCCTGAAGGCATTCCGTATATCGGGCCGGTGCCGGGGCATGACGGGTTGTGGTTGAACTGCGGGCATTACCGCAACGGGCTGGTGCTGGCGCCGGCTTCGTGTCAGTTGTTTACCGACTTGCTGACGGGTGCTGCGCCGATCATTGATCCCGCGCCGTATGCCCCGGCCGGGCGCCTGGGCTGAGATCGCCGGGGCCGCTTGGCGGCCCAATCGCCGGCAAGCCAGCTCCTACAGGTACAGCGCTGCCCTTGAGAACAGCACTGTAGGTGTGGGAGCCGGCTTGCCGGCGATTGGGCCGGTGGGGCCAGCTAATAACTCAGGCTTCAGCTCACCACCGGCGCCTGCAGATGCCGGCTCGGGTAATGCTGCTCATAGACCTTGCACACCCGTAGCACCTGCTCATCGGCGAACCGCCCGGCAACCACCTGCAACCCCACCGGCAACCCCTCGCGGGTGAACCCGCACGGCACCGAAGCTGCCGGCTGCTGGGTCAAATTGAACGGGTAGCTGAACGGCGTCCACTCCATCCACTGGGCCATCCCCGACCCCGGTGGCACGTCGTGCCCTGCCTCGAAGGCCGCCAGCGGCAGCATCGGCGACAGCAGCACATCGTAACGCTGGTGGAAGGCATTCATCCGCGCTATCAGTTCGGCCCGCGCCTCCAGCGCCTGGGTGTATTCGCTCAAGCTGATCTGTGCGCCCTGTTCGGCAATCCCGCGCAGACCAGGGTCCAGCAGCCCCCGCTGTTCATCGCTCAAGGTACTGGCCAGCCGCGCAGCCCCGGCGAACCACAGGGTATTGAAGGTTTCCAGCGGGTCACCGAACCCCGGGTCGACTTCCTCCACCTGCGCCCCCAGCCGCGTCAGGCGCTGCACCGCTTGCGCAACCAGCGCCTGGACCTGAGGATCGACCTGCACGTAGCCAAAGTTGGCGCTGTAGGCGATGCGCAACCCGCGCAGGTCCTGCCCCTGGCCCAACCACGGTACCTGCCGGGCTGCACCGGCCAGCCCGTCGCGTGCATCGGGGCGGGCCACGCAGTCGAGCATCAGTACCGAGTCGTCGACGGTGCGGGTCATCGGCCCCAGGTGCGAGAGCACGGTCATGGCGCTGGCCGGCCACTGTGGCACGTAACCGAACGTGGGCTTGATGCCGAAGGTACCGGTGAAGGCGCAGGGAATGCGGATCGAGCCGCCGGCATCGCTGCCCTGGTGCAGTACGCCCAGGTTCAGCGCGGCCGCGGCCGCCGCGCCGCCGGATGAGCCACCTGCCGTCAGGCGGGTATCCCAGGGGTTGCGGGTGATGCCGTACAGCGAATTGTCGGTCACCCCCTTCCAGCCAAATTCCGGTGTAGTGGTCTTGCCCACCAGCACCGCACCAGCGTCGCGCATGAATGCGCTGAAAGGCGCATCGACATCCCACGGGCCAGCGCCGGACGTGGTGCGCGACCCCTTGCGCGTGGGCATCCCACGGGTGAGGGTCAGGTCCTTGATCGACGCGGGCACACCATCCAGGCGGCCGCACGGCTCACCGCGCTGCCAGCGCTGTTCGCTGGCGCGGGCAGCGGCGCGGGCACCTTCGCCGTCCACATGGCAGTAGGCGTTGACCGCCGGGTTGTACTGGTCGATGCGGGCCAGCACATCATCGATCACCTCGACAGGCGACAGCTGGCGGCGTTGGTACAGTTCGAGCAATTCGACGGCGGTGAATTCGCCGATGGCGGTCTTGCCTGTCATCTCAATAGGCTCCCTGGTTGGCGGCCTGGAACATGGCGCGCAGCAGCACATCGCAGCCGTCGGCGAGGTCCTGTGGCGCGGCGTTTTCGATTTCGTTGTGGCTGATGCCGCCTTCGCACGGCACGAAGATCATCCCGGCCGGGCCCAGTTCGGCGAGGAAGATCGCGTCATGGCCAGCGCCGCTGACGATGTCCATATGGCTCAGGCCCAGCTCGCGCGCACCCTGGCGCACGGCATCGACGCATTGCTCGGCGAAGTACAGCGGTGGGAAGTCGGCGGTCGGTGTCAGCTCGAAACTCAGCCCGTGCTTGGCCGCACTGGCCTCGATCGCTTCGCGCACTTCGGCGACCATGCCGGCAAGGTGCGTGGGGTCGAGGTGGCGCAGGTCGATCGTCATGTGCACCTGGCCCGGGATGACGTTGCGCGAGCCTGGGTGCAGGGTCAGGCAGCCCACCGTGCCGCAGGCATGCGGCTGATGGGCGTGGGCCACACGGTTGACCGCCGCGACCACTTCGGCAGCGCCGACCAGGGCATCCTTGCGCAGGTGCATCGGCGTAGGCCCGGCGTGGGCTTCGACGCCGGTCAGCACCAGGTCGAACCACTTCTGCCCAAGGCAGCCCTGGACCACGCCGATGGTGGTGCGCTGGTCTTCCAGTACCGGGCCTTGTTCGATGTGCGCTTCGAAGTAGGCGCCTACGGCATGCCCGGTGGGCACGCGGGGGCCGGCGTAGCCGATGCGCGCCAGCTCGGCGCCCACCGACAGGCCTTGGTCATCGACCTTGTCCAGCGTTTCCTGCAGGCCGAACTTACCGGCGAATACGCCCGAGCCCATCATGCACGGCGGGAAGCGCGAACCTTCTTCGTTGGTCCATACCACCACTTCCAGCGGCGCTTCGGTGGTCAGCTGCAGGTCATTGAGCGTGCGGATCACCTCCAGCCCGGCCATCACCCCGAAGCAACCGTCGAACTTGCCGCCGGTGGGTTGGGTGTCGATATGGCTGCCGGTCATCACCGGCGCCAACGCCGGGTTACGCCCCGGGCGGCGGGCGAAAATATTGCCGATGGCGTCGACGCTGACCGTGCAGCCGGCCTCGCTGCACCAGTGCACGAAGAGGTCGCGGGCTTGGCGGTCGAGGTCGGTCAGGGCCAGGCGGCACACGCCGCCCTTGGCGGTGGCGCCGAGCCTGGCCAGGTCCATCAGCGATTGCCAGAGGCGCTCGCGGCTGACCAACGCGCCTTGGCCGAGCCGATGCTGCGAGGGATCGATGCGGGTGTTCATGGGCATTCTCCTGTCAGGCGCTCAGGGCCAGGTAGCGGTTCTTGATGCTCGGGTCTTCGCGGAACTGCGCCGCGCTGCCCTGGTAGGCCACGCGGCCTTGTTCAAGTACGTAGTGGCGGTCGGCGAGGGCGTCGCACACCATCAGGTTCTGTTCCACCAGCAGGATCGACAGGCCTTCGCCCTTGATCCGCCGCAGGATCTTCACCAGCTCGTCGACGATCACCGGGGCCAGGCCCTCGGTGGGTTCGTCGAGGATCAGCAGCTTGGGGTCGTTGAGCAGGGCGCGGGCGATGGCCAGCATCTGCTGCTCGCCGCCTGACAGCGCAAAGCCGCCGTTGCGCCGCCGCTCCTTCAGGCGTGGGAACATCGTGTAGACGTCTTCCAACTGCCAGCGGCTGTCCTTGCGCACGGCAATCTTCAGGTTCTCCTCGACGCTGAGCTGGCGGAAGATGCCGCGATGCTCGGGCACCAGGGCGATGCCTTGGCGGGCGATGTCGAAGATTTCACGGCCGACCAGTTGCTGGCCGTTGAAGCTGATCTGGCCCTGGCGCGGGCGGACGATGCCGAGGATGCTGCGCAAGGTGGTGGTCTTGCCGGCACCGTTGCGCCCCAGCAAGGTCACCAGCTCGCCGTCACCGACCTGCAGCGAAACCCCTTCAAGCACATGGCTCTTGTCGTAGTAGGAATGGATCGATTCGACGTTGAGCATCAGGCGGCCTCTCCAAGGTAGGCGGTGCGCACGCGAGCGTCGTTGCGCACCTGGTCAGGGGTGCCCTCGACCAGGATCTGGCCGTGGCTCATGACAGTGATGCGCTGGCTGATCGACATGACGATGCTCATGTTGTGCTCGATCAGCAGCACGGTGTGGTCGCGGCCCAGGTCGCTGATCAGGTCGGTCATCACCGGGATATCGTCGATGCCCATGCCCGAGGTGGGCTCATCGAGCATCAGCAGGGTGGGCTTGGCGCAGATCGACATGCCCACCTCCAGCACCCGTTGCTGGCCGTGCGACAGTTCGCCGGCCAGGGTCTCGGCGCGGGCGGTCAGTTTCAGGCGCTCGAGCACCTGGTCGGCGGTGTTCCAGTGGCTGCGCTTGTGTTCTACGCTGCGCCAGAAGTTCAGCGCGCCCAGGCCGTCGCGGCCCTGGGCGGCCAGGCGCAGGTTTTCGCGCACCGACAGGTTCTGGAACAGGCTGGTGAGCTGGAACGAGCGCGCCATGCCCAGCGCCACGCGGCCGTGGGATGGCTTGCGGATGATGTCCTGGCCGTTGAACAGGATCTTGCCGCCGGTGGCCTGGCGCTCGCCGGTGAGGCAGTGGAACAGGCTGGTCTTGCCGGCGCCGTTGGGGCCGATGACCGTGTGAATGGTGCCGGCACAGACCTTCAGGTCGACGCCGGCGACTGCCTTGAACGGCCCGTAGGCCAGTTCCAGGTTGCGGGTTTCCAGGAGGTAATCGCTCATCACAAGGTCTCCTTGGTCTTGGCAGGTATCTTGTCGGCACTGGGTCGCGACGGCCGCAGGCGCTTGCCCAACTCGGCCAGCCCGCCCCACAGGCCGCCGCGCATGAACACCACGACCAGGATCAGGATCGCACCCAGTAGCATCAGCCAGCGCGGCCACAGCTCGGACAGCACGTCGCCCAGCACCACGATGGCGCCGGCACCGAGCAAGGACCCGAACAGCGAGCCGGTGCCGCCGACGATGGTCATGATCAGGATGTTCTCGCTCATCATCAGGTCGATGTTCGACAGCGGCGCGAAGTGCAGCAGCATTGCGTACAACGCCCCGGCGATGCCGGTGATGGCGCCGGACAGCATGAACACCAGGATCTTGAAATGGCGGGTGTCGTAGCCGATGGCGGCGGCGCGGGTCTCGTTCTCGCGGATGGCCAGCAGGGTGCTACCGAATGGTGAGCGGATCACCCGCAAGGCGCCGGCGAAAATCAGCAGGAACAGCACCGCGACGAACACATAGAAGTGCCGTGGGTCGGCCAGGTCGACCAACACGTGGCCGGCGATTTCGATGTTCGGCCGCGGCACGTCGAGCAAGCCGTTGTCACCACCGGTCCACCCGCTGAGGGTGTAAGCCAGGAAGTACGCCATCTGGCTGAAGGCCAGGGTCAGCATGACGAAGTAGATGCCCTTGCGGCGTATGGCCAGCGCCCCGACCAGCAGTGCCAGGAAGGCACCGAACACCGCTGCGCCGAGCAATGCGCTGAACATGCCCCACTTCAAATGAATCATCAGCAACGCCGCGCCGTAGGCGCCCACGCCAAAGAAGATTCCCTGGCCGAACGACAGCAGGCCGGTGTAGCCGAGCAGCAGGTTGCAGGCCAGCGCCGCCAGGGCAAAGATCAGGATCTCGGTAGCCAGGGTAGCCGACGGCAGAACCAGCGGCAGCGCCACCAGGCTGGCGAGCACCAGCAACAGCAGGGCAGGGGTGCGGCCCTTCACGGGCAATGGATTTTTCTCGCTCATCGTCATGCTCTCCCGAACAGGCCATAGGGGCGAACCAGGATGACCGCGGCCATGGCGCCGTAGATCATCAGGCTGGCGCCTTGCGGCCAGAGGCTGGTCATCATGCTTTGCACCACACCCACCAGCAGGCCGCCCACGAGCGCGCCGCCGAACGAGCCCATGCCGCCGATCACCACCACCACGAAGGCGATGCCGAGGATTTCCGGGCCGACGAACGGCTGGGCGCCGCGCAGCGGTGCGAACAGCACGCCCGCCACGCCGGCCAGGCCCACGCCCAGGGCGAAGGTCAGGGAGAACAGGCGGAAGATGTTGGTGCCCAGCAGCGAGACGGTTTCGGTGCTCTCGCTGCCGGCACGCACCAGCGCGCCGAAGCGGGTGCGTTCCAGCAGCAGCCACAGGCCAAGGCCGATCAGTGCGGCAAAGCCAATGAGGAACAAGCGGTAGTACGGGTAGATGAAGTCCCCGACGATCAGCACCCCGCGCAGCTCGGGCGGCACGGCGATGCTCTTGCCCACCGGGCCCCAGATCAGCACCGAGGCTTCCTGGATGATCAGCGCTATCCCCAAGGTGACGAGGATCTGGAAGGTGTGCGGCAAGTGGTAGATGCGTTTGATCAGCAAACGCTCGACTGCCCAGGCCAGCGCCGCCACCACCAGCGGGGCGATCAGCAGTGCCAGCCAGAAGTTGCCGGTGATCGCCACGGCGGTGTAGCACAGGTAGGCGCCAAGCAGGAAGAACGCGCCGTGGGCGAAGTTGACGAAGTTGAGCAGGCCGAAAATGATCGTCAGGCCCACGGCGATGAGGAAGTAGATCATCCCCAGGCCCAGGCCGTTTAGCAGTTGGAACAGGTACAAATCGAGCATGAGTGTGCCCTCGACAGTGCGCGCAGCGCCTGCCTGTACGAGTGTGTTTGACTAGCGCCGCGGGTTCAGGCCAGGGCGCAACCGGTGTGATCGACTTCAACGAACGAGCGCCCGGAGCTGATGACTTCGGCCAGGTCGTCCTCGTCGCGCATCTGCCCCTGGGGCTTGCCGCGCAACAGGTAGTAGTCCTTGAGCACCTGGTGGTCGCCGGGGCGGATCAGCTCATCGCCGGTCGGGCCCTGGAAGCGCATGCCCTGCAAGGCGGCCGACACACTGGCGCCATCCAGCGTGCCGGCTTTGCCGATGGCTTCGAGCATGACCTTGGTGCCGATGTAGTCGGCGGCCAGCGGGTAGTTGGGGTTGATGCCGTAGGCCTTCTGGGTGGCCACGACCAGCTGTTTGTTCAGCGGCGTATCGACCTGGTGCCAGTACTGCGCCCCCAGGTACACACCTTCGAGCACGTCGCTGCCCAGCTCCTGGAACTGGTCCAGCCCGGCCGACCACACCAGCAGCACTTTCATGCGGTCCTTGATGCCGAAGTTGACCGCCTGGCGCAGAGCGTTGGACGACTGGCTGCCGAAGTTGAGCAGCACCAGCACGTCGGGCTTGGCGGCGATGGCGTTGGTCAGGTAACCGGAGAATTCCTGCTCCTGCAGCGAGTGGTAGCTGTTGCCGATGTGCTCCACGCCGAACTCGGCGAACACCTTGCGGGCGTTGTCCAGCAGCGCATCGCCGAACACGTATTGCGGGGTGATGGTGTACCAGCGCTTGGCCTGCGGCAGCTGGCGAATCATCGGGATCAGCGTCTCGCGGATGG
>Ga0213824_1001985_pt1 | contig 10539 bp, 7 predicted proteins | sample MC6MC0906MG_FD_179892 | JGI IMG/M metagenome (GOLD analysis project Ga0213824, IMG submission 179892) | Enriched soil aggregate microbial communities from Iowa State University, Ames, United States - MC6-MC0906-MG | ecosystem: Environmental > Terrestrial > Soil > Unclassified | place: USA: Iowa...
TGGGCGGCTACAGCGAAACGAACCGTCAGGCCCTCGAGCTCGACCTGCTGCTGCGCCTGGTCGAGACCCAGGGGCTTGGCAGCCTGGCACACATGGATGACTTCCTGGTGGTCGCTGATCAGCCTTCACCGGCACTGGCCGAGCAAGCGCAGGCGGTTCTCGGCCGGCACCTGACGCAGCTGGGCTATCGCAGCCAGGTCAGCGACCAGGGCGACGCTGGCCTGGCGGTCGACTTCCGTCATGACAGCACACCGCTGGTCAGCATTCTGTTGGCTTTCGAGGGCGATACGGCGCAGTTGCAGGCCTGCCTGTCGGCCTTGCTGCAGCGCACCCGCTACCCGCGCTATGAAATCCTCGTGGCCTGTGCCCATGGCCAGTTCGACCTGGACGGTGCGTATGGCAAAGCCTTGAGCGGGCGCGTCCAACTGCTGGCCGGTGAGCCAGGTGCTTCGCGTGAACAGCTGTTGAACCTGGCCGCCAGCCACGCGCGCGGCGAGTATCTGGTGCTGCTGTCCGAACGTTGCAATGTGCTCACGCCGGCTTGGATCGAGGGCCTGCTGAACGAAGCCCAGCGCCCTGAAGTCGGCATTGTCGGGGCGCGCCTGCAGGCCGCTGACGGTACGCTGGCGCATGCAGGTTATGAGCTGCTCGCCGGCCCGCAGGTGTTCTCGCCGTGGCAGGGGCTGTCGGTCGAAGAAGCCGCCAAGGCTCATTGGGCATCGTCCGTTCGCAGCTGTGCGGCTGTGTCCGCCGATTGCCTGATGGTGCGTAAAGCGGTGTTCGACCACTGTGGCGGTCTGCAGGCGCTGCAAGGTGCCGACATCGACTTGTGCCTGGCCGTCCGCGAGGCCGGCCTGATGGTGCTGTGGACGCCTCGTTCGCAACTGCTGGCCGCTGCTGCCGGCGTAGCTGCCGCCAGCGCGAGTGATGCACTGGCTGCGCGGTGGCCGGCGGCGTTTGCAGGCCAGCTGCCATTTGCCGGTGGTGATGCGCCAGCTGCCCGGTTGCAATGGCTGTCGCAGCTGGCATAGCTCACGTAGCTGGCTCGGGTTTTGCACTAGCTGGGCCAATGGCCCAGCTTTTTTATGCCGGGCGGCGACTTATTGACAGGTCAGGGCTGCCTTCTCTTGCCCTGGATTGGGGCTAGCGATGGCAAAGAAAGTGGCTGTTCTGCAGTCGAATTACATACCCTGGAAAGGCTACTTCGACCTGATCCGAAGTGTCGATGCGTTCGTGTTCTACGACGATGTGCAGTACACCCGTCGCGATTGGCGCAATCGCAACAAGATCAAGACGGCCCAGGGTGAGCACTGGCTGACCGTGCCGGTGAAAAACAAAGGGCGCTTCGATCAGCTGATCAACGAGGTGGAGATCAGCGACCCGAACTGGGCCGAGCAGCACTGGAAGACCATCGCCATGAGCTACCGGCGTGCGCCCTGTTTCGCCGAAATGGAAGGCAAGGTTCGCGCCCTCTACGAACACGCTGGCGGCATGACTCACCTGTCGGCCATCAACCAGTCGTTCATCGCCGGCCTGTGCCCGCTGCTGGGCATCCACACGCCCCTGTACCGCTCCGAAGACCTTGGCCAGGCAGAAGGCCGCAATGAGCGGCTGATCCACTTGTGCCAGGCGGTGCAGGGCAGTGATTACCTGTCTGGCCCGGCGGCCAGCTGTTACCTGGACGAAGCCGCTTTTGCCGCTGCAGGTCTCGGGCTGTCGTACATGAGCTACGCAGATTACCCCGAGTATCCGCAGTTGTTCGGCGAGTTTCAGCATGCGGTGAGTGTGATCGACCTGCTGTTCAATACCGGCGCCGATGCCATGGCGTTTCTGCAGCGACAGGCTGCCTGACGCGGCCTGGGCCGTGACTGCCCGATTTGTGACCTGAACGGAGTTCACCGATGTCGAATCCTGCGCAGCCAGACCTGCTATTGCACGAACAGGCGCTGGCGCGTTTGCGGCTGATGTTTGCCAAGCCGGAACATCCCTACTACATCTATGCGCCCGATTACCGCGAGACGTCTTCCGGGATCGTGTCGCTGCACTACCTCTGCCACTTGCTCAATCTCAATGGCCGTGAGGCCTACCTGTGCGGCACACAGATCGTCAACCCAGAGCTCAAGACGCCAGTGCTCGAGCCGGCAACCGCCGAGCGCCATCGGGTTGCGGGCAAGGTGCCGATCGCGGTGTACCCGGAAGTCACGTCGGGCAACCCGCTCAACCTGCCGGTGGTGGTGCGTTTTCTGTTGAACTTCGAAGGGTTCATCTCCGGCAAGAGCATGAATGCCAGGGCCGATGACCTGTTCTTCTATTACGCGCCGCGGCTGGCCGAGCATCATGGCAACCCTGGCGGCGATCTGCTGTGCCTGCCGACCGTCGATATCCAGATGTTCTGCGCCGACCCTTGCGACAGCGTGCGTCAAGGCCGCTATCTGTACCAGAACCGCCACCCGCTGGAGCGGGTCGACTATGGGCAGCTGCCCGCCGACATCCAGCTGCTGAGCATTGCCAAGGCACTGACGCTGCCGGAACTTGCCGCCGTGCTGCGCGAGGCAGAAGTGCTTTACACCTACGAATGGTCGATGACCTGCGTGATTGCAGTGTTGTGCGGTTGCCCGGTGATTTTCATGCCAGGCCAGGGCATCGACCGGACCTTCCTGGAAAACAGTTTCTTTGGTTGCATCGGCTTTGCCATGCTCGATGAGCCCGATGCGCTCGAGCTGGCCAGGGCCAGTCTTGACCAGGCGTTGCCGCGTTACGTCGAACGCACGGCGCCGTTCTGGCAGCAGCTTGAAGTGTTCATCGCCAAGACCCAGCTGGCCGCGCGGCGGGAGGCTGCCGGCAACCGCTTGGGTATGCTCGATTGGTTACGCCAGCGCTACCCGCAGCCCGAGCAGTTGCGCGTGCTCGATGAGCGGCTGGCATCGCCGACCGCGCCAAGCCTTGACGTACTGGTGCTCGATCACGGTGATCCACTGGCCTTGGCCGCTACCCTGGACAGCCTGGCGCGCGGCCTGTACCGGCGCGCCGAAGTGACAGTGCTGGGCCGACAGTCGCCGGGCCGTGCCGGGGTGCAGTGGTTGCCGGGCGATCCGCAGCAGCCTGTGGCCGCCATCAATGATTGGTTCAGTTCGGCTGACGGTACCTGGTTCATGCTGGTCGAGGCGGGGGCCAGCTTCAATGCCAGCGGCCTGCTGATGAGCGCGGTCGAGTTGTCGGAGGCGCCGGCCAATTGCCTGGCGATGTATGCCGATGAGGCACTGCGCCGCGAAGATGGCACGGTCGAGCTGGCGTTGCGCCCCGGGCTCAACCTGGACCTGTTGCTGGCTTACCCTGCCGGTCTGTCGCGCCATTGGTGGTACCGACGCGAGGCGGTGCTCGGTTTGCATGGCTTCGATCATGCGGGCGGGCGCGCTTTCGAGCTCGAGTTCCAGCTGCGTCTTCTGGTGGAACGTGGCCTTGGCTGCGTGGCGCATGTCAGCGAGCCGCTGCTGATTGCCGACACGGTGGCTGCCGAGCACTGCATCGACCAGCAAGCCGTTATCCTTGCCCACCTGCATGAGCGCGGCTACACCGCTGCCCGGGTGATCCCCGCGCAGGTGGCTGCGGGAAGCTACCGCATTGATTACGGCCACCCGCAGAAGGCGTCGGTCAGTATCCTGATCTATCTGGAAGGGCAGTTGGCGCAGTTCCAGCGCTGCCTGGAAAGCCTGCTGGCGCACGCACCCGCTGTCGACTACGAGGTGCTGCTGATAGAGCCGGGTAACCAGGACCCCGCCTTGCTGGCATGGCTGGAGCTGCTCGGGCTGCTGGAAGGGGTCCGGCTGCAAGTGTTTCGCTTCATGCCCGGCCAGCCGCGCGCCGCCATGTGCAATGCGGCGGCGCAGGACGCCACAGGCGACTACCTGGTTTGGCTCGATGCCCGCAGCAGCGTCCTCGAACGCAACTGGCTGGAGGCGTTGCTCAACCACGCCCAGCGCCCTGAAGTGGGTGCGGTGGGCGGCAAACTGCTCGATAGGGACGGCAACGTGCGCCAGGCCGGCCTGGTGCTGGGGCAGGGCGGCACGGTTGGCCCGGCGTTCCAGGGATTGCCGGCGCAGGCGTTGGGCTACATGGGCCAGTTATGGCTCGAACGCAACTGCCAGGCTGTCGGGGTGCAATGCCTGATGGTGCGGCGCGAGCTGTTCATCGAGGCCGGGGGCTTCGATGCCGATCCGCTGCTGGCGCCCTGGATCGACGCCGACCTGTGCCTGCGACTGTCGCGCGGCGGCTACCTCAACGTCTGGACGCCCTACGCGCGGTTGTTGTTGGACGAGCAATCGCAGCCCATGCCCAGCGCCGAGCAGGCAGATGCCCTGTACGCGCGCTGGCTGCCCCAGCTGGCGCACGACGCTGCCTACAACGGCAATTTCTCGCTGCGAACCGGTGAGAGTTTCAGCCTGGACAGCAACGGTTTCAGCTGGCGGCCCCTGCAGGGCCGTGCGCCAAGCGTACTCGCCTGCGCGGCCGACCAGCAGCTGGCGGGGCGCACGCGGCTGATCCTGCCATTCAAGGCATTGCGCGAAAGCGGCAGTATCGAGGGGGTAGTGACCGCAGGTGTGCTGACCCCCGTGGACGTCGAGCGTGTGCAGCCGGCGAGCGTCATTTTGCAGCGTCCCCTTGCGGACGCGGGGCTGTTGGCCATGCGCCGCCTGCGGGCCTTCTCCCAGGCCTTCAAGGTCTATGACCTGGACGGTTACCTGCCGGAAATGAGCCTGCCTGGGGAATGGGGCGCCGAAGAGATCGTACAGCGCATGCGCCAGGGGCTGATGCAGGCCGACCGGGTACTGGTCGCCAGCCCTGCGCTGGCCGAGCTGCTGCGCGGCGAGCATGACGACGTGCGCTTGCTCGAAGCCGCACTGCCCGATAGCTGGGGTGCCCTTCGCGGTCAGCGGGGCAAGGGTACCAAGCCGCGTCTGGGTTGGCTGGGTGGCAAGGATTCGGACTTGCTCGCCGAGGTCGTGCCGGCATTGGCCGGCGAGGTCGAGTGGGTGGTGCTGGGTGACTGCCCGACGCCATTGCGGCCGTTCCTGGCCAAATGGCAGCCGGAAGTCGACCACCCGCACCTGGCGTCGGCCCTGCTGGGGCTGGACCTTGACCTTGCGCTGGTACCGATGGCCGAGACGCTAGGCAATGCGTGCTCCGGCGACCTGCGCATCCTCCAGCATGCGGCCTGCGGTCACCCGGTGATCTGCAGCCGGGTGAGTGGTTTTGTCGGCGGTGACTCGCTGCCGCTGACGCGGGTCAACAATCTGGCCGCCGACTGGATAGCGGCGATCCGCATGCACCTGCAGGATCGTCAGGCATCCGCGTGCCTGGGCGATACCTTGCAGGCCAGGGTGCGTGAGGACTGGCTGCTCAAAGGTGAGCGGCTGCAAGCATGGCGGCGTGCCTGGCTGGCGGATTGAGCCACGCGGCATCTGAATTCGAACCACGGCGGATCTTGATCCGACTCAACGCTGGAACTGGGCAAACATGAACAACACTCTCGATACCTTCATCGGCGCGTACAGCGACAGTTTTGGCTACGCCTATGACAACAACATCATGCTCAACTGGTACCCGCGGCGGATCATGGAGTTGTGCGGCCAGGAGCTCGACCTGCTCGAACTCGGCATCGGTCATGGGTTCTCCACCAATCGGTTTTCCCGGTACTTCCGTTCGCACACTGTCATCGACGGTTCGCCGTCGGTGATCGCGCAGTTCCAGGCCCAGTACCCGGACAGCCCCGCGCAGATCGTCGAGGCCTATTTCGAACACTTCGACACAGACCAGCGCTTCGACCTGATCGTCATGGGTTTTGTCCTTGAGCATGTCGAAGACCCTCAGGTGGTACTGCGCAGGTTCAAGCAATTCCTCGCTCCGGGAGGGCGCTGCTTTGTCCTGGTGCCCAATGCGCAGTCGCTGCACCGGCGCTTCGGCCATGCTGCCGGGTTGCTCGATGACATGATGGTATTGGGCAAGGGCGATCACGAACTGGGCCACCTGCGTGCGTATTCGTTGCAGACCCTGACCGAGGAGCTTGAGCAGGCTGGCCTGCGTGTGCTGCGCAAGGAAGGGCTGTTCCTCAAACCGTTCATGACGTCGCAGATGAAAGCCCTGGACCTGAGTGATGCAATCACCACCGCCATGTGCACTGTGGCGATCGATTATCCCGAGCTCAGCTGCGCGTTGATGCTGGAAGCGACGGTCGACACGCTATGAAAAGCCTGGTGATCGGCAGCACCTCGACCATCGGCAAGGCCGTCGCCCGGTCATTGTCACGCCTGGGGCCGGTCAAGCTGGCGGGGCGTCGCGAGGCCGACATCCTGTTCGATCTGAGCCAGCCCGTGTTACCCGCAGGTGGCGAGGCGTTCGATGTGGTGGTGCATGCTGCTGCCGATTTCGGCGGCGGGGCGCCTGATGACCTGATTCGCACCGAGCAGGTCAACGCTGTGGGCGCCCTGGAGGCCTGCCGCCTGGCCGAACACTGCGGGGCGCGGCATTTCATCCTGCTGTCTTCGCGTTGGGCGGCCCATCAGCCGGGCGATCCTTATTACGGTATCTACGCAGTGTCCAAGCGCCATGCCGAAGAATTGGTCAGCCTGTATTGCCAGGCGCGTGGCATGGCCTTGACCATCCTGCGCATCAGCCAGGTCTACGACAGCCAGGCGCAGTGCCGCGTGCACCAGCCGTTGCTGTACGCCATCGCCGACAGTGCCGCTGCCGGCGAACCGGTGCATCTGTACGGTAGTAACGACGCGCGGCGCAGCTACCTGCACGTCGATGACCTGGCAGAAATGTGCGCGCGGGTTGCCGAGCACGGCGTCGAGGGCCTGCATAACTGCGGCCATCCGCAGGACCCGCGGTTGTCCGAGATTGCCGAGGCGGCCTTCGCGGCCTTCGGCACGCTGACGGACGTGCGCTTTGTGCCAGAGAAAATCGATATTCCAGACCTGCCGGCCTTTGTCTGCTCCAGCGACTTGTTCGCGCGCATTGGCTACACCCCCCGGGTCGATATCCGCACCGGCTTCGAGCTGATCAAGGCGCATCGGGAGATACACGCATGAGAACGGTCATGGTAACCGGCGTCGGCGCGATCATGGGCTATGGCCTGCTGAAGTCGCTGCGCGAGGCAGACCCGTCGCTTCGCCTGGTAGGCACCGATATCTACGACGATGCGGCGGGCCGGGCCTGGTGCGATGTTTTCGAGCAGGCACCCCTGACCGCCGAGAAGCGTTACGCCTCGTGGTTGCTGGAGGTGATCGCCAGGCATGAGGTCGACCTGTTGATTCCGGGCATCGAGCAGGACGTGCACTGGCTTTGCGATAATCGTGCCTTGCTGCAAGGCACCCCGTGCCAGGTAGCGCTCAATGATCCGCAGTTGATCGACCTGTCTCGCGACAAATGGGCAATGGATCAGGCCCTGATGGCGATGGAGGAACCCTGCCGTATCCCCAGTGTGCTCAGCGGTGACTTCCACGCCCTGAAACAGGCACTCGGCCTGCCGTTTCTGCTCAAGCCACGCAAGGGTTATGCCTCCAAAGGGCTGGTGTGGGTGCACCAGGAACAGGACTTCACCGGCAATGCCGGGCAGTTGGGCGACGTGCTGATGGCCCAGCCGGTCATCGGCAGTGCCGCACAGGAGTTCACCGTGGCCGTATTTGGCGATGGCCAGGGGGCGACGGGGCCGATGATCACCCTACAGCGCAGCTTGGCGTCGGACGGTTCCACGGCCAAGGCACGGGTCTGCCAGCACGCTTCGCTGGATGAGGTGGTGGCCCGGTTGTGCCGTGCATTCAAGCCGGTCGGCCCGACCAACCTGCAATTTCGTCGTGATCACGATGGCAGCTGGAAGTTGCTGGAGATCAACCCGCGAATTTCTTCGACCAGCTCGATTCGCCGAGCCTTTGGCTACAACGAGGCGGCGATGTGCCTGGCGTTCTACCTCGACCACCAGACGCCGCCTGCTCCCGCTGTCAGGACGGGTTTCGCCGTCCGCTTCATCGAGGACTTGATCATCCATGATCGGGATCATTTCTGACGTCCATGGCAATTACAGCGCGCTGCGCAGCGTGCTGGCCAGGCTTGATGCCCTGGGGGTGTCGCGGATCATCTGCCTGGGTGACACCGCCGGTTATTACTGCCAGGTGAACGAGTGCTGCGATGCGTTGCGCGAGCGCGAGGTCTTTTCGGTCATGGGCAATCATGACTGGTACCTGGCCAGGCAGGAGCGCTGCCCACGCTCCAACAGTGCCAATGCCTGCCTGGATTATCAGGCGGGGGTGATCAGCGAGCAGAACCTGGCGTGGCTCGACAGCCTGGCCTTACAGGCCGTCGAGCAGGGCATGAGCCTTGTGCATGGCGGCTGGAACGACCCGCTCGATGAATACCTGCGGCCCTCCCAGGCCTATTTCGATGCGCTGCCGGGTAGTTGTTTCGCGTCCGGGCATACCCATGTGCAGTACCTGTGGCAGGGGCAGGGCAAGGTCTACTGCAACCCCGGCTCGGTTGGCCAGCCGCGTGACGGCGACCCGCGCGCCGCGTTTGCAACCTGGGATGGCAAGGCGTTCGAGCTGCACCGCGTCGAATACGACATCGCGCAGGTTCAGCAAGCCATGGCCAGGGCCGGATTCACGCCGTACTTCTATGAAAACCTCGATAAAGGCACCCAGATAGGTGGAAGGATCAGCTCCATCGAGGGGCTTTGAGCCGCCAGCCTGTACCGCCTTCCACCGACCTACTGCGGAATGACAGCAATGAGCACCGACAAGATCTTCTTCAATCGCCCGCACATGACCGGCAAGGAGCTGTACTACATTGCCGAAGCCAAGTTCGGCAACATGCTCGCCGGCGACGGTACGTTCACCAAGCGCTGCCACCAGTGGCTGGAAGCGCACACCGGTTGTGCCAAGGCGCTGCTCACCCACTCCTGTACCGCTGCCCTTGAAATGACCGCGCTGATGCTGGATATCCAGCCGGGCGATGAAGTCATCATGCCGTCCTACACCTTCGTTTCCACCGCCAATGCCTTCGTGCTGCGCGGCGCGGTACCGGTGTTCGTCGATATCCGTGCCGACACCTTGAACCTCGATGAGCGCCTGGTCGAGGCCGCCATCACCCCGCGTACCAAGGCCATCGTGCCCGTCCACTACGCCGGGGTCGCCTGTGAAATGGACAGCATCATGGCCATCGCCCGCAAGCATGGCCTGCATGTCGTCGAAGATGCCGCCCAAGGGGTGATGTCGACCTACAAGGGCAGGGCGCTGGGCAGTATCGGCGACCTGGGGGCGTTCAGCTTCCATGAGACCAAGAACGTGATCTCGGGCGAGGGCGGGGCATTGCTGGTCAATACCCCGGAACAGGTGCTGCGGGCCGAGATCATTCGCGAAAAAGGGACCGACCGAAGCCGCTTCTTCCGTGGCGAAGTGGACAAGTACACCTGGCAGGAAGTGGGCTCGTCGTTTTTGCCCGGGGAGCTGATTGCGGCGTTCCTCTGGGCGCAGCTGGAAGAAGCGCAGGCGATCACCGACAACCGCCTGGCGACCTGGGATGCCTACCATGCCTCCCTGGCCGGCCTTGAGCGGCAAGGGTTGCTGCGCCGCCCCATCGTGCCGCAGGACTGCCAGCACAATGCGCATATGTACTATGTGCTGCTCGCCCCGGGTATCGATCGTCAGGCCGTGCTCAGTGCGCTCAAGCAGCATGAAATCTATGCCGTGTTCCATTATGTGCCGCTGCATTCGTCGCCGGCCGGTGAGCGTTATGGGCGCACGCACGGCGCCATGGAAGTGACCGACTACAGTGCCGAGCGCCTGTTGCGGCTGCCATTGTGGTGGGGCATGCCCCAGGACACCCAGCAGCGCGTGGTGGAGATTCTGAGCGATACCTTGAACCGGTTCTGACGCCCTTGGGCGGGCGCAACGCGCAACGCCGGTCTATTCGACAAAAAGAGCGTGACCTGGCAGTCAGAACGCGCATCTTCACTGTATATTGTCGAAAACCGGGAGCCGCTGCGCTGCACCTGGAAAACACACAGGGATCGGTGTCTACCGTGTCGCCTGGTGTTTTGCCGTTGCGCAGGCAGTGGGTACTTCGCTGTTATTGAATTGGGAAGCCATATGATTGGCATTAAAAGCATCGCCAGCTACGTGCCTACCGAAGGGGTGGACAACTACGCCCAGGGCGCGAAGTTTGGCAAAGACCAGGATTTCATTTTCGGCAAGATCGGTTCGACCTTCTTGCCGCGCAAGGACACCGCTCAGGAAACCTCCGACCTGTGCGTCGAGGCCGCCAGGAATCTGTTCGCTGCCAACCCCTCGCTGGACCCGGCATCCATCGACGCCGTGATCGTCGTCACCCAGAACGGTGACGCCGAAGGCCTGCCGCACACCGCCGCGATCGTTCAGCACAAGCTCGGCCTGCCGACCGCCATCGCTGCCTTCGACATTTCCCTGGGTTGCTCGGGCTATGTCTACGGCCTGTACGCGATGAAGGGCTTCATGGAAGCCGCCGGCCTGA
>Ga0213824_1001986_pt1 | contig 10529 bp, 6 predicted proteins | sample MC6MC0906MG_FD_179892 | JGI IMG/M metagenome (GOLD analysis project Ga0213824, IMG submission 179892) | Enriched soil aggregate microbial communities from Iowa State University, Ames, United States - MC6-MC0906-MG | ecosystem: Environmental > Terrestrial > Soil > Unclassified | place: USA: Iowa...
GTGAAATGCAAGAAAAGTTTTGAAGAAAAATAACATTTTTTAGTACGTATATAGGAAGCAGGAATTGTATGGAACGTTTAAAAGGAATAATATTTATCGTAACTGGCTCGATGTTGTGGGGTGCAACTGGGCCTTTAATGGAATGGTTACTTAGCCATACACCACTAACAGTATCCTTTATGTTAACAATTCGTTTATCAGTTGCAGGTATACTATTGCTTACATATTTATTGTTAACAGGAAAAGATATTTTTGGTATTTGGCAGCAAAAACTGTGGAGTAGACAGCTCATTATATTCGGTATAGCCGGAATGTTGGGTGTGCAGTTTGCCTTTGTGGCAGCAATTAATGCGAGTAATGCGGTATTAGCAACCCTATTGCAGTTTTTAGCGCCGATATTTGTTGTTGCTTATGTCTCTCTTAGTTTAAAGAAATGGCCCCCTAAATATCAAGTGTTAGGGATTATTGGTACACTTATAGGTCTTTTCCTCCTACTAACGAACGCTTCATTTGATGTTTTATTAATTAGTAAGAAAGCCTTATTATGGGGAATAGCCGTTGGTCTAACGTTTGCCTTCTACACATTGTATCCAGCGAGGCTGATGAAAGAGTGGAATGTTCTACTTGTTGTCGGTTGGGGGATGCTGATAGGGGGAGGAACATTGGGGATTATTGGTCGTGTATGGCAGTCAAATCTGTGGCTAGTATTCACAGATTTGAAGATAATAGGGTTGATGCTTGCACTCATATTCTTTGGAACAGTAGCTTTTGTGCTGTTTTTAAGCAGTATGAGATATATTACAGCAGTTGAAACTAGCGTACTATCTAGTATCGAGCCCTTAACAGCTATGGCTATTTCAGTCATTGTGTTTGGCACAACTTTAGGTTTTTGGCAATTAGTTGGTGTGTTTGTTATGCTTGTTTGTGTAACATGGCTTTCAGTAGCTGGAGAAAAAGCATAAAAGTATTATCGAACCAGGTGTTTATTACTATTTTGAAAATTTGCTAAATTCCTATAAGTAACGAGGGGGAAGAATATGAAAGAAATTTTTTCCTATGTAAAGCCGTATAAATGGACAGCATCTATTGCGTTATGTTTAATGCTGCTGGAGCTATTTGTTGAGCTAGTTCAGCCACTTATAATGGCTAAAATCATAGATGATGGAGTACGAGCTCAAAACCAGGGGATGATTTTACAATGGGGTGCTATATTACTAGCTCTTTCCTTCGTAGCTTTTTTTGCTGGTGTCATTAATTCATATTTTTCATCACATACCGCACAAAGTTTTTCTTATGATTTACGAAATGCAATGTTTGAAAAAATTCAAGCATATACATTAGCTGCTTATCAAAAATTTTCAACTGCATCATTAATTACAAGGCTGACGAATGATGTGACACAGGTTCAAACTGTGCTTTTTATGAGCCTGCGAATTATGCTTCGTGCACCATTGGCTGTTGTTGGTAGTATTGTAATGGCTTTTGTTGTCAATGCAAAGCTTGCATTATTTTTAGTAATTGGCGCACCAGTAATCTTTATTTTCCTTATTTTTATGGTAACAAAAGGTGTGTCTTATTTTGGACTTGTTCAAAAGAGGGTAGATCGTTTAAATCGTGTACTACAGGAAAATTTACAGGCTATCCGTTTGGTTAAGGCTTATTTACGTGGTACCTATGAAGCCTCTCGTTTTGATGAGGTAGCTTCACGCTTAAAATTAGATACAGTCAAGGCTTTGCGTACTATGGAGTATATTATGCCTGTACTATTATTCATCATGAATATGAGTTTACTTGCCGTTTTGTGGTTTGGGACAAAGCAAATAGCTTCAGGTACAATACCGCTTGGCGATATTGTGGCGATTGTCAATTATGCAATGCGTATGACAGGCTCATTTTCAATGTTTGCGTTTATTATTATTTTTTATGCCCGTGCCAAGGCCTCTGCCGAACGTATGGCAGAAGTACTATCTATTGAAAATGAGACTGAGCTTTCATCATCTGTGGAAAGTGTCTCTAGTGGAAGACATTTTGGCGAATTGGCCTTCGACAACGTTAGCTTTACATATCCAGGTGGAGACTCTCTGGTATTAGCGAATGTAAGCTTTCGCGTTAAATCAGGTGAAAAATTAGCCATAATGGGTGCTACAGGCGCAGGTAAATCAACATTATTACAGCTAATTCCTCGCTTCTATGATGTCACTGAGGGGCGAATAGTAGTAGAAGGCAAGGATATTCAGCAATGGGACTTACAAGAGCTAAGAGAGATTATTGGTTATGTCCCACAGCAATCCTTATTATTTACAGGCAGCATTGCAGACAATGTTAAATGGGGGGACGCCGATGCTGAAATGGCTGCTGTGCGACAGGCAACGATGCAAGCACAAATACATGCTTCTGTAGAAGATTTTCCACAGGGTTATGAAACAAGAGTTGGACAGAAGGGCGTTAATCTTTCAGGTGGTCAAAAACAAAGGTTATCTATTGCAAGGGCGTTATTACGGAAAGGTCATCTATTAATGCTGGACGATAGTACAAGTGCGCTTGATGTGAAAACGGAGCAAGCATTATGGGAGGCGCTGAGCGAGGAACCAGCAACTATGCTCGTTGTTACTCAGAAAATACGTACGGCTAAAGGGGCAGATCGAATATTACTAATCGATGCAGGGGAAGTAGTAGCATATGGCACGCATAAAGAGCTACTACAGACTTCTGAGCTCTATAAAAAAATCGCAGTCTCCCAGCAGGAGGTAGAGAAATAATGGCATTTTTCCACAAACCTTTTGGTTATGAGCCGATTTTGACAAAAGATGATGTACAACAGGTTGTTAAGAAAAAGAAGGGGCCGCGTGCGACAGATTGGCGAAGTACATTGTTGAGATTATGGAAAATTGTCGATGAACAACGTGTACTCTTAATGATTGTGCTTTTACTTGTCATGGTGAGTTCTATTTTAGCTCTTCTTGGACCATATATAATCGGAAAAATGATAGATATGTATGTGATGCATGGTGAGCTCGCAGGTCTTGGTAAGGGCATTATGCTGTTAATCGGCATTTATGCTCTACTAGCAGTAGCGTTATTTTTACAAAATTATTGGATGATAGGTATTGCTCAGCAAACAATTTATAGACTGCGTACAAGCGTATTTGCACATTTTCAAAGACTGCCCATTTCATTTTTTGACCGTCGTCAGCATGGAGAGCTAATGAGTCGGATGACAAATGATATAGAAGCGGTAAGTTCAACATTAAATAGTTCCTTTATCCAGGTGTTTTCCAGTGTTTTAACACTTACAGGTACTGTAATTATCATGTTAAGCCTAAGCCCTTTACTAACGGTATTAACGATGACCATTATACCGATTATGTTTTGGTCAATGCGTTGGATTACTCGAAGAACAGCTCCATTATTTAAACAGCAGCAAGTGGCTATTGGAGCGCTCAACGGTATGATTGAAGAGACAATTTCAGGGCAACGAATTGTGAAGGCCTTCTCACAAGAGGAAAGAATGATGGAGGAGTTTCGTGAAAAAAGCTTGCGATTAAAAACAACAGGCTTTTGGGCACAGACATATTCAGGCTATATTCCAAAGGTCATGAACTTCTTAAACAATATGAGCTTTACAATTGTAGCTGGGATTGGGGGCGTGCTTGCTCTTTATGGTCACGTGTCAATTGGGGTCATTGTTATTTTTACTGAATATGCACGCCAGTTTACTCGCCCATTAAATGATTTGGCCAATCAATTTAATACAGTTTTATCAGCAATTGCTGGTGCTGAACGAGTATTTGCATTACTGGATGAACAGCCTGAAGTAGAAACTGCTTCAGCACAAAAGCATAAACTATTAGGACAGGTGAGCTTCCAACATGTTTATTTTAAATATGGGCAGGAGGAAGAAGCTTATACGTTAAAGGATGTTAATTTTAAAGTAGAGCTTGGACAAACAGTAGCTCTTGTGGGAGCAACGGGTGCAGGAAAGACAACTATCTTACAGCTTATTGCAAGATTTTATGAGGTAACAAAGGGCGAGGTTTTATTTGATGGTGTAAACATTCAACAAATAGAACGACAAGCATTGCGTTCCCAAATGGCCTTTGTGCTACAGGACCCATTTTTGTTTGAAGCGTCAGTACGAGAGAATATTCGTTATGGCCGATTAGATGCAAGCGATGAAGAAATAGTAGAAGCGGCTAAGCGTGCAAATGCTCACGACTTTATCATAAAGTTAAAAAATGGCTATGATACTATTCTTGCGGCAGATGGTCGAGAAATTTCACAGGGGCAAAAGCAGCTGCTATCCATAGCTCGAGCATTAATTGCTGATCCTAAGATACTATTACTTGATGAGGCTACAAGCAGTATTGACACTGTTACTGAGCTTGCCATTCAAGAGGCTCTGGACACCTTAATGCAGGGGCGCACGAGCTTTGTCATTGCTCATCGCTTAAATACCGTACACAATGCCGATATTGTACTTGTTATGCACAAGGGTGAATTAGTTGAATCAGGTCCTCAACAACAGTTAATTGAATCTGGTGGCATTTATGCGCAAATGTTACAATCTTCTTCATATCATCTTGAAGAATAGACTATTTAGTCACGGATTGGAGTGATCTCTTTGGGATTGCTCCTTTCTTAGTGTTGAAAACAAATTGGAAGAAGAATCTTTAATAAGGCTTCATTGCTAAAAATTTAAATGAAATAAAGACCATTTCCTTATATCCGAAATGTAATTTATTTGTATAAATGGTATAATTATAAGGAGGGTTGAAATATTGAATGAGAGCGCTTAGTATGAATATGTATCTATAAATTCTAGTAGTTTTCAGTTATTACAGTCATTAATGATTGTATAAATCCATTTATTTTCCTTATATTAAAAACAAAATAGTTGATTATTAGAAGTTACTATTATAATTTGTTGCAAGCTGATTTTCTTTCTTGCTACAATAGGGCAATAGTCTGATTCAAGAACGGAGTAAACGATGAATATTTCAGTAATGACGGTGTCTTTTCCGTTAGATGGGGAAACATTAAAAGAAGTAACATTATTATGTGAGGAAGCGACCGTACATGATTACCGTGTATATGAAACTGCAATGGGAGTTCCTATGGCGGGATCCTTTGAAACAAAGGGCTTTATGATACTTGCTTATGAAGATGATAAGGATGTGTTAGTAGGAGCAGCAAGTGCTGTAGACTTAATGGGGCTTCATACATATGAATGGTCTCTAGTAGTAACGCCTGCTTATCGTCAAAAAGGAATCGGAACCGCTTTAGTGGAAGCTTTACAGGCTGGTCTTCAAGAGCGTGGAGCAGAGGGGCAATTGGCTGTAGTAATAGATGGATCACCCTTTGGTCATACGTTTATTGAAAATAAAGGCTTTACATATAGCTTTTCAGAGGCAACTTTAGAAACAAGAGCAGAATCAGTAAATTTAAGCAAGGACGTCGAAATTACTCCATTTGCAGGTGAGCAGGCAGAGTTGATTGACATTTATAGTGAAGCGTTTGGGGATTTACCAGAAGAGTCTGAGGAGCTAATAGCCTTTAATACATCTACGGATGGCAGAAAGCTATGGCTGGCCCGCAAGGACGGTGAAGTCGTTGGAACAGTGACAACTGCTCAGGAAAATGAAATTCAATGGGTCACAGCATTGGCCGTACATCCAAATTGTGAAGGGCAGGGCATTGGTACAGCTATGCTATCCTTTTCCAAGGACTATGCAAGTAAAATCGGAGCAAAATTTGTGATGCTTGATGTAGAAATTGACAATGAAAAAGCCCTTTCTGTTTATGAAAAGGCTGGCTTTATGAAGGCACAACAAATCGATTATTATGTAAAGCATTAGAAAAAAAGGTAAGGAGGAAATAGTAAAAACACTCCTTACCTTTTTTATTATAAAAGAATAACTAAGCTTTTTTATCATAAATACCTACTATCCTCATATAGTATTAATAACCCTATGAAAGGAGTCGTTACTCGTGCGCATGCCAGCATTGCCTAAAAAGAAGTCTCCTCCAAAGGAATCACCTAGCTCATGGTGGAAAGTTGTTAAAGCGTATTTATCCCGAGGAAAGTTTTACCGTTTACCACCTCGGAATTAATAAAGGAGCATTGAAAAAGTCGCCCAAATAGCGACTTTTTATTACTTATGGGAATTTTAGCTTTCTAAAAGAAAGGCTTCTTTTGCTGGACCGATTAAATAGAGTTCATGCATTGCCCGTGTAAGTGCCACATACAGTAGCTTTCTGTCAAGCTTTGTATCATAGAAAGGTGTATCGAAGGCAGCAACGATGACTGCATCAAATTCAAGTCCCTTTGCTAAATGGCTTGGCACTACAAGTAATAATTCCTGATTAATGGAATCATTTTCTGTTAGCAGCTGGGCATTTATTTTATGATCAGTTAAAGCTTTCTGTATTTTGAAAGCCTCTGTTGACGTTTTACAAATTAACGCAATGGATCGATGTCCTTTCGCACGTATAGATTCAAAAATGGACTTAATTTTCAGGGCATCGAATGCATTTGCTTGTATGAAGGTCGGCGCATTACCATGACGAACTACAGGCTCCACTAGCGGTAGCTGTTCTTCCATTTGTGCTAAAACCTTATTTGCAACCTCCATGATTTCAATAGTTGTACGATAACTTTTTTGAAGAGTTCTAAAGCTTGCACGAGGAAATAACTGTTGGACAGGCTCCCAGGCAGTTAGTGAACGATAACTATGAATGCCTTGTGCTAAATCACCTACCATTGTAAACATATCTGTCTCAAGTCCAGCTTTTAAAGCAGCAAGCTGAAATAAACTATAGTCCTGTACTTCATCAATAAAAACTACCCGCATTTTCCATTCATCTGAAATACCCTTTAAGCGAGCCTGTAAATAATACAATGCGGCTAAATCCTCAAGAGCCCATTGTTCCTTTAAATGAGCCTGTAAAAACTGCTGTTGTTCAAGGTAATGCCAATCCGGTGCAAGCTCTGCTAAAAGCTCAGGTTTTGTAAGTAGGGTACGATAAAGTATTTTTATATTATGTTTAGAGAAACGTCGCATATAAACAGTTGCTGTGGATTTAGCCTCTTTTTCAATGGCGGGTATTCGTTCATCCCGTTCATCAATAAATTTTGTAACGACACGACGACGTTTGTCATCATCTCGTATTCCATTTAAAGCTTTGCCAAGCGCTTCATCATATTTCTTGTGCAGCATATTTAAGACAGCTTGCTTCTTTTGGCGAACATGGCTGGCTAAAATCTTTTTAATATGATCAAGACGCTTTTCAATTGGCATATAAGAAAATTCGTATAAGAATAGCTTTTTTAAATGAGAGGTGCGTATAATACAATATTTTTCAATGTAAACATCCTCAAATTGCTCGGCGATTTCCTGCTCAAGCTTTTGAACATAACGTTCTATAACATCACGATAATAAAGTGAGCCCTTCATCTCAGATATCCAAGCAGTGGACTGTTGTGATCCACCCGCAACAAGAGTTTCTAACTGCTCATTAGGGTTTTGAAGTTTTAGCTTAAGCTTAGTGGCAGCAAGGACATAATCCGTAAAGGTTGTTTGACAAATTTTGTTAACGCCAAGTTCTGGCAAAACGTCACCAATATAATCGATAAATAGCTTATTTGGTGCTAAGATCATGAGCTGTTCAGGGTTAAAATGCTCGCCCATAGTATAGAGGAAGTAAGAGATTCGATGGAGAGCTATCGTTGTTTTTCCACTGCCGGCAGCACCCTGTACGATAATAGGCTGACGAAGATGTGCTCGTATAATTTCGTTCTGTTCTTTTTGAATGGTCGAGACGATTTCTGTTAAACGTACATCTGCCTTTCCAGCTAACGCTTCTTGCAGTAATTCATCATTCGTCGTTAAATCAATATCTCGTATATCAAGCAATTCACCATTTTCAATTTTATATTGACGCTTGGCAAAAAGGTGACCTTTATGAATTTCGCCTCGAACATCATACTCCATATCACCAAGGCGACCATCATAATAGACGTTTGCAACTGGTGAACGCCAGTCTACAATAATTGGTTCGTGTGTCTCTCGATGGAACAATGAGGTTTTGCCGATATAAAGAAATTCCTCTGGATCACCAGTCTTTTGAAAATGGATTCGGGCAAAATACGGCTTCTTTTGAACAGTCTCTAAGCCTTCCTTTTGGTTACGGGCCATTTCAAAGAATCGGGCGTTGGCAAGGATATTTAAATAACTCAAACTAGAGTCTAAATAATCAAGATCTGCCATCGATTGCCGAATATTCTCCTGCGCCGATTTCAAGTCTCTTCGCGATTCACTTAATATTTGTTGCATATAATTTTTAGTGAAAGCTAGCCATTCCACCTCAGCCTGAAAATCTGGATGTTGTGCAGTCATTTTTAGCACCTCCTAAGTACTTACAATTTCAAAGTAGATTATCATACTACTATATATAATATTTACCATCAAGCGAAAGCGTAATAGGCTAATTATGTTACTATTAAATTTAGAAGCAAGAAAAATTATTCGAATATATAATTGGTTATTTTTTCAAATTAAAAGGCGTCATAGGAGGTTATAGGTTTGGATATTTTCGCACATAGAGGCGTTTCTGCACATTACCCAGAAAATACGACAACTGCATTTTGTGCAGCAGCAAGGCTTCCCATTGCAGGTATCGAGTTAGATGTACATGTAACAGCTGATGGCGAGCTAGTGGTCATTCATGATGAAACGATTGATCGGACATCCAATGGTCGTGGCTATGTTAAAGATTATACCTTACAGCAGTTGCGTGCATTTGATTTTGGTTCATGGCTTTCTGAGGAATTTGAGGGTGAAAGTATCCCGACACTGGGTGAAGTACTAGAATTGTTTGCAGGTACAAATCATCGCATTAATATAGAGCTTAAAACAGATGTAATGCCCTATGACGGGATTGAAGCTCTTGTGATGAAGGAAGTTGCTGCACATCAAATGACAGAAAGAGTGATCATATCCTCCTTTAATCATGAGTCGATACAAATTGTCTCACTGATGGCACCATATATTGAAACCGCAGCTTTATTTGCTGAAATTTTAATTGATTTTAACGGCTATGCTGCTCAAATTCCAGCAAATGCAATCCATGTTAGTTTGCCAGCAGCATTTCGAAAATCTGTTGGTAGAGCTTTGCAAGAAGGAGCACTTGTACGGGTTTATACAGTGAATGATGTCGAGCATGCTGAGCATTTACAGGGACTCGGTGTGCAGGCAATTTTTACAGATGATCCAGAGAAGATTATGACTGGATTGAGTGGGCAGAAAAAAGCATGAATAGGGAAGAGTGCGCTGATACATGAATATCAGCGCGCTAAAGCCTAGTAATCAATTACGCCCCTGCGTAATTGCGTCCGGATTTTTTTCGAGCTCGCTCGAAAAGCTCCCCTTGAAAATCCGTGACATCCGCCAGGGGCTTTAGGCCAACAGATGTTTTTTGTGCGAAAGCGTAGTGTTACGCAGCGGCAGCAACAAGATGTTGGTCACTCAGGCGTTTTCACAGGATGTGAAGATATTAGCCTGAGTTCCTCTATTTCAGCGGGCGTTTGTACGCCCACTGAATAGGAAAAAAATCGCATTCATCTCGCCACCTATAGAGGTGGGAGTATTCTGTATCTGCTGCAGCCGCTACGCTTACGCGCATAAAACATCTGCCGCTATGCTTTCGATACAAAAAGCATTTGCTGAATAAAGATAAATCTTTACCATTTCGCACGATGCTCTTCGATACAGCCAAGCATTTGCTGAATAACGAGTGTTTCACCGTTATCAAGTAAAATAGAGCCAGCGTAATAACCAAACATTTGATGAACCTCAGATTTAACGAGCCCAGCATTTGTAGTGGCAACACGTTCGAAAAAGGGAGAGAAGGTTAAAGAAACTTGATTGGAGAATTTAGACTTTACCTTCCATCTTTGCATGTAATCCTCTCGATCATAATGAAACAATAAATCCTCATGAATTTTTGTCATTTTTCCATCTACAAAAACGGCATTCTCTGTCATGCCAGTTCCATCGGTCCATTTTCCACCTAAATTGAGACCAATACGTCTACCTCGAACTCGCTGCGAAGCCATTCCCCAATTCCAAGTAGCCTCACGTGGCCAAATTCCTCGACCATAATCTAAAACCGCAAAGTTTTCCTCTGGAGAGAATGTAAAACGGCGAGTGCCGATTGACACAACACCTGAAGTTGGAAGTATATGATGCTTGCCAGTAAATTGAAAGGTTTTACGGTTCCAAGGGATGACCACATTTAAGGTTTCATCTGCAGGTGGATGTTGAATGATAAGCTTTGCACGTAAAATGTCTCCATCAAAGTTTGGGATTGAAACAGATAGATGTGTTTCATTTTGGATATAGGCCATATCAATCATCATTTCACTATTTTTGAATGTTACTGATTCTAGTACTTGAGTAGGCATTTTTAGCTTTCCGCCCAATGGAATCGTTATTGTTTTTTCAAAGTAGCGCTGAGTTTCATATTCTAGG
>Ga0213824_1001989_pt1 | contig 10508 bp, 15 predicted proteins | sample MC6MC0906MG_FD_179892 | JGI IMG/M metagenome (GOLD analysis project Ga0213824, IMG submission 179892) | Enriched soil aggregate microbial communities from Iowa State University, Ames, United States - MC6-MC0906-MG | ecosystem: Environmental > Terrestrial > Soil > Unclassified | place: USA: Iowa...
CTAAGCACAACATATTTTCATTCCCACCATACCAAGCAGCATCTATAATTAAATATGGCATTTTCGTATTAATTACATTACCTGTAAACCAAGCATCTTTATTAGCACTATTATATAAATTGATACCCGCTCCTTCTGGATACTTAGACGTTGCAATTCCTAGTCCTTTTGGTTGTATCGGTTTATTGTCACCGCCACCAGTTCCTTCGTCAAAATTCACATATTGCTTAACAATTTCAGAGTAGAAGAAATTCCCTCCATTTTTATATCGGTAGCCACCATTATAAGCAACGGCAATAGGTTGACTATACTTGACCATAGCACCAGTTGTATTTCCAAGTGATGGCGCAACAACCGTTTTAGAATATAGATCTGCCACCGGTAATGAATGTTGTTTATTGTTAGAAGCTAACCAGCGAAGGTAAGCTCGTCCAAAATTATATGATTGAACAATGGCACTTAAATCTGTAATACCATTTTTCTTTGCATCATCAAAAGCTCCTTTTAAATGCTTTACTCCGTAATAAATTGAATCTTTAGGATTTTTAATTGTATTCATTGGCCATCCTTGAGATTCACTTGACTGCATAATATCAGGTGTTGTTTCAGAATTCCCGTCACTTTCTACCATAATAATTCCAAGTACGTAAGGAACTAACTCAGATACACCTTGTGCAGAACATTCACTTTCTACCATTGATTGCCAACGTAACACTTGTTGTGGCAGATTCTTTGTTTTAACTGAAGCAGCTAATATACTCATTACTAAACATCTCCTTATTTTCCTATTATATTTGTCTAAAAAACTACTATTTTACTAAGTACATCTAACAGCTATATGCCCCTTATTTTTTAAAATCGCTTCATGTTGCTCACCTTCTTTCACAACAAAAAGAGCAACTATTAAAATAGTTGCCCTTTCGTCGAAATCTTATATTACTACTATAAATCGTTTTTTCAATACTTTCTGTACACTGCATGTAGCCTACAAAAAGGTAACATTAAATTCCATCTAAAAACTTGACAATTTTTCTTATTTCAGCATGTTTGCGTCGGATATAGCCTGTACTATAATGTAGCTCAAAAGCTATTTGTTCTAAGGTCATTCCATCAACATACTTCATTTTAAGTATTTGATGATCTAGTCCTATAAACTTATTAATTAAAATCTTTAAATTGAACCGTTCATTCATCTTATGTCCTAATTCATATCCAATAGCTTCAATACGGTCTTCTACCTTAGCCCCTTCCGATTCAGCGGTTAATCGTACATTTTGCAAATCACCACTAATCCAACGCTTTAATTCCGCTTTTGATTTGTCTAAGTTATATTCTAAATATGTAATTTCTTCTTCTAGTTTCTGATAATCTTTCAACCAGTCAAACATATAATACTTCACCTGCTTTTCTTTATTTGGATTCTATTTTTATTTGATACCATGGAATTTTGTATACCTATTTGTAAATTCATTTCTTCTCTATCTCTAAATCTATTGCTTCGATTTCTTCTAAAAATCTATTCGAAAAGCATAGTACTTACAATATTTTTGTAGATATAATTACCTGTATTAATTCAGCTGTAGTTAAATTGAATGACTGTATCTTGCCTCTACATTTCTTACCAATGGGTTTTTCACATTTTTCAATATGCATATTCTGCACTTTAGAAGTCTCAATTTTGCCACCATAAAGGTCAAACTAAGCTCAGACCCCAAATAAATTAAACATATACAAACTTCCTATGATTTATATTTCTTTAATAAAGCATTTAATCTCTCACGCTCTTCCTCTATAGTTAACGGAGTAATTTGTCTTGGTTGCTCTCTTGAACCTTCATCTTCTTTTTGATGTAGCCAATCTGGCACTATTTCATTTGGTTTGGTATATCCTGTACCAGATTGTTTTTTATTCTTACTAAGTTCAAACTGTGTATCTAATTTAACTACATCATTTAGTGTTTTCACTCTTTTGGTTTCCCAATTTTTAAGAATTCCACGTACATATCTCCACTTTGGTACATTTTCATCAATTGATCTATTTACTGCTTCCAAGATTAATTCACTTCCTAATACTTCACAAAATTCATCAAGCTCTGTAATAGCTATTTCACTTAATGAAATCCCTTTCTTCAGCAAAAATTTATAACTTATTTTAAAATCTTCATCCATCAATCTTTGTGATAGTGATTTATCTTGATCATCATGATGATTCTTATTTTGTATATCATTATTTAGTTCTTTAGTACTTTGTATATTAGTATTTAGTAGCTTGCGATTTTCCACCAGTAGATTCCCATCAACAGGATTTCCAGCAGGTGGGTTTTCCACTGGTGGAAAATCATCCACTGGGATTTCGTAAATAATTGTCTCCCATCTCACTATTTTGTTTTTTTCATCTCTAATAGGAAACCTTTTAATATACCCATACTCTTTTAATTCCTGCATTCCAGCTCTTAAGCTGTTAATACCATCTTTTGCATGTTGAGATAATTCTTCTCTATAAAACACCCAATCATCTGGAAGTGTGAGTATGTATGCTAATATCCCTTTCGCCTTCCAAGAAAGTCTTTTATCTTTTAAACCAGTATTATTTATAACGGAATAATTATTGTCCTTTTTAACTCGAAAAATCCCCATACTATCTACCTCTCATTTGTTCAAACCTTTTATTACACCCTTTAACTTTTCCTTCATATGCCCCATACTCTGTACAAATTTGATAGAATTTTTTTCTTCTGTATTTTATTGACTAGCATTTCGTAACAGTTAAACTGCCTGTTACACCTTCTCCATTATTTTCAAACACAAATACTTTAGTTTGTAGTTCTTCACTCACTACCGCTAACTTCCCCATTATGAAACCTACTTTTCATTCTTTTCAAACCAATACGAGGTTAAAAAGAACTTAAAGTTCGATTTAGTACTAAAAAAAATATCATCTATACTCATATCAAAAAACTTTGCAATCTTCTTAGCTGTTTCCATTGATGGAGTTCTTTCTTTTTGATCAATCATTCGAATGTATCGTTCAGTAACTCCACAATACTCTGCAATTTCTTTATATAAATTTTTTTGTGGGTAGTATATTTGATTTCTCATTTGTTCACCTCCGAAAAGAACAATTAGTTCTATATAAAGATTACAGAACTTATTGTTCTATGTCAATGCAAAAAAGAACATTTTGTGCTAAAATAAATTCAAAGAGAACAATTAGTTCGATTAAAGGGGTGAACAACGTGATAGGAATAAGAATAAAATCTTTGCGAAAAAAAGAAAATTTAACACAAAAACAACTGGCTGAAAAAGTCGGAGTATCTCAAAGAATGATTGGCTACTATGAATCAGAAGAAAGATTTCCTCCACATGATGTCCTAAGTAAATTAGCTGATTGCTTTTCAGTTTCAGCTGACTATTTACTAGGAAGAGCTGTTACGGACCAACCAAAAGAGCAATTAACGCAAAAAGATGAAAAAGACATAGCAAAAAGAATGGAAGAAATAAAAAAAGACCTTCAAGGCGAAGATGGATTAATGTTCTCCGGTGAGCCTATGAGTCAAGAAGCTGTAGAATCATTATTAGATGCAATGGAGTACATTGTAAAACAAACAAAAGTAATCAATAAAAAATACGTGCCTAAGAAATATCGTAATACCGGCGATAACTGATGCAAGCTTAGGAGGGAAAACATTGAAATTCGTCATTAGAGATCTAGTCCAACAACTTTGCACAAAACACAACACGACAAACCCCTATGAGCTTGCAGATTGCTTAAAAATACATGTACTAACATGGGATTTACATGAAGAAATAAATGGTTTTTATAAATATGAAAAAAGAAATCGTTTCATTGTCATTAATACTAATTTATCTCCATCCATGCAAAGAACTGTCTGTGCTCATGAATTAGGACATGCGGTTCTACATACTCATGCAAATACACCTTTTTTGCGTAAGAATACATTCTTTTCCGTTGATAAATTAGAGATAGAAGCAAATACGTTTGCTGCGCTTTTGTTAATTGACAAAAAGACCATTCAGCCTGGTGATACAAAAGCATGTATAGCATACAAAAATAATATTCCAGTTGAACTATTAGAATTCTATAAACCTTATTCAAAGGAGATGAGGCATTATAATTTTGCCTTTTCCGATAATCAATCTTAAGCTCTATATAACCATTAATTAAATTAAAAGTAAGGATAATAACATTAATCATGTAATAGAGGTGTCATTGATGTTAAAAATTATAAAATTGGTCTTTTTAATGCTTATTGCAAGTTATTTAATCTTTTTCTTAATGATGGAGTTTAAGAAGTCACACAAAATCAACATGTTCTGGATTACAATTGATGTCTTATTCCTCACGGCAACGCTATTATTCATAAGAAAACTTTTAATTAAAATTATATAAATCAGTTTTTTACTCCACTGAATAAAACTCAAAATTCCGTAAATACTGTAGACACATGGTTATCTTTCTCCGTTTTCCTTATTTGAGCAGTTAGCTTTTGCTAGCTGCTCTTATTAATTAAAAAAAGTGAAATTTGTCCTTTTTTAATTTGATTTTCAAGTTCTTCTATTCGTTTCTCAGCTTTTAATAATTCTTGTTGTAGCTGATAAATAACTTTCTTATCATTATTCCTGGAGTGAAAGCATGTTTTGTGAAGTACGTTATCATGTTGATCGAGTACCACTTCATCTTCATACACCCATTCTTCACAAATTGGACATTGCCCCATGATGCAACCCGACGCCATATCCATTCCCCTTTTCCACAAAATGAAATTTTTGTTATAACTCCCTCTTTTGAAACCCACAATATGTTAATATATATATAAATTAACAATCATTATTTTCTAGATATTTAAGAAAGGATGATATAATGGTTATTTTCCAATGGATAGAATCCTGGTTATCTAGTGATATTCTTCACTTTAATTTATTTGTAGGTATGACAACCCTTCTCTCTCTAACGTCCGTTATCTTATTCGCTATAACGTTTAAGAAAATAGGTGCCAACGATACAGAGAGACTTAGAATTAAACTCCAAATATCTTATACAATGTGCACTTCACTAATTGTCTTATTAGCCATATTCATTCTATGGATGCCTACAGATACTATCTATTTAAGACAGTATCTCATCATGATAATTTCAATTTCACTTCTTTTCGGGGCGATTTCAGGCCTGTACCATTATAGAAAAGAAATAGTCCCTTCTAGTTGAATCAGACTCCTTTTTAGAACTCGTTGCAGTTAATGAGTTCTTTTTTTATAAAATAGCGTTTTGGTTTAAATTACTTGTCTTTGTATTCCATCTCCACAAAATCAGCTAATTCAATTTTCTTCTGTACTTCTTCTTCCAAATAGTGAAATACCGCTTCTTCTCCACCTTGTTCTCTAACATAGGAAACCCAATTTTTCTGCGAATCAGCTAATTCAAGTTTTATTGTTGCTTTAACAACCATTGTGATTTCACTCCGATCCATAAAATAACGATTTTGTTACACTTTTGTAACCCCTATGGTTAAATACGTGTGTTAGAATTTATAAGAATTTGCAAATTGTCCTTTGCAAACCCATATATCTTCTGCCCTTGTGACCCCAAAATACAAGGGCAGTTTTTAATAAAAAATAAGGATTTTGTTAAAATCTTACATACATTTAACTTTTGGTATATAATAGAAATATCTATATATTAGGAGTGTTAAAAATGTCAGAAACCATAATAATCTGCCTATATATTGTTTTCGGTGTAAGTGCAGTATTGGGCTTAATTAAAGAATTAAAAAAGCCAGAGAAAAACCAATTTTTGATTTTATTTGAATCTCTAATTTTGATAGGAGCTATATTTTTAATAGCTAATATCTTCATCTAAATTACATAACGAGAACCCCAGTAGGGAGCGGAGCAGCTAGCGAAAGCTAACTGCTTTTTATTAAATTAACTATTTTATTAAAAATCTTTAATGAGCTAATCATTACAGTTTTGTAAGACTAATGTCACTCAAATCAATTTTTTCACTATAAACTCTTCACTATAATTTTCCTTATACACAAAAAATAAGGAGCGATTTAAAAATGTCTTTCTCTCAATTAAATATTGATGCTACTCCCCCTTTTTAAAATTGCGTAATCTATAATTATCCCCATGCATTTCTAACATTTCGGCGTTTTCCATCATCCGACTAAAATCACGTCTGATGTATATTCGCATGTAAGCAAAAAGCTTGATAAAGAAGCAATGAATAAATTTGAAGAACATATGAAAACACTCCTGAAATAATACTTCATAAAAATCGGGCAATTATCGGGCAACTAATATCCCGATTGAATTAATAAGCAAATGCCCGATAATAAAAAAAACCCTCAACACATTGTGTGTCAAGGGTTTGAGCCTCTTAGTATAGAGACATATATTGATCGCGTTCCCATTGGTGAACTGGCGTGCGGAATATATACAGTCCGCTTTCGCCTCTTAAACGTCCAATCATACTTGGTACTTCTTCAAAATCTATACTTGAATACTTTTTCTTGCTCAATATAAAATAGCTTTCTTACAAATTAATACGATAATTTAATATTAACATGGTGCAGTTTCAGGGGTAAGTTATCAGAAGACATATGAAGTAAGCACTCTACAAATGATAATATATTAAATCTCGTTAAAACAAAAAGAGATGTCCTAGTAGTATACCTAGGACATCCCCTTCATTTTATAATTTCTAGATTCTATACATCACTAACAATTGAATATACCTTCTGCCTAAAACATAGTATTATCATTAGCTGCCTCATTTGGAATCTCTTGAATTACATCCCAGTGTTCGACAATCTTACCATTCTTTATACGAAATATATCCACTATAGCAACTCCCTTATCTTTAGAATTAGCACGAGAATGTACATGAAGTGCAACTGTATCTCCTTCAGCTACTACTCGTTTGATCTCTGCAGAGGAATTAGGATTTTTAACAAAGTCCTCTTTAAAGAAATCCATGAAGGCTTTTCGTCCATCAGCAACAAAAGGATTATATTGCTTATAATCTTCACTTACATATTTAGGAATAATATCAATATTATGTTTATTAAAAACCTCATTATAGAAATCTACTACCATTTTTTTATTCTTTTCTTTTTCTGTCACATCATCTTTTGATACTAAGGCAACATTCTCGCTCTTTATTGCGTTACCTTTGTTTTTACCTGTGGAAGCTTGAAATATCAAAGTCGACACAATTCCTAAAATAAACACAGAAATAATTATTACTATTAAATTTTTCTCTAATTTCATTTATGCCTACCTCTTCTAATCATATAAGTTATCTTCCATAACACGCTTGAGAAGTAGAAACCTTCCCCAAAATGTAATGTAAGGGGTAATGTTAGGAAATTTCGTTTATCTTAACACTACCCCTTATACAAGGCATTTTAGAAACGATTAACTCTAACTCAATACCTCATTAACAGTTGCACTGTCCACAATTTGAATAAACTTCTTAACCTTTTCGTTCTCATCAAATTCATAAAGGTGACAAAAATCTGCTATAAACGATTTCCCTGTATCTTTATATGTCCCACTATATTTCCCATAAACAATAACAGTATTATTATTAAATGTATAAATTTCATCTTTAGCGCTATAGTTATCCCATTCCGTGCCAAGACGTTCATGTACATTTTTCACTACTTCATCTGGACCTATATAAGTACCTGCATATGGAAACCCAGCAGCTTCTGTCCAAGATACATTTTCACTTAAATACGTTTTGAAAGCATCCAATTTTCCTTCGCCAGTTAACACATACGTTTCATGTAATAGTTTCTGATATTTATTCATAGCATTAACCCCAAGGCATTTCTTTTGTTACAACTTTTGCACTTAATTCTAATACACCTTTATTTGCATAGCCTGGATATGCTACATCAAGTTTCGCTACAAAATCTTTTGAAGTTTTACTTTCCTCAGAAGCTTGAATCGCAGTTCTTAGATAATCCATTGTCGCAGTAAGGGATTGATTATTTAAGGATTTTTCGATTGATCCATGGCTAGGTACAATTATGTCAGCATGTAATGCTTGTAATACTTTCAAGTTCTCAATCCATGCCTCCATAGCCGCTTTTGAGCTAGTATCCGCTAAGAATACATGTATTTCGTTAAATACATCAATACCACCAATTAATAATTTTAGCTCTTTATTAAATAAGCTAGTTCTGTAATGATCTAAGCCTACTAGTTCAAATGTTAACCCCTGAAAATCAATCGTTTTTTCTTTAAACACTTGAGGTAATACTACGTTACTTGGTGCGTTTTCTCCTAGGGCGCTTTTCCAAACTTTTAATTTACCTAAGACAGAATGAACAATATGTTCAACAGTAGACTCTGTAGCATACGCTATAGCTTCTGGGTAAGCAGCTTTAATACTCTCTAATCCAAAGTAGTAGTCTGGATCTCCATGAATAATAAAAATTTTATCTAGAGATAAGCCGTTTTTTTTCAGATACTCAACAATTTCTTTCGAATCAGATTGAGTAAATTTTGAGTTTATTAAAAATGCATGTCCCGCTTTCTCAACTATGCTTGCAGTGACCATAAAACTTTTTTCGTCTGAACTAAACACCGTCAATTTCACATCTTTTTGATTTGTATCGATTGTTTTAAACATAAAATGTTATTCTCCTTTTGTTAAAGTTATTAAATAGTTGACATATTTTTATCTTGTTCCGACAGAAGCTCCCTCTTCAATTTACCTGAAAGTGTGATAGCACCAGCAAATAGGCGGGAGATGAATGTCAGTTAGCGTAAGATAACATGTTTGCTACTATAGCCTATAGTAAAATTAAAATTGGACTTTTTTTTAAAACAAATTGAAACTATATCTGTTACTAAGAAGGTTTAGGTCCATCCACTTCTAGCCTTTTTTTAAACGTTAAATGCTATATACTTTAATTTAAAATTCTTTAATAAAAATTTTTAAACCGTGCTTCGATTTTATCTGGCGTCATTACTCCGCCACCAATAGGGATAATTTGATTATCCTTCTGTAAAAGCAATGAAGGATAACTATTAACACCAAGCTGTCGAACTTTATTGAAATCGTTTTGGACATCTATTATTGTTTCTTGAGCGTTTAAACGTTCTATTACTTGTTCAGGGTCCAAACCATGCTCGATTGCAATCTTACGATATATTTCAGGATCACTCAGACTTTGGCCCTCATAATAAAACGCTTTTTGCATAGCCGAAGTGAATTCTAACAAACGGTCTGGTGCTAATGAGCGTAAAGCTGAAAAGCCAATTGCAGCATCTTTCGAATTCATTTTAAAAGTCCCTTCTTCCACCAATTTTTGATATGAAGGACCAAATTCTGCACCTGTAAGTTGATTAATTCTTTTATTCCCCTCTTCTATATATGAGAAATTTTTTATTGGTAAATCATCTAAAAATAATCCTCCACATAAAACTGTTAACGGCACTTCAGTGTGGTTTTTGTAAAATCCTTTAATACTTTCTGAAAAGCCATAGCACCATCCACAATAGGCGTCCCATACGTAAATAAGGTTATCTTGTTTTGTCTCCATTTAAATCTCCTACCTTTATTTTTATTATCTAGCTCAGCTAACTTTTTGGTTTATATAAGTACATCTTTTTATACCTTGTTCTTTTTGGGATACCTTACTATATTCCCCAAAAACTAATATTTCCAAAGAAAGATTAACCAAGGTTTTTAACAAAAGATTACGTTGCACATTATTGCCCCGTATCAGAAAATACTAAAGTTGGGATTATGCATTAATTTGAATGCATTAGTAACTTTCTACACCGGGTGGCAACGTGTGGACCATCATCCTTAATTAAATATATAAATCATATTTTTATTTTAAGCAGATATTAGTTGTAACTAATTCGATTACAACCTTATGTAACCATATTAGTTACAACTATAGTAGAAGTCAATTCTTTTTTTGACAAAAACAATAAATTTCTACCCTAATGCTTTTAGAATTCTATTATTAAAAACTGGCTTCTTGTTCTTAAATTTGTTAAAAAACTTAGTAATTCCCTAAAAACAACACTAGTAAATATGGAACAACAAATTCAATATAATTTACAAAACAAATAATATAAGTACCTCTTTCATGACTTACCGACAGAGTACCAGTTCTAGTACATAGTTTTTTTCAAAGCATTACTTTTACTATTTGGGGATTTATGCTTTTCTTAGCTTGATTGCTGTATAATGATAATAAAGTTATTGAATTTTGATTATTAAAAGCTAAGAGCCTTACTACATTCTACGTAGCAAGGCTCTTTAAAGTTGTTTCAAATTACATCCATCTGTTTATATAATACTTAAAAAATGAATAATAAAGTTGTTTACTTCTTATTGAACTAACGCATCTGTTCGTTTAAGTGTAACTCTTCACAATTACTTGATATTATATAGGTGAATAGAAAGATAAATTAAAATTTAGTTTCGTAGTTGTAAAAGGAGGTTATTTATATTAT
>Ga0213824_1001991_pt1 | contig 10508 bp, 8 predicted proteins | sample MC6MC0906MG_FD_179892 | JGI IMG/M metagenome (GOLD analysis project Ga0213824, IMG submission 179892) | Enriched soil aggregate microbial communities from Iowa State University, Ames, United States - MC6-MC0906-MG | ecosystem: Environmental > Terrestrial > Soil > Unclassified | place: USA: Iowa...
TCGATCAAAATATAGAAGCTCTTAATAATTTTTTAGAAGACAAAAGTGTTGCTCAAAATGAATAAATAAGTTTATAAAAATAGCGCTGGGATTTGTTGATCCTAGCGCTATTATTTAGATTGGAAAGAATTCCGGTAGGTTCATTTATTCTATCAATGGATTATAGAAATTCTTTTTTCCATACTAAAGGATCATTTTTTCTAAAATTAGATGTGTGGCTTGGTCCAAAGCTTTGTGAGGTCGACATACCCAAAATGTTTGATTTCAATATTCATGAGATTGATCGAAAAAGGGATCCGCCGTGTTACATAATACAGTGGCACACATAGCGATTCGTTCTGTAAATACTGTTCGATCCTCATATGGTGAGTATTCCAGTTTTCAAAAGAAATTGAATCATATGCCTTAATAAATTGGTTCAGTTGTTGATCTTGCTTTATTAATAGTTGAAGCGGAGAGAAACTATTGATTAAAAAGAAATAATAATAAAAGGTTTGGTTCAGTTCGAAAATTTCCCCATGAATAAACAAGTCGGCATCTAAACGAATATTGGTATCATAAACTGCTTCCCGGAAGGAGATTTTTATCAATTCAACCTCAATTCCGGCTTGTTCGAGCTTGTCTTTTAACCAATGGGACGTATCACTTGTATAGTTTACAAATTGCATCCTTAACGGTCTTGTCATCACCGGTTTCGGAATTGTAGGCATATTATATGATTTAGGGGGTACTATAAAATCTTAGCTTGATAGTGATGTTGTGCTACCCCTAATAAGAAAAACGAAAAAACTTTTTTAGGGAAAAAATCAAGATTACAACCAAATTTTTGCTAGTTGAGATACTCCTTTTATTATCTCTTCTTCACATAAATTACCCAATCCAAGTTGAATATGCGGATATTGTGGTATATATTTCGAGAAATATTTCGAGCAAGGATAAACTGCAATTCCGTGTTCATATGCCCTTTCAATTAGCATTTTTTCACTCATTTTTGTTTTGACTTCAATAATAACGAAAATTCCGGAGCTACCACCTTTTATTTCAACATAATTCTTAAAGTGTTTTAGTAATTCCCTATTCAATAGATTCATTTTACGTTTATACAAAGCTTTCATCTTCCTTAAGTGTGAGTACCAATATCCTTCATTCATAAAAGTCGCCAGTGTTCTCTGATGAATAGATGAGGATGTTTGCTCAAGCAAAGGGAGTATCTTTTTATATTCACTTACTAGCCTCCTAGGTAAAACCATATAACTGACACGGATAGAAGGTAGCAGTGCTTTTGAAAAAGTTCCTAAATAAACCACCCTATCATTAGAATCTAAACTTTGAAGAGACGGTATAGGTTGATGGATGTATCGAAATTCACTATCGTAATCATCCTCAATAATATATCCTTCCACCCTTTTCGCCCATTGAATTAACTTTAATCTTTCATTGACGGGGATGGTCACTCCATATGGAAAGTGGTGAGTAGGAGTGACATATAAAAGTCTAGAAGGCGACTTTAAAAGGCAATCGACTTGGATGCCTTGTTCTTTTACCGGGATCGGATCAATGATAAATGATTGAAGAGCAAATAGTTCCCTTGCCACATCATATCCAGGGTCTTCTACTGCCAGATAATGATAGTCTTGCTTTAGCAACAGCGACAAAAGTAATAACAAGTGTTGTGTGCTACTGCCAATAATAATCTGTTCAGCAGAAGTATTAACCCCTCTTGATTGAAACAAGTAATCTGCTAGTACCTTTCTTAATTTAATATCGCCTTGTTTTTCTCCGTATGAAAACATGCTAGTGTCTTTAACGATTTTGTTTGTAAGCATTCTCCATTTTTTCAAAGGGAAGTTCTCTTGATCCACTGTCCCAATCTTAAAGTCAATAGTTTTCATGTCAGTTTGATTTTTTTCATGATGCTGTTCTCTAATGGGTTCATAATTAAGCGTCTCATCCGATATAGTGGCCTCTACAAAAAATCCCTTTTTGTTCTCACTTCGAATATATCCTTCCGATTGCAATTGTTCATAGGCTACCTGAGTTGTGTTTCTGCTGACCTCTAATTGGAGAGCAAGTTGTCTAATCGATGGCAACTTTGTATTCCTTTCTAATTTACCAGATAAAATCTGAGTACGTATGTATTGATAAACTTGTTGGTACATAGGAGTGTTACTTTTTCGATTGATATTAAATATTAGTTCATTCATCATTGAAATACCTCATCTGTCATTTGTGTTTATTGTAAACTGTACCTTTTAGAAATGACAGTATAAATGAATAATGAATTTAGTAAAAATTTTGATCTGGGAGATAACTTATGACTATATTTATGTACATATTTTGTTTGATAGTATGGGGACTCAACTTTATTGCAGTAAAAATTCAAGGAACTCCTGTCAGCTTGGAATTATCCTTAACTTATCGTTTAGTTATGACAGCCTTTTTATTTTTGATTCTCGTTTGGTTCCTTCGACCAAGAGGGAGGCCAACAAGAAAAGATATCCCATTTGTAATAGTTTTTGGTGTATGTAACTTTGCATTAAGCTACTTATGCCTTTATTACGCCACAATTTTGAGTTCTGCAGCAATCGTAACATTGGTTTTTTCATTAAAGGTGATTTTGACCCCGATTACTCTCCGGATTTTTTTAAAAGAAAAGTTACATCCACGCGTTTTGTTTGGGGGGATTTTGGGTGTATTAGGCGTATGTATTCTCATCTATCCGAATTTGAACAACTTTCAAGGGTCCAACGACATAAAAGGAATTATGGTTGCGATCATAGGTACGCTTCTTACAGCAGTAGGTGATGCTAGCTCGGCACGAAATGCAAGTCACAAGGTGAATCCTATCTATGCAAATGCCATTGGATTTACAGTGGGCAGTATATTGATGGGAGTAATTGTATTATTTCAAGGACAAGAATTTATATTTCCAACATCGTTTTCATACATATCTGTGTTGCTATATTTAACCTTGGTTGCTTCATTTGTAGCATGGTTATTCTATTTGAAGCTTGTAGAAAAAATTGGAGGAGCTCAAAGTGGCTATATGGTTGCACTTTTCCCGGTAATTGGAGGAATAGCTTCCGTTTTAATCGGTGAGTCAGATCCATCATTGTATTTGTTTGCTGGTTGCTTTTCTAGCTGTATTGGGGCTGCCATCGCATTAGGGTTTGGAACTCGGAAGCAAAATGCGAAATTACCTCTAAAAAGAGCTGATTAAGAAGGATCATCCATATCCAATTGAGGTTACTCACTTTTTAAAATTTAAAGCCTCGGCAGGAACCGAGGCTTTTTACCAAAGTTTATCGTTATGTTGGCAGCATATCTTTTTCGTAGGCGATCACCACAACTTCTTTTTGTGATTGCTCACTCAATTTTTCTTCTAAGGATTTAATTTCGTTGATTAAATGAGAAGATAAATCGGCTGCAACATATTCCTTCTCTCTATCCATTATCATCGCTCCTTTTGATTTATTATTTCTCATTGAAGCGAAACTATAATCTATTTTTATTCTCAGTAAGTTAAATTTCTAAATACCTTTCTCTAAATATTTGGAGCTTCCATTCCCATTTGTGCCCATCCTTCTCTAGCTGGCCCTTAAAGCCCAGGATCTCTTACTCCAGCCTGGCGCATGAGAACGGTCATTTGCCCGCGGTGATGAATAATGTGTTTGACAAGTAAAGAGAGCGTTGCAGCCTTCGTTATTGTCTTTCCAAACACATACACCTATTCAGAAAGAGAAGCGTCAGTCCATTGTTCCTTTACAGCGTGGGCTGTGTCGGAACTGACTCTCCGAAATATTCCTGCAATTTCCTTTGCCGATTGCGGAACGGTTTTAGTGTTTTCGACTTCCGGGACATTGATACCAAACTCGCTTAACATTCCGGGTGTACTGGTCACAATATGCCAGGCGATTCTCCCTAATGTCCGATCGTCCGATGAAACTTGCTGCTGCAAAGAAATATTCGTTAACGCATCCAAAATGTTCTGAGTTGAAGCAGCTTCTTGGTTCCAATCATCTATAAAACCAACTATTGAAGAATACATGAATCAATTCCTCTACTTTTTAAAAATTTATTTGCTTCCAGGACTTCTTTGGGTGGATGAAAGACAGTTCCAGGTTCCCATTCAAGTATTTTCTTTTATACTATTATAAATGCAGGTTTTGATGAAAAAACAAAAATCCGATGGAAAACTGCACAACCAATTGTTGAGTAAGCCTAAAATTGGTGTCCAGTTGATCAAGAAACAAAGAAAGAGCTCCGTCTAATTCAACTGTTTGCTCACTCTTAGAGCAGTTGGGGTTTTTCATTCTTTAAAAGATTTCTTTTAAAAAGGTGAAATTCTTAAGAAGTTCGCTTTCATTGATCGCTATCCTATTCGTTAAATCTTCCGTTCTCAATACAAATTCTTTAACCCCGATAAATTCTGATTCACTAATTAGGTAAAACTGTGTTCCTTTTTTATATCCATTAAAATGCCTTTTTAGTCTATATACCTTCATTGAATAACCTCTAATGATGAATTAATATGATACATTTAATAATACTATGAAATAAGCTGCCACCTCTACATAAATGATCCACTCGCTAAGCAATCTCAAGGGTGGATAATTTTCCATGGCTATAAAAATGACAAAAAAGGGGCAGTCCCTTGGTACTTTAATACTTTAGTACACCTATGGACTGACCCCTAAATTATTTATGTTCCCGCCTCTTCCTGCATACATTAACCTTCGTCATGGTTTTTAGTGAGGGTCGTCCCAGGAGGTTGGATCTTTCAATTTAATTGCTTCATTAAAAAATTCAAGTCGATTTTGTTCATAATATTGCTTCAGATCGTAGAGATATTTTCCGCGAAACTTTTTGGATAACACCTTTACAGGTATGAAGAATTTTTGACTCGTGTTACACCACTGATTCCTAGGATTAAGCCGCAGGTTAATATCACTGTATGAATGTGGGGATGGAAATGAAGGTTTTGACCCCAAGTATGTAAAACGGAGAAAAAACCAATCTGCGCCCCTAAATATTTCTTGTCTAAGGAAATGGGTCGCAGGGACAGATTATTGGACCATCTAAAACACCGTAACTGTCCCTATATCCCAACATTTTTATTTCAATCCTAATTGACTGAGGATACTATCCAATGATGCCCCTTGATGGGTTTTTTTAGGATTTGGTGCATTTTTTACCGTAGGATTACTTGCTCCATAGTTTTTGATAATGTAATACATATCCTTACTATCAACGATCTTATCGAAGTTTAAATCTGAAGATGCATTATTGGTACCCCAATTTTTTTGTACCTCAATGGCATCTAAAACATCAATGACGTTATCTTTATTCACATCACCAGCAAGTGCAACGTCTAATGTATCACGCATGAATTTTCCAATCAATTCACCACGAATGGTATCAGAAATATAATCCATCGTTCTATACATAGTAAAATGTCCAGGAACATCTACCTTGATCGTATATGGGTTTTGATCTACTTTAATGCCATCAATCGTATATTCTCCGCCTTTTGTCAATTCTTGACCTTCAAGTACAGTATTTCCATCATCAGAAGTTATAGTTATTTTCGTTCCAAGTGTTCTGTGGTCAATCGATGAAATAGCTTGACCTGTAGTTGGATTTTTAGCTCCTTCAACTTGTACTGAACCAACTAATTTAGATACTTTTGCCTTGACATCAAAAAGTTCGTTAAACGTATAAATATTTTTCATTTCTACATTTGATTGGTCAATGAAGGACGCATTTTCCGCATAGTATTGGGACATAGACGTATAACCTTTTTCCAGCGATCTCATATCGAAATTAAATAACTTTAAATCCTCAGGCAATTGTTGATTGCCTAAATACGTAAACGTAAAGGTGTAGGCAGTCTGATAGCTATAGGCTGTTGGTGAAGTCGTAACTGTCACTTGTGCATCACCGTATTGTTTTACCGCATCATTCACCGTTACGTTTTCAATCGCTGCCTGTGTATTAATAATTTGCAGCGTCATTTTTGCTGTTCTCAAATTCTTCATATTGTTTGAACGAACGGAATAGCTGACTGTCTCTCCCGTTTGGATCGAATCTTTATTGGATTTCAAATAAAAATATGGTGTTGTATTTTTCGTAAAGGCGATCCTTTTTTCTGATGTGCCATTGTATGCAGCATCCAACCCAATGAAACTAACAGGCAGGACTTTGAATTGACTTGAAACTAAAATTTTATCAGCATAGTCACCATTTTTATCCGTTTTAATCGCTCTGCTAGGGTAACCATTGTAGAAAGGAACCACTGAATATTTCGATGGGTCTACAGGTATACCATAACTTTTCGTTTCCTCCATTTCAGGATCCTCTACATGGACTTTAAAGTCATACAAAAATTCGCCTTTTGAATTTAGATCACTATCACTATATTCAATTACCTTTTGCTCTAATGAATCAAAGCTAGTCGTTACATTTGGAATTCCAAACTCCAGCATAAAATCTTGTGATGCTGTGAAGGTATCTCCATTCTCATTTGTTCCGACAAGTTTTGCGATATAATGACCTGGTTTTAATATTTTCCAGTCGTTGCTGATTGGATTCTTCTTATCACCTGTAAATGGGTAGTAAGAGCTAGCGATTAATCTTGGAATCTTATATAGTGCATTTTCATCCATTGTGATTGTATTAAATGATCCAACTACTCCTAGATCATCGCCTGTCTTTGGATCAGAAATGACAACATCCAACGTTTTCATATGTGATTTGATCGCTATTTCTGCATCCATATATGGATAATAAGCCAAAGAAACTGTTTTGTTCGTTGAATAAATTGGGTTAGCTATTTTAAATCTATCGATTCCTTCATCGACAACACGTCCACCAAAAGGAATTTGGTATTGCTCAGATGGATCATCGTTGTTGGTAAATACAATATATCCTTCGTATGTTCCTCTCTCTGCTGTTTTTGGAATGTTTAAATTAAATTTAATATCTCTGACACTATTTCCGTCCACTTTTACTGTAGTTGGACCTTCTAATGTCACGTTGTTTTGAGCCGCATCTTTTGATCCTCTTAATCCTGTTTGGAATTTTACATCTACGTTGAAGGTTTTATTTTGTTTTGTAAGACTTTTTACTGAAATGTGTCTCGAATCGGAAATATCTTCACCGGTATAACCAAATGTTCCAAAGCTAATTCCACCCGTTAAATTATCTATTGATTTCTTTTTTCCACTAAGGTTCATAGGTGTTTTATCGTTAACTACAAATTCAACACTCGAGTGAATCGCTTCATACACATCCACTCGGCCGCTTCCTGCTTCAAAGACGCTATAGTCTTTTGATAATGGGTCAGCCGTATTCATTAGAATGGATTTGACATCGGCTGGTTGAAGGTCATTATTTGCTTGAAGGAGTAATGCGGATACACCTGCAACATAAGGTGTTGCCATTGATGTTCCTGATAAACGTTCATATGCATATTTATAATCTTCCGGTTTCGACCCATCTGCCGTTTTATTATTCATATAAAATGGAACAGTAGAAAGTATGGAAACGCCTGGTGCCGTTACTTCCGGTTTTATTTCATAATTTACCCGGGAAGGACCTCTTGAACTAAAACCTGCCAGTTCATCTGCAGCCGTTTTTAACTTTGAATAGTCACCAAAAGTGAAATCTGATTTACCTGCTTGGATGGCTGCTAAAATTACTTTGCCTTCTGCATTGTTAACTGAAAATGCTGGAATGGCATCTGCCGATTCTCCTAAAAATGATTGAATCGCACCCTCTGCTTGGTTCGGTTCGTCATTATACATAATAACGCCAACTGCCCCACGAGCTTTTGCATTTTTGATTTTATCGATTAATGCAAATGATCCGCGCTTGATGAAAGCAATTTTTCCAGTTACATCCTTACCATTAAAATCAGCTGGGTTAGCTAAACCAACATCCACAAGTTGATAGGTTTTTCCTTTAAACTGTGTTAAATCATCACTATAGTTCCTTGCCAACTGTCTTAACGAATAACTTTTTCCATCTTGTACGCCGGCATATTGATAAATATCAATTGCAATGGATGAGGCACCAACCGTTAGTGCTAACGATGCTGCTCCTGGTGAACCAAGTGTATACATCTTATCACCGGTATTCCCTGCAGCAATCACAGCGGTAACTCCATTAATAACTGCATTGTTAACAGCCATAGAAGTTGGATAGTTCGGGTCATTAATCGCGGCACCCAATGACATATTGATAACATCCATACCATCTTTCACAGCGCGATCAATACCAGCCATTACCGCTTCACTAGAACCACTGCCGTATGGTCCAAGTACACGATAACTATAAACATCGGCCTCAGGTGCAGCCCCTGTCATTTTATACTCACTGTCTGCTGTTCCTCGGCCCGCAATGATCCCTGAAACATGCGTGCCATGTTCTGTATAGTAAGCACGGCCATTATTTAATTCTGGCTTACCAGACTTTTTCCAATCGGCGTATGTGGTTTCCATTGGATTGCTATCATTATCGACAAAATCATATCCGCCTTTATAAGCATCCTTTAAGTCAGGATGGTTATAATCAATTCCTGTATCGATTACACCTACCTTGATTCCCTTACCAGTGAAACCTTCAGCATGTAAACGATCTAGTCCATCATATGGTGTATAATTCGCAACAGTGATTTGATCTTCTTTTGCTTGATCATTACCTTCTACTTGAACAGGAGGTTCAATGGAAAATGTTTCGTTGCTCCAAACCGCTTTAACAGCATTTGATTTTAATAGATTCTTAATTTGGTTAGCAGGTAGACTCAAAGAAACTCCATTGAAAGCATGTTTATAAGAGCGATTTATTTTAAAATCTACCTTATTATTATCTTCACCCTTTAATTGCTGAACATCATGAGTAAACGTTTCATGATCCTGATTCACTAAGTCAGTTGCTTCACTATCAGATAATTGTTTCCCTTCTGCGCGTGCCATAATTTGAGTAACCTTTGCAGGCTTATTCTTAAATTCAACTATGACAGTTGTTTCATTTGAAGAGGTTAAATCAACATCGGAAGAAATTTGTAACCCCGTTTCTTCATTCGTTGAGATTTGCTTAAGTGCTGCTCTTTGTTCTGGTGTTAAGCTGGAAAGCACCTCCTCCGCCTTCGAAGAACTAGTGGCTTTTGATACAAGTGGTACTTGACCAATAGAACCTAAAATAAAACTAGCTGATAAAGCCGCTACAGTTAAGCTTTTGGCAATTCTACTTTTGTTTGCTTTTTTCCCCATGTTTACTCCTCCTAATGCTCTTTTTTACATATGTAAGTGTTAATGAAGTACGAAAAAATAATTCTAAATAAAACGATTAACCTTCATTTCATTTACTTCCATTAAAAGTTACTGAATCATATTAATTATTTAATATATTCACAACATTGTAAATTGGGGGAATTTTGATTGAACAATGATTCTCAAAATGAAGATTTTTTATCCGTTATGGAACAAAATATTGTTTTGTTTAGATGAAATTTGCAGATAACTTTCAAATATTGTCATAAATTGTTCCTTTTTGTCGCGATTATTTTACTTAAAAATGGGGGAATTTATAAAAAATCTATTAATTATGAGGTTAAAGTATAAAAACATTTTTCATTTCTTAATAGGAAAAAGACAGGCTTATTTTCATATCAATGAAATACCTGTCCTTTTGTCTATCAAATTTAAAAATTTTTTTTACGTTTTCATATATGTTTGTATAAACGTCATCCGAAGGAATGTTCTTTATGTTAGAAATTTCACTTAGTGCACCTTGTATGGATGGGTCATTTGATTGGCAAAAATCCCTTTAAATGGCCACCGCCCATCTACCTGATGCATTCAGACACTCTAATGTTTTTTTGCTTAGTCCTGTCCGAATGAGACTTACATTCAGACATGTTCATGCCTTTTTCGTCTTCCGCTGTCTGAATGAGCCCTGTATCCAGACTGCTCTTGCTTTTTTCGCCTTTGCCTTGTCTGAATGAGACCTTCATTCTGACTTGCTCTTGCTTTTTTCGTCTTGCCCTGTCTGAATGAGACCCGCATTCAGACAGAATCTAACTTTTTTTGCCTGGCCATGTCCGAATGAAACCCGTATTCAGACAGAATCTAGCTTTTTTCGCCTACTGCTGTCTGAATGAGACCCGTATTCAGACTCCCTCTTGCTTTTTTCTCCTTGCCCTGTCCGAATGTGCCCCATATTCAGACTCGCTCTCGCTTTTTTCGCCTTGCCCTGTCCGAATGAGACCTTCGTTTTAACGGAACTTTGATTCATGACTCCATCGCATTCCATACCTAATAGATATCCGGATGAATCATGCGGATGGGCAATCGCCATCTCAATTTTACTCTAAGGTATCAATTAGGTCACATATAATACTACCTTATTATCCTAATCCTTCCTTCCACCGAAACATCAATGACACCAAGACTTTTTGCATAGTCGATTAATACCTCTACATCGGTACGTGCGCTATCAGAATCAAC
>Ga0213824_1001999_pt1 | contig 10479 bp, 8 predicted proteins | sample MC6MC0906MG_FD_179892 | JGI IMG/M metagenome (GOLD analysis project Ga0213824, IMG submission 179892) | Enriched soil aggregate microbial communities from Iowa State University, Ames, United States - MC6-MC0906-MG | ecosystem: Environmental > Terrestrial > Soil > Unclassified | place: USA: Iowa...
TTCCCAAGTTTCCACCCAGTTTGCCCATGTATCTGGCATACCGACTGAATTAACGGTTCCTTCTTCCTTTGCTTTTTTCGTAATTTCTTCAAGCGTTAAATCACTATCTACCTCCTTAGAACCAGATGAACTATCAGAACAAGCTGCCAACATTGAAATTGCTAATGCACCAATAAGACCTTTCTTCCACAACTTTCGCATTGCCATGAGTTGGACCCTCCATTTGTTTTTGTTTATTTTTATTTGCTTACAACCGTAATGTTATAAAACAAACATTAAGCAAGTATGGAGGGCTTTAAAATATTCGGTAAAAATTATTGAGGAATTATAAAATATATGAATTTTTGTTTTGTGAATGGGAGAATTGTAAAGTTTAAAATGGGTTAGTAGACTATTGGCGGAATCCAGTGGTGTATGCGCACGTTTTGATAGCGTTTGAAGACGTGCACACACTCTAGATTATTCGGATAAACCAAGAAAATCTGCATATGTATGCGGCTCATTTTCCTTTAGGATTGTTAAAAAGGTAAAGGCAAGCTGGACAACTGACCACCATCTCATATTATAGGTCATCTCAAAGTGAGCCGGCTCGAAAGTAAACACATCTTGAAAAATATCAAGTGGATCAATTTGCTCATCCTTTAAAATTGATAGAAAACCTAAAAATAACGAATGATCTTTCACTTCAATTATTTTTTCATCAACAAGTGCGTCAATGTTCTTGGGATGCTGAAAATTACATTGTGTTGCAACATAGTGCTCTAAATCTTGAGCACGCTGCCTTTCTTCACGTTCTTTTTTCTTTGCAATAAAATCAATGACGTTACTCACGCGCATCGCCTCTTCTTTTTTCTTTTATTGTAGCATTTTTTATAGAAAGTTTTCCTGTATGGGTATTATCTATCTATATATGAAATGCTTATTTATGCAATTACCCGCAATGGAATGCAACAAGAGACGTCTTAAAATTCAGACGTCTCTTGCTGCATTGCACGGTATAAAAAGGCTGCTAATTGTGCTCTTGTAACAGGAGCCTCTGGACGAAAATAGCCATTATCTCCTAAGGCAATCCCCTTACGTTCTAGTGCTGCAATATAGCCCACACTCCAATGTGAACTGGATACATCCTTAAATGAGCTACTACCCTTAGGTGTTAGCTGCAATGTACCCACCAAAACTTTTGCTAACTGTGCTCTTGTAAGATAGGCTGCAGGCGCAAAAGTACCATTCGTGCCATCGATAATCCCTGCTCGCTGCATGGTCATAATCTCATCATAGTATATATGATTTTGGGCTACATCAGAAAAGACAGTTGCTGGACGGATTGTTTCGAACTCAAAGGCTTGTGTAAAGAGTGCCACCACATGCTGACGGCTAATCGGCTCATTTGGACGGAAAGTACCATCCTCATAGCCTTTAATAATCCCCTGCGTTGCTAATGCCTCAATCATTTCTCTTGCCCAATGGTTTTCGATATCTTGGAAAGTCACCATAAATGGCTTTTGCTGCTGTGGCTGCTGTGGCTCTTTTGGTTCTTCTGATCCTTTTGATTCTTCTACTGGCAATACTGTCCATTTAGCATACAGTGTGAGATCCTCCCTTATAAGCTTATTTCCAGCCCACTTTGTCGTTAACACTGCATCCTGATACCAGCCATCAAAACGGAAGCCCACTCTTGTTGGGACAGGTAAATCGCTTACTTTTGTATTGTAAGCAATCTCGATTGGCGCAAGTGTTGTACCGCCATTTGTATCCAGTGTGATTTTTACAGTTGTTGGTGGATAGAAATCATTATCGTTTGATGCTGGTGGAGATGTAGTACTCCCACCTGTTGTTGGTGAGTTCACTGTCCACTGTGCATATAATGTGATATTTGTTTTACCCATTCGGAAGGTTACATTTTCCATATAGAATATGCCTTTTCCATCCGCTTGTGTATTCCACCCCTTGAACGTATAACCTGTCCTTACAAGCTTGCCACTATTGCTTTGGACCGTTACCATTTCTCTCTCTTCATATTCATTTTTATCTTGCGGTACTTGACCACCTGTTGCACCGTTCGCATCATATGTGGCTGTATAAGTTAAATTTTTTGCCCACTCCGCATACAGTGTGACATTCCCTTTACCCATTGCGAAGGTTGCGTTTTCAGTGAAGGGGGTGCCTTTTCCATCCGCTTGTGTATTCCAGCCTTTAAACGTATAGCCTGTTTTCACAAGCTTGCCACTATTGCTTTGTACTGTTACCATTTCGTTTTCTTCATATTCAGCGTTATCTTGTGGTACTTGACCACCTGTTGCACCGTTCGCATCATATGTGGCTGTATAAGTTAAATTTTTTGTCCACTCTGCATACAGTGTGACATTCCCTTTACTCATTGGAAAGGTTGCGTTTTCAGTGAAGGGGGTGCCTTTTCCATCCGCTTGTGTATTCCAGCCTTTAAACGTATAGCCTGTTTTCACAAGCTTGCCACTATTACTTTGTACCGTTACCATTTCGTTTTCTTCATATTCAGCGTTATCTTGTGGTACTTGACCACCTGTTGCGCCGTTCGCATCATACTGAACTGTATAGGTTGGGTTTCCTGTCCACTCGGCGTACAACATGACATTGGCCGTACTCATTAGGAATGTTGAATTTTCCGCATAGTGAGTGCCTTTTCCATCCACTTGTGTGTTCCAACCTTTGAACGTATAGCCTGCTCTCTCAAGCTTGCCACTATTGCTTTGTACAATTACGGAATGTCCTTGATCATATGTTTCCTTATCAACTGGTACGTCCCCACCTGTCGCTCCATTTTCCTGATATGTCACCATATAAGTAAATGCCTCATATGCACCTAAATCAATTTTCACTCCTTGAATACGAGGATTGCCAGAAAGGTCGGTTAATATAGTATTATCACTATTGTTCCCTTTGTTAATAGCTGGTGAGTTTGCTCTTAGTCGATAATCAGACTGACTAGGATCGATAAATAAAGCTTCAAGTTTATAAGTGTCCGTTTCTACATCTGATTTTGTATTATGAAGTTTAGCTAGTACAGTCCCATTTTCCTCTACATCCAATAAGCTATTGGCAATCGCGCCCGTATAGTTAGAAAGAGCTGGTTCATTATGGTTGCCAACGATAATACTATTTTGAATTTTACTTTGCGAATTCCCTCCAAAGATTGCACCTTTCGTTCCCATTGACTGATTCCCGCTGATTGTTACATTCGTTAGCGTCGGGCTACTATTGATATTGTACAAGACACCTCCATAACTTGCTGTATTGTCGCTAAACTCTACATTCATTAGAGATGGGCTACTATTATAATTGAACATGCCGCCTCCATCAGCAGTTACCTCATTCCTATTGAATGTTACATTTGTTATGGATGGGCTACTACTCCAGTTGTACATGCCACCTCCAGCATTTGCTTTATTTACACTGAATGTTACGCTCGTTAAGGTTGGGTTACTAGCGTTATCATTGAACATGCCACCACCAGCGTGTGCCTTATTTCCACTGAATGTTACGCTTGTTAAGGTTGGGCTACTTTTCTGATAATTGTACATTCCTCCTCCAGCGTGAGATACTTCATTTTTATTAAATACCACATTTGTTATGGTTGGACTACTATAGTTATTATTGTGCATGCCACCACCAGTGTCTGCCTCATTTTCACTAAACACCACATTCGTTATAGTTGGACTACTAACGTAGTCATTGTATATGCCACCTCCAATGTTTGCCTTATTTTCACTGAACGTTACATTCGTTACTCTTGGGCTACTACTCCAGTTGTACATGCCGCCTCCATATGCATGCTCCATGCTCCCATTGGCGTTCCCTCCTGTAATCGTCAGACCATCAAGCACAGCTGAACTATCTAGTTTCAAGCCATTTGGGTGATAAAACACATGGTAAATATCCCCTAACCCATCTAATATTGTTGGATTTGCTTGAACATTACGCTCAGTAAATTTGGTTTCTGTTCCCTGAAAGCCTCCATAAATCGCCACTCCATTTTTCATTTGGAATGTTGCACTACGCGGATCATTTGTAAATATCCTCTTTGTTGGTGTATATGTTCCAGCGGCAATCCAAATTTCATCCCCTGTTTGTGCAGCATTGAGTGCTAATTGTAAATCTTTGAATGCGTCACCCCAGCTGGTACCATCATTACTTCCAGTTGATGCTGCATTTACATAAATCGGATGACTTACAGCTAATACAGCGAGCTGAGGTACGATACGAACATGATGCTTGCTGATAGCTGGCTGCCCCTTGATTCTAAACCAAAGATGATAGTCGCCCTCCTCTGCAAGCACAAGGAGTGTCACGCTATCCAATTCCTCCCACGAATCACCTTTGTCCTTGGATAGCTCTAGCTGTATACTGGCACTGTCGGCTGAGGACGTTGTGACTTGAATTGTAACAGGACTTGTAGCGATGTCACCCTCCTTATAAGGCTGCCCATCTGTTGTCATGATGATGTTGAGTATCGGCTGTGCACCGCCATTTGTCTCTGCTAGCACAGATATACTACCAAATATAGTCTGTGTGAATAACAAACAGATGGCGAATATTGATACTACCTGTTTCCATATTTTACTCATAGCATTCCTCCTTGAAATGGTTTAAAAATCTATACTAAATCACTGTTATATCATTGGTGTACAGGCATTCGAATGATTGCCTGAGTGAATAGTTGTCAGCTATTTAAACTAAAACATTTAATGGAAAGGCTGTTTTATTATAATAACTTTTATAGCCCCTCACTATTGAGGAATGTTAATTAGTTTTCTTAATATCGAAAAAAATACCAACCAGCGCATTGTATCTCATCATGAGCGTTTTCTGTAAAACGCTTCGCATGTCCGAAATAAAGATAAAAAAAGAATGAATTAGCTCTACGCTAAATTCACTCTTTTTTAAGGATAAATTGGTATCGTAATTGTTACCTTACCTCCGCCAGATGATGAATCATTTTCGAGTGTCAGAGTTCCACCATGTTTAGTAATGATGGATTGGGCAATATAAAGCCCCATTCCATGATGATTTGCTGAGTTTCTACTTGGATCTCCCCGATAAAACTGCTTTGTGGCTTCCTTTAAATCTTTTGCTGAAAAACCAGCACCACTATCTATTACAGTAAAATGAACAAAATTCATCTCTCCCTGAACAAATAATATGACTTTGCTTTTATCTGGCGTATGCTCTACTGCATTGACAATCAGATTCAACATAGCTCGATAAAAAAGCTCTTTATCCATAAAGATTGAAGCTGGAAGATTGTCCTTTTCAATAATCACTTCAAGGCATTTTTCTAAAGAAAGAGCCTTCATTTGATTTTCTAGTAATAGAATAAATGCATCCATTTCTACGTTCACTTTTTCACTAACAACTCTTTGCTCCATTTTCGATAAATCCATTAGCTGTTTTATAAACTTTTCAATTTCCATCGTATTTTTTAATATATAGTCATTATATTCTCTTTGTATTTCATCTTGGGCAGTGTCCTGTAAAAGCTCTGCATTTCCTCGAATAATGGTAAGAGGCGTTTTCAAATCATGAGCAAGCGCTGAAATTTGTTCTCTTCGAGCTTGCTCTAATTCCCATTGCTGCTTTAATGAGTTGTTTAATGCTTTCTTCATCTGCTCAAGTGAGATGGATATATCATCTATTTCACGAATTCCTGTTGGGTTAATACTAAAATCCAAATTTTGATTTTGTATTTTTTCAATAGCTTCCTGCAAGCTAAACATTTTTTTCTTTAGATTTCTGCCGAAGTGGACAGCAAGGAAAGTTGCTAATGCTATAATTCCAATTATAAATAATATAATTTCTAATAATTGAGGATTAGGCAAATATTTTCTTAAAATCGGTGACCGATACTGCGGCACTAAATAATAGCGTAAAATACAAACCTCATTTTCTCGCTCTATAACCGAATAAAATTGAGAGACACCCTGAGTTTCTCCTTTTTTCATGACATTCCAGGCCTTAAAAGCTTCCTTTTCGGAAAGATTCCCTGTAAGAAACTGTCCCTTTTTCGAAAAAACCGCGTAATCAACAAGGTCTGGAATCATCTCAGGAGTGACCGAGCTACTAGTCGCAATTTGATCCTTTGATAGAGAAATCTGTGTTTCTGCATAATTGGCTGGTAAAACAATGTTCGTAGAAAAGGTCAATAAAAATAAACCGAATAATACTACTACTAGCAGAATGGTACCTAAACATAAAAATAGGAGATAACGGAGGAAAAAGGTGTGAAGGCGTGTTCCTTTTGTGCGCTTCAATGTCTCCATTTATAACCAATTCCCCAAATAGTATCAATCACGTCTACATCAAAGGCATGAAGCTTCGAACGAATATTTTTAATATGCTCAGTGATTGCTGTACTGTCACTTTTTCCATCATATCCAAAAACCGTTTCGTAGATCCTTTCTTTTGAAAAGACCTGTCCTCGATTACGAGCGAGAAATTCACATATTTCATATTCACTTTTTGTTAGCATTACTTTCTCCTCGTTGACAAACAGCTCTTTTCCGGACAAATTAATAAGAACTTTATCTAAATAGAGGATGTTACGTCTCTCTCTTTTTTCACGTCTCAAATGTGCATTAATCCTGGCACGAAGCTCACCAATGCCAAAAGGCTTGATGATATAATCATCTGCACCCAGACCAAGACCATACATTAGGTCCTCCTCTAATGATTTAGCCGTTAGAAAAAGGATTGGGCAATCTACAGCATGACGAATTTCTCTGCATAATGTAAACCCATCCATTACTGGCATCATCACATCCAGTAATAGTAAATCAAAGGTACCGAGATCCATTTTATTTACTTCTGACGCATCAGTGCTAGCTGTTACTAAGTGCTCATCTTTTGCTAATGCATTTTTTATCAAGACTAAAATATCTTTTTCATCATCTACTGCTAATATTTTTGCCATATGTCTTCCTCATCTTTTTCTTTAGTATCTAATTTTCAGATTTTCGGCCCTCCCATTTCCAGAACCACAAGCAAGAAAGCATGAATACCAGCAATGTTCCGCATCCACAAGCAATAATACCTGCCTGTAAACTTGCTTCCATTAATAATACACCAGTTCCAGATGACTTTAATGTCCATAATTCTACGAAGTGGCCACCCCAACCATAAGGTATATACGACCAGATACCATCCCCTAGTCCAGTAAGCAACAACGCTACTAAAAGGGCTTCCACAATCCCTAGTCCAATTGACGACCCCTTTCCAAAATGAAGGCTAATAAATAAATGCAAAATATATAAGCAGGCATAGCTAGCAAATAAAATACACCCAGCTATTAAATAAAATTGAAAACCAAGTGTATCTTGATGCAAAAGTTCTACAAAACCAATACTAAAAATACCAATGGCCAAGACAATCGCTCCAAAGCTAAACAACAATAAAAGAAGGAGCTTACTAATAAACGTTAAGATTTTTACTCTACTAGCTGTTAGCATCTCCTGAAAATGACCTGCAATTGCCTCTTGCTCCGATGCCATTGCACAAACTAATCCAATAATAATTGGGAATCCACAAGAAAGTGCCTGAAAATAAGCTGATACTTTCCAATCAAATATCCATGGTGAATAGGAATAGTACGCTAAAAATAGGCTTGAAATAATGATAGGTACTAGCAGATGAATGAGTAAAAAAGGTGTTCTTTTTGTTTTAAGAAACTCTGCCCTAAGCAATCTTATGAATACCATCACTATTTCGCCTCCCTTTTTTGAAACCAACGAGCGGTAACAAAGCTAATGACAACAAACCAGATGAGAGTAATTAGAATTCCAGGAGCAATCACTGACATGCTGAGTAATGGACTGTCCTCAGGCACTGGTAAACCATTTGGCAAAATTTCTAGTGTTGGACAGATTAATCTTGCTGTAATGGCATAAGGAACACTGTACCAAAATTCTCCATCAGCAAATGCAACCATTCCAGCTATATTACCGACTAAATTAATTAAAATTGCCATATACGTTCCTAATTTTGCTGCAAGGAATAGACAAAGTGGGATTTGCCATAAAAAAGATAAGAATATTACTAAACTACCTATCAGACTTTTTGCTATAGGAAAGCTATTGCCGAAAAGTATACCACCAGCAGTAATACCAGCGAAAAATATAAACGTAATACCCAACAGCCAAACACTGCATGCTAGTATTTTGCCAAACCAAATTTTTTTAAGATCAAGCGGCATTGCGAGAATGCTATGATATTTTAATTTCGCATCTTTTTCTACCGCTAACGCACAACATATTGTCAGTGCACCCGGCAAGAGCATTGAATACCACCAATTATAACCACCCTTTTGAAAAAAACTCCCTCCCATTAAAACTGCGCTCAATAACAGAGTCACGATAGGTGCAAGCCAAACTAATTTAGGAATAAACGTCTTTTTCCATTTTAATCTTTCAGCCTTTACTATGGAAATCATACTAATTGCCTGCCTTTCTATTAGCAGACACCACCTGCATAAATAATGCTTCTAATTCCTGTCCCTGTGGCGCAATTCCCTGATAGCCCAATTTCCCTCCAGCAATGATACCAATTTCATCAACGACCTGCTCTACTTCTGACAGGATGTGGCTAGATAATATCACTGTTATACCTTTTTCTGGAAAAGATCGTATTAGCTTTCTTAGCTCTTGAATACCAATTGGATCAAGTCCATTCGTTGGTTCATCGAGAATTAAAAGCTTTGGATAGTTTAACAGCGCAATGGCAATTCCTAAACGCTGTTTCATTCCTAAAGAAAATTGTCCAGCTCTTTTTTTTCCTGTATCAGTCAAATCAACAATCCTTAATACCTCATCAATACGTGACGCTGGTAATCCAAGCGCAATCGTTCGAACCTTCAGATTTTCTCTTGCTGTTAAATTTTCATATAAGGGAGGTGTTTCAATTAATACACCAATATCATGTAAATCATTGCGGTTCCATTCATGTCCATTAAAAATTATTTTACCTATATTTGGGCGCAGCATACCAGTCATCATTTTTAATGTTGTTGATTTTCCAGCACCATTAGGGCCCAGTAAGCCGTAGACAGTATTACGTGGTATCGTCAGCGACAAATCCTCTACAATTTTTTGTCCCTTAAAGCTCTTACTCAGATTTTCCGTTTTTAAAATAATATCATCCATTTAAAGTCATCATCCTTTCGATGACTTTAGTATAGAAAATGATTATAAGGATTTTATAAGGATTGAAATTTTTATTGTTGTTATTCGTCCTCCTAAAATAACGGGATGATTTGAAACTTTCATATGAATTATTCGTATGTAAGATAAGAATTAAAAAAGGAGGAAATGGTCTTGAGAAAGGGAAATTGGATAGCTATCTGTTTATCACTCTTATTCATAGGCTTGTTTGCTGCAGGTTTTTATACTTTTAATGATGTACAAATAGAAAGTACCTTTAAAATTGATGAACAAAATATTATGGAAAAAAACGGAGAGCGCTTTCTATTAATTGATGAACGGGAGTTAGCTCTATCAAAGGATTTTTACGACAAAATCGAATTAGAAAAATACGACGAATACAAAATTAAGTATGTGTATAATCGTATTAAAAAGAATGATGGTGAGGTCATAATGCTCAAAAGATATGGTGAACTGCCTTGGGGGCAATAATCGGGCTCTTGCTGATTTTTAACATGCAAAAAGCGTATTTAAGATGTTTCTCAAATACGCTTTTTAATCATCTTCATTCAAGAAGACTCCCACCTCTACAGGTGGTGAAATGAATGCGGTTTTGGTTCCCTATTCAGTGGGTGTCCAAACACCTACTGAAATAGAGGAACTCAGGCTAAGATCTTCACATCCTGTGAAAACGCCAGAGTGACTAACATCGTGTTGCTGCCGCTGCGTTAGCACTACGCTTTCGCACAAAAAACATCTGTTGGCCTAAAGCCTCTGGCGGATATCACGGATTTTCAATGGAATAAATAAAGGATGTTAGCCTAAAACCTTCGCATCCTGCGAAAACGGCTAACTGACCTGCCTCGTGCAGGCCTGGGCACAATTCAAAATCCAGACGCAATTACGCCAAGGCGAAATTGATTTTACATAAATTCTTTTACTAATTCATTAAAATCATTTTCATTCATTTTAATATCAATATCTGTTAATGGTAGCTCTGAATAGCCTGGTACTTTTTCTTGATAAGAGGCTGTTTCCGTATCTTGATAAATAATACCTGTTAGTAAGCTTTCATGCTCCATTAATGTACTCATTGCCATACCGCGGTCAGAATTATCATAACCTTCTATATCAGCAAGCTTTGTTAAGTTCTCTTTAAACCAATCGTAAGTGTTTACTTTGTTGTATATTACACAAGGTGAAAATACGTTGATGAACGAGAAGCCTTTATGATTAATGCCCGCTTCTATTAATGCTGTTAATTCTTTAATATCTGTTGAGAAGCCTTGCGCTACAAATGTAGCTCCACTTGTTA
>Ga0213824_1002001_pt1 | contig 10474 bp, 7 predicted proteins | sample MC6MC0906MG_FD_179892 | JGI IMG/M metagenome (GOLD analysis project Ga0213824, IMG submission 179892) | Enriched soil aggregate microbial communities from Iowa State University, Ames, United States - MC6-MC0906-MG | ecosystem: Environmental > Terrestrial > Soil > Unclassified | place: USA: Iowa...
CCACGTTGCGCACCGCCCGCGGGATGCTTTTTTCCGGGTGCTCGGTCTCGCCGGCCGCAACGCCCATGATTTCGCAGCCCTGGAAGGCATAGACCACGGTCATCATCACCGCGAACACCGCCGACAGACCGTGAGGGAACAGCGACTCGCCCACCAGGTTGTCCAGCATTGGCGCCGGTGCCCCGCTGCTCAGCGGAATGGCGCCGAAGATCACCAGCAGGCCAATGATGATAAAACCAAGGATGGTCGCCACCTTGATGCCCGAGAACCAGTACTCGGCCTCGCCAAAAGCGCGGGTGGCCAGGGCGTTGAGGCCGAACAGCACGACCACGAACAATGCCGACCAGTACCAGATCGGCACCTCGGGGAACCATCGGGTCATCAGCATGCCGGCAGCGGTGAACTCCAGGCCCACGGTAGTGGCCCAGCTCATCCAGTACACCCAGCCAATCATGAAGCCGGTGGCCGGGCCGATGAACTTCGTGGCGTGGGCCTGGAACGAGCCGGACACCGGCATCTGCACCGACAGTTCACCCAGGCAGACCATCACCAGGTACATCAGCAAGCCGGCCACCAGGTACGCCAGGATCGCGCCCACCGGCCCGCCCTGGTTGATGGTCACGCCCGAACCCATGAACAGGCCGGTGCCGATCACCCCGCCCAGCGACAGCATGAAGATGTGCCGGCTTTTCAGGGCGCGGGTGAGCTGGATTTTTTCGTGGTTGTCAGTCATGGCACACCTCGCCATTGCGGCAGGTGCGGGGGGCGGTACGAAGGAGGGGCTGAGCGCTACGGCATGTCATTATTCTTGTCTCCAATAAGCCTCATGGACCGCGTGCAACACGGTTGCCATGGATTATTGGAAACGGATGTAAGGTGCCGTTGTACGAACGGATCGAAGATGTAAAAAGTCGTAAGTTTTTTGTACGTCAGCTCTGGATCAACTGTTCCAGGGTCGCACGGGCCTGGCCGAGCTGGTTTGCCAGTGGTTCGGCAAGTGCGTTCAGCCCCTGCCCGTCATGCTGGCGGGCTGCGTCTTCCAGGCGTCGCAACAGCGCAGCCAGGCCAGAAAAACCCAGGGAGTCGCAACTGCCAGCCAGGCGATGGGCCAGGTGCAGCACTTCGGTAAAGTCCTGGGCCGGCAGCGCCTCGGCCAACGCCGTGGCGTGCTGCTCCAGTGACTGGCGCAACACCTTCAGCAGGCCTTGCAGCTTCTGCTCGCCCAGCAGCGAGCGGTGGGTGGCCAGCAGCGACCAGTCCATGTTCGCGTCAATACCGGCCTCTTCAGTCGGCTTCGCGTCGGCCAGCGCCTGGCGCAGGTTGGCTAGCCGCAGAGGCTTGGCCAGCACACCTTGCATGCCGGCTTCCAGGTAACCCGACACTTGCCCCGGTTGCACGCCAGCAGTCAGCGCCACTATCCGGCTGTGGTGGTTTGGCCCGGGGGTGGCACGAAGCTGCCGGCACAGTTCCACCCCGCTCATGCCGGGCAGGTGAACGTCGAGCAGGATCAGGTCGAAGCGCCGCTGTGCACACAGCTGCAGGGCCTGCCCGGCATGCTCGGCAAAGCTCACCCGGTGGCCATCGCGCACCAGCAGGCCGCCCGCCACCTCACGGTTCAGCGCGACGTCCTCGACCACCAGGATATCCAGGCTGGCGCTGACCGACTGGGCTAGCTTAGGAGGTGAATCCGGCTGCCCAAGGGCGATGTCGAGCTCGAACCAGAAGCAGCTGCCCTGCCCTTGTACACTGTCCAGGCCAATGCAGCCCCCCAGCTTTTCCACGAGGTGCTTGCAGATCGCCAGGCCCAGACCGGTGCCGCCGTAGCGGCGTGCCACGGCTTCGCTGGCCTGGACGAAGCGGTCGAAGATTTTTGCCTGGACGGCCGGCTCGATGCCGATGCCATTGTCACTGACAGACAGCCGCAGGCGCTGCGTGGTCGCATCGCTGGCCAGCACCTGTACCTTGAGCCGCACCTGGCCGTGCTCGGTGAATTTGATGGCATTGGCCAGCAGGTTGCTGAGCACCTGACGCAGGTACTGCTCGGCGCCGTGCTGGTAACCGGCTAATTGCTCATCAACCTCCAGATTCAGTGTGTCGCCGTTGTCCGCAGCCATGGGTTCGAGCAGCGCCAGCACTTCCTGGCACAACTGGCGCAGCGAAAAGCCGACCAGCTCGGCGCGGCTCTCACCTTCTTCGAGCCGGGCGAAATACAGCACTTCGTTGAGAATCGCCAACAGCCCCTCGCCGGCCTTGTACAAGGCTTCCAGGCGCTGACGGTCGGCCGCATCCAGCCGGCCACCGCGTAGCAGCTCGGCCATGCCCAGGATACCGTTGAGCGGGGTGCGCAGCTCGTGGCTCATGGTCGCCAGAAAGCGCGACTTGGCCAGGTTGGCGGCCTCGGCTTCATCCTTGGCCCGGGCCAGGCTGGCGGTACGTCGCTCGACCATGGCCAGCAGTTCGTCGCGCTTGTCTTGCAACGCCAGGCGGTCGCGCTCGCGGCGTTCAATGTCGCTGAGGATGGCGCGGCGCATATCGTCCAGGGCATTGGCCACCGTATCGATTTCGTCAGGGCGCGATGAACGGCGGCGCCCCAGGCGCAACGGTTCCTGCCATTGGCCGGCGCCAATACGCCGGGCGAACTCGGCCATCACTTGCAGATGGCGGGTGACCAGACGATAGAACAGCCCCGACAGCGCCACTGCCAGGCCGCACAGGAACACCCCCATCCACAGCAGGCTGGCAAGGCCGGTGGCGTAAAGCCGACGGTGCACAGCTCCCAGGTCGATACTGACTTCCAGCTCACCCAGGTGCCTGGCCGGCCCCGAGGGGGGCTGATAGTCCAGGGGGAAGCGCTCGATGCGCAGCGGCCCTTTGGGTTCGGCCTCCCCTCGTAGCAGTTGAAAATCGTCGCTGACCAGGCGCACCCGGGCCACGTCGGAAAAATCCACCAAACCGCGCAATTGCGTATCGAGCTGGGCCTCGTCCAGGTCCCACAGGCTGCGCTCCAGGCTGGCGAGGTAGCCGGCGCGGATCAACGCCATGCGCGCCTCGATGTCGCGCATCTCGCGGCGGTATTCGAAATACAGCTGCACGCCACTGGCCAGCACCGTGAAACACAGGCTGAACAACAGGATGAACCGCAGCAGGCGGCGCAGCAGGCCATCGGTGTGCAGGCGAATCATCGGGCATCTGCCGGCAGGTTGATCATGTCGCGGTAGGTGACCTCGCTCTGCTCCAGCCAGCGCGCGATCTCGCCAGCCTGGTTCATGCGCCGCAACTGAGCGTCGATTTCGTCCATGTGCTGGCTCAGGGGTGATTGCCGCGATACGGCAACGCGCAGGTAGTCCACGCTCAGCGCGCTGGGCAATACGCGGATGTCCTGCGCGCCTGGCAGGTGCTCGATGAACAGTTGACCGGTGCGCCGCTCCTGGATCACGTAGTCGATGCGCCCGCGGATCAGCTTGCCGAAGTTCTGCTGGCTGGAAGACACCCGCTCGATGTTCTGATGCCGGGCGACGAAGCGGTCGAATTCGGCGCCGTAGCTTTCGCCGTACAACAGGCCGCCGCGGTAACCGGCCAGGTCCTCCAACTGCTGGAACTGCACTGGCCGTTTGCGGTTGTAGAACACAGCCACTTCCTCGCGCATTACCGGCTCCGTGGAAAAATGCATGCGCTGGTCACGTTGGTCGCTGTTGTAGGCCAGCACCACGTCCACCCTCCCGGCGGCAGCGTCCATCAGGCAGCGTTTCCAGTTGCCCAGCACCACGTTCTGCACTTGGTAGCCCATGCGGGCGAACAGTTCGCGCACCACGGTTGGCGCCAGGCCACGCACCTGGTGGCCGTCGCTCCAGGACATCGGCGGGTACACCGGGTAATCGCAGTAGCGCACCGTTTCTGCAGCACCGGCTGGCACGGCAAGCAACGCCAGCACCATCGCCCAGGCACGGCGGGCGCGGTAGATCATGCGGCCACGCTGGCAGTGAACAGGTAGCCGGTGCCGTGAATGGTGATGATCAGTTGCGGCTCGGCCGGGTCATCGTGCAGCTTGCGCCGCAGGCGACCGACCAGCACGTCGATGGAGCGGTCGTTGGGCACCCACTCGCGGTTGCGAATCTGGTCCATCAGCTGGTCGCGGCTCAGGGTATGGCCGCTGTTGCGCAGGAACACGCTGAGCAACTGGAACTCACCGTGGGTCAGCAGGGTTTGCCCGCCGCGCGGGTCGATCAGCCGACGGCGGTCGGTGTCCAGCGCCCAGTCGGCAAACTGCTTCAGCGACTGCGCACAGGCCGGTGCCGGGTGCACTTCGCGGGCATGGCGCACGCGGCGGATCAGGTTTTTGGCGCGCGAAACCAGCTCACGGGGGTTGAGCGGTTTGATCACGTAGTCGTCGGCGCCGCATTCCAGGCCGACAATGCGGTCGATGTCATCGTTGCGGCCGGTGATGAGGATGATGCCCACCTCCGAGCGCACGCGCAGCTCGCGGGTCAGGGTGAGGCCGTCCTTGCCAGGCAGGCGGATATCCAGCAGCACCAGGTCGACATCCTGGCTGGCGAGCAAGGCTTCGGCCTTTTCCGCCGTGTCGGCGCAGTGCACGTCATAGCCTTCCTGGGACAGATAGGCCTGCAGCAAGTCACGAATAAGCGGATCGTCATCGACGATCAATACCCGAGGCGTCATTGCGTGTTGTCTCTTTTTTATTGGTGTTGTTCTACACACTCGCGCCAGCAGCGTACTCGTTACTGAACAGACGATCAACAGCCCTCGGGCAGGCTGAAGCGCCGCCGACCGCCGGCCTGCAGGCCATCGACCCAGGCCTCGCAGATAATCACCCCCTGCTCGGGGGTGAAGGTGCCGGGGTTGAGCCCCGACTCCAGCCACAGGCCATCGAGCAGGGCACTGAGGCTGATGGCCGCGAGGTCGGCATCGAAGCCCTGCCAGCCCTCCTGCGTGGCCAGCTCGGCCAGCAACCGGCTCAGTTCCTTGCGGTATTCGCCATAGGAATGGTCGTGCACCTGGTTGATCGCGTCAGCCGTCTTTACCGCGCCCCAGAACGCCAGCCAGGCGTCGAGCAGCTGCGGGTCGAGCAACTCTGCACAGAACGAGGCGCGGAAAAACGCCGACAGCCGCTCGCGGGCATTGGGCGCAGCCTGCGCCATGGCGTCACGCAGCAGCCCCATCACCCGTCCGGTGACGGCCAGGTAGGCTTCGGCAACCAGTTCGTCCTTGCCGGCGTAGTGGTGGCTGATCAGCCCGACCGAGACCCCGGCCTCGGCCGAAATCTTGCGGATCGAAGCCCCTTGGAATCCGTGGCGTTTGAGGCACACCAGGGTCGCTTCGACCAGGTTGGCCTTGCGCAATTCCGGCAGCATGCGGTGGTAGCGGGCTTCCTGGCTCATCAAGGGTTCTCGGTTCAGGGGCTGGACTGAACGACTGTACAACAAGCCGGACTGCGTGATAAACCCTTGGCACACATACCCACAACAACAAAAGCGGCTGCCATGAACGACCTGATCACACGCGAGCTGGACCAAGGCCTGCTGACCCTGGCCTTCAACCGCCCCGACAAACTCAATGCCCTGAACACCGCCATGTACCAGCAACTGGGCGACTTATTGCTGGCGGCGAGCGAAGACCCCGCTGTCGATGCCATCATCATCACCGGCGGCCCTCACTGCTTCAGCGCTGGCAACGACCTGCGCGACTTTCTCGACAACCCGCCCAGCGACCTGGACAGCCCGGTGTTCCGCCTGATGCGGGTGGTCATGAGCCTGGACAAGCCGCTGATCGCGGCAGTCAGTGGCGCAGCAATCGGCATCGGCGCCACCTTGCTGTTGCATTGCGACCAAGTGCTGGTCAGCCGCTCGACCAAGCTGCGCATGCCTTTCGCACCGTTGGGGGTGTGCCCGGAGTTTGGCTCCAGCCTGTTGCTGCCACGCTTGCTTGGCCAGGCCCGCGCCGCTGGCCTGCTGCTGGGTAACGTGTTGCTGGATGGCGAACAGGCGGTGGCCTGGGGGTTGGCCAATGAGCTGCATGAAGATGGCGAACAGTGCCTGGCCGCAGCGCGCAAGCTGGCGCGGCAGCTGCAAACTTACCCGCAGGCGGCGCTGCGCATCAGCAAGCGGCTGATGAAGGACAGCCAGCGGGCGGAGCTGGAGGCCACGGTGGCGCGGGAAAGCCAGTTGTTTATCGAGTGCTTGCGCACCGAAGAAGCACGGGCCGTGCTACAGCGTCTGATCAAAGACTGAAACGATGACGCGTCCCTTGTGGGTGCATGATCGCGGGAATGTGTTGCACTAGTACCCGGTCATCTCCAGATACCCGCGCCCACCGGCACTCCCGCTCAACCGCACCGGCCCTTCCCAGTACGGGAACCGTGTGTCCATCCAGGCCCGTGGTTCCACCGCCTCGACCTGCACATCCACCCCATGCGCCGGCACCTGCACCCGCCAGCGCGTCGGTACCTGTTTGCCATGCTTCTGCTCGGCCCAGGCCAGGGCCTGCAACTGAACCTGCGCGCCTTGCAGCGCTACCACTTCACCTTGCGGGCCAACCCACGTGCCGGCGCGGTAGGCATCGCCCTCAGCCTGACGCACCTGGAACAACATCAGCCTGGCACCACTGTCCAGGTGCAGGGAAAACCAGTCCCACCCCGTTTGCCCGGCCGCCAGCGGCTGGCTGCTCCATTCCCGGTCCAGCCAGGCCTGGCCGGTGACCGCGATGCACATGCCATCACGCTCTACCTCCCCGTGCACACGGTAAAACGGCTGGCTGTAATAGTAAGAAGCCTGCCCCTTGCCGGATTTCTCGCTGTAACCCTGGTCGCCGTGCAGCACCAGGGGGCGATCACTGCGCAAACGCAAGGCGTAGCGAAAACCTTCGCCACCGGCAGCCATTTGCAGGCTTTCGATGCCCGCCCTGCCCTGCAACGACCAATCATTGATCCACGCCCGGAACGGCTGGGCCTGCACGCCGGCCTGGCCGATACCGCCGCGGGCCAGGGTTTCGCCAGACTGGTGGCCACCCGGCCCGGTCAGGGCCGCGTGCCCCATCCACAGGTTGGGGCTGTTCCAGTCGGTGGTTTCAGGGCCGGGGCGCAGGGCCGAGCGGAACAGGGTCCACTGGGCGCCCCAGTCACGCCCCTGGACGTCCTTGAGGTTGGCGGTGACGTACCACCATTCGATGCGAAAGCCATCGTGCGCGCCATGGTCACGCGGGAATTCCAGGCGATGCGCGCGGGCCACCTGGCTGAAACCGTCTGCCTGCTGCCCCAGCCCGGCATAGCTTTGTGGCGCTGGCGGGTCACAAGCGCATAGCAGGCCGCATAGCAACAGCAAGGCGTTACGCTTCATCGGTAAACGGCCTCAACAGTTCGCGGGGCTGGCGGCGCGCCAGTTGCCACAGCGGCCAGGCGCTGGCCAACAGGCTGGAGAACAACCCCAAGGCGGCCAGTTGCAGCAGCTGCACGGGGAATACGTAAAGCGGCAGGCGCCAGCCGAACGCCTGCACGTTGACCACCGCCACCAGGCACCAGGCCAGCAACACCCCCAACGGAATGGCCAGCAGTACCGTGAAACTGCTCAGCATCAGTGTCTGCCCCAGGCTCAACCACACCAGTTGCCTGCGCTGCACACCCAGCGCCCACAGGGGTGCCAGTTGGCTCAGCCGCGTTTGGCCCAACGTCAGCAAGTTGATGAACAGCGCCACGCCGGCCACGCCAAGCGTGAGGCTGTTGAGCGCGGCAGTGGCGGCAAAGGTGCGGTTGAACACCTCGGTAGACCAGCGTTTCAGGCGCGCCTGCTCCACTACGCGGCTGTCGTCCAGGGCGAAGCGCTGCTGCAACGCAGCCTTGATGACGGGCAATTGCTCAGCGGGCAGATCAACGCTCAACCCGGTCAGCGTGGCCTGCGGCCAGTGCGTGCGCAACCAGCTGGCATTGACCAGCACGTGCCCCTTGGGGTTACCGTAATCGGCATAGATCCCCACCACTGTCATCGCCTCTGAAGGCAGCGCCAGGCGGTCGCCCAGTTGCACCTTCAGGCGCCTGGCCAGCTGTTCGCTGAGCATCACCGCATGCCCGCCGGCCAACGCTTCCCAGGCGTGAGGCTGCTCCTGCAGCAACGGCCAACGCTTGAGGTAGCCCGGGTGATCGACGATGCCCTGAAGCTGCACCGGCCAGCCCTGCAACTGCGTTTCTACCCGCCAGCCGGGCAGCACCACACTGGCTGCCGATTGCTGCCCTAGCCATTGCGCAATTTCCAGACCTTGGGCTGTATCCCGAGGGCTGACGTACAGGTCGGCAGACAGGCGCAGGTCCAGCCAGCCGACAAAGGTCTTGCGAAAGCCTTCGGTCATGCTGCCCACGCCGGCACTGGCAGCCAGCGCCAGCAACAGTGCCATCAGCGCCAAACTCAGTGCCGGCAGTTGCTGGCGGCTATCGGCGACGAACCATTGCGCCAAAGGCCGCCGGCAATACCGCGTCAGCAAGGCCAGAGCCCGGTCGAGCAAGGCCGGCAACAACAGCGCCGCCGCCAGCAACAGCCCAGCCAGCATGGCAAACGCGCTGGCCAGGCGGTTACCCAGCACGCCACAGCCCAAGGCCAGCAGCAACAGGACGCCCGCTATGCAAGCCTGGCGCCTCAACCATGGTCCCTGCGCCAGCCGCCAAGCCTGAGGCTGCGCCAACGCCAGCAATGGCAACCGGGCTGCACGTAACACACTGCCCAGCCCTGCCAGCAATGCCCCCAGCACACTCACAAGCACCCCCACCAGCCACCACCACGCGGGCAGGCTCAGGGTACCGGCAACCTGGGCGCCGTACAGGCCGCGCAAACTGGCTGCCACATCGGGCAACAACCACGCGGCCAGCACATACCCGCTGGCCACACCGGCCAGCCCGCCCAGGACGGCGAACAGACCCAGCTCCAGCATCAAGGCGCACAGCAGGGTGTTCAAGCTGACGCCACAGGCGCGCAGATTGCGGATCAACCCACGCCGCTGTTCTAGCGCCAGACCGATTGCGGCATGGGCGATAAACAGGCCTACGACGAACGCCAGCAGGCCGAGAGCAGTCAGGTTGAGGTGAAAGCTCTCAGTCAGCCGCTGCAACCCGCCGTCGTCCTGTTGCGGTTGCAGTTCGAGGTAAACCGCAATATCAGCAGGCAGCGGCCCTGGCTTTCCGGCCACCAGCAACCGCGACAACTGCCCAGGCGCGTGCAGCAACCGCTGGGCATGGCCGATATCGACCACGATCACCCCAGGCGCCAATGCAGGCTGCAGGATCATGGGGGGTAGCAATTGCCCTTCGCTGTCGCGCACCGCTGCCCCACGCTCTGCGCCCAGTTGCCGCAAGGTGTCTGGCCCGGCCCACGCTTGCCCGGGCGTGCCGATGAACGCTTGCACATCGAATGCTTGCGGCTGCACACCGGCAATGCTGCTGGCCGGCGGCAGGCTCAAAGGTTCGATGCCCAACAGGCGCACACTGCGCGCGGGCCCCCCAGGCAAACGCAAGCGCCCTTCCAGCACGGGCGTTACTGGCCAACCCTGCTTGCGCAATTGCACGTAAAGCCCTTGGTCGAAGCGCTCACCGTTGCGCGGCACCAGCTGCGCCTGCAGCGGCCCGGCCAGCACGGCACTGGCGCGGGCGTAGTCGCTGCGTGCCTGGCTGTTCAGCGCCTGCACGCCCGTCCACAGCGCCGTGGCCAGCCACAGCCCGGTGAAGATGCTGAAAAACTGCACACGATGGCGCCGCCAATGGCTGAACAACGCCAACAGGGCCAGCGACAAAAGCCTCATCACCCCGACTCTGGCTGAACGCGACCGGCCTGCAGCTGGCAACGCCCCTGCAAGCGTGCCGCCAGCCGGGGGCTGTGGGTCACCATCAGCACACCGCTGCCGGCCTCGGCGACCAGTTGCAGCAACAGGCTCAGCACCTCATCGCTGCTGGCTTCGTCAAGGCTGCCGGTGGGTTCGTCGGCCAGCAGCCAAGCCGGGCGCCCAGCCAGGGCGCGGCCGATGGCGACCCGTTGCTGCTGGCCACCGGACAACTGCTCAGGGTAGCGCGCCAGCAAACCTGCCAAGCCCAACTGCTCTGCCAGGTAACCCACCCATTGTGGGTCATGCCTGCCAGCCAGCCTGGCCTGAAAGGCGAGGTTCGCCGCCACGTCCAGGCTACTGATCAGGTTGTATTGCTGGAACACCAGGCCAATCCCCTCCCGCCGCCACTGCGCCAGCGACGCCTCGGAACGGCCGTCGAGCGGGACGTCGTCGATCAGGATGCGGCCGCTGTCGGCACGGTCCAGGCCGGCAATCAGGTGCAGCAACGTGCTCTTGCCGCTGCCCGACTCCCCCATCAGCGCCAGGCTGCTACCGCGTGCCAGACGCAGGTCCACGCCCTGCAGGACAGGGAGCGGGCCTTGGGGGGTGGGGAATGATTTGTGGAGCTGTTCGATGGCGAGCATCGACGGGCCTTTATGGT
>Ga0213824_1002002_pt1 | contig 10471 bp, 9 predicted proteins | sample MC6MC0906MG_FD_179892 | JGI IMG/M metagenome (GOLD analysis project Ga0213824, IMG submission 179892) | Enriched soil aggregate microbial communities from Iowa State University, Ames, United States - MC6-MC0906-MG | ecosystem: Environmental > Terrestrial > Soil > Unclassified | place: USA: Iowa...
CCGACTGGGCGCTTTCCTGGGGGCGTCCGATGAGCCGCTTCACTCGCGTTGCTCGCTCCAGGGTCTCATCTGTGACGCTGATCCCCAAGGAGTCGCCCAGCCTCCACTCCAATCAACTTATATACAAAATATACGTCTTAATAAAGGTCATCCACAACTTTTGGTGATGAGCCAGCTTTTAGTGGTAAATATAGTGATAAATTTCTTGATGATGATAAAAAATTGCCTTTTTGCTCAAGGGTGTTGATATTACTAAGATGGTCAAGTAAATTATGCACCATAATGAATAAGTAGAAAACTAGCTAACCATAAAAAAATCGCAATTCGAATGATTAAATACATTGTATATTCAAAGGAAGAAAGTTTTCTTTCACGCTTTAAATTTTTTAGAAGTCTAACGGAAATAACAGAACATAAAAGTAGGACTGCTATAGATAATTGATATACGTTTTCTAATAGGTCTTTCACATAATCATCCTCTCATACTGAAGATATGAGCTGTCATTTCTTATTATGCTGGCCCTTTAGTTGATTGAGAGAACTGCTATCGATTTTAAGTTAGTTGCAAGCTCTTTCGTTTTAGGACTGTGGTGAATAGCCAGAGTCTATTTTTATGCTCTTATAAAGAAAAAGGAAGAACAATACAATGAGTTTTATTGAAAGTACCTGCCGTGGATATCCAACTGGAATTAGTTTTTTGAATCTGCATGAATAGATGGGCAGCTTTTACAGTCTCTTCGGCAGGGGGATTACATAACATTCGTTCCTATAATACCTCAACAGCAGCATTGTGTATTAACATGGATAACGATGGTCATGTATTAGGGCTATTAGAATTATTTTTAATAAACTACAGAAGGCTTGTTTTTTATTTCTTGAAGTTGGTCCTACAATTGAAGCATGTTAAAATAATATAAAATATGAAGATTTATGACCAAACTTTAAGTGAATGGGGTGATAGTTGTGAGTGAAAAGGCTTTACGTAGAATTCCGCTAACGAAATTGATGGATTTGAAAGTAGACTATGCATTTAAACAAATGTTTGGTAGCGAAAAAAATAAACATATGACCATTGTTTTTCTTAATGCGCTTTTAAATCGAACTGGTCGAAATACCATCCAAGAAGTGGCTTTTATGAAACAAGAATTTGGTGGCGAATATAAGGATGATAAGCAGTCAAGATTAGATATTGTGGTGAAAACGCAGGATCAGCAAATGATTAATATTGAAATTCAATTGTCTAATCAGCACGATATGTTTAAGCGTACATTATTTTACTGGGCTCAACTATATACATCACAATTGCAAAAAGGTATGGGTTATCATAAATTGCTACCGACTATTACCATTAATATATGTAATTTCACCGTATTTCCTCAAAGTGCATATTATCACAGTACCTTCCATTTATATGAGGATAAAACATTAAAGCGATTAGTTATACAGGATGATGCTTTGGAAGTGCACTTTATTGAAATGAATAAATTCCTTGAACAATGGCATAGGGGAGTTCTTAAGCCACTGGATGATATTTTAGCACGTTGGTTATTGTTATTAGGAATGGTCGATGCACGAAAGAAAAAGGTTTATGAAAAAATTTATCATGAATTGGAGGAACTAGCGATGAAGGATGAACATCTATTACAGGCATTCAATGTCTGGGAAGAGCTAAGTTTATCACAGGAGGATGTTATTGCCTATCAATCACGCTTAAAGTATATCCTTGATGAAGAGGCGAAGCTAGACGATGTGAAGCATATGGCAGAGCAAAAGGGTATGCAAAAAGGTATTGAAGAAGCAAAAGAAGAAATTGCCAACAATCTTTTAGGGAATAATATGGATATTGATTTTATTAGTAAAATAACAGGCTTATCTATGGAGCGTATTGAAGAAATTAAGAAAGGGCTAATCCAAAATAATGACGATCAACTACGATAAGGTAAACAAGGCTGTAAATTTCTGGATAGAACTAAATTTATCACAGGAAGAAGTGATTGCTTATCAGTCACGCTTAAAGTATATCCTTGATGAAGAGGCGAAGCTAGACGATGTGAAGCATATGGCAGAGCAAAAGGGTATGCAAAAGGGTATAGAAGAAAGGAAAAAAGAAGGGAAAATTGAAGCAAAAGAAGAAATGGCCAACAATCTTTTAGTGAATAATATGGAAATTGATTTTATTAGTAAAATAACAGGCTTATCAATGGAGCGTATTGAAGAAATTAAGGAAGGGTTAATCCAAAATAATGACAATCAACAACGGTAGGGTTAACGAAGTTATAATTTCTGAGAAGAGCTAATGCATGGAATGTTGAGTGGTAAGAGCAACAGGAGAATCTGCTTTAATTAACAAGCTCATTACCACAAGAGTTATTAACTTCCAGGCGAATAGATCATGGTCTTCTAAGGAACATGTGAAAAAAAGAAGCAGAGAAAAGTGAGATAGGATAAATGTCTTTAAAATGGAAATTGAAGAAACAATAAAAGCTGCCATCATCTACATATAGTAAATGGGCAGCTTTTATTGTTTCTTCAGCGGGTGGGTATTACATAACATAACGATCGTTCCTACTTCCTTCATAACTTATTACTTCATTTACGGCTTAAATGAAATTCGGAAAAAATGTTGCCTAAAAAAGAATGATCTAGTTTTGTTAGCACGACTCTGATGATTCAGCTTTTCGCACTATGTTAGCAAATTGGTGTTCTCTTTGCCATTAATGGGAGGAGTTACGTTCACATTATACTCAAAGTAATAGAAGAAGGTAACATCAATTAATGATAAAAAATGACACGCTTGCAACAGTTGGTCAAAGCATTCTTGGTCGTGAAAACAGGCTAACTGTTTGTTCACTCATTTCATCATGTACATTTACTATGCGGGTTAAAACAAAGAATTTACTAAGGGAAAGTGTTCACTTTTATTTGTTTTCTTAGATGATGGATTTACATTATACGAACATCATCTTTCAACAAAATATTCAATTGTAAGCCCGCTGAAGTTGTTTAATCTGTCAAAGCATAGTTATTGTACACTAATGAAATAGTGAGCTTACAGAACATAATTAGCTGTTCTGTATGTTTATCTTATAATATTCTGAAAAATTAGTCAATTGAAATATGCATATTATTTTAATTTTAATTTTAAATCTAAAAGAAAGGTACTTAGCTACCAACTCCTCTAAGCTATACAGTATAATCATAAGGGAAAGGACTGAATTAAAAATATGAACAATTTAATGAATAAAGTACGTGGGATTTATGAACAGTTTGATGCTAGCCATGATTTTCAACATATTGAACGTGTTTATCAAAATGCATTAGCGATTTTACATACAGAGCCAAAAGCTGATGCAGAGGTCGTGAAAATTGCTGTGCTTTTGCATGATGTAAGTGATAAAAAGTATACCGATAGTAAAGAGCAAGAAAATAAGTTAATTGCTGAGCTGTCTTTAAACGAGGAGAAAAAGCAACATATTCGAGATTGCATTGCACAAGTATCGTTTAATGGTGGTAATGAGCTAGAGGTAACTTCTCTTGAAGCAAAAATAGTAAGAGATGCAGATCGCTTAGATGCTATAGGAGCGATTGGTATTGCACGCACATTTGCTTATGGCGGTGCGAAAGGTCGAAAGCTTTACGATGAAACGGAAGAAGCACGTATGAATATGACAGAGGAGGCATATCGCAAAAAAAATACGGCCTCTGTCACACACTTTTATGAGAAGCTTTTATTATTAAAGGATTTAATGGTAACAGAGAAAGGCAAGCAAATGGCTAAAGAACGCCATCAATTTATGGTACAGTTTTTAGAGCAATTAAAAAATGAAATAGGAAAATAAATGTACTTTTCAATTCTAAGTAACTGTAAATGCAATCTTTAAAACTTTAACTTCTTTCAACAAGATAAAAAGGTATAAGCGCCGCTGGATTAATAGCGAGCTTATACCTTTCTTCATATTGTCTTTCTTTGTACTCGACACCTTTAAAAATTTTTTACCTCCTCTTCGGATATTATTTCAATCAGAATGGATAGTCTTCACTAAGTGGTTGTTCCATGTTTTGTTTAGTAGCTATTAAAGCTGCTTATATAATGGGTCATCACCGAAACATGTACTTGGTTTTAAAAACGAAATTAGCACATGGAACGGAAGGCGGCGACTCCTTGGGGATTAGCGAACAGCTTGAGACCCCGCAGGAGCGTAAGCGACGAGGAGGCTCAAGGTTCGCCCCCAGGAAAGCGTCCGCCTGTAGTGGAATGTGCTGTCAAGTACAGATTTTGGTGAAGAGCCTATATAATATATATCTATTTCTTCTGTTCTCCAATGGATAAAGGCAGCAAGTTAATGGGGGAGAGCGTATTTTTTGATAGGGAAGCTCGGTTTGTTGTCCTTTGTTTACCTGTCATTTGATGTTATGATAAAAATGGATATCAATAATAAACTACATATTAAAAGTAGTACGGACACTAACAACACCTAAATGAAAGAGATGGACAAGTGTAATGAGTCATTTAATTGTACAAAATTTAACGAAAACAGTGGGCGATAAAACGCTCTTTCAAAATATTGAATTTACCATTTATGAGGGAGAGCGTGCGGGGCTAATTGGTATTAATGGTACTGGTAAATCAACGCTGCTTTCTATTTTAGCAGGTGAAATCGAAGCGGATTCAATGAATGTTGACCGCCCAAATAAATACCGTGTAGCATATTTACCACAGGAGCCTACTTTTGAAAGCGGAGAAACTGTGTTACAGGCAGTGTTTGCAGGGGATTCACCGATTTTAAAACTTAATCGTGAATATGAGGAAACGGTTGCTGCACTTGCATTAAATCCAACTTCAGAAAGTTTACAAAAAACGTTATTTAGCATACAGCATCGCATGGATGAGGAGCAGGCATGGGATGTAAATGCACTTGCTAAGACAGCACTTACGAAGCTTGGCATTGAAATGTTTGATAAAGAAGTATTAACACTGTCAGGTGGTCAACAAAAGCGCGTCGCATTAGCTAAAGTATTAATAGAGCCAGCAGATCTTTATTTATTGGACGAGCCGACCAACCATTTAGACGTGCAGTCAACTGAGTGGTTGCAAGAAATGGTGTTACGATTAAAGGGAGCAGTCATATTTATTACCCATGATCGTTATTTCCTAGATGAATTATCTACTCATATTTATGAGCTAGCTGACCAAACATTGTATCGACATACAGGGAATTATGGAGATTATTTAGAAGCACGTGCGATTCGTGAGGAAATGAGAGCAGCCTCTGCACAAAAAGACCGCAACCGCTATCGCTCAGAGTTAAAATGGATTCGTCGTGGTGCGAAGGCGCGTTCGACGAAGCAAAAGGCACGTATTCAACGCTTCGAACAGTTAGAGGAAGGCTTGGAGCGTAATTCAGAGGATGTTTCGCTTGAAATGGGGCTAGCTACAACGCGTCTCGGTCGAAAGGTTTTAGAGGCAGAAAATATTTCAAAGGCTTTTGGCCAACAAAAAATCCTTGAAGACTTTTCATTTTTACTACAACAGGGAGACCGTATTGGTATTATCGGAGCTAATGGTGTAGGAAAATCAACATTATTGAACATGCTAGCAGGTGAACTTACACCGGATATAGGTGAAATTCATGTTGGCTCGACAGTGAAGTTAGCGCATTTCAAACAAACATTACCGAAAATGAATGAAAATGAGCGTATGATTGAATATATTCGAGAAGCTTCAAATGATATAACAGATGCAGAGGGTGTGCGCTATTCGGCGGCTCAAATGCTGGAGCGTTTCTTATTCCCGCTTCATGGGCATGGTACACCAATCGGTAAATTATCGGGTGGCGAGCGTAAACGTCTACATTTATTACGTTTATTAATGGAGCAACCAAACGTATTGTTACTAGATGAGCCTACGAATGATTTGGATATTGAAACACTAGGTGTGCTAGAAGATTTCATTGAGCATTTCCCTGGAGTCGTTATGACTATTTCCCACGATCGCTTTTTCCTAGATCGTATTGCGAAAAAACTATGGATTTTAGATGGTCTTGGACATGTTGAGGAGACACTTGATATTTACAGTGATTATTTACAAAAGCGTGAACAGGAAGCTGCTGTAAAGGTAGAGGCGCCAAAGGTAGAAAAACCGAAAACCGAAAAGCCTAAGTCAGACAAGAAAAAATTATCCTTTAAAGAGCAAAAAGAATGGGAAACAATTGCTGATGAAATAGAAAAGACAGAGACAGCAATTACGGAGACAGAAGAAGGTATTGCTCACGCGGGTGCTGATTTTACAAAATTACAGGAATTAACGGCGAAGCTTGATGAGCTGAATGCACATTATGAACATCTAATTGAAAGATGGTCGTATTTAGATGAAATTGTAAACGGATAAGGAGCGATATGCGTGAAGATTATTACAATTGAACCGACACCAAGTCCTAATTCAATGAAAATTGTCGTTGATACAGAGTTACCATTTGGCAAAAGCTATAATTTTACAAAGGATAATAAAGATCAAGCAACTGGTGAAGCTGCTGCGATTTTAGCAATTGAAGGTGTCAAGGGAGTTTATCATGTAGCAGATTTCTTCGCTGTAGAGCGTAACGCAAAGTATGCATGGGAAGGTATTTTAGCAAGTATTCGTCAAGTGTTAGGTGAAGAAGTACAAGAAGAAAATGAAACGCAAGTAGCCAGTGAATTTTATGGTGAAGTGTACGTTCATGTGCAGTTTTATAAGCAGGTGCCACTACAAGTAAAAGTATTTGATAATCAACGTGAGCACCGTGTGAGCTGTGGCGAGCAATTTGTGGAGGCTTTCAATAAAATTATTGATACAACAGTTGATGAAAATTATATTTTCCAACGAAAGTGGATTGACTATGGCGTTCGTTATGGAGAGCTCGAGGAAATTGCGGAGGCAGTGAAGCAGGAAATCAATGTGACATATTCGGAGGAGCGTTTAGCAGAAATTGTCTCAACGACTAATGATTCTGAGAAAACAATAGTGAAACCTGCTAAGCTAAAAGTGACTGTTGAACAGTTTACACAACCTGAATGGGAAAAGCGTTTCCAATTACTTGACCAAATGGCGGATCCAGAACTAGATGATTTACCACTTTTAGATTTAGCGTTACAAGATGAACAAATGTCTATCCGTCGCCTGGCAACAGTGTATTTAGGAATGATTGAAGATGTTGCAGTTGTTCCCTATTTAGAAAAGGCATTACAAGACAAAAGTGCAGCTGTACGACGAACTGCTGGCGATTGTATGAGTGACCTTGGCTTAGTGGAATTTGAAGATGCGATGCAGCGAGCATTACAGGATAAAAATAAGCTTGTTCGATGGCGTGCAGCTATGTACTTATATGAAGTCGGTACTGAAAAGTCATTAGTGGCATTAAAGGCTGCTGAAGAAGATAAAGAATTCGAAGTGAAACTACAAGTAAAAATGGCGGTTGCCCGCATCGAACAGGGTGAAGAAGCAAAAGGCTCTGTTTGGAAGCAAATGACAGAATCTCGCAAGCAATAAAATGAATAAACCAGCATCTATTTGAGCTATTTAAAATAGATGCTGGTTTTTTATCTTCATTCAGCAAATTTTTTTGAAAGCGCCCAATCGGAACGGAAATCAACCCCACAATTTGGTAATAATCCAATCTTTTTTTATCGAAAATTAACATAAAATAGATTGTTTTGTTCTTTTCTACCTTTTTACTACTAAACAAAAAGTTAATAGCATTATATGTTTTATTAACAAATTGTCTAATGCTTATCTAAAAGGACAATGTTAAAGCCTCCGGCGGATGTCATGGAATCGGAAAGGAGTGCTTAGGGGATGTTAGCCTAAGATCATCGCATCCATGCGATAACGGCTAACTGACCTGCATCGGTAAATACGCCACGTCCTGTGGCATTACCGAAATGACCGACATCGTGTCGGCCCTCGTGCAGGCCTAAGCACAAAGCCGATTCCGGACGCAATTATGCCGAGGCATAATTGATCTCTAGAATATTCTATAAAATAAGGGGGCCTTTAGATGACAGTAATAAATTTAAAGACAACAGAATCTTATTTGCGTGACCGAGAAGTAGTTATTGAGCTTACTCAAAAGCTAGTTCGTATTGAGAGTGTTTATCGAGAAAATGATCCAAATGGCAATGAACAAGAAGTGGCAAATTTTGTTGCTCAATATTTACGTGATATCGGGATTGAAACATATGTAGAGGAAGTTGTGCCAGGCAGACCGAATGTGGTTGGAATTATTGATTCGGGTAAACCAGGGAAAACGCTACTCTTTGAAGGACATACAGATGTTGTGACTGAAGGTAATCGTGAAGCATGGACGTACGATCCATTCGGTGCAGAAATTATTGATGGTCGAATGTATGGCCGTGGTACAAATGATACAAAAGGAAATCTTGCATGTATGATTACAGCTTGCCAGTCGTTATTACTGGATCAGGAGGAATTTACAGGCAAGATTATTTTATGTATTCCTTGTGATGAAGAAGGATTGATGCTTGGCATTAAACATTTTATAAAAAATGGTTGGGCAGATGGTGTAGATGGGGCCATTATATGCGAACCGCAGGAAAATAATGTCAGTATTGCGCAGCGTGGAGCGATACGTTTGCAGGTAGATATTTTTGGTAAGATGGCGCACGGGGCAATTTCTTGGAGCGGCATTAACCCGAACTGGCGTATGGCACGTTTTATCGTGGAGCTAGAAAAATTAGAAAAAGAAGAGCAAGCACGTTTGGGACGAGATCCCATGCTTAATTGGCCATCTATTACACCGACTATTTTGCGAGCACCAGTCAAAGGGGATGCACAAATTAATGTGATTCCTGATCATTGTATGACGACGCTTGATATTCGTACAGTACCTGCTCAGGATCATGATGAGCTTCTCGGCAAAATTGATGCGATTATTAAACGTCTGCAAGCAGATGACCCTGATTTTAAGGTAGAACTAACGGTGCTTGACAACCGACCAGCCACAGCTACTGCAAAGGAGGAACCTGTAGTACAAGCCATTTATGAGGCAGTTGCTGAAGTAACGGAGAAAGAACCAAAATATAACGGTGTCCCAGGGGCTACAGATGGAACATTTCTTCATGTGCACGGTGTCCCAATTGTGACGATTGGTGCAGGTGATCGTGATATTCCCCATCAAATTGACGAATATGTCGATATCGAAGAATTGGCAGAAACAACAGCTATATATCGTTTGGCAGCACTTAAGTTTTTAGCAGGTGATACACAATGACTCACGCGAAAATCGCAGTCATTCCAGGTGATGGTATTGGAAAGGAAGTTATGGAGGAAGCGCTAAAGGTATTAAATTTTCTTCAGGAACATGATTCGTCTTTCCAAGTAGAAACAACCATTTTTCCTTGGAGCTCCGATTATTATCTCAAGTACGGTCGTATGATGCCCGAAAATGCACTAGACATTTTAAAAGAATTTGATGCGATTTTATTCGGGGCTATTGGAGATGCTCGCGTTCCAGACGACGTTACGGTATGGGAATTAATTATGCCGATACGAAAAAACTTCCAGCAATATGTGAATTTCCGTCCGATTAAATCGCTACCTGGCATAGCCTCACCGCTTGCCAACGAGCGTGATATTGATTTCGTTATCTTCCGAGAAAATGCGGAGGGGGAATATTCCGATAGTGGTGGTCGAATGTATCATAATCAGCTACAGGAAATGACGATTCAAAATACGATTATGACACGGATCGGTATTGGAAAAATTGTACAAGCCGCCTGTGATTATGCCTATAAATATGGCAAAACAAAAATTACGAGTGCAACAAAATCGAATGCGATTATCCATTCGATGAAGTTCTGGGATGAGCATACGAAAAGAATTCTTGCCCGAAATTTACCAACGCTAGAACTAGAATCTATTTATATCGACGCATTAGTAGCTTACTTTGTGGAGCGACCACAGAATTTTCAAGTTATTGTTGCCTCCAATTTATTCGGGGATATTTTATCTGATTTAGGGTCAGCTATTGTCGGCGGTCTAGGATTATCACCATCAGCCAATTTGAATCCAGAAAAGGAATTCCCCTCTATGTTTGAGCCTGTGCATGGTTCAGCGCCAGATATTGCAGGAAAGGGAATTGCAAATCCAATCGCTCAAATTTGGTCACTCGCTTTATTGCTTGGACATATTGGAAGACCTGATTTAGAGGAGCTCATAGTCCATGCGATTGAGGCGGTGCTACGAGAGGGAATTGTGAAAACGGCTGATATTGGTGGACAGGCGTCAACAGCGCAAATGGGTGATGCCATTTGTCAGGAGATTGTCAAAATGAAATTAGCAGCAGGGGGTGTATAGCATGGCAGCAGAACAACAGGTCATTATTGTCACAGGTGCTGGCGGCGGTATGGGGAAAGCCATTATTCAGGAGCAGCTTGAGAAGGGCCATATTGTAGTAGGGCTTGATCTTTCTGTAGC
>Ga0213824_1002003_pt1 | contig 10469 bp, 10 predicted proteins | sample MC6MC0906MG_FD_179892 | JGI IMG/M metagenome (GOLD analysis project Ga0213824, IMG submission 179892) | Enriched soil aggregate microbial communities from Iowa State University, Ames, United States - MC6-MC0906-MG | ecosystem: Environmental > Terrestrial > Soil > Unclassified | place: USA: Iowa...
AACCGTTATCAACATCGGATATTGAGTAGTTGGATATTGAAATTGCATGATTGGTAGCTGCAGCAGTGATTGAAAGCGTTGCTGTAGCTGCTCATAACGTGCTGGATAGGCTTGCAATGCAGTCTCCACATTGCTCAGTAATACAGCAGGTAATGTAAATGGTATGACACCTTGCTGATAATTTGCTAAATCAAGATAAGCGGGTAGATCGGCAGATGGGGGTGCAAGTGATTGCGAAAATACAAATGCTAGCCCACTTAACGCACCAATGGCCTTACCACTCACAGCCGTAGCTAAATAGCAGTCCTGTAAAGAGAACGGCATGGCACCGAACGAACTAATACAATCTATACATAACTTTACATTGTATTGTTTAGCAAGCTTTTTAAGAATATCTAAGTTATTACAAGTTCCCGTGGAAGTCTCACCATGTACTGCCAACATCCACTGATAAGACCCCGTCTCAAGCTGTGAAGCCAGTTCTTTGTCATCAAATACTGTTCCCCATTCTTTTTCTACCACATCATAATGTAATGACCAACGAGCGGCTTGCTTCTGTAAACGTTCACCGAATTCTCCATTTGTGAGAATAAGCCCTTTTCCTAATTGCTGTGCCTTTAGTTGTGCAAGCATTACTTCATTTGCTAGCGTTCCCGTTCCTACGATTACACCAACATGATTGGACTTCGATAAATGCAGTAACCTCTTCTGCACTCGTTCATAAAGCGCATAAAAAGGTAATGAACGATGTGATAAATCTGAATGAGCAATTGTCTCTAATTGCCTCACCGGCCCAGGATAAAATGTAGAGGGTTCCGTCGTTAGTCTATGTTGTAATGATTGTTCAAATTCATGTCTAGTGAGCACCATCGGTAAAAACATCGCACCCTCTTCCCCGACAGCTGGTGCAAACTGCTTAAAACCCATCTGCTTATATAGTTTTTCCTCTCTCGTTGTACCTGAAATCACTGCAGCAGAATAGCCTTTTTCGTAGGCAAATGTAGTTAAGGCCTGAGTAAGCTTCAATAGAACTCGACCCGTTCGATAACCTTTCTTCACGGAAAGCAAACGAATTTCACAAAGCTTCTCACAATTTTCCTTCGATAAATACTGCTCGACCTTACCAATCTTTTCATCAATAGAAAATGGTCGTTGATCTCTAAACGCCACCATGCCAATTAATTCTGTTTGCTTATAAACAACGACATAGGTATTCTCCTGATGAAATCGATCTACTTTTTTTCGCGATGCATTTACCTCATGCTGAGGAATTTCTTCTACAAATGTTTCATAATTCAATCGAGCAATCGCCTCAAATTCTTCATTTGTCTTGGCAATTTTACACCAATACATTTCCTTCACTTCCCTCTTTTCAATGATTCCTGAATATTAGACATATGCTTAATAAGCATACACACGATTGCCATGATTAAAAGTCCATATGGCTCTAATTTCCCTGCTTGTATAATTGCGGCTATATAAAAAGCAAAGCCCCCAACCATGCCAAGTGTCAGACTTCTAGTAAATGCAGATATAAGTGCTGTACCAATAATCATCCATAAAAAAAGACTTGGCGATAAGGCGAGACCCACACCAATAAAAGTAGCTACACCTTTCCCTCCATTCCATTTCAGCCAAATCGGAAATAGATGGCCAATTATCACCCATGCAGCTCCGCCAATAAGGACCCATTCATCCAATTGCCACATGCGTCCTAATCCGACAACAAGTACACCTTTTAATGAATCGCCAAGAAGAGTCAAAATAAACGCTGTTTTCCCAATCACACTTCCCGCATTACGCGCGCCTAAATTTTTACTACGCTCTTCCTGCAAATTGACACCGTATATCTTACCAACGAAATAAGCCGTCAAGATGTTTCCTATTAAATAACTCAAGAGCCAATACAAGCCAATCATTGAGCTGCCTCCTTGCTAAAAAGGCTGTATAAGCTACATGCCTATACAGCCTCGATCGTTATTTTTTTCTCTGCTCAATAGTTCGAGCGATACATTCGCCATGGAAACGACCATTTTCAATAAAAATTTCATTGGCATTATTTCCTGCTGCAATAACACCTGCAATGAATAGTCCTTCAACATTGGTTTCCATCGTTTCAGGCGTAACATAAGGACGACCCGTTTCTTCCTCTATGTCCACTCCCATCGCTTTAATAAAGGAGTGATCAGGATGATAGCCAGTCATAGCAAAAACGAAATCATTTTTTACTATTTTCTCTTGGCCCTCTACTTCTAAAACAACTTCGTGCTCACGTATTTCCAATACATTTGTATTAAAAAGCATGTCAACTTCTCCAGTTTTGACTACCCCTTCAAATTCGGGTAATACCCATGGCTTGATGCTTGGAGAGTATTCGCTGCCACGATAGGCTACGGTTACACGAGCCCCGGCTTTATTTAATTCTAACGCGGCATCTATCGCTGAATTTTTGCCGCCTATAACTAGAACATCCGTATCAAAAAATTCATGGCCCTCTTTAAAGTAATGGAAAACTTTAGGTAACTCCTCACCATGGATATTTAAATAATTCGGATGATCATAATAACCTGTTGCAATGACAACATAGGGCGTTTCATATATTTCCTTATCGGAGGTAACCGTGAACAAATCATTATTTTTTACAACACTTTGTACTTTTTCGAAGCGATTAACTTGTATATTTTTTAAACGGACGACCTCTCGATAGTAGACAAGGGCTTGATTGCGTTTCGGCTTACGTCCTTCAATAATAAATGGTACATCACCAATGGCTAACCGTTCACTCGTACTAAAAAATGTTTGATGTGTAGGGTAATGATAGATGGCATTGACGATATTTCCTTTTTCAATCACAATAGGTTGTAAACCAATATTTTGCAAAGCTATTGCTGCTGCTAAGCCGCATGGGCCTCCTCCAACAATAATTGCATCTGCTTGCTGCATTTCTTGACACTCCAATCGAATTTGAACAGCAAAAATTGCTGCTCCATGCTTTCACATTTCATAGAATAGACGATACTTTTTTATTATACGCCTTCTCACACGTTTTGGTTGTTTATTTACTCGAAATATCAATGTCAATTATATGACATTGGGGCTTTGCACCAAATCGAAAAGGTACTAATGTCGTCCCATAGCCATTGCTTACTAAAGTCATGACACCATCACGCCGACGATAGGAACCATTTGGATGGACACCATATGGACCGAATCTGATTTGCCCTCCGTGTAAATGTCCCCCCATCATTAAATCCGCACGATATTTAGCCCGAACTTTCGCAAAAACCTCTGGATTATGGGCGATAAAAACAACTAAATCCTGATCTCCTATCTTTGCAAAAGCTTTTTCAAAACTATATTCTTTAACGGTTGTATCCTCAATAGCACTTAACCAAAAGCTATTTTTAAGCGGAAGCTGTACGGCATCATTGACAATAATTTGAACATGGTATGCCTGTAAAATGTCCTTCAGTCTTTCTTCCCCAATTTCTCTGTCATTATTGCCCCAAATAAAATAGGTTGGTCCAAGGGACGTTAATAATGATAAATTTTCATGAATACGATCAATCGGTGTACGGCTATCCGCAAAATCACCGCCAATAATTACTGCATCAAAATGATGTCCCTGTAACTGTGCAATCATTTTCTTACTTATTTTACGTAAATGAACATCTGAAATAAAAAATAATCGTACCTTCTCCTGTTCACCCTGTAATGAAAGCTGGTGAGACAATACATTATTTTCATGTGCCACCTTCCACATATAAAGTGGAGGGGCGATGACTACCAAAAGAAATAGCCCTAAATATAGCATTTTCTCACTTCTCCTTACGACAGCAAAAAGGCGATTCTTCTTAAAAAACGAATCGCCTTTTTGCTAAATCAGACGTACGTTTTGGTGTGAACGTTTGTCTGTAATTTTATACTAGAAAACCTATATAACGATAAAAAAAATTCTATTAAGGTAACTTAATGACTTGCCCAACCATTACAGTATTAGAGGACATCCCATTAGCAGCACGAATTTTAGCTAAAGTCGCTTCACTGCCATCGCCATAGTGATTTAATGCAATTCGGTATAAGTTCTCATTTGCTTTTACAGTATGTGTCGTTGCTTTAGCATTTTGTTTTGCTTCTTCCGCTTTTCTAGCCTCTTCTGCTTTTCTTGCTGCCTCTGCTTGTTGTTGAGCTATTCTTGCTTCTTCAGCTTTTCGAGCTTCTTCGGCTTTTTTTGCTTCCTCTGCCTTTTTCGCCTCTTGAGCCTTTTTCGCTTCTTCAGCAGCTTTTTGCTCCGCTGCTAATTTATCAGCATCTTTTTGAGATTGCTCTTGAGCCTTCTTATCTCCCTGAGCGTCTTGACCCTTATCATCTTTTTCCTTATCTTTATCTGATGCAGATGCTTCTGAAGGATCTAATTCGACAACCTGTTCAGCTGTATCCTTTTCGGCTTGTTCAATCGTTTTTCCTGGTTCATAAAATTTCCAAAAATAAATAAGAATTGTTAATGGTATCAAGATAAAAATAACAAACAGAATCGTCATTAACGGTGTCTTACGTTTCGAATTTTTTGGCTTTTTGTTTTTATTACCGTTTTTATTCATTCTGGAAACTCTTGATAAGGATTGCTGTTCTTTTTGCTCATCTTCAAACGATTGACGATGCTCTTCTATTTTATCGCGATAATCTTCTTTATTCATTCGCCTTTCCCCCAACCTTACTACGCTTTCTATCATCTCTATTATGACGAATATTACGAAAAAAGTAAATGACCGTCAGTTTTAGACTAATTACCCATTAATAGTTGTTGCAATCGACTTTCCCACGTTGCCATTTCTACTTTCTTTTTCTCTTTTAAGCGTACTTTCTTGATTACATCATAATGGATTCCACAATTTTCACAACAGTTTTCCGGCTTTTTCTGCAATTTTTGCCCAAAATACCCGACTAAATGTTCACGAATACAGTCTTTTGTCTGTATGATTTGAAGCATTTCATTCACTGCATTGTATTTCTCTAGTGCTAAATGATTTAATCGGACCTTCACTTGTTCCGAAGACTCTCGTTGCAGCCAATAGTCTAACACACGGAAGGCTGTCTCACTTAACTCCCCATTTTTCAGCATTTGGATGGGCTGTATTTGCTGAGATAGCAGCTCCTGATAGCGGTCAACATGATGTAAAGTTGGTAAATCGCCTGTCACAACAAATTTAGCCAGCTCCTCATCACCTTCAGCATACAGTAATATAGCAAGTGCAGAGTGTCCATCCCGCCCTGCACGTCCAATCTCCTGCATATAATTCTCTATATTGGCAGGCATTGATTCATGAATGACCTGCCGTATATCAAGCTTATTAATGCCCATACCAAAAGCGTTTGTTGCAACAATCCAATCAAGTTCACCAGCTATAAATTGCTGTTGAATAAATTGACGGTCCTCCACCCCATAGCCCGCATGATATGCAGCAACACGAACGCCCTCTTGTAATAAGGCTTCGCTATATTGTTGCGCACGTTTACGTGAGGAAACATATAAAATACCAGGTCCTGCCGTTTCCGTAACATGGTGCATGAGCCATCTAGCTTTATCAGCCTTATCCTCCACTACTACACGACCTAAATGAATATTCGGGCGGTCAACATTATACATAAACTCGAATGGAGCTTTGAGAGATAAAGTTTCCCGTATATCTCGAACAACCTTCTTTGTTGCCGTAGCAGATAATGCCAAAATTGGCGGACGATTTTCTCTCGATAGCCAGTCACCTATTCGTAAATAATCTGGTCGAAAATCAAAGCCCCATTGTGAGATACAATGCGCTTCATCTACTACGATTAAACCTAGCTTCATCTGCGCCAGTTTCTCTTGTACCTGTTGCTGGAGCAGCATCTCTGGGGAAGTAAAAATAAAACGATATTGCTCTAAATAATGTAATACATAACGTTTCTCTGTTAGTGATAAAAAGGAATTTAAAGCTACCACCCTCTTTTCCCCAAAACGCTTCAGCTCTTCTACTTGATCCTGCATTAATGACAGTAAGGGTGAAACAATTAGTACAGGTTTCTCTAATGTATAGGCTGGTAGCTGGTAGCAGAGTGATTTTCCCATTCCTGTTGGCAATAAGGCAATAACATCTTGTTCTTGTAGTAATGCCTCAATGACTTCTTTCTGTCCTGGCCGAAATGATGAATAACCAAAATGCTTATGCAATAATTGTTCAAGTTCCATTTATACTTCTCCTTTCGCAAGGACAAGCCTTAATTGAAAATAACTCATATCGTTTAAAGCTTCATGTAATATTTTCAATTTTTTTGTTTGATACTGCTTCGATGCCTGCCACACTTTTTGGGCTTCATCATAGGAGACGAATGGGCCAATAGAAAAGTTCGGTTCATACATAGCTAATTCCACAAAATGATCCTCAATTGTACTTTGTTTTAGTTTTCTCATTTGAACAATTTGCTCCATCGAATAACCTTGTTCATATAATTGTGCGGTTTGTTGTGCAGAATCTGTTAGCAATATTTTAACTTTTAATCCTTCTGCCACATGCCCTAGCAATGGGTAATCATCTATTTTTTGATGCACTTCATTTAATAATATATGTAGGGTTTCAATAAAAGCTAATTGACTATCCAGTACAGTTTCCTTCCGTTCATCTGCAAGCTGTTGCCACGTCCATCCTGGTAATTGATAACCACTTAAACGATACAGAACAAGCTGTTTGCTTGCATCTGACACAGGGAGAATAGTTAGCACATGATTACATTCTGTCAATAATTGCTGCTGTAAATGACCTTCCTTATAATGATGTGCCTGTAAAAAAGTTCGCACCCACGCTTGAATCATTGTATCTCTACTAATCGGTGAAAAGGTACGAACGGCTGCGGCTTGATGTGACAAACTTTGTACAATGAGAGAGAGCCTCGCAAAAAACACATGCTCATTTCCCCGATAGTGCCAACCATCAAAGAAAAAGGTTGGCGTTTGTTGTGCACGTTGTAATCCTAGCGTTTCCATGTAAAAATGACCAGATTCCTGCACATTTAACCAACTATTCTGCATAAATAAGTTTACAGCCTCATCAAATGTAGTACGAGATAGTTTTGGCAAGAGGCCAAAATATTGATGCAGTTGAAAAAGACCAATATCTTGAATCGTCTGGCCTGAACGCTTCCCTCTTAGGACATGATAGGCAGCCGAAATCGTCCGCTCTTTATTGAGTTTTTGAAAGATTTGCAATAAAATTTGATGAAACATTGACGCAAATTCCTCCAATTTAATAGTATTTAAGTTGAAATGTAAGATAAACATCTTTAAAATGAGTATGAAGCTTTGTAGGAACATCGTTAAAGGAGAGAATAAAATGGCTAAATACACAATAGTTGATAAAGATACATGCATCGCTTGTGGCGCATGTGGAGCCGCAGCGCCAGACATTTATGATTATGATGATGAAGGCATTGCCTTCGTTATTTTAGATGATAACATGGGAACTGCTGAAGTTCCAGAGGATCTATTGGAAGATATGCAAGACGCTTTTGAAGGTTGTCCAACAGACTCTATCAAAGTAGCAGATGAAACATTCGATGGTGACTCATTAAAATTTGAATAGTCTTCCGTTGATGTATATCTTAAAAGGCATCCTTCAGGGGATGCCTTCTTATTGATTAAAATATTGGCTATCTTTTGCATCAAGATAATAGGCATATGGTCCATTGCTATACATACCAATCTATTGGAGGAATGTGAATGTTTGAGCAGTTACAAGTTGAGCATAGTTTATTTTATATTGATCAAGACCATATGAATAGATTTAAAAATCTTGCTGCAAAGTGGCAATCAATATTTCCAGATGTTTGTGCGAAATGTTTGAATACTGTGGACGCATGGGCAAACGTGTTAAATAACTGGGTTTTCTTAAAATCGCAGCAGACCGATGAGCTCATTCTAAATCCTTCTAAAGCCATCTATTATTCCATCAATACATTCTTATTAGATGAGCTCCAAAAAATTCAAATAATTCAAAAAGTAAAAGAATGTGAGAATGATGATTTTCAGTATTTTGCGGCCTTCCACTTAGGAAATGCCATCGATTTATGGGTGTACGATACACTTGAAAAAAGTGCAGAATCTGATTTGTTAAAACCACAAAATCGAATACCTTATTATCTTGCCTTTTTAGACGATGATTTTCAAACAGACAATGCTTTATTCCATAAAAATCAAACAAGAGCAATCAAAATATTGGCACAGGTCATTCGGTCACAAAATTGCTTTAGAATCACTGTCAGTAGTGCTGTTAATCGAGCAGTAGATATGTATGATCATTATGTAACAAAATAAAATAGCACACTTTTTAATTCGTCTCTACTGTAAAGAGATGAATTTTTTTTGCTCTCTAAACTACTTCTCTTTTCATCTTGTTATTGCAACGTTATTTTATGTATGATAAGATTTTAGTAGTTGGTACTAATAACAGATATTATCTCACAAAGGAGTTCTTCATAATGATGGATAATTTATTACAATTAAAAGATAAGAACATTGTTGTCATGGGCGTAGCAAATGATCGCAGTATTGCTTGGGGCATTGCTAAACGTTTATTTGACGTTGGTGCAAATGTCATCTTCACGTATCGTCAAGAACGTTCATTAAAAAAATTACAAAAACAATTAGAAAATATCGGACAATCCGATTCTCTTGTTGTTCAATGTGATGTGAATAGTGACGACAGCACAAAAGCAGCTTTTGAAGAAATCGGCTCAAAGGTTGGTGTTATTCATGGGATTGTACATTCAGTGGCTTTTGCGCATGCAGAAGATTTACACAACCGCTTCCTTGAAACAACTCGAGAAGGCTATGCATTCGCACAAGATACAAGTGCCTATTCACTTATTTCCACTGCAAAAGCAGCTCATCCATACATGACAGAGGGTGGCTCTATCGTTACAATGAGTTACTTAGGTGCAGAACGAGTACTTGATGGCTACAATGTGATGGGCGTTGCAAAAGCTGCATTAGAGGCTTCTATGCGCTATCTTGCTGCTGATATTGGCCAAGATAATATTCGCGTCAATGCTATCTCAGCTGGTGCTATTCGTACACTCGCTGCAAAAGGTGTTCCTTCTTTTAACACAATCTTACACAAAATTGAAGAAACAGCTCCTTTAAAACGTAATGTTCAACAAGACGAAGTAGCAGATATGACGATTGTTATGCTATCTCACCTATCACGTGGTGTGACTGGTGAGACGATCTACATCGACGCTGGCTACAATATTATGGGTTAACAATAAAGAAGTATGGGAGGATGTATTATCCTTCCATACTTCTTTTTGTTGTTTATAGCATTGTCCATAAACTTTGGATCAACAAAATTAAGCCTGCTGCTACTAATAGAAAATAAATTAAGATTTTAAACAATTTTTGATTTAATCGAGTAAATAGCATTTGTCCAAAAATAAGTCCTAAGAAAACAATTGGCAAAGCATACATACTATATATCCAAACCATTTTACTTGTACCCTCAAAAATGACTTGAGAAAGTAAGCTAATTAGATAGATAAATATATAGTAGGCTAGTGAAACAGCTCTAATGGTTTCTTTATTTCTATGTGTGCTCGCAAAATAGAGCAACAGTGGTGGTCCAGCCATCCCAATACTTGTTGTGAACATACCTGATATAAAACCAACGCCATAATCTCTACTCCTTGTTTGTTGAATAGAGAGATTTTTAATCAATAGAATCGTAAGCCCTATAAGAAGGATAGCGATGAGCAGCTTAAATGTCGTCACATCGACTAAGGCAAATAGTATACTACCAAAAGGAGCACCTGCAACACTACCGATCATCACCTTTTTAAGCAACGCTACATCAATATCATGTCTCACCTTCCATATGAGAGAAAACGAAATAACAAGGGACAGTATTATATTTATTTGCATCGCCTCTTGTGGTGTAAAAAGCAACAGTAAAAAAGGCGTAGCCATAACGGAAAAACCAAAACCTGTACTGGTTTGTAAAATAGAAGCTGCTAGGATAATGAAAAAATAGAAAAGTAATTCCTGCAAAATGACACCTCACATCATGTTGTGATACGCTGTCTAACAATGAATCTTTTTAATAAAAATGATAGGACACAAGCAATGAATAAAAACAGAGCGATCATCACTATAACACCCATCCACCCATATTTCATCCAAAAAACGCCTCCTACTGTTCCTCCAACACTTGAACCAAAATAATAGAAAAATAAATAGAGAGAAGATGCTTGTGCTTTATCGTGGGATGCTCGTTTGCTCACCCAGCCACTTGCGATTGAATGAGCTGCAAAAAAGCCAAAGGTAAAAACTGTTACCCCTATAATCTTTAAAGTAAGGAGCCCATTGAGCGTTACTATAGCTCCAGCTAACATAATGGCAATGGCCAGTAAGAGCATTCGTTGGCGACCATAACGATCGGCTAAAC
>Ga0213824_1002004_pt1 | contig 10466 bp, 17 predicted proteins | sample MC6MC0906MG_FD_179892 | JGI IMG/M metagenome (GOLD analysis project Ga0213824, IMG submission 179892) | Enriched soil aggregate microbial communities from Iowa State University, Ames, United States - MC6-MC0906-MG | ecosystem: Environmental > Terrestrial > Soil > Unclassified | place: USA: Iowa...
TCTCACTTATTTTTCTTGAATGTTTTCGAGCATGGCTTTGTTAAAGGCATGTGACTGTCCTTTTGCTATACTTAACGTTTGCCAGTCAGAGCCCTTTACTTGCTTCGCAATATAAATAATTTGACCAACATGCTGTGAATAATGAGCCATTTGTCTTTCAATAGCATCGATCACCGCTAGCTTTTCCCCTCTGATTGTGACTTGTCCCTTTAAATCGGATTCTGTTAAACTCGTCAAGGCATCTAAAAACACTTGCCAGCCCTCTTCCCAGGTTGCGAGAATAGCTTCTTTTGTATAAAGACTATTTATAAACTCATCATCACGATTTCTCGTAGATTTCTCACCATCGGCCGTTAAAAAATCAGTCCACCGTGAAATCATATTTCCACTAACATGCTTAACAATGACCGCAATACTATTAGACTCTTCATTATACGCCCAGTGCAGCTGTTCCTCTTCTAATTGAATAAGAGCCTTATCCCCAAGCTCTTTCACATTTTTAAATCTTTTTTGGACAACTTGTAAATAGATTTGCGCAATCGTCATACTCGAACCCCCCCCGCCCCTCTTTTCTATCATTATAATGGGAGGGACTCATCTTTTACTAGCTATTTACCAAGAATAAATTCCCTGGCGATAGTGGTCATTTTTTCTTGTACTTCCTGTGGGTCTCCATCTAGTTGATAACCAATATGATAGACATAGCCATTGTAGTACGAATAAAATTCGTTGGCTCTTGTAGTCATTTGATAAATTCTCTTATTCGCTTCGTCGTAATTATAGTAAATATACGTAAAACCTCGATCAGGTCTCATCTCTCTAAATAACAAAGGATTCATAAAATTTAACTCTACACTCGAGACTTTAATGCCCAGATTATCTTCAATATTTTGAGACTTTACATAGTCTGCTAAGGGATTTCGATCTACATTTGTCACTGTAAAATTAATATATTGCAGATCCACGCCAGTGTAAGATTTTTCTTTAAAGCTAAATTGAAATTGAGTTTGTTGACTACCATCATCCATTTTTGATGTTACTGCATACACTTCCTGAATATTCGGTTTAAATGGCAGTTCTTCAGAATTAGTGAGATGGACGGCATTCCCCAGTGAAGTTGCTACTGATTGCATAGCCTCGAAACCTTGAAGCGGTGCATAATACTTGATAATTTTTGCCTGACTTAAATAATTTGCTATCGGAAAAAACTGACTGAACGTTGTACCTTTTCCTTCTACTTCTGTTTGAAATAAATCTGTGAATGGAAGTTTTTCTCCTTCATTTACCTCTGTCGCCACCTGATCGATTGGTTGGGTAGCTTGCCAGGCAATGAATAATAAAATAGAGCATGTGATCATCATAGTGACCGCATGATATGTCCATTTTGGTTTGGATGGATATGACTCCTGGTGCATTTGATGTCGCACCCTTTGAATGATTGCTTCTTTATGTGTTGAGACATCATGTAATGCCCGCATTGTATGTTTATCCATGGAAAAGCACCTCCCATTCAATATGTTGTAAATCTACTTTTAAAAGCTCCTTCCCTTTCCTTAAACGAGATTTTACGGTACCTTCAGGAATCTCAAGTAATTCAGCAATCTCTTTAATCGTCATTCCCTCTAAGTAATAATAGACAATGGCTTCTCGTAGCTTGATAGGTAAATGTAAAATAGCTTCATCTAATAAATCTTGTTCATCCTGAAGAATAAGTGTATCCTGCAAGACGGTCTTTTGTTTGGTAAAAAATTTATCCTGAAATGTAATTTTTCGATAGGCCCAGCTTTTTAAGTAATCCTTGCATCTATTGATCGTCATGCGAGCTAAGTATGCCTTCATCTCCCCACGTTCCTCGTAGAGTTTTTGATGATAAAATTTAATAAAAACATCCTGTACAATATCCTCAGCGATTTGTAAATCCTTCGTATAGTAATAAGCAATACGAAACAAACGCTCAGTATGTATAACCATTAGCTGCTCCAATTTTTCTGTATCAGACATTCACATTCCCTCCTTGTACACTATAAACGATTCCCAACCAGAAAAAGATTATTTTTCCAGATTTTAAAGGGCATAAAAAAAACCGCCTCAACAGTCGAGACGGTGTTCTACTTATAAATTTTCATCATTATATGTTTCAATATCAGAAGCTATTGTATCAATTGGTACATCTTCAATATTTTCAGCGTAGCCATTATACATTTTGACAATTAGTCCATCTTTATCAACAAGGAAAAATTGATTACCATGAATAACTTGATCACTATTAGGGTCATTTTTCACTAAAATTTTCGTATTTTTAACTGCAAACTGTTCGATATATTTTTGTGAATACCCTGTAAGAAGGTTCCATTTAGATTCATCAGGTACATTGTATTTACTAATATAATTGGCTAACACTTCTGGTGTGTCAACATCTGGATCTACAGAAAAGGCGACGATGTTATAATCCTCTACTCCTTTTTTCTGAAGCTTTTCTTGTACTTGTGCCATGTTTAAGGACATTGGTGGGCAAATCGATACACAATTCGTAAAAATATACATGCCGATCCACGGCTTACCTTTTAAACTTTCAAGCGAAACAGTCTCTCCTCGTTGATTCACATGTTCAAAATCGGGTATTTCCAAACTATAATCTGCTTTAAATTTTGAATTCCCACATGCACCTAGCACAGTTGCACAGGCTAAAAGTAATACTAGCCCTATTAGTTTATGTTTCATGTCAACACTCTCCCTAACCTACACTACCCTCATCCTAACTTAGGCTGTAAGCGTTGACAAGAACTTCTAAGTGACAGCTTTCGTACATATTTGTGAAATAAATTTCATTTTAAGGAAACAAGTGCCGCATGAATCGCATCTAGCTTCACTTCGACGCGGTGCAATAAATAAAAGGACACTAAAATCGGAAAACTGATATCCGATATCATGTTTAACCACTGTTCCATTACTTACCCTCCTCTCACTACATAAAAATGGCCTTTGCAGTACTCTTTGCAAAGACCATTTTTGCATTATGCTGTTGCTACATCGAATTCTGTTATTTGTCTGTCTACAATGCGGGCTCCTTTAATAGCTGTTATTGCCCCAGCTTGTCCAGAAAATACATTTTTAGCCACAATAGTTTCCATGACCCGTTGAATTTCAGCTGCTGTTAAATTCGGCTTTGGTGCATCAATCGTAAGCGTTGATGTTTTACCTTCTGTTGTAACAAATTGTAACTCTAAAACTTGTGTCATCTGATGATCCCCCCTTAAGATAAATCGCTTGTTTCTTGCTTTTCGATACTGGCCAGTGTTTGTGATGAAAGACTAGCCATCGCATGCGCGACAGCTACTAAATCGTCCGCGTTTGGTGTCTGATTGACATTACGATACGATTTTGTTGTGTATTTAGGTTCATTTTGTTCATTGTAGCCTTCCACATACTTGAGACGCAGTGTAGCCTGTAAAAAATTAACCTTCGCCATCCAGCTTCACCTCCCTTCATACACTATATAAAGATGAATTGCTAAAAAAGGGACATTATAGGATGAATTTTTTTTCAGAAGCTTTTATAATAGAGTCAGAGAGGGCAAAGAGGTGAACGATTTGTTACAAGGTTGGTTTTTATGGTTTATTTTATTTTGGGTGGTCGTCCTCATTTCATTGATGGCGATTGGTGGCTTTTTCATGTTCCGCAAGTTTTTAAAAGCACTCCCAAAGCAGGATGGAAAGTCTGATTTAGATTGGCAGGAATTTTATTTAGATAAAACAATTCATTTATGGGGACAAGCTGAAAAAGAGTTACTCTATGAGCTTGTGAGCCCTGTCCCAGAGCTCTTTAGACAAGTAGCAAAGGAGAAAATTGCAGGGAAAATTGGCGAGCTTGCTCTAGAGGAAAAAGCGCCTGCCATTAACAATGACCTCATTATTCGCGGCTATATCCAAGCAACACCAAAACGCGATCACAAATTTTTACGCAAAAAATTAGAGCAAATGCATATTGACATCGCCCCCTATGAACATTTATTTGAATAAAGAAAGCAACGCTGCACAAGTTTCTGTGTGGCGTTTTTTCAAGTTATTGCGAGGGGGAATATTTTAGGGGTGCTATCCACATTTGGAGGAGCTCTATCCACCACTTTTGCGATTTTATCCGTCACTTTGTGGGTTTTAGCCGCCACTTTTGTATTTCTATCCATCACTTTGTCGATCTTATCCATCTCTATTCGGATTCTCCCCCATAAAAAAACTACACTAGTATCAACACTAGTGTAGTTGTGGAATTGTTTTTTTGATTTTTTTAAACTGGATCAGCATGGCGATTCGCCAAGGTACTAACATGGCAAAGGCTAAGATCCAGAACATGCCTGCTAATTCACCGACATCGATAGAACTACTTAAAATCATTTTGGCAATCACTCGGAATACTAATAAACCAATTAATATAAAAACGAATGCTTTTGAACGTTTTAAATAAATATCTCGACCCTTCACTTCAAACTTGGAAGTGGCAATTAAAATCGTCGAGAACACCATTCCTACAGCCACTGCTTCTAATATTTGCATTGGCGGCACTCGAAATTGTTCAAATAAAAACATGAGTGCACCAGAAGACATCGCGATTGGCGGAATAATAATTTTCTTCTCATTTGTTGGCATTTTGGAAGCTCTCATACGTATAACCATGACAAAGCTACCCATTAGAATGGCCATGATGGTCGAACCAATAACATAATAGTGAGAAGGGATATTGCTCAACATTAAAAATCCTCCTCTAATATCAAATCAGCAATTTTGTCCAAGTAATTGATCGGCTACAGCTCTTAATCGCTCTGGCTCAAAGGGCTTGGTAATAAAATCTTTTGCCCCACTTTCAATCGCTTCTACGATTAATTTTTGTTGACCTAATGCTGTTACCATAATAATTTTTGCATTTGGAAACTCTGGGATAATTTTTTTTACTGCTGCAATACCAGTCATAACGGGCATTGTTACATCCATTGTTACTAAGTCTGGTTGTAACTCTCGATACATCGCCACAGCTTCTTTACCATTTGCTGCCTTACCGACTACCTCATAACCCCATTCTGAAAACATATTACTGATTGCAACACGCATAAATAGCGTATCATCCACTACTAAAACTGTAGGCACATGTTCATCTCCCTCCACGTTAAAGTACGGTATGCCTTTATAGTTTAACAAATTAAAAGCCTGTAAATCCACCGAAAATAGGCTGTAAAATACGTGTAATATACGTTAATCCATCAAAGAATAACAAGATACCCACGGCAATCATTACATAACCGCCGATTTTTACAATTTTTTGGCTGTGTGTACGAATCCAAGTCATACGTGAAATAAAGAACGATAACACAAAGAATGGAATCGCGAACCCTAAATAATATGCGAACATATAGCTAAAGCCCGCACCAGGATTAGTACTAGCCAACATTATAATAGACGCTAAAATTGGTCCTGTACACGGTGTCCATCCTGCCGCAAAGGCAATACCAATTAAGACAGACCCCAAATAGCCAGATGGTCGATTTTTAAATTGAAACTTTCGATCCTTCATTAGGAAATCAACTTGTAGTAATCCTACAATCATTAAACCAAATACGACGATTAAAATGGCACCAATCTGACGTAGTAAAGTTTGATAATTAAGGAAAAACTCTGCCGCAAATGAAGCACTTAGTCCAATAATGATAAAGATAATAGAAAACCCTAGTAAAAAGAATAGTGTGTGGAAAATGGCACGCTTTTGAAGCATCCCTTTTTCTGATTTTAGCTCATCTAATGTCATACCAGTTATGTACGATAAAAATGCTGGATACAATGGGAGGGTACATGGCGAAATAAAACTTAAAAACCCTGCACCAAAAGCTAAAAATACGTTAATGTCTGTCCCCATATTTTTTGATCGCTCCTTACAGTTACTGCATCCATCGTACCAAAAAACAGGATAAATTGCGCCCTTCTTGATTGTGAACGTTTCATGGCAAAATGATGAGATTTCTGAAAAGTCCTTCCAATCATTCAAAACATGGTATAAGCTACTTCTGCATTATGCCCTCCTGTTGATTTTCTGTCAACAAAATTCGCCATTATTCTACATTTGAATGGAATGGCCAAAGTTATCGTCAGAAATTATTTTTTCTCATAACACTTTAAACAAAGGCACACTACATCATGTAGGATGACAGAATCTTTACTATTTTAATTCCGAGTATTTGTGAGTAAATATCGGATCTTCATGTATAATATTCATAACAAATGAGCATTTGATTGAAAAAAGAGGTGTAGTTCCTTGGAATTAAGAAAAATTAAACCCAAAAAAATCTATGAAGAAGTGTCCGAAATTTTGCATGAAAAAATAAGATCGGGTGTCCTAAAACCCGGTGATCGACTAGACTCGGTAGAACAGCTTGCTGAACAATTGCAAGTTAGCCGTTCTGCTGTGCGAGAGGCTCTTTCTGCTTTAAATGCAATGGGACTGATTGAAATTAAACAAGGCTCTGGAACCTTTGTAAAAAGTGTTCCATCCAACCGACTTGATTTTCCATTATCTACAGCCATGTTATCGAATAAGCATGGTATTGCCCATTTATTAGAAGTGCGCAAAATCATTGAGGTAGGAGCAGCTGCAAGCGCCGCTGTCCACCGAACAGAACGGGATATTCAAGCAATGTTACAAATTTTAGAGGACATGCAGCAAGCACATGGAGATGGTGAACTTGGTGAAAAAGTAGATTATCAATTTCATGTGGCCATTGCAACTGCCTCCCAAAACCCCCTACTTACTACAATCCTAGATCAAATTTCTGGCCTGATGATTGACACGATGAAAGAAACACGCCGCATTTGGTTGTATTCCAAAAAAACAACAAGCGAACAACTCTATGATGAACATATGCAAATCTTCCTAGCTATTCAACAACAAAATGAAGAATTAGCCAAACATGCGATGGCCGCTCATTTAAATAATGTTGAAAAAGTGCTATTGCAGTATTTTGAAACAACAGAATCCAACCCACAATAAAATAGCCTAGTTCTCTACTAGGTTGTTTTATTTTTCCTGAAAATTCCATCAAAAAACTTTCATTCTTTGAAAATATTGTAGTATGATAAAGGCAAAGATAAGTCATCAGATGACCAGTTGTTTAAAAAGGAGCGATGAACATGAAAGTAACACTCTTTGCCACTTGCTTAGTGGATATGTTTCAGGGAGATGTAGGAAAAGCAGTTGTCGAAGTGTTAGAAAGGCTTGGCTGTGAAATTGATTTTCCTGAGCAACAAATTTGCTGTGGGCAGCCTGCCTACAATAGTGGCTATGTAAAAGAATCAAAAAATGCGATGAAAAAAATGATCACTGCCTTTGAACATGCTGAATACATCGTTTCTCCCTCTGGTTCTTGTGCCTATATGTTTAAGGAATACCCAGAGGTTTTTAAGGGGGATTCTCTATGGGAGCCAAAAGCAATTGCATTGGCAGCAAAAACCTATGAATTCACAGAATTCATTGTCAATGTATTAAAGATTGAGGATGTTGGCGCACAATTGGAGGGCAAAGCTACTTACCATACATCCTGCCATATGACACGCCTACTTGGTGTGACAGAGGCTCCATATAAATTATTACAGAACGTCAAAGGTTTGCAGTATGTGGACCTCCCTGGAAAAGATCGATGCTGCGGGTTTGGCGGTACATTCTCTGTCAAAATGGGCAATATATCTGGAGAAATGGTCAATGAAAAGGTACACAATGTAGAGGATACAGGGGCGGATATTTTAATTGGAGCAGATGCTGGCTGTTTAATCAATATTGGTGGTCGCATTCATCGCCAAGGTAAGCCGATTAAAGTGATGCATATTGCAGAGGTCTTAAACTGCCAATAAGAGGGGGAACAATAATGGCTATGAAAACTAGCAACAATCGCTTTCATGATCGTGTCACAAAAGAGCTAGAAAATCAATTTATGCGTGGTGCTGTTTCTAGTGCCCAGGATCGCTTTCAAACACGTCGTCTACAACAAGCACAGGAACTTGGACATTGGGAAGAATGGCGTTCACATGGCGAGGAAATACGTAAGCATGTTTTAGAAAACCTAGATTATTACCTATACCAATTAAGTGAAAATGTTGCCAAGAGAGGCGGGCATGTTTTTTTTGCTCAAACGGCACAAGAAGCAACAGCTTACATTCAAGGTATTGCAAAAAAGAAAAATGCGTCTAAAATTGTGAAGTCAAAATCGATGGTGACCGAAGAGATTAGCCTCAATGCTGCTTTAGAGGAACTTGGCTGTGAAGTGATAGAAACCGATTTAGGTGAATACATTTTGCAGGTCGCAGATCACGAACCTCCATCACATATTGTGGCACCTGCGCTGCATAAAAATAAAGAGCAAATTCGAGATGTTTTTAAAGATAAACAAGGCTACACCCAAACAGAAAAACCCGAGGAGCTTGCCCTTTATGTGCGTGAAAAACTGCGCCATGAATATTTAACTGCCGATATCGGTATAACAGGCTGTAATTTTGCGATCGCTGAAAGTGGGTCCATTACACTTGTCACAAATGAAGGGAATGCTGATTTAGTTACTGCCCTACCAAAAACACAAGTCACTGTTATGGGTATGGAAAGAATTGTTCCTACTTTTGAAGAAATGGAGGTTCTTGTTAGCCTCTTAACACGCAGTGCTGTGGGTCAAAAGCTGACAAGCTATATTACCTCACTTACAGGAATTAAAGACGAGGGTGATACAGATGGGCCTGAGGAATTCCATTTAGTCATTGTGGATAATGGCCGCTCTTCCATTCTTGGTGGTGAATTCCAACCTATTTTACAATGCATTCGCTGTGCGGCCTGTGTCAATGCTTGCCCTGTGTATCGTCATGTGGGGGGGCATACGTATGGCTCTATTTACTCAGGTCCTGTTGGAGTTGTGCTCTCTCCATTACTAGGAGGCTATGATGATTTTAAAGAGCTTCCCTATGCCTCAACATTATGCGGTGCCTGCACAGATGCTTGCCCAGTAAAAATTCCTTTACACCAGCTTATTCATCGACACCGTCAAGTCATTGTTGAACAGGAAGGGCAAGCACCCGTTTCAGAAAAGCTATTAATGAAGGCTTTTGGCTTAGGGGCTTCTTCCCCTACTTTATATAAAATGGCAACAAAGATGGCAGCTCCTGCTATGTCTCCATTTACGAAAAATCATACGATTTCTAATGGTCCTGGTCCTTTAAAAGCATGGACAGAAGCGCGAGATTTTCCTGCACCCAATAAAAACAGTTTTAGAGATTGGATGAAGAACCGCACAAAAGGAGATGAGCAAACATGACAGGTACCATTCAACATCGCGATACTTTTTTAGCAAACATTGCACAACAATTAGGACGTTCACCTATTACAGACCTTCCGCGCCCGACTTGGCAGTATCAACCACAAAATCGTGTACTGAAAGATGCCACAAAGGATGAATTACTAGAAGTTTTCATTAAGCAATGTGCCAATATCCATACGAATATCGTTATTTCTGATCGTACCAAGCTTGCTCATGATCTACAATCTGTTGTCGACCATTATGGTGGACAGTCCGTTATCACATGGAAAGATGATCGATTTCAAAATTACGGTTTATCTGAATTAATGACAGAAAAATGGCCACAAGCCAATATTCAACTTTATGAATGGAATACACAGCAACCAGAGGAAAATATTCGACAAGCTGAAAAAGCAAATATTGGTATAACTATTAGTGAGATGACTCTAGCTGAATCAGGGACGGCTGTGCTTTTTAGCAGTAAGAATCAAGGAAGAAGTGTTAGTTTCTTACCCGAAAAATCGATTATTTTAATTCCTAAAAGTACAATTGTTCCGCGTATGACCCAAGCAGCACGTTGGATTCGTGAAAAAATCCTTAATGGTGAGAACATCCCTTCTTGTATTAATTTCATTACGGGACCAAGTAATTCAGCAGATATCGAAATGATTTTAATCGTTGGCGTACATGGTCCTATTCAAGCGACCTATATAGTCATTGAGGATTGCTAAACTTCCACTACGGGCGAATGCTTTTCGCGGGCGTGGGTCGAACTGCTTCCCTCGCTTCGTTGCTGCCGCTTCGCTTTCACACAGAAAGCAGAAATGTTAGTGAAAGAAAATGACAAAAGCCATCGAGAGTGAACTGAACTGCACCCCGTCAAGTAGACAGTGGAAATAATAAAAAATGTATTAAGCGGCTTGAGCTCTGAATTCTAAAGGACTCAAGCCGTTTAATCGTTTCTGGTAGCGATAATGATTATAAAAATGAATATAGTCATTTATCGCTTGTTCTAACTCTCCATATGTATCGTACTTATATAAATAATACTTCTCACACTTCAGTGTGCCCCAAAATGATTCAATTGGTCCGTTATCAATACATCGACCAACCCGCGACATACTTTGTGTCATATCGGCTGTTTCCACAATTC
>Ga0213824_1002005_pt1 | contig 10443 bp, 13 predicted proteins | sample MC6MC0906MG_FD_179892 | JGI IMG/M metagenome (GOLD analysis project Ga0213824, IMG submission 179892) | Enriched soil aggregate microbial communities from Iowa State University, Ames, United States - MC6-MC0906-MG | ecosystem: Environmental > Terrestrial > Soil > Unclassified | place: USA: Iowa...
TTAGTACTATATACTAATAACGTAATATTTTATCAATAGAAATTAAGGATGTCAAAAACCCAACAAAAGTAGAGTGTTTTTCCATAACATAATTTCACCCATCTACCATTCCAGCCAATTATCTAACGCTGGTTCACCATGCACTATTGATTGTGGAAGGCTATCACGTTCATTTAACCAATTATAGAAAGCCACTGGACGTTTTTTATAAGGTGTTTCTTCTATATATTACTAGGCTTCATATTAGAACGCTCTACAGCCTTAATATATGCCCCTACAAACACAACTCTTATTGTACTAGCAACTGTAAGTACGCCTTCTTTAATATCGATTGCAATCTAATAGCACATTCTTAGCTTTGAGTTTACTTGTGAAGCCAGTACACATTTATGCAATTCATCTTTCAAGTTATCAGCTAATAGGTAGCGAGTGCATGAAATCGAATAGCATCACCTGGTACTCATTCATCCTCTCCTTACGAGCTTCTTTTCATCTAGAGCGTTATTATATATTTCTTGTAAATTGCTTATTTTTAAAAGATTAAAAGAACTAGATGGTAGGTCTGGAGATTGTGAAGGACAAACCACGTCTTTACTAGCTTCGTCAACTTTCTCTCATTGGACATGTTCGATGGGACATAAGGTAAAAATACGATAAATACTAGCCCCTTTTAGCCGTTTAATTTAGTTCCTAGTACTTTTTCGATGATCTAGGGTAACTCACTATCCAAAGGTAGCTATCTCATCATAATAGTATAGTAAGCTCATTTTAGCTTGCACCGCCTTGACTTGTTACTAAGGGGCACTTCCATATGGGTGACCCTTCTTTTGTTCGTCAAAATACATTAATTGATTATTTTCCAAATTTCTATTCCATTAACTCTTAGTTAGATAAATACCTCTCCCACTTTCCACAACTATGCATATTATAGACATAGAAAGGAGGAATGTTTCATGGGATACTTCGGAAATATGGGCAATTACAACAACAATTGTTACTATGGAGGCTATAACTATGGTGGCAATGGCTACGGCGGTTCATCATTCGTCCTAATTGTTGTTCTATTCATTCTTCTAATTATAGTTGGCGCATCTTTCATGTACTAATCTTCAATAGCCTCTGTTGCTATTATCACAGTATAGTAATAAATAACAGGATAATATTTATTAACCTTACACCTCCTCGTTTAAGGGTCACTTTTTCAAGGGTGACCTATTTTTATTTAGAGTATTATTTTTTTAAAATTAAATTTAATAAGTAGTTAATTTATCCCAATTCTTATTAACAACTATTCATATTATAGATTATAGAAAGGAGGGAAAATATTATGTCTCAAGATTATGGTAGTAATTATGGTGGCTCTCGTTCAAACTTTGCGCTAATTGTTGTTCTATTCATCCTTCTGATTATTGTTGGCGCTAGTTTTATGTCAAATTATTATTAATACCTAATCCCGCCTCTATAGCTCATAACTAATAAAATAATACAAACTTACCCTTTCTTTCCAAACATTATTTAGGGGTCACCATCCTCCGTGTGACCCTTTTAATATTTTTCCTTTTTCAATATCACACTCAACTTCTCAATACATAATAAAAAACCACACCTGGTTAGATGTGACTCTGTAGTGTTGACGTTTCAGCTAACGTCTATTTAGTTGTTTTGTCGTTACTCGCTGTAACTTGATATTACCATAATATAACAGATTTCCAATAATTTCAGTACTTTAGAAGAGTGCTCTTTTATGACACCTTTATAGTGAACTGTATTCTTTTACCACTTTGACAGCTCGCATTACTTCGGCATGTCGTTTTTTTACATAATTAGCACTGTAACCAACTTCAACTGCAATCCTTTCAAGCGTTTTCCCTTCTACATATTTTTTATAAATGATATTACTTTCAAGTCCTTTAAATGCCTTTATGATTTTTTGCATATTATATAAATCGTTCATTTTATGTGCAAGCTCGTATTCAATAACTTCAATTAATTCCTCTAACTTTGCACCATGAGATTCGGGAGTAAATTTATATTTAGCTAAATATCCATGTACCCACCGCTTCAATTCATTTTTAGAACGAATTAAATTATGTTCAAGGTATGTGATTTCATCCTCTAATCTTTGGTAATCCTGTAACCATTTCATATGCTGCACCTACCTTGTTTGTTAATTTCTTATAATTGCATATTACCTTTCTTGATTTTCAATCTTTTAATTTGGGTAGAATATCCCCAACAGGAGGTGATAGTAATGTCTAGCTTCTTAGTAAAACTTACTCCAGATGATAAAGTTGTTATCCAAAATGCTATCAATGAGTTTTTAAAATTTGGTTATAAATTAATTGATGATAATAATACCGCTTCTCTTTATAAAAGATCAGCACTTTCTTTTAATAATAAGTTCAAAAATAATGCAGTTTCATTTACAATTGACGAATTGCGTATTTTACATCATTCCCTTGTATTACTTCGAGAAAATATGAACGAGTCGGATTCCTTTGGCTTTTCGAACCAAATAATGAAAGCTAAATTCACCACTACGTTTGATAAATTGATTCAAGACCTTGAGGTTTTCTTAAAGTAATATTGTTAATTTGTGATATAATGCTTTAGACAAGCCGTAAAAGGGTAACCAATTCTGAGCTGTAGCGTGCAAAGACGCTGCGGCTTTTTTAATGTATAGGTAACCTTAATTTACACAAATTAATTATTGAGTGTATCGCACGCACTTTATATAGGCTGTGGATCAACATTAATACTTTTTCTTGATGATCTATAGCCTCACTCAGCACTCGATGAAACTCTTTCATTTCCTCAATACTTAATACAGTACCGAACTTGATCTCATCCTTTATATCTCTGTTTGCATCTAGCTTAAATTCGGTAATCATAAGATGAAAAATTCCATCCAATTGGTTAGACTCAACCCACATAGAACAAACTTCACCAATATATTCGGGTATGCCCTTCAGAAGCCATAAACTCTTCGAAAAGAGACAAATGCCCCTCAAACGTCTTGGGGACTTAATGTCAAAAAAAATTTTTCCTTCCAACGACAAAAATATTGCAAGAAAAAAATTGGCTAATATAAAGAAAACTGCAAGACTTTAGCGGTGATTCCCACTAAAATCGAGCAGATTTCTGAAAAGTTTTCAATTGTTAATTATCACTTACGAATAGCTTCAAAAGTAACCAATCCACTTTCTATAGAAGGTTTCTTGTTATGGATATACTCAGCTGAACACGTTATATCAGAAAAACCTATATTTTTTAATATTTGTTGAAATTCTTCAATTCCATACCATCGCAATGGGAATCTCTGTAGTTCTGTATCCGTTAATTTACCATTTTTCCACTTTTCATATTTTAAAACGGTAAGAGTGGTTTGATTGATCCAATCCATCTCAATGGATTTCCTTTCTAATGCTATTCCCTCGATGTCTGATAGTTTATAATAGGAGGTAGTAATTTCTCCTGTACGCCAATGAAGTGGCAGTAGCAAGTCCAATATTAAGCGACCACCAGGAACCAAATGATGATATATACATGTTAATGCATCGATTGCTTCCTTCGAATGCTCAATTAAACAAAATGATCCTGTTGGCATAACTACAGCTTCATATTTGGTATTCATTGAAAAATTGCTCAAATTACCTTCATAAAGCCTTGCATTTAATCCTCTTTCTGTGCATCGTTTTCGACAAGAGGCTAGCATCTCTGTTGAATAATCAATACCATCTACATCAAAACCCTTCTCTAATAAAGGAATAAGGAAACGACCAGAACCTACTCCTGCTTCTAGTATCTTACCATTCGTTCCTGTTAATCGATTAAGATAATACTCAATATCCCCATTTATGGAATGCCCTACTGGTTTCGTAAAATCATAAAGCTCCGTACTTATTGGACCATAATAACTATACATTTCAATTCCTCCGATTTTATGCAGAAGAATCTAATAAATTTTAGTTCTTCCACACCTCAAATTTGTTTGATGGAAAAATAGAGCTGACTGTCATCATAAATCCCTCGCTTTCAGTAAGATATAACAAAATTATACATTTTAATTCGATATTAATCAATATCATATTTTAGAATATTTAGTTTATGCTCTTGATTTTACTTTCATTAAACTTCTATCAACTATTCGCTTCCATATTAATAAGCCTGAAATGATTTATTTACAGAAAAAGCTTATTATTGGATATGAATACAATACAAGCTTGCAAGATGAAAAATATTTTACCGATATTCCTGGATTTTACATTAATTTTAGAAAAAATCTATATTATGAGCGAATTCCACATAAACTTGCACCAAATTTTGCTTATGGGATATCCACTAACTTTCATGATAATGGACAATTTTCCTTTATTATTGGCGAAGAAGTAAGGAGTAGCACCGAGTCATTGGACAATGGCTTTGTCCAATTTGAAATTCCTGAGGGAAAATATGCTGTATTCACCGTGAATGGAGCTGCAGAGGCAATTCAAAATACACGACGCTATATTTACGGAGTTTGGCTACCAAATTCTAATTATGAGAGAAATGAAGGCCCTGATTTTGAAATAACAGATGTAATCAATTCAGTTTATCCAAACGATATGAAAATGAAAATTTACATTCCAATTAAAGCCTAACAAAGGAGAGAACATCATGAATTTAGCAAAGGTATTTGAAGAATTTCCAATAATAAGCTCAACGAAGCTAGAGTTAAAAAAAATCGAAGATCGCCATTTACAGAAGCTATTTGAAATTTATGATAACGAAAAAGTATTTGAGTTTTGCGGAATTATTCCAAAGCACAATCTTCAAACTGTCGGTAAAATGATTGGTCATTTTGATAGAGACTATCAGAAGAAAAGCAGAGTAAAATGGGGTATTTTCCAAAAATCTCAGAATGATACATTGGTAGGCATTATTGAAGCAATGGATTTTAATCAGAAAGTAGATATGGTAACAATTGGCTACTATTTAGCTGAGGCGTATTGGGGTAAAGGCATTGCCACTGAAGCTGTACACATACTTGTAAAATTTTTATTTGAGGAGGTTGCAATTAATCGAATACAGGCTGAAGTGATGCCACTTAATGAACCGTCGAAAAAGGTACTACTAAAAAATGGCTTCCTCAAAGAAGGGCTATTAAGACAGTCTTCACTATGGTCTGGCAAAGGTATTGTGGATTTAGAAATATACGGCTATCTTAAAGAGGAATATAATGCCTGCAAATAATCTCTGACAGACTAGAGCACTATGTGGTTCTAGTCTTTTTTTATTAATAAAGTTATATTCAACTTTTTATTCTTCTCCCAATTTTCAAAAAGTAAAATCTCTAATGGACAGTGTATCAGTTCCACTGTGCTTTTAAGAACTGGTGCCAGCAGCAAGGGCTATGCTTGTCATCTTTTATAACGACTTGATCCTGGAGTATTAGTAGATATTTTCCTTACAAAATTTTATGTTACTTCTTGTATTTTGATTATCCAAGTAGCTGTGCGTATTTCCTTCAAATAGGGGCAGCTGCTATGCCTATCATTATAGATTGTGAAAGAATTGAGGCTATTAGCAAAATTTAAGGTAAATTGTTGAATAAAAAGCACTGGGCACTTTCAAAATTGAGAGTAGCCTTTTTAGTGTATGGTGCCTTATGATAACAGTAAATATATTTAAATTAGATATTGCCACTTTTTGATTGTAGACAGTAAAGTGTGAAATCAAAAAGATCATCTATGTACCTGCTTGCAATTCTACGAATGAATGGAGGTCTATTAAATGGAACCAAATACTCCAAATCAAATTGTTACACAAATTGGTCTAACACTAAAAAAACTACGCAAGGATAGACAGTTAAACCTTCAGGAATTAGCAGAATTAACAGGTGTTAGTAAACTTACTCTTGGAAATATTGAACGTGGAGAAACCAATCCTACACTTGGTGTGCTTTGGAAAATTTCAACAGGACTATCACTTCCCCTGATGTCCTTATTTTCAACTGCAAGTAATGTCACGTTATCACAGGCAGGAAAAGGCCTGCGTATTGTTGGAGAGCAAAAAAATTGGGTGATTGAGCCTATATTTCAAACAACTATTAATGGCGTCGAAATGTATCGTGCATATTTACAGCCATCTAGTATCTACCAGCCAGAAAAACATCATTCTGATACAACTGAAATCGTTTCGGTCATGACTGGAACTATTACCATGCAAGTTAACGAGAATTTGTATATATTAAATCAATACGATTCTATCAACTTTAAAGCAGATGGTATTCATACCTATATCAATAACTCAGACAGCATAGCCGTTCTGCATATTGTTCTAAAATACGGTATTTAACCAATTGCGCTCGGATTTTTTCGAGCTCGCTTGTGCTTGTAAAAACCCCTAATCAAAATCTGAGACATCCACCAGAGGCTTTAGGTCAACAGATGTTTTTTGCGCAAAAGCGTAGTGCTAACGTAGCGTCAGTAGCACGATGTAGGTCACTCAGATGTTTTCACAGGATGTGAAGATCTCGAACAGGAAAAAACTATCTATAGAGATCGGAGTATTCTGTATTTGACGCTGCACTTTCGCATAGTAACATTTTGCTGAATCTAGATAAAAAAATGAACCAGTTATTCTCAGTCTATAGAGAATAACTGGTTTTAAGTTAATTAATTATTTATTATTAATCCAGCTGATTAACACTCTATCAAAAGTTTCTGGTTCTTCATACATTGGATTGTGACCACTCTTTTCAAAAATAACCTTTTTGACATTTTTGTATAGCCCATCTATTGAATCCCAAAGTGAAACAGGAGCAACTAAGTAATCGTATCTACCTAATCCTACAAGAACAGGTTTTTCTACATCAGCCAATAAGTGAATCAAATTCCGTTCAGCAAAGGATACTCCCCAAAGATAATCAATGATTTGCATATTTGTATAAACACCTTCCCACGTATCTGTAGCATCAAATGTGTAATCATAGAAACTATGTGCCCCCATGCGAAGACACATATGTACAAAGCGTCTTTCAGGGTCATTCTGGATATCATTTTCTAAAAAAGCAATGTCATGCTCAAATTGTCTTTTTCGTTCAGCACCTGCTGTCTCGTTAAAATAGGAAAAGCTTTGCTGCTGCCTCTCTTGACTATTTGTCGGTGCTGAATTCAATAGTATAATTTTTTCAATATATTGAGGATATTTTTTAGCATAGGACAAGGCCATAAATGCATGTCCAGAATGTCCTAAAATAATAAAATTCTCAAGCTTGAGAAATTGTCTTGTAGCCTCAATATCTTCTACAATTTTATCTAATATATAATCCTCTTGTTTTAGTTCTCCAGGTGATTTCACAAATCCTCGGTGATCTAAAAAGTAGAATTGAAAATGTTTATAGAGATTTTCAGAGAATAAGCGAGGGTAATATACACTACTGCCAATTACCACTATTTGTTTCCCTTGTCCCTTTACACAATATGTTAAATCAAAGCCTTCACAATTGATGTTATTCATACTAATAGTCCTCTTTTCTAATTTTTTTAGAAGAGCTATCATGAAACTCTTCCTTCTATCACTCCCTTTCCATTTTACATTCCCGTGTCTTTTCCATTGAACGTTCAAGCATTCATGTTCACCTCAAGCTTATTTTATAACTATTATACACATTTGATTATGACAAGCTATAATAGAATTTAAGATTTTTACAATAAAATGAAGAGGCTAGAAAATGGATAAACAATTAAAACACATAATATCTCTGAGAGAAAATGGGCATTTAGAAGAAGCTAATCGACTCATGATAGCTCTCATTAAAGAAAAACCTGAAAATGGGTTGTATCATTATCATTGTGCATGGACTTATGATTCATTAGGAAAGGAAAAAGAAGCTGTCCCTCATTATGAAACAGCCATACAATTAGGGCTGGGCCATGAAGATTTAGAGGGTGCTTATTTAGGACTAGGAAGTACCTATCGCACATTAGGTCAATATGAACAATCAAGGCAAATTTTAGAACAAGCTATAAATGATTTTCCAGATGCCGAGCATTTAAAGATTTTCTATGCTATGACGCTCTATAACTTAAAGGATCATTCAAAATCAATGGAAATATTATTAAATACTCTCTTAACCACTTCGAGTCATGAAGGTGTAAATGCATACAGCAAAGCCATTAAGTTTTATAGTGATAAACTTGATCAAATCTGGGAGTAATCAATAATACATAAAAGATCAGGTCCCCAATATGTAAACCTGATCTTTTTCTAATTAGTTCGCAATATTTGTCTTTCTTGATAAAATAGCTACAAATAAAAATGAAATTATACCACTCAGGAAAAACAAATAACTTAATGGTATTAAAAAGAAATTTCTTTCCACAATTGTTCCATCTGCCATTAATTCATCTCCAATCAGTCCCTTTGTAACTAAACATAAAATCCCTAAACAAATTGGCAATGTAGTAAATAAATATTTTTTCATCCTTTATCCTCCGTTGAGCTTTTGCTTCTTTATCAAATAGTAAACCAAAATTGAAATCTGTTTTTAACACTTGCTATTGATATAGTAACTGCACTTACATTCTAAGTCAATATTTTTTTATCGAAAAACAATAAATAAATATTGTATTTCCCCTTTCGTTTAATCCATAAATTCGAATGATAAAATAAGAACGTGTATTCCCCCTCTTTTAAGTATTTTTACGTGAATTGATTTTTTGTATTTAATTTGTATGGTGCGAGTGTAAACATAAAAATTTAATAATTATAGTGTCGGATAATCTGTAGTATTGATAAAAAATACGGCTGCTAATTAAAGCAACCGTCGGTGTAATAAAATTCACTTTTTTCTGATTGAAGTTACAATTAAATCTATATTGCCTTAGAAGCTTGTTGAATTAGTGCGGCTACCATTTTATCCATCTGTGCAAATCGGTCATCCTTTGTTTGACCATTTACATAGCGATAGTAAATTTGCTGACATATAACAGCTAATTTAAAGTAAGCAAATGTAATGTAATAATCAATAGCTGAGACATCACGTCCACTTTTCTCTGCATAGCGTTGTATAAATTCTTGGCGTGTATAAAAGCCTGACAAAATTGTTACTGGTGGCTCTCCAAGCGCGTATAATAGCATTTTTGGATCATCCGCATGCATCCAGTAGCTCATTGCCACACCTAAATCAGCTAATGGGTCCCCTACTGTCGTCATTTCCCAATCAAAAAGTCCAATCATTTCCGAAAAATCATTTGAAAACATGGCATTATTCAGCTTGTAATCATAATGAATAATCGTAGCCTCACTGTTAGTAGGAATATGGTCCTTTAACCATGTTGTCAACGCTTCAACCTCAGCATGCTGTGCCGTTTTCGCTTTGTCATAGCGTTCAATCCAGCCCTGTACCTGCCGCTCCATAAATCCTTCTGGCTTGACTATATCCTTAAGCTTTGTCTCCTGATATGGGATTGCATGGAGAGCTACAAGTGAATCAACCATCTTTTCAGATATCTGACGTGCTAGTTGCTCGCTATGCTCAATGCCTTTAGGAAAATGTGTGTCAAGCACGATGCCCTTCTTCCGTTCCATTAAGAAGAAATCACTGCCGATAATATCTCGATCCTCAACGTATACAAACGGCTTCGGTACCGCAGCTAAAAATGGATGTAAGGCAGATAATATCGTAAATTCACGTTTCATATCATGTGCTTTTTTGGCGACTGGTCCATGTGGAGGTCGACGAAGAACGGCTTCAAAATCACCTACTTTTAGACAATAGGTCAAATTTGAATGGCCTGCACTATATTGTGAAATTTCGAGAATTCCTTCTGGTAAATCTGGAAATTGTCTTTTTAAAAATGACTGTAATTTCACTTCATCAAGACGTTCACTTGCCCTTACTTGTATCGTATCCATCCAAACCCTCCCTTAAATAATTGAGCTCATGCCACCATCTACAACAATAACATCTCCTGTTACATAATCTGAGGCAGCCGCCGCTAAAAATAATGCAACACCTTTTAAATCATTCTCAGAGCCTAAACGCTTTAACGGTGTGGCACCCATTAAATACTCTTGTCCACGTTCAATTAAAACGTTTGACATTTTTGTTGGGAAGAATCCTGGAGCAATCGCATTGACATTGACACCATATGGTCCCCATTTTACGGCTAAATCCTTTGTTAAGGTAATAACCGCTCCCTTACTCGCGTTATAACCGATTGTATCCATAAAATCCGGTAATGTACCACCTAACCCTGCAATTGAGGCGATATTAATAATTTTGCCACTTTTTTGTGCCAGCATTTTTTTGCCAACTGCTTGACTCATTAAAAATGTACCGTTTACGTTAACATCAAATACTTTTTGCCAAGCCTCATATGGCATTTCAACAGCAGGAGTCCCCCAAGATGCTCCACTATTATTTACTAAAATATCAATACTGCCAAATGTTTCGAT
>Ga0213824_1002006_pt1 | contig 10440 bp, 4 predicted proteins | sample MC6MC0906MG_FD_179892 | JGI IMG/M metagenome (GOLD analysis project Ga0213824, IMG submission 179892) | Enriched soil aggregate microbial communities from Iowa State University, Ames, United States - MC6-MC0906-MG | ecosystem: Environmental > Terrestrial > Soil > Unclassified | place: USA: Iowa...
GCCGCCGGGTCTGCCATCTCGCATTTCTTTACCCCGGCAGCATGGGCCAGGGCCTTGAGGTCCAGGGTGCCCACCACAGGCACCACCGCCACCAGCAACTCCCCCTTCTCGCTGCTGGCCAGCAAGGTCTTGAACACCTGCTGCGGGTCGAGCCCGAGCTTTTCAGCCGCCTCCAGACCGTAAGACGCCGACTTGGGGTCATGCTCATAGCTGTGTACACGGTGCTCGGCGCGATGCTTCTTCAACAGGTCTAGGGCGGGGGTCATGCAAAGGCTCCGGTCTGGGGACGGCTCGGCGGCTACTTTAGGACAAATCCCACAACCCAGCCAGCGCACCGCAATCGCGCACCTCTAGTACGGGGATCCGCAGCCGATTTTAGCGACCATTTCGTGACTGGTCGTTCACTTTCGACCTTTGACATCAGCGTTTCTTGTCTATATTTTTTCGCTTCTGAACAAATGGCGCACTTTTAAGGTGCGTTTCCTGTATCTGCCCGGGGTCAATGGGGATCGACACCGGGCTTTGCTGTCGAGCGCCACGCGCCTCACAACAAAAAAAACGAGGTCATACATGACGACTGCTCTACGCCAACCCACGCTGTCCAGCCAATGCCTGGCCGAGTTTCTCGGCACTGCCCTGCTCATCTTCTTCGGCACCGGCTGTGTTGCCGCGCTCAAAGTCGCCGGCGCCAGTTTCGGCCTGTGGGAGATCAGCATCATCTGGGGTGTTGGCGTGAGCATGGCGATCTACCTCACCGCCGGCATTTCCGGCGCGCACCTGAACCCGGCCGTGAGCATCGCCCTGACCCTGTTCGCCGGTTTCGACAAGCGCAAGCTGCCCTTCTACATGCTGGCCCAGGTATGCGGCGCGTTCTGTGGCGCGGCGCTGGTCTACACCCTGTACAGCAACCTGTTCTTCGATTTCGAACAGGCCCACGCCATGTTGCGCGGTAGCGAAGCCAGCCTGGAGCTGGCGTCGGTGTTCTCCACCTACCCACACCCGTCGCTGTCCACCGGCCAGGCGTTCCTGGTTGAAGTCGTCATCACGGCTATCCTGATGGCCGTGATCATGGCCCTGACCGACGACAACAACGGCCTGCCACGCGGCGCCATGGCCCCGCTGCTAATCGGCCTGCTGATCGCGGTGATCGGCAGCGCCATGGGCCCGCTGACCGGCTTTGCCATGAACCCTGCCCGCGATTTCGGGCCAAAACTCATGACCTTCCTGGCCGGTTGGGGTGAAATCGCCTTCACTGGCGGTCGGGATATACCGTATTTCCTGGTTCCGGTGTTTGCACCGATCCTTGGCGCCTGCCTGGGTGCCGCGACCTATCGCGGCCTGATTGCCCGCAACTTGCCAATGGCAACTGCCGCGAACCCTGAGACAAATGACAATCGCCAGGGCGATACTCAAGCCAATTGATGCCGGCAACCCGCCCAGCCCTGACCTCCTATTCTTGCAAGGCCTACGACCATGACAGACACCCAGGACAAGAACTACATCATCGCCCTGGACCAGGGCACCACCAGTTCGCGCGCCATCATTTTCGACCGCGACGCCAATGTGGTGGGCACCTCCCAGCGCGAGTTCGCCCAGCACTATCCGCAAGCGGGCTGGGTCGAGCACGACCCGATGGAAATCTTTGCCACGCAGAGCGCGACCATGGTCGAGGCCTTGGCACAGGCAGGCATCAGTCATGCCCAGGTAGCCGCAATCGGCATCACCAACCAACGCGAAACCACCGTGGTGTGGGACAAGGAAACCGGCCGCCCGGTTTACAATGCCATCGTCTGGCAGTGCCGCCGCAGCACCGAGATCTGCGCCCAGCTCAAGCGCGACGGCCATGAAGACTACATTCGCGACACCACCGGCCTGGTCACCGACCCTTACTTCTCCGGCACCAAGCTGAAGTGGATCCTCGACAACGTCGAGGGTGCCCGCGAACGCGCCGAGCGTGGCGAACTGTTGTTCGGCACCATCGATACCTGGCTGATCTGGAAGTTCTCGGGCGGCAAGGTGCATGTCACCGACTACACCAATGCCTCGCGCACGCTGATGTTCAACATCCATAGCCTGCAGTGGGACGACAAGCTGCTGGAGATCCTCGGCATCCCGCGGCAGATGCTGCCCGAGGTTCGTCCTTCTTCCGAAGTGTACGGCCACACCAAGAGCGGCATTGCCATCGCCGGTATTGCGGGTGACCAACAGTCCGCGCTGTTCGGCCAGATGTGCGTGGAGCCGGGCCAGGCCAAGAATACCTATGGCACTGGCTGCTTCCTGCTGATGAACACCGGCGAACAGGCGGTCAAGTCGTCCCACGGCCTGCTCACCACCATCGCCTGCGGCCCGCGCGGCGAGGTGGCCTATGCGCTGGAAGGCGCGGTGTTCAACGGCGGTTCCACCGTGCAGTGGCTGCGTGACGAACTGAAGATCGTCAACGACGCCCTGGACACCGAATACTTCGCCAGCAAGGTCAAGGACAGCAACGGCGTCTACCTGGTACCGGCCTTCACCGGCCTGGGTGCACCGTACTGGGACCCCTATGCCCGTGGTGCGCTGTTCGGCCTGACCCGTGGCGTGAAGGTGGACCACATCATCCGCGCCGCACTGGAGTCGATCGCCTACCAGACCCGCGACGTGCTCGACGCCATGCAACAGGACTGCGGCCAGCGCCTGTCCGAGCTGCGTGTGGACGGTGGCGCGGTGGCCAACAACTTCCTCATGCAGTTCCAGGCCGACATCCTCGGTACGTGCGTAGAGCGCCCGCAAATGCGCGAAACCACGGCCTTGGGCGCTGCCTACCTGGCCGGCCTGGCCTGCGGCTTCTGGAGCGGCCTGGACGAACTGCGCGACAAGGCAATCATCGAGCGCGAGTTCAGCCCGCAGCTGGATGAAACGCAAAAAGAGAAGCTGTACGCCGGCTGGAAGAAGGCCGTCGAACGTACCCGTGACTGGGAAGATCACGAGGCGTAAAGCACATCGGGGCCGCCATGCGGCCCCAATCGTCCACTGGCCGTCATCCCCTTCCTACGGCATCATTGCAGAATTTGTCCGGCTGCCCCAAAGGACCGCCCATGAATCTGCCCCCCCGCCAACAACAAATCCTCGAACTGGTGCGCGAGCGCGGTTACGTCAGTATCGAAGAAATGGCGCAGCTGTTCGTCGTTACGCCGCAGACCATCCGTCGAGATATCAACCAGCTTGCCGAGCTCAACCTGCTTCGCCGTTACCATGGTGGCGCGGCGTATGACTCGAGCATCGAGAACACTGCCTACGCCATGCGTGCCGACCAGATGCGCGATGAAAAGCAGCGTATCGCCGACGCCGTAGCCCAGCAGATTCCCGACAATGCCTCGGTGTTCATCAACATCGGCACCACCACCGAATCCATCGCCCGCGCACTGCTCAACCACAGCCACCTGAAAGTCATTACCAACAACTTGCACGTGGCGGCGATCCTGGCGGCCAAGGACGATTTCGAAGTGCTGGTGGCGGGCGGCACGGTGCGCCGAGATGGCGGTGTGGTCGGCCAGGCCAGTGTCGACTTCATCAACCAGTTCAAGGTCGACTTCGCCCTGGTGGGTATCAGCGGCATCGACGAGGACGGCAGCCTGCTCGACTTCGACTACCAGGAAGTGCGGGTATCCCAGGCGATCATCGCCAATGCCCGGCAAGTGATCCTCGCCGCCGACTCCAGCAAGTTCGGGCGCAATGCCATGGTGCGCCTGGGCTCGATCAGCCTGGTCGACTGCCTGGTGACCGACCAGACACCTACCCCCACCCTCACTCAGTTGCTGAACCAGTACAAGATCCGCCTCGACGTGGTTTGAGGGCTGGCGGGTGCATGCCGGGACAGTTGTGGCGCCTGCGAGATCGAGCGCCGCCCGCGCGGCGCATCGCGAGCGAAGCTCGCTCCTACATTTGTTTCGGGCCAGTTATTCCTGAGGCAGAGGCGCGCGCGCCCTTTGGCGCCCGACTCAATATCGTGGCGGTCACACAAGGCGGTCGCGCGCGCCGGCGCAGGCAAATACTGGCCCGAAACAAATGTAGGAGCGAGCTTCGCTCGCGATGCGCCGCGCGGGCGGCGCTCGATCTCGCAGGCGCCACAACAATCCCGGCATGCACCCGCCAACCTCAAACCGCACACCCGAAATTTTCGAAAATGTTCACTTTATTGTCATCTGATCAGTTTTTTCTATAAAGACTGACTGGCGACGGGCGTTCTCTTGCGCTAGTATTTTCGCAAACGAACATCAATGTTCACTTTCGATGTGAACAGCCCCCAGGAGGCCTTGCCCGTGTCCCAGCCCGTTTCGTCCCAGCCACCACTCGCCGACTGCTATGACCTCGCCGTGATCGGCGGTGGCATCAATGGCGTGGGCATCGCTGCCGACGCTGCCGGGCGCGGCCTGAAGGTGTTCCTTTGCGAAAAGGACGACTTGGCCCAGCACACCTCATCGGCCAGCAGCAAGCTGATTCACGGTGGCCTGCGCTACCTGGAGCACTACGAGTTCCGCCTGGTACGCGAAGCCTTGGCTGAGCGTGAGGTGCTGCTGGCCAAGGCGCCGCACATCGTCAGACCGATGCGTTTCGTCCTGCCACATCGCCCACACCTGCGCCCGGCCTGGATGATCCGCGCCGGCCTGTTCCTGTATGACCACCTGGGCAAACGCAAGCGCCTGGGTGCCTCGCGCAGCCTGCGCTTTGGCCCGGGTTACCCGCTCAAGCCGGCGATCACACGTGGTTTCGAATACGCCGACTGCGCGGTGGACGATGCGCGGCTGGTGGTGCTCAATGCCATGGCCGCCCGTGAGCACGGCGCGCACATCCATACCCGCACCCGCTGCCTGCGCGCGGAGCGCGTGGACGGCCTGTGGCAGGTCGAGTTGCAGCATGCCGATGGCAGCCTGCAGAGCATTCGCGCCCGCGCACTGGTCAACGCCGCCGGCCCATGGGTCGCCAGTTTCATCAAGGACGACCTCAAGCTCGATGCGCCGTACGGCATCCGCCTGATCCAGGGCAGCCACATCATCGTGCCGCGCCTGTACGAAGGGGAGCATGCCTTCATCCTGCAGAACGAAGACCAGCGCATCGTCTTCTGCATCCCTTACCTGGACCGATTCACCCTGATAGGCACCACTGACCGCGAGTACAGCGGCGACCCTGCCAAGGTGGCGATCACCGAACAGGAAACCGACTACCTGTTGAAGGTGGTCAACGCGCACTTCAATCATCAACTCAGCCACGGCGATATTCTGCACACCTACTCCGGCGTGCGCCCGCTGTGCAACGACGAATCGGACAACCCGTCTGCCGTCACCCGTGACTATACCCTCGCGCTTAGCGCAGCGTCTGGCGAGGCGCCATTGCTGTCGGTGTTTGGCGGCAAGCTGACCACCTACCGCAAGCTGGCGGAGTCGGCCATGAGCGAACTCAAGCCGTTCTTCAGCCAGATGGGCAAAAGCTGGACTGCCGACGCAGCGTTGCCCGGCGGTGAAGACATGAGCACGCCCCAGGTATTGGTCGAAGCGCTGCTGGCACGGCATCAATGGCTGGCAGTGGACATCGCCAAACGTTGGGCGGTGACCTATGGCAGCCGCACCTGGCAACTGCTGGACGGCGCACAGGGCCCGGAAGACCTGGGCCAGGCCATGGGTGGTGGCTTGTTCACCCGCGAAGTCGACTACCTGCGCGCAACCGAATGGGCCGTCACCGCCCAGGACATCCTGTGGCGGCGCAGCAAACTCGGCCTGTTCACCAGCCCCAGCGAGCAGCGGGCGCTGGCCGAGTACCTGGCTCAAGGCGACGTCCGCAGCAACGCCGCCTGAAACCTGCAGGGCGATCGCCATGCGGTCGCCCCTTAGGTTTCCCGCATGTACGCCTCCCTGGCCAGGTCCAGGTACAGTGCGCGTTCCTGGGCATTGAGTGACTCCATCAAAGCTGCTGCGCGCTCCAGATAGTGCTGCTCGCCCTCCTCCACAACCTCGCGCTCGGCCTGCTCCAGCTGCTCATGAAAGGGCGCTGCCAGCGCCTCGAAGCGCTCGGGGTAACGGTTGCGCACATGTTCTTGCCAGAAGTCGCGCTCGGCCAGCGCCCGGCTGAGCGCCTCGATGTTCTCTGCTGCGAGCACTTGAGCACCCGCATGCCTTACCTGAGTTGCCGTGACGCCGCTGTGTTCGGGGTAGTTCATGTGCGCCGGTTGCGCCGGCAGCCCAAGCCGCTCTGCCAGATTGACGCGGTAGGCCAGGTAGACCTCGATATCATCCACGACAGCATAAGGATCCCGGCGCATCTCCTGAATATGCCGGGCGGCAAAGCTGTCCACCTGGTCCAGGCGATACAGTGAACGCCCCAAGGGCAGCAAAGCCTGTTCGGCCTGCGCGGCAGAACCGCCACTTGGCAAACTCAAGGCAATGTGGGCCCTGACTTCGAGATGACTGAGGATCAGCAGCAACCGGTCCTCACAGGTCCGACGCCCTCCCGTCTGCCAGAATACGGCCTCGCGCACATCGGTGTTGTCCGTACACAGCTCCAATATCCGCCATACCCGTGCCCGGTAATAGCGCGGGTGTTCGAAGAAGTCGTCAGAGCTGGCGAAATCTGCCAGAAAACGAAACAGGTCTGCCGACTGCGGCTCCTCGGCCAGCTGGGTCCAGATTTGCATGCGCCGGTTGCGTACCGCCTCGGTGGCCTCCCCCAGCCATTCCTGAAGCGTGCCGACATCGGCAATGGCGTGATGGTAGGAACTGCTGCGGTTGACCGGTGAATCGCTGAGGCTACCGGCAACCGACGCCTCGCTCGCTTCGTCCAGGGGGTTGTCATGCAGTGACCAACGTTGCAGTCGCGCGCCCAGTGTGTGCAGGTGCCCGGTAACCTGGCGAATCTGGTTCTCGCGCAGGTCCACCAGGCCACGCCACGGCATCTCGGCTTCGTCTGGCAGGGTTTGCAGCCCGGTTACGCGCAGCGATACCTCACGCAAGTGGCGCAAGCGCGAAAGGTCAGGCACCTCGCCCAGCGGGTTGTAGTTCAGATCGAGCACCTGGAGCAACGAAAGACTGGTCAGCCGTTGACTGCCTTGTGCATCAACGATGATCTGGTTACCCGCCAGACGCAGGCTGCGCAGTTCGGTAAAACGCTCCAGCCCAACCGGCAAGCGGGTCAACTGGTTGTCACGCAGGTCAAGTTCGCGAACGTGGGGGAACCTGCGCAGGAAATCCTCATCCACCTGCTCAAGGCCCATGTTGCGCAACGTCAGGCGCCGGACATGGCCGAACTCGATGTCCGCCGGCAAGCTTGGCAGGCTGCCCACCTCTTCGCCGTCGATATGCAGGGAAAAATCGTCACCGGCAAGGCCAGCGGTCTTGCGCCGCCAGGTGCGCCGGATCTGGTCGGCCACACGTTGCCGGCGCCGCCCGTCCATGAAGCTCACGCGCTGTCGTTGCCAGGTGTCGAGCGCCTCGCGCAAGCTTTGCAACTGCCGCTGAAGCTGGCTCAGGTGGCCCCACAAGCCCACCCCGCGGTCCGCCAGGTTGCGCAGGTAGGCGTCCAGCTGTGCGTCGGTCAAGGTCGGGAAGATGTCATGGATGCCTCTACGGATTGCCCGCCGGCTGCTTTCGCCCCCTCCACTCAAGGCATAACCGACGCGGCTGTCGATTCGCTGCGGCGGGCGGTAGCGTTCTGCGAAAGGCGCCAGCCCCATCAACTTCGCCGTTGTTTCCCGATCCGCGCTGGCCAGGCGCGCAATCCGGTCACCGAGTTCCTGGGCCGTGAGCTGGGCCCCGCCGAGCATGGCCTTCTGACCCTCGTCCAGCGTGTTTATCAGGCATGGCAACAGGCCCTGGCCAAGCACTGGCACGTGGGCATCGGCCAATTGATAACCCTGTCCGGTGTGGATGATGGTTCTGGTCTCAGTTGCGCTGGCCGCCCCGCTGGCAGCCAGCAAGCGGCCTCCCGCCTCACCTTGGCGCAGCTCGATGCGCACCGACGCGGGCCAGGGTGCCCGGTGCGCGATCCATTCCAGCGTCAGGCGCTGGGTATCGGCATTGACTGCACCTTCGTGCTCGAACCCCATCAAGGCTCGGTCCACGCGGCTCTCGCGCAACAGCCAGCGGGCATGCTCGGCCATGGCCAGCGGCACCCGGCCGCTGGCCAGCAGCGCCTTGATCTGCGCACCACTGGCCTGTGTGAGGACTTCTTCGGCGCCACGTACCGACAAGCTGGGGAACACCTTGATCAGCAATGCGCCGGCAGCCGATGGCGTACCTTGTCCTGCGGCCAGCTCACGTTCGAACGCACGCCCCCACAAGCGAGGCTCCGATGCATGGAGTTCGTAGCGTTCATGGGCATCAAGCAGGCGAGCAGGGCTGGGCTGTCCTTGCAGGTGCAAATGGCGCAGCTGGTCCTGGTCAAGGCCGGTGATGCGCAAGAGCGTTTCAGCACGCTGGTCAGACGTTAGCGCGAAAGCCCCGTCAAAACTGCGCAACAGCTCACCGCCGCCATCGAGGTAATGAGCAGAAGGCGGCGAGTGCGCCAGCCTGGCCCGGCCCTCGCCCTCGTGTACGGGCCTCAAGGCATCGACAAAAGGCACACGTTCGAGCGCCCGGCTTACGCCCACATGCACAGCGCCCACCACGGCGCCGACCGCCAGGCCTTGCGCCACGCCCATGAGGTGATCGAGCGCGCCCTGCCGGTCGCCGATGCGCCAGTCCTCATAGCCCTTGTACACTTCACTGACCACTTCCACCGCTGCCACGGCGAACATGACCTGGCCCAGTATCGGAATGAACAGCGCCGCCAGGTTCAGCGTATCGAGCCCTGCACTCTGGAGAGCCTCCAGCCGCTGATGGCGCTCGATAGCGATCTCGTCGGCAGTCGGGACCGCCAGTACTCTTGCGTCATCGAGCATCTTGTCTACCTGCAAGCCACGCAGATAGGCAAATAACGGGGTCTCGATGGCAAAATTGCGCCCATCCAGAACCGCGGGTGCCTGCCTGCTGCTCGCTTCGATCAAGCGCTCAAGGGTTGCCGTGAAGGTCGGCCGGTCGCGTTCACTGATGAAGCGGCTGAAAAACGAACGGTAATGGGGCGCACGCATGCGCTTGGCCAGCCACTGGTACAAAGCCTCCCAGCCAGCGTGCGTGGCCACTGGTCGCTGCGGGTCCTGGGGTATCCAGCTGATGATGCCTTTCAGTGGCCCGTCGGCGTGTTCACGCATTTCCAATGTGACCACCCCATTGATACGTTTGCCCAGCAGGTACAGCTGGTGCGGTGTAACTACGCCAGGGACCGCAGGCACGATCGGTTTGGTGGCGAACACAGGCAACAAGCGCAGGTAGTCGACTTCGTCCAGCTCGGACTTGATGCGGGCGATGCGCACCGCAACATCCATCTTCGCCCGCAGGCTCTCCTCAAGCATGCGCTGGACGGCTTCCCGGGCCAGGCTTTCAGGCGCTGGCGGCCGGCTTTTCGGGAACAGTTGGGCACGCAACTTCTGCTGGTACTGCCCACCGATGTCGAGTTTCCTGCAGCAGCGGGCAAACGCCTCGTACGTCAGCGCCAGCTTGCTCCCCTGGGCGTCCAGCAGGTGGGCACGGCGGTGGAGTGACGGCACGGTATCGGCTTCGTGAAAGTTGTGCAGCGCGGCCGTGAGTAAAGGTTGCACGCTGTACACCGTGCGCCATGGCGTATGCAGGCGTGGCGCCGCGCTGGGCATCGGCACATCATCCTCGATGTACACCCGCATGCTGCGCACATCCACGTCGGCCACGCCCTCGGCGCGCAATGCCGGTTCGAGCAGCTGCGTCGCAAACGCCTCCAGGCTGGGTAGGCTGGCCAACCTGTTTTTTACACGTTCGGCTGCTGCCTGCTGGGTGCGCAGCGCCCGGTGCAAGGTCAGCAAAAGGTCGGCATCGGCCGTTTTCAGCCAATCCGCCATCTGGCGGGCAATGAAAGCGTCGACGGAATCGGACGGAATCAGGATCACGGACACGGCAGGAGCTCCAGAGGATGAAGCCGCAAGCTCAACAGTTCGCTTTCCGTGGCAGGTGTTACTTAATGCTGGCGCGCCACGTTGAGAGCGCCGGCACTCGTTCGGATAGCCGAACGATTTCCCGCCCCTCGTTCGGTGATCCGACAACAGGAGAATGCTCAAAAACCTTCACACAGGGTTCATGCCCAGGCTTTGCGCGGGGTTATGATCATGGTCAGAGCTTGGCACGAGTCATGCTCTACACTTGGAAGCCGAATGCACATCGCTTCATGCTGTATTCGTTGAACGAAAGAGTCCGCCAACGGCTCCATAAAAAAAACAAACCCGTCGAGGAAAATTTGATGCGTATCGTTCGTCAATTGCTGGGCGCCGCCATCGCGGCCGCTGTGATCGCTTCGCCGGCCATGGCCGAAGAACTGACTGGCACCCTGAAGAAGATCAAGGATTCGGGC
>Ga0213824_1002008_pt1 | contig 10439 bp, 8 predicted proteins | sample MC6MC0906MG_FD_179892 | JGI IMG/M metagenome (GOLD analysis project Ga0213824, IMG submission 179892) | Enriched soil aggregate microbial communities from Iowa State University, Ames, United States - MC6-MC0906-MG | ecosystem: Environmental > Terrestrial > Soil > Unclassified | place: USA: Iowa...
AGAAATAGCCTTCTTCATCCTTTTTCGCTTTATCACCAGTAATATAATAATCACCGCGGAATTGCATCGCTGTGCGCTCATTGTCTTTATAATATTGTTTAAAGAGTGCTGGTGTTTCAATGTGAACTGCAATATCACCAACTTCTCCTACCTTTACCGGAATACCTTCCTCATCTACAATATCAACGTGGTTTCCTGGCGTCGGTTTTCCCATTGATCCTGGTCTAATATCCATCCCTTTCATTACACCAACAAGCAATGTATTTTCCGTTTGCCCATAGCCGTCTCTTACTGTAATATTAAAGTGCTTTTGGAACGTTTCGATGACTTCTCTATTTAACGGCTCACCTGCGGATACAGCGCTATGTAACGCCTCTAAATTGTACTCACTTAAGTCTTCTACCTTTGCCATTAATCTATACTCCGTCGGCGTACAACAAAGCACATTCACCTTATTATCACCTAATAAGTTTAAATACGTTTTTGGTTCAAACTTACCGTGGTATACAAATCCTGTTGCACCTGATCCGAGAGTTGCTACAAACGGGCTCCAAATCCACTTTTGCCAACCTGGACTAGCCGTCGCCCATACAACATCATTTTCTTCAATTCCGAGCCAATTTGGAGCGCTCGTACGTAAATGAGCATATGCCCATGCATGCGTATGAACAACACCTTTTGGATTCCCTGTCGTCCCTGACGTGTAAGATAAAAAGACCATATCTTCTTTATCTGTCTTCGCCATTTCTAACAGGTCACTTTCTGTTTCTAACGCTGTTTTTAAATTAATCCATCCATCTACTGACCGCTCGCTCAGAACGAATTTTTGAAGAGATTCCATCGCTTCTATATCATCAAACTGCCCAATGTACGGCTCATAACTTACGATTGCTTTTACTTCCCCGTGCCCAATACGATATTCGATGTCCTTTTTGCGTAACATTTCCGAACTCGGAATTACGACAAATCCTGCTTTAATCGCAGCGATATACGTCATGTATGCTTCAATTAAACGTGGCATCATAATGAGGAGCTTGTCCCCTTTTTGCAGACCACTCTTTATAAAAGCGTTTCCAATTTTATTCGCACCTTGCATTAACTCAGCGTATGTAACTTCTCGTCTATTTCCTTTATCATCTTGCCAAATTAAAGCAAGCTTCTCTTTATCATTCGTATATTTCTCTATTTCCGAAACTAAATTATAAGACTGCGGTGCCAACAATTCCTCTCTCTTCATAAACATCCTCCTTTATTTCTATGCCTCCCTTATATAATAAAGAATTTTCAGTTAATTTTGAACCCTCTTCTTTTGACAAATTTTTTATATCTATGTCGAACCGTTGAATAAATTTATATCGATTTATCGATGAAGTGAAACTAGAATCAGTGGGGGGTTTGTTCATCCTCACTGATTATTAGCCCGCACCAATCGGGCGTTTATGGGCAGCAAGGCTTCCACAAATGGCGGGATAAATAATGACAAAAAAGAAAGAGCGGGAGAACCCGCTCTTTCTAAGCCATCGTATATGGGATTATTTTTGGTAACCGCCTAATTGTTGCTCAGCTAGTGAAACTAGACGTTTAGTGATTTCGCCACCAACAGAACCGTTAGCGCGATGTTGCATCAGCTCCAAGTTGAACACCAAACTCTTGAGCGATTTCGTATTTCATTTGATCTAATGCTGCTTGAGCACCAGACACTGCTAATTTATTTGTGCTTGCCATGTTGTATCACCTCCTTGTGAGTATAGAGTGTGATAAATAACATGACTTCATGCACATTTGAATGTGGTAATTTATGGGTTTAGAAAAGTTCTTCGAATTTTTCTTCTTCGGCCACTACTTCTACTGTTTGTAATACCATCGTTTCTTTGTTCGCTACAGCCTCTTCAATTAACGGCGCGAAATCGTACTTCGCTTCAAAACGATTTGCTTTCTCACGCTTCGGTTTCGTCGATGGACTTGCTGGTGTGAATACTGTACAGCAATCTTCATATGGACGAATTGAAATATCGTACGTTCCGATTTCTTCTGCAATTTTAATAATCTCTAATTTATCCATCGTAATAAGCGGACGAATAACAGGATAGTTTGTTACTTCATTAATCGTATGCATACTATCTAACGTTTGGCTCGCTACTTGTCCAAGACTTTCACCAGTTGTAATCGCAAGTGCGTTACGCTCCTCTGCAATACGCTCTGTAATACGCATCATCATACGACGCATAACCGTCATAGAATAGCTAGATGGAATTTCTTTATTAATCGTTTTTTGCACTTCAGTAAATGGAACAAGGTGAAGTGTTACGCGTTTACAGTATTTCGTTAACTCTTGTGCTAAATCGATTACTTTTTGTTTCGCGCGCTCACTTGTGAAAGGTGGGCTATGGAAGTGAACTGCTTCCACAGATACGCCGCGTTTCATCGTTAAGTAAGTCGCTACCGGGCTATCGATACCACCAGAAAGAAGTACCATTACTTTTCCGCCAACGCCAACTGGTAAACCGCCAGCTCCCATGTGCTCACCACACATAATATAGCTGTAACCACTGCGAATTTCTATACGTACATTCACATCTGGATTATGAACATCTACTGTGATATCCTCTGTATTTTCTAAAATGTGCCCACCGATTTCTGGAAGTAACTCCATCGTCTTCATTGGGAAGCGCTTATCAGAACGGTGCACTGTAATTTTAAATGTTTTCACATCACCTTTTACTTGTAAGAAAGCTGCTAATGCACCTTTTTTAATATCTTCTAATTCTGATGGTACTTTCATCGCTAAGTTAAACTTATGAATACCGAATACATCTTTCAATCTTTCAGAAATTGCTTCATGGTCTTCACCATTTAACTGAATGTACATACGGTCATGCGTTGCATCGATTTTAATATTTGGGAACTTTTTCAGTTTAAACTTTACGTTATCTTTTAACGTGCTTACAAACTTAGAACGGTTCTTACCTTTTGTCGTCATCTCTCCATAACGAACTAAAATATATTCATATGTCATCATATTTCTTTACCTCATCACTTCATATAATTTTGGCATTGTCTCTTTAACAATACCTTCAAATTGGTTTACTTCTTCCATCGTGTTTTCCGGTGCTAGACTAATGCGGATTGCGCTTGCAGCTGCGGCATGCGGTATTCCCATTGACACTAGTACTCGGCTCACTTCATTTGCTTTTGAAGAACAAGCAGACTTCGTTGATACATATACACCATGCTCTTCTAAAGCATGAACGACCACTTCTGGTTTTAAACCAACAAATGATACATTTAAAATGTGCGGTGCCGCATATTCAAGTGACGTATTAATCGTTACATCTTTCATCTCTTTAAAGACACGGACAAGCTCTGCTTGTAAATTTTGCAAATGAACTACCTTTTCTTTCACTTGCTCCATCGTCATACGAAGTGCTTTTACCATCGCTACAATACCAGGTAAGTTTTCTGTTCCAGAACGATACTTAAGCTCTTGTTGACCACCTGATAAGATTGGATCTAATCTTACACCATCACGTACGTAAAGAAGACCTGTCCCCTTTACGCTATGAAATTTATGCCCAGATATTGAACAAAGATCAATATGAGAAGCGTATAAATCAAGCGGTACTTTTCCTATCCCTTGCACATGGTCCACGTGGAATCTTATTTTCGGATAGTTCGATAATAATGTTCCAATTTCAGCAACAGGCTGAATCGCTCCAGTCTCGTTGTTCACGTGAATAATTGACACAAGAATCGTATCTTCACGAAGCGCTCGTTTTACATCCTCTACCGATACAACACCATGCTCGTTAACCGGTAAATATGTTACATCAAAACCGAGATCTTCTAATTGTTTATATGCCTCAAACACAGACGCGTGTTCAATATTTGTTGTAATGATATGTTTACCGCGCGAACGATTCCTCATCGCTATCCCTTTAATCGCAAGGTTATTCCCTTCCGTTCCACCCGATGTGAAAATAATTTCAGAAGGTTTAACGTGAAGGAGCTGTGCTGCAATCGTTCTCGATTGTGTTAATAGACGCTCTGCCTCTCCTCCAAGCGAATGAATAGAAGAAGGATTTCCAAAATATTTCCCTGCAACCGTTACATACGATTGCAGAGCTTCTGGATATGGCTTTGTCGTCGCACTATTATCAAAATAGATCATCGTTCTTCCCCTTTCAGCGCTGTCACATCGTACAATCATATCATAAATACGTGTAATTACGCTAAAACTACTCAAAGGTTCCGTTATATTTTAAAACGAATAACCTTACTGTATTCCGCTATTCATTATAGCAACATCGCCTCCAAAATTACACAAAAAAACAAACCCTTTATTAAAGGGTTTGTTCATTGTCTACATATTCAGCTATTTTTTGAACAACGCCAGGTTCAAGTTGCTCTAGTACAGAAGCCGCTTGTTCTAAAGCTGCATCGTATTGATATTCACGGAATAATTTCTCCGCATAATTTAAGCTCTCTGCAAGGTTCTCATCATGACTGCGGTAACGATTACCGTATTGAATTAATTTTTCAACTAAATACGCTTGTCCAATTAACTCTTCTGTCATTTCAGCTACACCATTAACAGTTGTGTACGCTTCTTCTAAACTGCTATTTACAGCATTCATATTTAAAGGCTTTACTTCTAATTGATCATATACAGCTTGCATTGCCATTTGTCCTCTTTTTAAATCTTCCATAATACTCTCTGGAAGACCTGGCAAATTCGACTTTTGCATAAAACGTTTCGTTTCGAAAATAGTATTTCGCATTTCTTGTAACTTCTCACGCGCTTCGAATTCTTCTTTACGCATCGTTTGCAACATTTCTTTATATTCTGCATGAAGTACTTTTAACGTTTCACATTGCTCATAAACCTCTTCTAGTTCCTCACGAATAATAGAGAAGGCAATATCTTGTTCAGCAACGCGTATTTGCAACACTTCAAAACGTTTCATTAAAATATGCATTTGCTTTTCAATTACTTTTTGTGACTCAATATCTTTGTCTTGTAATTGATAACTTTGTTTTACAAGTTGTGTTTCTACTTTCGTTTCAATTGTTTCAGTGCGAATTTCTTCTAAATCTTCATAAACAGAAAGTGTTTTTTGCTCCACATAATGTTTCGCATGCACTTCTTGTTCAAGTTGATCATAAAAACTGTCTAAACGAGTTTTTAAGTTCTCTACTTTTTCTGCTGCTTCAGTTATATGAAGCTCCTGTATATCCATTAAACATGTGTGTAGTTGTGTCGTCATATCACGGACTTCTTTAGGAATTTCCAAATACTCTAATACATAGCCTTGTCTTATCATATCATCATGACCTTGTAATAAGTCTTCCAGCTGAACTGGTAATGTCGCTTGACACTCTACTAATAAATCTGGAATTTGATGAATGATGATTTCTAAACTTGCTAAACCTTCTTCTAAACTAATAACAATTTCTCTCGCTTTTAAATAATCACCATTATCTGTTGCCTCTTCAAAAGTTTTGAACTTCTCGGATTCAACATCTAACATCTCTTCGATTTTTTGCTCAGCTGCTCCATACATGTGTCGATGAGCAAGAACGCTCTTTTTCATACTACGATATGTATCACGTAACCCTTCAATTTCCGAGCTATTTTTTTCATGGCTTTCTAACAATTGCTGTAATTCATTTAAAATGTCTGTAATACGATTATCAGCGTCATCTAAACCACTTATGGATTCATTCATCGCATGCTTTGCTTTTCGGAAGGAGAATTGCGAGGCGAATTTTCGCGCTTGCGCTAAATCTTTGTCAGCTTTCGGAAGGGTTGTTGATACAATTTCATCCCATTCTTCACGCCATTTACCAAACAGTTCTTCTGTTTGACCTGTCATATTTAAATCTTTTACCCGTTTTAGTTCATCTGCCACAGGCTTATCTTTTATCTCTTGTTTCCACTGCTCCAGTGCTTCAATATCTTTATATGAACGATTTCTTATCACAAGCTCTATCATGAGCAGCACTAGAATAGAGCTTACTACAATGATAACGATCGTCAGGATAGAATCCATGCAAAAAAGCCTCCTAGTTATATCTCTTTTTTTGTCCGTTCCGTTTATGAAATGGAAGGCATTATGTATAAAAAGGGAATCCCCCTATATTTAACAACTAACAATGTACTAATCATACCATGTTATGACGTGTTTTTGACCTAGTTTTTTTTAAAATTTCATGTTTCTTTAAATGCATTTGTAATCTTTCTCAATATTCCGTTTGGATTATCTTCCATCATCAAATGATTGTAATAACAGGTACTCTTTCATATGAGACGCGAAATAAATTTTGCGCACAAGTGGTGGTTCAATAGAAATCGCATGCACATTCCCTTGCTTTACCGCTTGCTCCACTGACATTTCTGGAAGTAACGTGATGCCAAGTCCGGCTCCGACCATCGCAAGCATCGGTTCTGCATAAGAAGTTTCAAATGCAATGATTGGTTTCGCACCTATCCCTTGAAACATATTCATAATCATTTTCCTTACATCACAGATTTCTGGATATACGATTAACTTTTCATTTTGCAAATCTTCCATTCGGATCACTGTTTTCTCTTTATACAGATGATCATTTGAAACTACACAAACAATTTTTTCTTCTCGTACTTCTTTTATACACGTAACATCTTCTACTACTGAATCGACGAACATCGCTTCAATCTTCCGTTCTTTAAAGAGTCCCATTAGTACTTTCGTATGCTCAATTTTCCATTCTACTTCGAATCCGTCACCTAATATATCTTTACATTTTGATATGTAATGCGCTGCTAAACTTGGCAATATGCCTATAGAAATTTTCCGCTTCTCTTGAAATTTCTTCATTTCGGCTTTCACTTCATGTATGTGTTCCAAAATCGGTAACATTCTTGTTATAAATAGCTCTCCAGCCTCTGTTAACTCCACTCCTTGAGCAGAACGCTTGAGTAAAGTAACCTCTAAATCCGCTTCTAATCTTTGAATTTGTTTACTAAGCGCTGGTTGTGAAATATGTAAAAGTTTACTCGCCTTTGATAAACTTCGCGTTTGCTTTACTTCAATAAACGATCGTACTGCTTCCAAATCCATCGTACACACCTCTAACAAAAAGTTATAACCGCCATAAAAAATCGATATTTCCTTCTACAAAGAATTACTCTTTATACTTATTTCATCAACTTACTATAACGAAATAAAAAGGAGAATGATACTCTTGGCAAAAAAACAAATGCTACTCGGATCCCTTCTATGTTTACTTGCCGTAACAGCTTGGGGATTTATGTTTCCTGTAATGGCAAATGCCTTGCAATTTATCGATCCGTTCTTCTTCACAACTATCCGATACGGATCAGCAGCTATTATTTTTCTTATTTTGCTATTCATTACTGAAGGAAAAACTTCACTCCGCTTAGAAAAAAGAACACTTTCTTTATTCTTTTACGGAACAGTCGGTTTCGCTGGGTATGGTTTTCTCGTTTTCTACGGACAACAACTTGCCGGGCCTTCTGGAGCCATCCATGCAGCGATGATTCAGTCTCTTATGCCACTCATCGCTTTATTATTGCAGTGGATAATAAAAAACAAACGCCCACAAAACTACACATTTCTTTGTATGTTCGTTGCCTTACTCGGTGTTATGCTTGTCATTTCAAAAGGAAATATTCACTTATTATTTGGAGCTGCCAGTCACTTCTCAACAAATATACTTATGCTATGCGGCGTTACTTGCTGGGTAATTTACACGAACGGCGGTGCTCGTTTTCAATCTTGGTCACCACTTCGATATACGACGTTAACTTGTTTATTCGGCTCAATTTCACTCATCATTATTGTCACCTTCTTAACTTACACAAACGTCGTTAATGTACCATCATTATCTACAGTTATGAGCGTTCGTTTCGAACTCTTGTATATGTCGATTATTGCAGGTGTTATCGCTGTATTTTGTTGGAACACGGGAAATCGATATATTTCATCTATTAACGGCATATTATTTATGAATTTAGTTCCTGTACTTGCACTTATCGGTTCTATCTTTCGAGGTTACACAGTCGACAAAATTGAAATTGCCGGCGCCTCATTAACGATTATTGCGCTATTATGCAACAATTTATGGCAAAGAAAACAAGACATAAAAATCCCCACCTCAGTTCGTTAGGTGGGGATTTTTCACATATGAACAGCTCTTGGCCATTCCTGATACATATTCGTTTTACATAATGCTTGTTCCATCCATTGCTCAATTTCTTTCGTGTACATTTCTAGGAAAAATGTCTCGGACGGAAAAGAATGCAACACTTCTGATATATATTGCGGATATAAAAACGGCATATTTATCATGCCTTTTAATTGCGTCATAAACATTGTAAAAGATACCTTTTTAAACTCTTGTTTCATTTGTCCCAGTTTAATGATTTGCTCTATATAATATCTTTCTCTAGAAAAATAAACGGTCATCACTTCACGAATTAATGTCGTATCAAGCGAAAGCTCTCTATAAAAAAAACGTGTCAGTTCTCTATTATCAAATTGATATCGTAAAATCCCGCACACCATTTGCACCATCACATCTTTAGCCGATAAATATTCTCTCTGTTCAAATGACGTTTCAATTACATGAATATATCCTTCTAAAAAATCAGTAATCAGCTGTTCTAATAACCCTTGCTTTCCAGCAAAATAATATGAAATATTCGCTACATTCACATCCGCTCGTTTTGCAATTTCTCGCACCGATGTCCCGTCATAACCTTTTGTATTAAACAACGATATTGCCGCATCAATTACTTTTTGTTTCGTCTGTTTCATGCGCTCACTTCCTCTCACTGAACAGCTATAGTTTAAATTTCTTGACTTTTAAGACAAATTCCTTTAATTTTCTATCGACAAAGTCATGTGAAATACATCGTATTTTGCTAATATTTTACACATCTCGATAAAAAGGGAGTTGTTTCCATGTTTACAAAAGAAAGTTATGCAGGTTCTCGTGAAGAGCAATACGAGACAGTAATTAAACAACTGGATGCATTATTAACTGGCGAACCAAACGTAGTCGCAAACTTATCAAATGCGTCCGCATTATTAAATCAATTTTTAGATCGTGTGAATTGGGTTGGCTTTTATGTAACAGAAGGAAATCAGCTTGTTCTTGGACCTTTCCAAGGAATGCCTGCCTGCGTGCGCATTCCATTTGGACGAGGCGTTTGCGGCGCAGCAGCTGAAACGAAAACAACGCAGCTTGTAGCAGACGTTCACCAATTCCCAGGACATATCGCTTGCGATAGTGCTTCGAATTCAGAAATCGTTGTACCGATCGTGAAAGAAGGAACTGTCGTTGGAGTACTTGATATTGATAGCCCTGAAAAAAATCGTTTTGATGAAGTAGATCAGCGCTATTTAGAAAAGTTTGTGGAAACACTCCTAAAACATATTTAAAAAAGAAAAGAGCGAGTTATCGATTGCGTACATCACGTACGAAACCGATAGCTCACTCTTTTTTATCCCGCATTAACGGGAAGTAAGACTCCCACCTCAAAATTCGGCGAATACAAGTAAGTTAAGTGGGAGATAACTGCCCGTAAAAGCCCGATCGGTGAGGGCTAATAATCAGCGGGGGATGGACAAAACCCCCACTGATTAAAGTTTCACTTTATTGATTACTAACAGTAGATATTTTCTTTAGTGCCTGTTCTAAATCAGAAACGATATCCTCCCATGATTCTAAACCGACAGATAAACGTATTAAATTATCGTAAATACCCATTTCTTGTCTTAGCTCAGCTGGAATCGCAGCGTGCGTCATCGTTGCTGGATGCTGAATTAACGTTTCTGTATCACCTAGACTTACCGCAATCGTAATAAAGTGAAGGTCATTGATAAACGCTTGCGTCTCTTCTTTTCCGCCTTTTACTGAAAAAGAAATCACACCGCCGCCCCGTTTCATTTGGCGAGATGCTAACTCACCTTCTGGATACCAAACACCTTCTACCGCATCATGATTTTTCAGAAACGATACAATTTTTTCTGCATTATCACAATGACGGTCCATCCTTACCGCTAACGTCTTTAATCCGCGTAACAATAACCACGCATCAAACGGCGCCATAATACCACCGATATCTTTTCGCATCGGACGGATTTTTTCAGCTAGCGCTTTCGTTTTACAAATCGTTACACCGGCTACAACATCACCGTGACCACCAATATATTTTGTCGCACTATGAACAACAGCGTCACAACCAAGTTCAAGAGGTCTTTGTAAATACGGTGAACAAAATGTATTATCGACAATAACAAGCAAGTCATTGCGCTTCGCAACCCGAATAACTTGTTTTAAATCAATTAATTTCATCGTTGGATTAATCGGCGTTTCAACGAAAATAAGCTTTGTATTTGGACGAATCTTACTTTCAAGATCCTCCTCGCTCT
>Ga0213824_1002012_pt1 | contig 10418 bp, 12 predicted proteins | sample MC6MC0906MG_FD_179892 | JGI IMG/M metagenome (GOLD analysis project Ga0213824, IMG submission 179892) | Enriched soil aggregate microbial communities from Iowa State University, Ames, United States - MC6-MC0906-MG | ecosystem: Environmental > Terrestrial > Soil > Unclassified | place: USA: Iowa...
TAGGATTCAATGTGAATATCTTCATTTTTTTCCGACCGCTCCTCCCTTTTATCTCTTTTATAAAAAATACAATTCTATTCCATTCGAGGAAGAGTATAATGAAAGATAAAGCTCAACTATAGGGAGGATTTTTATGTTCCAAACAGTAGATCATTTTTTGCAATCTTGGGAGTTTGAAGCCGGTGCCACACAAAAATTACTAAATAACCTAACGGATGAATCACTTCAACAGGAAATTACTTCACAAAATTGGACGCTAGGTCGAATTGCTTGGCATATTGTTACGGCTATCCGTGTCATTACTTCCAATACAAATTTAATGTTTGAAGCACCAGCTAAAGATTATCCTGTTCCTACCTCGGCCCAGTTTATTGCAGACAGCTATCAACAAGCGAGCAATGCACTTGTGCAGGCACTAAAATCACAATGGACTGACCGTACAATGGAAGAATGTATTGAATTCATCGGTCAACAAATGCCAAATGGGTCACTACTGCTGTTCTTACTTCAACATCAAAGTCACCATAGAGGACAATTAACTGTTCTTATGCGCCAGGCAGGATTAACTGTTCCAGGTATTTATGGTCCAGCAAAAGAGGAATGGGCAAAATTTGGTATGGAAGCCCCGCAAATGTAGTTCAACACCAAAATTATTGAATCTATTTTGATGACTTTATTCAAAATAGATTCTTTTTTTGTTTCCTTGTTTAAAAACCTCTCCTCCCTGAATCTAGCGCTGTAATGCTTGGTATATATGTTGGAAACGAAATCAATTGCTCGAAAAAGATTTGAACCTTAATTTTCCCTCTATCTGTACAATACTTTTCTTAGCTTATAATCCACACTTTTTTTGTCTAAACTAAAAACGTATCACATAATCATGAGTACCTCAAAAAATGGGATGAATACATGAAAAAAATTATTTTACTCTCAAGTTTAGTTGCTACATTACTACTTTCTGGCTGTTGGGATGTTTCCGAGCCTCAAAGAATGTACTATGTTCTTGGCATTGGTATTGACTTTAAAGATGATCAATATGAAATCTATATGCAATTAATTAACTTCGCCAATGTTGCCAAGTCAGAGAATCCTGCTCCTCAAGGTGTACAAGCAGAAATTGGTCGTGCTAAAGGGAAAACGATGGAAGAAGCCTTTTTTAACTTATATCGTTCCATTGACCAAAAAGTATTCTGGGGACATATGTCTTATATTCTTTTCTCTGAGGAGGCCATGAAAAGCGAGAATACCATCTCTATTATTGACAGCTTTTTACGGCATAGGGAGACAAGATATCAAATATTGACCTACGTTACCAAAGAGCCTATTGAGGAAGTTCTTCTAATTACACCAATATTTAATAAATCTCTTACAGCTTCCAAACTAAGTAATCCATTGTTACAAATGAACTGGAAACAATGATAGAGCCTGTTGATTTACGGACACTAGTGATTAATTTAAATGAACCTAGCCATGAAATAAGTATTCCCTTTGTTTCAATCAATAGAAATTGGAATACGACAAATGGACCATCTATGGAAACTGCCTTTACCGGTGTTGGGGTACTTTCAAAAGATGGATTTAAAGGCTTTCTTAACGGAAATGCTGCAAGAGGGCTTCAATGGATGCAGGATAAAAAAAATCGAGGAGATGTAACCTTTCAATTAGACGATGATGAAGGAGACTACCTAACAGTAGATTTAGACAAAATAGATATTGACGTAAAACCAATTGTTAAAAATAATCAAGTAACTTTTGAGGTAGATGTGAAATTTAATGCTACTGTAAATGGCTTTAAAACAAAAGTTTCTGGAAATGAAATCCGAAAGAAAATTATACAGCAAGTTAAAAAAGAAATTTTAACAACCTATCGAGAGGGTTTAAAGCAGGATATAGACATTTTCCGTTTATCTGAAAAACTATATCGTAAAAACGTTAAAGCATGGAAAAAATATGAGAGCGATGGGAAAATACCTTTAACTGAGGATTCTATTAGTAAGCTCACTATTTTCGTCAATAAAGTAAATCCAGGTCGAAAAACGTTTGATGAAACAATTAAAGAATAGGTAAAATAGCCGGATACTTATTTACATGTAGGTACTCGGCTTTATATTCATTTGTTTCATTTTTGAGGTCTCTACTATTTTTATTTTATTCTATTTGTCAGGCAATTCACTAGATAAAAAAAGCTATTAAACATATTAATAGTAATGTAAAGCAAGTTAGCTTTGCACTTCCTGGTTTGTTGGCTTGGGTCACTCTGGTCAAGTGACCCTTTTATCGTTTAAACTTCCTTTATCTAAGCTAACTCTTGCTCTACATAGACTCAGTCAACTGCCCCTTTGGTTGTTCAACTGTCCAAGAAAATATTTTGATTTTATTTCTATTCAGCACTTAAAACCTCCAAAATATCCAAAAAATGTACTTTATAAATATCCATATGAATTAATTTGGTTTTCAAATTCTAAATCTAAACAAATCTTTCTATATCCAAAAGGTGTGCTGTAGCCCATTCTTGTTCACTGACTTTCCAATGGGCTACACCTAAATCCAAAGAAATTTGTATTTATTTAATTGCTTGGTCGCTTTTTGGTCACCTGAAGTCGCCTATTTTTGTATCAAGATTTAAGACCACCCCAAAAAATCGAGGGTACTGAAAAAGTCGATTTGCCACAAAAAATGTGATACAAATCGACTTTTTTAAATTTTCAAATCTAACAAAAGACAAATTTCTAATATAAAAGGTACATTTTTTTAGTTTTTCAGTGCCCTTAAAAAATCCGGAGTGGTCTTTTATGGATTATTAACTCAGCACCTCGTTAGTAACGGCGACGTAAACAATTGCGCCCCTATTGTTGAAGATCACAAAATATTAAAAGTGATGACTGCATACATACATTGTAATGACGTAAACTATACTATAAAAAGCACAAAAAAGTTTGATTCTTCAATAGAAATTGGATAATTTCGGAATGTTAGTTATGAATTAATAAGAAAAGAAGGAGAGATACGATGTTCGATCAAGTTGCGTATTTTATTTTTAAAGCCCTGTTAATTCTAACGGTTTTGGTTGTTGTGGTTGGAATTCCTCTTGGAGATACACTGATTAGAAAAAAATAAGACTGCATCTAAAGAATGCACTTGAGAAAATTATGGTTGCTCTAGATGTAAAGAATTTAGTTGACTTGCTACAGCGTATAGATGAGGAAACAGATAACTAAAAAGGTTGTCTGTTTTTTCATATGTACTTTTCACTCTCAATTTCCTAAAAATGGAAATATAAAGGGAGGTATGGGCTAATAAAAAAATTATAATACATAGGAACTTGCAAGCATTATTACTTACTGCTTGCAGCGAAGATAAAAAACCGATATCTGTAAATAATACAATTGAATATCCAAATTCAAAAGACAAAACGATAGAATATTCAAAATTAAGCAAAATGACATGGAAGAGGAAATAGATTTAGCTAAAAGTTCCATAATAACTGCTATAGGGTATGGAGCATTTAAGAGGAAGTTTAACAAAGTAAGTCACTAAATCAGGAGATTGTATATGAGGTTTGTTAAAGGGCTAATAGGATTAATATTTATTACAGTGGGACTTATGTTGATAGTCATAACTATTGACGATTCTTTATTAATCAAAAATATACTTTTAAAAATTTTAGGGTCCTTTTGTATTTTTATTGGTGCAGATATATTACATAGGCAATTCCATCCTAATAAATACAAAAAAGATGACCAACTCGGCTAAGTTAGATTTGTTGGTCATCTTTTCCCCTATTTACTTCTACGTTGCTGATTCGTACAACTTAATTAAACGATCAGTGGTCATTGTTCCATTCTGCAAATCCTATCGAAGTAATGTTTTGATATAACCAATTTTGAATTAGTCTCTGTACTTCTTATATGCTATTAACACCCTACATTATTTTCTGGAAGCTCATCTTCTTTGGGAGCTCTGACAGATTCTATAAATCGTTTTTCAGACGCACCAAATTCTTTATAATTTACTTGTGCTTGGTGTAAAGAAACATTATTGGGGCCAATCACTTTATCTGGCATGTCTTGTGCCACTGCATCATATTGCCAATAACAAACTTCACAAATATCAAAGTCACTCTCGACTGTGAAATATCCACAAGACGGACATCTTTTTATTGTCATTTTTATCACCTTTTCTATTTTGGAGCATATAGTTCAATCTGTTTTAACCAATACATAATTTTATCCTCTGTTTTAAAGTAAGTTGATATTCCTCCATACTTTTTAATAATTCCAAACTCCACTTAATGCATACGCTATTTCCTCAAGCTCAAATTCATCTCGCTCTAAATGCACTTTTTTTGTTTTTAGCATTGCATAGTGACATCCAGCTCTCCTGTGAATAAGAGCATTAGCTTGCTAATATATTAGAACAAACATTCCTATTTCTGCAAGAAAATCATTAGATATTTTTACTGTTTTTTGTATTTTATTACCGTTATATCTAACTTGCTTTGTTATTGTTTGTTTTTCAAACTATATGATATAATGCCTTTACTGACTAACCTAAATAGGTCACTTGAAGCTGTAGCGCTACCGTACGCTATAGCTTTTTTTGATGATTACACATTTGTTCTTTATATTACGAAACTTTTCCAATAGCACTATCGTATATCAATTGAAACGATTATTTTGAGGAGCGTTATTATATGGAACAAAAAATACAAGCATTAATTGCTGCAACAAAAGAAAAATTCGGATTAACTAATTATTATTTACATACCTCTTCATTTCATAGAAACTTAGATATATTTGAAGATACAACCTATATATTCACTACAGAGTGGCTTCCTTCTCATGCTAAAAAAGTAGAAGAAGATGATTTAAATCCACCAGGTACTGCAATTATTGACATAGATGTGCATACTGGTCAGCTTAAAAGAATCTTGTTTGTTAATAACAAGTCTTTTGCTGAAAAAAACTTAATTGTCAGCACTTCCACAAATGATATTATTCAATGGATTGAGGAAGAAACAGGACTTACCTATAACGAGCAGTTTCAGTTAATAGAAGAGGAAAATGGAAGATTATTTTTTAAAGAATGTTTGATGGGTATCCCCGTTTCCCCATCTGGCTTTATTGAAATTAAATATAATCAGGATGGTCAGCTGACACTTTTTTCAGCCATAGGTCAATTTCCTCCCAAAGAAAAATTTAAACAAGATATTCCTGCATTATCCTTAGAAAAGGTTGCAGATTTGCCAAAAAAACAAATAAAGCTTATCGAGTTCCCCTTAGAGAAGCAGAAGCAAATTCTTCCCTTCTATGGCTTTGAGGAAATTTATATAGCGAATGATTTAACAAGGACAATCCCCTATGAATTTTTTGTAAATGACAAAATTCAATTGGCAATCGATAAAATTATTTATTGGGATTCACCGATCAAGCAATCATTCGAAAAAACATTCCTTACCGTTGACAATGATGTCACTTTAGAACAAGTCATATCTAGGGAGTATCATCCGAATTTATTACCAATTACAAATCTTGAAAAAGAACAGTGTATAAGCACTGTTTCCGATTTTTTACGTCAAGAATATCCAAATGATACAGGGAAGTGGTTACTGACAACCCTTTATCGTCAGGATAACTATATTTATGCAACATTAAAATATAATAAGCATTCCAATTTTATTTTCAAACGAAAGCTACTTGTTATCATTGATGCGGAAAATTTACAAGCAATCAATAGTATGGATAGTCAATTTATGTTAAACACATTTGAAGCTTATACTACCGTCGAAAAAGGAACAATCACCGAAAATCAAGCGTTTGATAAATTGAAAGATCATCTTGAGCTTACACCTATATATGTCTATGATAAACGATTAGCGCAATATATTTTATGTGGGAAATTGGATTGTGCATTTGCAGTCAACGCTAGGAATGGCGAACTTGTAAAATTAGATGATTTATAAGAATCCTTCATATAGATAAGTAATGGTGTGGGTTACTTTTGTCCAAGTGACCCCTCTCCCTTGTTGTTTTGTTTTGAGTGATTTTATAGTCACTCTTTTTCTTTTTCATTAAGGTACACTTCCTTTTGATTTTTCCACCCTCTTGACGAACATTTGTTCTTGTATTAGAATACAAAAAAAAGGAGGTCATTTTTATGCAAACTATAAACACCATTGAATTAGTACATTTCTCAGAAGATTATGTAGATGTTTTACATGACTTTGATCTTCCAGAAGAGCAATCTCAATTTACGGCCCTTCCTAAAGAGATTTCTATAGAAATGGTTGGACAGTACCCAATTGTTATTTTAAGTGACAATGTACCAGTTGGATTTTTTGTTCTTCATGCAACAGAGAGAGTGAAAGAATACTCTAGCAATCCAAATGCTATGCTACTTACGGCATTATCTATTGACCATAAGCAACAAGGAAATGGGTACGCTAAAAAAGGTATGCTGGCACTGTCTGACTTTATTAAAAGGGAATTTAAGGAATGCCATGAGGTCGTTTTAGTGGTGAACCATAAAAATATTCCTGCTCAAAACTTGTATTTAAAAGTAGGCTTTGTTGATCATGGGGAAAGAAGAATGGGGCCTATTGGTGAGCAAATTGTTATGAATTTACACATCTAGTTATTATCGAATTTAAATTAATCGCTTGTGGATTTCTTAGCGATATATGTGATTCTTCAGGGTTTGTTAACTAATTTTACAAAATCACTCATTATGTAAGCTCAAATGAGTGATTTTGTAATTGCTGCAGCAATAGTTCTTCAACTTGCGTTTTTAACGCTTGGTTGGCATAGCGTAGCACTTCATCGTTCCCTGCTGTGGCAATTTGCACATCACTAAAATATTCATCGATGCGATGCCAGCCCACTACTCGTATTTGCTGCTGAGCTAGCTGACGTTTTAGCTGGAAATAATCCTTTCGTAAATTCTTTAACAAGGCATCCATTAAAGGTAAAAAAACAAGCTTCATTTTAAAGTACTCTGCTCGTTTGTAATCCTGCTGCAATGATTTTACAGCTAAATCCAATAAAATATATTGATGCAGTAAACTTCGTTGTTCGCCGTTAATCATTATAATCATCTTCTAGATGTGCGGCATAAATTTTACGTAAAGGAATATGCTTTGTGTTTGTAATTGTTTCTAATATTAGCCATTGATTCTCCTCATCAATGGCTTGAATGACCCCACTCCACTGCAAATAGTTAGCGTTCTCCCTCACAGTTAACATAATATTTTTATTTTTTATTACAGCACGCTCTATGCTTTGCTGTAATTCTTCCAGCTCCCATTCAGCAAGTTCACGCGGCAACTCAACATAGCTCTCTTGTTTCCATTCTTTCAGAAGCTTCAGATGCTCTGGTAACATCATCGCCGTCCATTTCATTGTTCCTCTATCTCGTATCATCTCATTCACTCCTTATGCTAAATGCCCGCCCACTAAGCGATTTCGTGTGATAGCTGTACCCGCCTTTGTATAAGAAGCTGCCCTTAATAAGGCTATCGCTCCATATTTTCTACGGATTGCATCCATCACATGACCAATAATCTGTCGCTGCTCCTTATGTGCATCAAATAAGTCCAATTGGATACTGCATTCCGGTTCCAAATTAGTTAATCTAACAGACAATTGACGTGCTGGCTCACCCGCAAAGTACTCATCCAGTAATTCAAGACAAGTTTGATACATGACAAGCGTTTCACTTGTTGGTGCCTCAATCGTTCGAGAGCGATGAAACCCTTTGGTCATCGCATTGCGACTATAGGAAAGCCCTAAGCTGATTGTACGGCCAACATATCCCGCTTCACGTGTTCGCTGCATTACATCTTCACACATTTCCAGCAACACAACCGCAATCTCTTTTCGGGTATGATAATCTCTCATTAACATTTGTCCTTTTCCAAAGCTTAACGCTGCATTCGTCACTAAAGGCTCTCCTAACGAGGAAAGATCAATTCCCCATGCATGGTAATATAATTGATTGCCCATAACACCAAAGCGTTTTTCTAATTCCTTTAAATCTGCGTTTGCTAGCCCTCCAACTGTCTGTATACCCATTGCATGTAAGTTCCGTTCCATCTGTTTGCCAATACCCCACATTTCGGACAATGGTCGTACTGGCCAAAGCTTTTTGGGAACATCTTCATAGCTCCACTTAGCAAAGCCAGATTTTTTAGCCTCTAAATCTAATGCTAATTTAGCCATTAGCATATTGGGTCCCATACCGATTGCGGAGGGGATGCGAAATTGCTCATAAATCGCTTGTTGAATCGTTTTTGCTGCTTGCTCAGGAGAGCTCCAAAGCTTTTCTGTACCTGTTAAATCCACAAAGCTTTCATCGACACTGTAGACATGAATCGCCTCAGCAGGGACATACTGAGCTATAAGTCGAGTAATCGCCATTGACATTTCTAGAAAAAATGACATTTTTGGTTCAAAAAGCTTAATATCTGGATGCTTAGGAATCTCATAACGCCTATTTCCTGTTTTGATTTTAAATTTTTCCTTCATCATTGGTGAAGCTGCAAGTACGATACTACCTGGCTGTTCAAAATTACCTATAACGGCAATCGGATCTTTCAAAACATCTAAACCCTCTAGCATGGCAATACAGCTAGCATAAAAACATTTCATATCAATACAAAAAATGTCTCTATGCGGCAGAGCGTCATAATTCATATAACCTCACGCTTTCCACGTGCAGCGGGCAGTATCGCTAGAACATTGTTAATCAAAAACGTGCGCTTTGCCCACCTTGTAAAGCAGAATGCTGTAAATGAATCACTAGCAAGTTTGATGATCTTTATACGCCTTTTCGTAATGGCACCAGACTGGGATATATACATCATGCTGACTATTTGTTGACGCTGCATGGCCTTTATTAACTGTTCTTTCACCTTTACTTTCCTCCCCAAAAATCAAGTGAGTCTAACAGAGCTCTCCTCAATGCAGAACGAATGTTTGTATTTTAATTATACGCACGTACGTTCTTAATTAGAAGTGGTAATTTTAACTAATTCGGGCTTTTAACGTGGAAACTAAACATAGGCTTTTGTTTAAGCCTAAAATAACTTGGTACATATGCTGTGCTTATGATGAGTATTTCATTTTAAATTTAGAAGGGATGTCATTATTAGCTCAACAATTGATTATACGTCACCGTCCACACAGTTCACTTTTGACGTCAATCAATTTCGCCTTGGCGTAATTGCGTCCGGATTTTGAATTGTGCCCGCACAATTCATTCCTTTGAAAATCCGTGACATCCGCCGGAGGCTTTATCTTCATTCAGTAGGAATTTGGACACCCACTGAAAAGGAACCAAAATCGCTTTCATCTCAGTACCTGTAGAAGTGGGAGTCTTCTGCTGAATGAAGATAAAAGTACGCTGTTTAAAAAAGATAATCGAAATTATATAAATGTTCTTGGAGTAGAACAATTAAATACATTGGAAAATGTGTCCTTGCTTGATATTTTTCTAAGCAAGGACAATGTGATTGAACCACATTATCATCAAAATGCAGGAGAGCTTATATATTGTATTGCTGGTGCTGCTATCGTATCCATACTTAATCCATTTACCAAGAAACTTCAAAACTATCCTATAAAACCGGGCCAAGTTGCAAATGTACCACAAGGCTGGTGGCATTATGAGGTGGCTACTGAGGATGACACGCATCTACTAGCTATTTTTGATGCCCCGACTCCTGAGGTTATTTTAGGTTCAGATATATTGAGATTTACACCTTCCAATATTATGGCTCACACTTATTGCTTAGATGAAAATCTGTGGAAAAAAGCAATAGCACCAGTTGTACCATCGACATATATTGGACCAGCCAAAGACTGTAATCGTGTAAAATCAGCTTCTGATAAACCAAAAGATTCTAATCATTGTAAACACAAGTATCAGTATCCACAGTACACAAATCCATATTCATGCCCGCACCGCAGCCCATATATGTATCCATATGGGGGCCCCTATTACTAATTAATAGGCAGCAACACTCAAGGATGACCAACTTTTATCGCATAAAAATAGATAAAAGGGGAACTATATATGGTAAAGTCATCGCTTTGTTTTTACTAAATGAGGTGTAGAGAATGGAATTATTTCCACTGATCCATACAAATTTTTGGGATGCTGTAATAGCCGTTCCAGCCGTTTTACTTATTACACAGCTAATAAAGGTATTTATGCATGTTCAGCCTAAATATGTTCCAGCAATTGCCCTTGCTATTGGCTTGATTATTTCTATCTTTATAAGCCATCGACATAGCCTTCTTGCAGGCGTATTTATGGGCTTTTTTTATGGGTATGCAGCAATTGGAAACTTTGCCGCATTGAAAACAACAATTAATAGCTATAAAAATAAGAAGAAAAATAACCTTTTAATGTAAAAAATG
>Ga0213824_1002014_pt1 | contig 10414 bp, 9 predicted proteins | sample MC6MC0906MG_FD_179892 | JGI IMG/M metagenome (GOLD analysis project Ga0213824, IMG submission 179892) | Enriched soil aggregate microbial communities from Iowa State University, Ames, United States - MC6-MC0906-MG | ecosystem: Environmental > Terrestrial > Soil > Unclassified | place: USA: Iowa...
AGTGCATCCGGGTACCCGTATTAAATGGACATACGGCAGCTGTATTTGTAAAATTCCGCAAAAAACCTACCAAAGAGGAATTGATTGACCGCATGGTGAATTTTAAAGGCCTTCCACAGGAACTTGCTCTTCCCAGTGCTCCCAAGCAGTTTATACAGTATCTGGAAGAGGATAACCGTCCCCAGGTAACTCTAGATGTGGATTTTGAAAATGGAATGGGAATTTCAGTAGGACGTTTAAGAGAAGATTCTGTTTATGATTATAAATTTGTGGGTCTGTCCCACAACACGGTCCGCGGTGCGGCCGGCGGTGCGGTTCTCTCAGCAGAGCTTTTAACCGCAAAAGGATATATCAAAGCCAAAGAATGATTGGATCATAGAGCTCTCGACCTTCCGGGAGAGAGCTTTAAGTAAAAAGATATATGGAGGAAGGAAAATGGCATACAAGAAAGAGCTTTGGGGAAACATGCCCGATGGAAGGGAAGTGTATTTGTATACACTGGTAAATAGAAACGGAGTTTCCGCTTCTTTCACTAATCTGGGTGCAGTCTGGGTCAATATGAATGTGCCTGACAGGGATGGGAATGTAGTTGATGTGGTTCTGGGATTTGACAGTGCGGATGAGTATCTTATAAACCCGCCTCATTTTGGAGCTCCCATCGGAAGGAATGCCAACCGTATTGCAGGTGCGAAATTCACCATTAATGGAAAAGATTACAAACTGGAGCCCAATAATGGACCTAACAATCTTCACAGCGGCCCGGATCTTTACCAGAGCCGTCTTTGGGACAGTGAGGCGGAGGAAAATGACCTTGGAACCAGTGTCAGCTTTTCTCTCTTTTCGCCAGATGGAGATCAGGGATTTCCTGGGAATGCAAACATTACAATAACCTATACACTTACACCGGATAACAGCCTTGATATTTCCTACCATATGATCTGCGATGCAGATACCGTAGCAAACTTTACCAATCACAGTTATTTCAACCTGGATGGACATGATGGCAAAGATACCTTGAAGCAGCGTGTCTGGATAGATGCAGATACATATACAAGGGCAGATGAAGGCTCGATTCCCACCGGGGAGTTCACCCCTGTTAAGGGAACCCCTATGGACTTCACTGTGATGAAACCCATTGAGCAGGATATCCATGAAGACTATGAGGCACTGGTATTCGGCGGAGGTTATGACCATAACTGGGTCTTAAACCATCCGCAAGGTGAGGTTTCCCTGTGTGCCGCATCGGAATCAGATAAGACAGGCATCCGGATGGAGGTTTATACTGACCTTCCTGGAATACAATTCTACACTGCGAACTTCTTGAAAAATATGACGGGAAAAGGCGGAGCGGTATATGAAAAACGTTGCTGCTATTGCTTTGAAACCCAGTATTATCCTGATTCCGTAAATAAACCGGAATTCCAGTCTCCAGTCTTAAAAGCCGGCGAAGAATATAAGACAACAACCATTTACAAGTTCTCAAATATCAAATAGTAATGAGCAGATAAAATAAACCAGGGACGCAGGAGACTGCGCCCCTGCTCTTATGTGAAAGGACATCTAGGTGTACATATGAATAAACAGGACGGAAAAGGGATTAAGGCATTATCTGCCTTGGGTCTGATTATTACAACCATCATATGGGGCAGCGGCTTTGTTGTGATGAAGAATTCGGTGGAAGTGGTTACTCCGGTTTACTTGCTGGCTTTACGTTTTACCATTGCTTCTGTTGCGCTGGTAGCTGTATTCTGGAAGCGGATAAAAAAGATCAATCAATCGGATCTGATGTGCGGCGGATTGTTAGGCGTATTTTTATTTGTCAGCTATCTTTTTCAGACCTATGGACTGAAATATACCACTGCCAGTAAAAATGCCTTTATCACCACATTGTACGTAATCCTGGTTCCATTTCTCCATTGGTTTTATAACAGAAAAAAGCCTTCCCGGAACAATGTGGCGGCAGCAGGAATCGCAGTGCTGGGACTTGCGCTGTTGTCCCTGGAGGGAGACCTTTCCGTGAATATTGGGGATTTGATGACTTTGGTATGCGGCTTTTTCTTTGCGTTTCATATTGTTTTTATAGACCGTTATACCGAAGACCATGATCCCATTATCCTGACTGTGATCCAGATGGTCCTGGCTGCAATCTTAAGCTGGGCAATTGCTCCGTTTTTGGAAGGTTCCTTAGATTTAACCGTGATTGACACTTCTATGATGACCGGTTTGTTATATCTGGGTATCTTTTGCACGATGATCTGTTTTCTTCTCCAGAATGTGGGACAAAAGCATTTGACTCCCAATACTTCCTCCATTATTTTATCCTTTGAAGCTGTATTCGGCCTGATGTTTTCCGTTCTGTTTTTGGGGGAGCAGGTGACGATAAAACTGGCGGCAGGATGTGTGCTGATGTTCGCCTCCGTCATCTTATCTGAATATAAAAGGAAAGGTTCCGCGAACGCATAGTTATCAGAAAGATTTGCCATTCATGAATTTTAGTGTTATAATGAACAGGTTACTATCATAAAGCGGTAGGGAGATATATGTCGAAATCGTTATACATTGCAGAAAAACCAAGTGTAGCCCAAGAGTTTGCCAATGCTTTAAAGGCGAACGGAAGGCGCAGGGATGGATATATAGAATCGGATCAGGTGATCATTACCTGGTGCGTAGGGCATCTGGTAACGATGAGCTATCCGGAAAGCTATGATCCCAAATTTAAGCGGTGGAGTCTATCCACCCTTCCTTTTCTTCCTAAGGAATTTAAGTACGAGGTGATTCCAAACGCTGAAAAACAATTTAAAATTGTTAGCAGTCTGCTAAACCGTCCTGATGTGGATACCATTTATGTATGCACGGACTCCGGGCGGGAAGGAGAGTACATATACCGCCTGGTGGCGCAAATGGCAGGAGTGAGGGACAAGAAGCAGAAACGTGTGTGGATTGATTCCCAGACAGAGGATGAGATTTTAAGAGGTATACGGGAAGCAAAGGATGAATCCGAATACGATAATCTTTCAGCCTCAGCCTATTTAAGGGCAAAAGAAGATTATCTCATGGGAATTAATTTTTCCCGATTGCTTACACTAAGATATGGCCAGCATATTTCCAATTACTTAAAAAGCGGGAAGAATACGGTAATATCCGTCGGCCGGGTCATGACCTGTGTCATGGGAATGGTGGTGCGGAGAGAGCGAGAGGTCAGGGATTTTGTTAAAACTCCGTTTTACCGTGTGATCGGAACCTTTTCCAGAGAGGATGCGGCGAACCCCGAATTGTCGGGTATGGATTTTGATGGGGAGTGGAGAAGCGCTCCTGGGTCCAAGTACTTTGAATCCCCGTTCCTTTATAAGGAAAACGGCTTTAAGGAACGAAAGTATGCAGAAGAGCTGATAAACACCCTGTCATTCATGGATCCCATGGAAGGAACCGTTGCTTCCATCGAAAAGAAAAAGGAAACAAAGAACCCTCCATTGCTTTACAATCTGGCTGAGCTTCAGAATGACTGCTCTAAGATGTTTAAAATCAGTCCTGATGAGACCCTAAAGCAGGTTCAAGAGCTTTATGAAAAGAAACTGGTCACTTACCCAAGAACCGATGCCAGAGTATTATCCACGGCGGTTGCAAAGGAGATCCATAAGAACATAACCGGACTTAAGGGTTTTGAACCTTTGGCAAAAGCAGCGGCAGAGGTTATGGAGAAGGGCTCTTTTAAGACAATAGAAAAAACCAGGTACGTCAATGATAAGCAGATCACGGACCATTATGCCATCATACCCACCGGTCAGGGACTTGGCGCGTTGAGGGGACTGTCTCCCCTGACATTGAAGGTTTATGAAGTCATAGCGAGAAGATTTATAAGTGTCTTTTATCCGCCGGCTATTTATCAGAAATATGCTTTGGAGCTTGTGGCGGATACAGGCCCCGTTTCAGAGCCAGCCCCGAATCAGGAGCCGGGAAAGGAACATTTTTATGCTAATTTCCGGGTCATGCTGGAAGCGGGCTATTTAAAAGTCGCAGACGTGTCCTGGGGAAAAAAGAAGCAGCAGGATGAAGGAAACGGCGAAGCGCCATCTGAGGACAATGGACAAGAGGAGAACAACCAGGAGTCCTCTCAGAATCAAATGGATAATCCCGCATTCGTTGCAATGCTTGGCACTCTGAAAAAGGGAATGAAGCTTCCTCTTAAAAAGCTGACGATTAAAGAAGGAGAAACCTCCCCTCCCAAGCGCTATACCTCCGGTTCCATGATCTTAGCCATGGAAAACGCCGGACAGCTTATAGAAGATGAAGAGCTCCGCGCACAGATCAAGGGAAGCGGAATAGGAACCAGTGCTACCCGGGCTGAGATTTTAAAAAAGCTGTGCAATATCAAGTATCTTTCCTTGAACAGCAAGACCCAGGTAATTGTTCCCACTCTATTGGGAGAAATGATTTTCGACGTAGTCAATGCTTCCATCAGACAGCTTCTTAATCCGGAATTGACAGCAAGCTGGGAAAAAGGGCTGACTTATGTGGCCGAGGGGTCCATAACCCCGGAAGAGTATATGCAGAAGCTGGAGAATTTTGTTGCCGGGCGGACCGCAGGAGTTTTGAGACTTAACAATCATTACGATCTGCATGGTGTATTTGATGCTGCGGCAGCTAATTATAATAAACAAAAATAGGAGATTATAAAATGAAAAAAGAAGATATGACAAACCAGGATTTATTTGATACTACCCATACGATAGCAAAATTATTATTTGAGCAGACCACTTATCCATGGGAAATCATCCCGAAAATCAGTGAATTCATTGTTTCTCTGGGAGAGCGTCTTCCAAAGGATGAGTATGTTCACGTAGGAAAAGCAGTATGGATTCATAAATCCATTAATCTTCCGCCAACAGCTTGTATGGGTGAGCATGTGATCATCTGTAAGGGCGCACAGATCCGTCATTGTGCATTTATCAGAGGCAACGCTATCATTGGAGAAGGTGCTGTAATAGGAAACTCTTCTGAAATTAAGAACTCCATTCTTTTTGATGGCGTACAGGTTCCTCACTATAACTACGTAGGAGATTCCATCTTAGGCTACAAGTCTCATATGGGCGCTTCTTCTCTGGCTTCCAACGTTAAATCCGACAAGTCTTTGGTTACAGTTCATGCAGAAGACGGGGATATTGAGACAGGACTTAAGAAATTCGGTGCGATCATTGGTGATTTCACGGAAGTTGGCTGCGGTGCAGTCTTGAATCCAGGAACCGTAATTGGACCGAAATCAAATATTTATCCTCTTTCCTGCGTTAGAGGTTGTGTGGATGCTAACTCCATCTATAAGAACCAGGGAGAAATCGTAGAGAAAAAAATGATTGAGGAATAAGGAACAGTACAATGGATAAACAACACACTGCGGCGAAGAATGGAACCTTTGGTTCCAGGATCGGGTTTATTCTCGCTTCTGTCGGCTCTGCGGTAGGTATGGGAAACATCTGGATGTTTCCCTACCGCCTGGGCCAGTATGGGGGAGCTGCTTTTTTATTGGTGTATTTTGGCTTTGTGTTTTTGTTTGGTATGGTCGGGCTTTCCGGTGAGTTTGCCTTTGGAAGGCTGACAGGGACAGGACCTATTGGTTCTTACGACTATGCCATGAAGACCAGAGGAAAAAAAGGAGGCGCCTTTATTGGAGCAATTCCTTTGATCGGGTCTTTTGGCATTGCCATTGGCTATGCCATCATCGTAGGCTGGGTTCTTAAGTATTTATTCGGTTCCCTAAGCGGCGTTATGATGAATACGGAAGCAACGGAATACTTTTCCAGCATGACAGGAAAATTCGGCAGCGTACCCTGGCATTTCCTTGTGGTGGTCATTACTGTGGCTGTGCTTGCAGGAGGTGTTTTAAAGGGGATTGAAAAAGTAAATGCAATCATGATGCCGTCTTTTTTTATCCTGTTTGCGATCATTGCGATCCGTGTCTTTTTTCTTCCGGGCGCTCTGGCAGGCTATGAATACCTGCTGGTTCCCAGATGGGAGTACTTACTGAAGCCGGAAACCTGGGTGATGGCTATGGGACAGGCATTCTTTTCCTTATCCATTACGGGCTCCGGAATGGTTATTTACGGAAGTTATCTGGATAAGAAAGAAGATATACCCAAGGCAGCCGTTACGACTGCATTACTTGACACGGTTGCTGCCCTATTGGCTGGTTTCGCCATCATACCGGCGGTATTTGCTTTCCAGATGGACCCTGCAAGCGGTCCGCCTCTTATGTTCATCACAGTACCAAAGGTCTTTTCCATGATTCCGGCAGGAAGATGGGTGGCAGTGCTGTTTTTCCTTTCTGTGCTGTTTGCAGGAGTCACTTCTCTGGTAAACATGCTTGAGGTGTGCTCAGAGGCTGTACAGACTCACTTGCATTTGTCCCGTAAAAAGGCTATCTTTTTGGTAGGAGCTGCGGTGTTTATTCCGGGACTCTTCATTGAATACGAGCCTTATATGGGATTCTTTATGGATCTGATTACAATATACGTAGTTCCCTTTGGAGCTGTTTTATGCTCTATTATGATTTATTGGGTATTAAAAGATGGAAAGATTATGGAAGAATTAAACAGGGGAAGGAAGAAGCCTTTAGGGGCCGCTTATCTTTTTACTGCCAAATACGTCTATGTTTTCCTTGCTGCGTTAGTGTTCGCGCTTAGTATTCTATATAAAGGAATCGGATAAAATAAAGTCAATAAGAAACGCGCTTTGAAGCGGCAGGATATGCCGGATCAAAGCGCGTTTTTCGTGGTTCTTTGTAGAATGTTATTTTGTACCGAAGATTCTGTCTCCTGCATCTCCAAGACCAGGACAGATATAGGCGTTATCATTTAACTGGCGGTCCAGATGTCCGATATAGATCTGTATGTCAGGATGTGCCTCACGAAGTCTCTTTAAGCCTTCCGGAGCAGCGATAATGGCCATGAATTTGATGTTTCTTCCGCCATGCTGTTTGATGAAATCCACAGCGGCTACTGCGGAACCGCCGGTTGCCAGCATGGGATCTGTCACAACAATGGTTCTCTGTTCGATTGGGCTTGGCAGCTTACAGTAGTATTCGTGAGGCTCATGGGTAACTTCATCCCGGTACAGACCGATGTGGCCTACCTTTGCTGAGGGAACCAAAGCCAGGATTCCGTTGACCATGCCCAGTCCTGCACGAAGGATCGGAACGACAGCCATTTTTTTGCCGGCAATCATAGGAGTCATGCAGGTCTCAATGGGAGTTTCCACCTCTACATCCTGTAAGGGGAGATCTCTTAAGGCCTCAAATCCCATCAGCATTGCGATTTCTTCGATGAGGGCACGGAACTCATTGGTGCCTGTCCTCTTATCTCTTAAAATAGAGATCTTGTGCTGAATAAGCGGGTGAGTAAAAACGGTTACATTGTCCATTGAAAAGTCCATAATTGTTTTAAATCCTTTCTTTATTCTCTTAGAGTATCAGGGGTTACCGGTAATATGAGGTTTATGAGAACAACGATTTGCTATCCTTTAAAAGTTTTTCCATGCAACAGTACCGTTAGTCGTAATGTTCCTCCCAGGGCGAAAATAATTCCACCCTGTGCTAAAGGTACGTTTCCTGGGATCACGGTTCCTTCCGGCCGGATAACTGCGGTGGCAGCGGCCAGAAAAGCGAAGGAGGAACCAGGAAATACAGGAACCTTAAATTTAGTACAGCAGTGGAATATTAAGTTGCCGGCACCTGTGGAAAGTAATGCCAGCGATGGATTGTGACTTGTCAGTATGACTGTGCACGGTTACACCAAAGGCGGTGAACAGATGCTGGATACTGAGCAGATAATCTCGGGTGGTCAGTTTTTCGTTGTTACTCATTTTTCTACCCCAATTCCTTTTATTTTCCGTCCTATTTTAACAGAGAACGAGGTAAAAGGCAACTATTTTTCCTATTTTGTCTCAGGAGTATATTTTATTAGCGCAAAATCACCCAGACTATGGGGTACCGGAATGGAAATAATAATGGTGCCGCGATCTTCATAGCTAAAGGATTCTGGAAAGGCAGGAGTGTGGCCTGAAGATGCTGCCTCCATAGGAAAATCCGCTTTTTGGAACATCTTTGTATAGGTTTCCAGGCTGGTTTGAGCCAAATAAGGGATCAGGGCTTCCGTAAGTTCAGGAGTGGCATCATAGAGCTGACAGTCATCAGAACGGATGTATTCAGCCAGCGCATTGGGGTCCACATAATCCGTGAGGCTTAGATCCTTTGCCAGAGACAGATCAACCGTGTTGGTAAAAAACAAATTAATCGGATGCGCTGCACCATCCCCGGAAAAAAGTCCGGTATATACAACTGTGATGCGCTTCCTGCCTACGGAGTTTACTTTTGCTGTAAGAGAAAGGCTGTCCTTTTCCCCGCTGACAGAATAGGCTTTTAATATCTCAAGGGCATTGCTTTTTAGCAGAGCGTTGATTTTTTCTTCCATAGCACCATCATCCAATCCGGAAACGGCTGGATACTGAATGGAAACGTTTCCCTCCTTATAGGTGTGGAGGGCAGCAGTGATGCCGGCGGCAGAGGTGTTCGTGCCTGATTCCGTCTGCTGAGCCTGGGTATCCGGGTTTTCGATTTTTACAGGTTCTGATGCTTCTGTGGCAGCGGACATGGTTTCTCCGGATGCAGCGGCGGAGGTGGCTGGTAAGTCTGTTTTAACATAATTTTTTTGCCCGCAGCCGCTTAAAATAAGGGTGCAGCCGATGAAAAGGGCTGGGATAACATTATTTCGTTTCATAGGATTACCTCCCTTTTGTATTGCGGATTTTTCTACAGTATATCACAAATATAGCAGATATGCCTGTGATTTCCGTCGAATTAAGAAAAATATAGGAAAATATTAGAAGTCAAGCTGCGAAGAGATGTACAAGACGCAGAATAGAGAAAAGGCTCTGGAAAACTGAACTTTTTCAGCTTTCCAGAGCCTTGCTCCCTGCCAAGGGTGTAGTGCCGGCAGTGGGACTTGAACCCACACGATGTTGCCATCAACGGATTTTGAGTCCGCCTCGTCTGCCATTCCGACATGCCGGCCTTTCTTACAACGCTCATTATTTTATCATAGGATTTTCCATTTGGCAAGTGTTTTTTTGCGATTATTAAATTGAAAATGAGTTAAATATATTGTATGATAGACAAAAGATGTAATTAAGGAGGTGTCTGGACCATGACATGTAAGGAAGCAGAACGTCTGGTCATGCCATACATCAATGATGAATTGACAGATGAAGAGTTAAGTAAATTTCTGGAACATATGGAGTCCTGTCCGGATTGCCGGGAGGAACTGGAAATATACTTTACTGTGGACGTGGGAATCAGGCAGCTGGATTCCGAAACAGGGAATTATAATATAAAAGGAGCGCTGGAGGCAACCATAGAACAGTCCAGACAAAGGCTTCAGGTTATACAGTGCATTAAAATTGCCAGGTATGCGGTGGCTACGATAAGTGTAATGGCACTGTTTCTCACGGTCCTTCTGCAATGCCGGATCTGGTTGCAGTGGGGCTTACTATGATGGGAGAACGTGCACAATGGGTATACCGGGTATACCTTTATGCCCAAAGAGCATGGGCAGGAAAGAGGTAACATGAATAGAAAAAATATAGTTTTAGTAGATGGAAGCAGTATGCTAAGGAACGCTTTTTTTGGACTTCCTTCCAATGGAGCGAGAGGCATTCAAAATCTGATCTTAAAGCTTTTAGAGTCAAAAGAAGCGGACTTTCTGGCTGTGGCCTTTGATTCCAAAACAGAAGGCAGCTGTAAGGAGATGTATAAAAACACAGCGGTGTATGAAGGGCTATTAAAGGAGGAAGAGCGCTTAAGGGAGGCGTTGGTTTCTCTGGATATTCCTGTTTTGGATAAGGAAGGATATGCTTCCGCCGATATTCTGGCTTCACTGGCAAAAAGGTGCCAGGAAGAAGAGGGGGAAATTCTGCTTCTGTCTGGGGAACGAAAGCTTTTGCAGGCAGTGGAAGAGCATGTGACCCTTAAGATTCCGGTTGTTAAAGAAGAGGGGCTGGAGTTTAAGTCCTACTCCGTAGAGCTTATACGGGAAGAATTTGGCCTGGAGCCGGAGTCCCTGGCCGGAGTCTTTGCACTGGCCGGTGCTTGGGGGATAGGTGAGAAAACTGCCTGTCAATTAATAAGGGAGTATCACAACGTAGAAAATATTTATGACCACATAGAAGAAATAGGATCTCAGAGAATCAAAGATGCGCTTACCGGGAATCAGGAAGCGATAAAGCAGAAGGAAGAATTTGCTTCTCTTCGAAGGGATTGCGATATCCACCTGGATTACACGAAAACTATTGAGCAGGCAGAGATTCAGAAAATTATTGATATGGATTTCGTTCCGGCTGTTTTCCCTGGAGAGGATGAGGAACCGTCCTT
>Ga0213824_1002020_pt1 | contig 10391 bp, 7 predicted proteins | sample MC6MC0906MG_FD_179892 | JGI IMG/M metagenome (GOLD analysis project Ga0213824, IMG submission 179892) | Enriched soil aggregate microbial communities from Iowa State University, Ames, United States - MC6-MC0906-MG | ecosystem: Environmental > Terrestrial > Soil > Unclassified | place: USA: Iowa...
TGGCTAAAAAGGATTTAGTTTTAACGGAGCGAATTATTGCCTTACTTAAACTTCGAAAAGTAGATGAATTATCTGTCTATTTACCATCTGATTCAGTTCGGATTGTCCGTGATTTAAGTGCTCAGCGAACTAGAGAATACGAAGATTTATTTGCACCTTTAATGGAGGAAAAAGATCCTATCGATGACTATAAAGAAACCATCAGTCAACTTTTTATGACAACATTGGAGAATGTCGTCCATGAATTGCGATATGGTCAAATTCTTAAAAGCATACAAGATACCGCTTATGTTCGCGGTGTTTTTGAAAAGATACTAGAAGAGAAACATCGTTATGAGTTACTTATGCGCTTAAAGGAATGGGATGAGTATTCCTTTGTGCATTCATTTGATGTGTTTGTATTAGGAACCATTTTTGCTCGTTATCTCGGATTAACAGATATCGAAACATTAGCAAGAGGTTATTTGTTCCATGATATCGGCAAGGTCTTTATCCCTCAAGAAATTTTAAATTTAAAACGTAAACTCTCAGAAGATGAGTTTGAAATAGTTAAAACGCATACAACAAAGGGCTATGAGTTACTTATAGAAAATAATGAGGAAGACATTGCCTATTTAGCACGAGACCATCATGAGCGCTTTGCTGGAAAAGGCTATCCAAATCAGCTGTGTGCGGATGATATGAGTGAAGGTGTGCAATTATTACAAATCATTGATGTGTATTCAGCGATGACATCTAAGCGAGTCTATCACGCTGGATATGGTGCTACGGATGCCTTAGCTGTTTTATACAGGGATCGCCATTTATATAACGAGAAATATATGCATAAATTTGTAGAATGTTTAGGGATTTTCCCAGTCAACTCTGTTGTGATGTTATCGGATAATCGTAGTGCACAAGTGGAGCTTGTCTATGATTTATTTCCTACATTGCCAAAGGTGAGATTACTAGATGAGCAAAAATCAATGAACTTGCCTTTAAATTATAGTGTAAAAATAACAAAAATGATTGATTATCGTGCAAATAGCTTTGAAGAGATTTTCAACCTATTTGTGGAACAATTAATCCGTTGTGACGAAAATAATCTAAGAATTCATTTTAGTAAATTAATTGATCATTTACATCCTAAAGAAATTGTCTTGAAAATATTCTTACCAGCTTTTCGAATCTTACGTTTGTTAACAAGAGAAATACAAACGGATATGACGAAATATAGAAATTCTATTAATATCTTAAAGAAACTATTAGAAGAGCAATTAAACGTTTTGTATATGGACTATCAGCATGAACAAACAACCATTTTAGTTGTGGAAACAGCACTTCGTGAAAACTTCTTCATTAAGCTTGTACAAAGTATTCTGTATATTGATAAAATTGTGCCTTTCTTTATAAATCCAGGTGATGATCAACGTATTACACAGTTAATGGGGCATTGTGATGTCAATGTCGCATATTTTATTGAGGATGAACAATCAATTGAAAAGCGAGTTCGTCCAATGCGAGAAGGAACATTTCTATATTACTCATTAGCAGATATAGAGGAGATTCTTGTCAGCTTAATCGGTATGAGTATGAAAAGGTTTTCATTTGAGGAAAAAATGCAGGAGCGTTTATTTTCAACATACAAAGCATAAGAAGAGGGAGCCGCTATTGAAGGCGACTCCCTCTTCTTTGCTATTTTTAATCATTAGAACTGAAGGTGTTTTTCAATATATGCTTTTACTTCTGAAATTGGCATACGAACTTGTGTCATAGAATCACGGTGACGTACTGTTACTTGGCCATCTTCTTTTGAGTCAAAATCGTATGTGATACAGAATGGTGTACCAATTTCATCTTGGCGACGATAACGTTTACCAATTGATTGTGATTCATCAAAATCAACAGGGAACGCTTTACGAAGTTCAGCCCAAACGTCTGTAGCTTCATCAGATAATTTTTTAGAAAGTGGTAGAACAGCTGCTTTAAATGGTGCAATCGCTGGGTGGAAACGTAAAACAGTACGTTTATCGTCACCTTCTAGCTCTTCTTCATCATAAGCATCACATAGGAATGCTAATGTGACACGGTCTGCACCTAATGATGGCTCAATACAATAAGGAACATAGCGTTCATTTGACACAGGATCGATATAAGTGAAATCTTCACCTGAGTGTTCCATATGTTGTTTTAAATCATAATCTGTACGGTCAGCTATACCCCAAAGTTCTCCCCAGCCAAATGGGAATTTAAATTCGATATCCGATGTTGCGTTAGAGTAGTGAGACAGCTCATCATCCTCATGATCGCGAAGACGCATAGAATCTTCTTTCATGCCTAGGTTTAATAACCAATTTTTACAGAATTCTTTCCAATAAGAGTGCCATTCAAGGTCCTCGCCTGGTTTGCAGAAGAATTCAAGCTCCATTTGTTCAAATTCACGTGTGCGGAAAGTAAAGTTACCTGGTGTAATTTCATTTCGGAAAGATTTACCAACTTGCGCAATACCAAATGGTGTACGTTTGCGCATTGAGCGTTGAACATTTTTAAAGTTCACGAAAATACCTTGTGCCGTTTCTGGACGTAAGTAAATTTCATTTGTAGAAGACTCCGTCACACCTTGGAATGTTTTAAACATTAGGTTGAACTGACGAATATCTGTGAAATCAGCTTTTCCACAATCAGGACACACTACATCGTATTTAATCATTGTTTCTTTCATTTGGTCGAATGTCATACCATCAACAATGATTTCATCACCTTTTGCTAAGGCAGCGTCCTCAATGATTTTATCTGCACGATGGCGAGCCTTACATGACTTACAGTCGATCATTGGGTCGTTGAAGTTCCCAACGTGACCTGAAGCCACCCAAGCCTTTGGGTTCATTAAGATGGCAGCATCAATACCAACATTGTACTCTGATTCCTGCACGAATTTTTGCCACCAAGCTTTTTTAATATTGTTTTTTAATTCAACACCTAGTGGACCATAATCCCAAGTGTTTGCTAGACCACCGTAAATTTCTGAGCCTGGGAAGACAAAGCCTCGGTGTTTTGCTAATGATACAATTGTTTCCATTGATTTGTTAGCCATAAAATAGCCTCCTTCAAAATTTTTCACATTTTTAGCGGTAAAACGCTAAAGTTTTTCATTCAGTGTAGACTAAATGAAAATAGCACCCGTCTCCGGGCACAATGTATGCCCAGGGACGAGTGCTAATACCCGCGGTTCCACCCTGATTGTTTTAAACAATACGTTTAAAACCTCTTTTCAAAAAGTTAGCTCAGGGAGTGCCTTTTCTCTGTTACTATGTAGACTTTCACCATCTTCTACTCGCTCTTGAATGGAACAGATACTTTTTTCCCATCATCGCCTGTATAACGCAATTTGCTCGAAAATATAAATAGAGCAAGCGTATGTGTCAACATTGTAGCATGTAGTTCTTTGATTCGCAATCATTATTAAAATGTATACAAAACATGTGTGTTTTGAAGGCCTTAAACAAGTCTTAACGTCAACAACCTCTTCACAATAGGGGACTGTAAATGTTGACTAAATTTTGCTTCAAGCATTGTTTTGAGATTTCTTATGGTCATGCAAAAAAAGCTGTCCCATAAGGTCAATAATGAACAAAGGAACAGCTTTTTAGACAAGCCAGTATTTTTTTATTTTTTAATGAAATTTCAAATTTGGAGCCTACTTCTCCTGCAAATACGACGCTACCGTTCTCTGGTAATAAGACTTCGTTCATACCACTAACGACAGTGTAGTTCATGCAATTACCTGCTTGATCATATACAGCAAAGGAGCCCTTCGATGGCATTTTAACTGTCATGACTTTTTCTTTCGCATTTGAAGGGACTGAAAACCATTTGGCAAGGCCATCTACTTGGATCGTTGTCATAGATTGTTTACCAGAGTAGAGCGGTTTTACAAGCTCTTCATGACCGTATAAACCTCCCGCTACTGTAAAATACTCAACTCCATTATTCTTAAAGAAGTCGATTTCCATAGTATCTCGACCAGCCATGCTAGGGATCTGCAGCTGGTTAACTGCTCGGTTTGCTCCAATAATTTTATTAGTTAATAAATAGCCTGGAACGTCTTTAACCGTATCAATTGTTACAGTTGGTGCAGAATTGGTGTAGAGCATCGATGAATATTTCTCATTCATCAAATAATATTTTTTCCCTTCACGTTTCTCCCATACAGCAGCTACGTCTTTCGCTAATACATTGGCTTCGAGCTTTTCAGCTTTATACTCTGAGACAGCTGTTTGGGGAAGTCCCGGTACATTTATATACAAGCTGGACCATAAATAGGTGTGTCCGTTTTTCTCCTCAATGAACTTTATCTTTTCTGTGCCTTCATTGTTCACAAATGAACCATCTGCTGTATACGTATACGTTTGGACAGGGTTATTCGGTACTGTAAGCGTAGATACAGACAATTCACCAAGAGGATTAACTTCAACCTTCATTAACGAACCTGAAATACCACCATAAATACCTGCATGCTGAGATAAGTTCTAATAGGAATGTTTTTAATACCATGGTCGATGATGACGTCATCCTTGAGAATTTTGACGTGGGCGAGGATGTTCGTTTACAAGCGATTCAATAGGTTATGAGCATTCTTCATAGCAAAAATACAAATAAAAAATTAAAGGAATTAGCCTTAATCTAAACTCCCTATACACATATCCGCCATAACTTACCACAGAGTACTGCTATTTTATGCAGTATGTTGTATAATTGAAATACTGTTTTAATCATGCAAAGCCTTATTATAACACCGTTTGTATAGAATTAGTGTAATACTTTGCATACCTATCACTCTATAGTATATAATAATTGAGCATAAGTATAACACTATTAGATTTGAGGCGGTGAGTCCAATCGAACTCAATAAACGTCAGGAAAACATTTTACAAATTGTGAAAGAAAACGGTCCAATTACTGGGGAACATATTGCAGAACGACTCAATCTGACCAGAGCGACTTTAAGACCAGATTTAGCGATTCTTACGATGGCTGGATTTTTAGATGCAAGACCGAGAGTTGGGTATTTTTATTCAGGGAAAAAGTCATCCGTTTCATTGACGGATAGTATTCACAATTTAAAAGTGAAGGATTTTCATTCAGGCCCTGTAGTTGTCCCAGAAACAATGACGGTTTATGATGCAATTTGCTTTATGTTTTCAGAAGATGTTGGTACACTCTTTGTCGTAGATAAGAATGAGTTTTTGACAGGTGTACTATCTCGCAAAGATTTACTGCGTACAAGTATTGGCACGCAGGATTTAAATAAAATTCCTGTACATATTATTATGACACGCATGCCAAATATTTCGTACTGTGAAAGATCAGATTCTTTGGTTGTTGCCGCGAACAAGCTCATTGAACGAGAAGTTGATTCGCTACCAGTAGTCGAACCACAAGAGGGTGGTTTGACCATTGTAGGCCGTCTAACAAAAACAACGATTACACGAGCTTTCTTATCTCTTGCACAAAACGACTAAATTCGAAGGAGAGCTGCATGAAAAGACTACGCGTATTTGTTGTATCTGATTCTGTTGGCGAAACTGGTGATCAAGTTGCGAAAGCAGTTATTAGCCAGTTTCGACCCGGTCTAGAGAATACTGTCATCCGACGATTTCCACATATTCAATCGGAGGAACTTATTCGTAAGATTGTTTTCCTTGCAGCACAACAGCAAGCATTTATTGTTTATACATTGGTTCGCCAAGAAATGCGAAAATTATTGCGTGAATTATGTGAACAGGAAAAGTTACATGCAGTCGATATTATAGGTCCTGCATTACAATCAATGGGAACCTTCATGGAGGAAAATCCATTGGAGACACCTGGAATTGTTCATATGCTTGATGATGATTATTTCAAAAAAATTGAAGCGATTGAATTTGCAGTTAAATACGATGATGGTCGTGATCCACGTGGATTATTACAAGCTGATATTGTGTTGGTTGGCGTATCCCGAACGTCTAAAACGCCCCTCTCACAATATTTAGCCCATAAAAAATATAAGGTGGCTAATGTCCCTTTAGTTCCAGAAGTAGAACCACCCGAAGAGTTATTACAATTGGACCCTAAAAAATGTTTTGGATTAATTATCTCTCCTGAGAAGTTAAATTCTATAAGGAAAGAAAGATTGATGTCTCTCGGATTAAATGATGATGCTATCTATGCACAACATAATCGTATTTTAGAAGAGATTCAACATTTTGAAAAAATTGTCGGTAAAATAGGCTGTCGGGTAATCGATGTGACCAATAAAGCTGTGGAAGAGACAGCAAATACAATCATTGAACATATTTTGACTTGTAAATAAACTGTACTAAGATAAACCACCTCGGTTATAGAGGCGGTTTTTTTGAGTGGATTTTGAAATTAGTATAGATAAAAACTAATTTTTGTTTTATAATAATAAAATTGTGGTAAAAATATTTAAAAGAGAAAAATCCTAAATTTTTGTCGAGAAATAAAGGAATTTTAAAACGAATAGCGAATTGTGTTTCTAGAACGTAATTATTAAAGATGGTGATGAATTTGGCAGGGAAGATTCCAGAAGAAGTAATTGAACAGATTCGCACACAATCGGATATCGTTGATGTTATTAGTGAATACATGCAGCTGACCAAGCGTGGGCGAAATTGGTTTGGCCTCTGTCCATTTCATGGAGAACAAACACCGTCTTTTTCTGTATCAACAGACAAGCAAATTTTTCATTGCTTTGGTTGTGGTGCAGGGGGTAATGCCATTACTTTTGTAATGGATATTGAAGGCATTTCTTTTCCTGATGCAGTTGTGAAACTTGGGGAACGAGCTGGCATACATTTAGATGTTGAGCCAAGTTTTCCTGGGGGAACGAAAAAGATATCTAAAGCGGAAGAAAGGATGAAAGAAGCACACGCTTTTGCTGCAGATTTTTTCCACCATCTACTGTTAAATACAGAGGATGGCGAAGAACCTTTAAATTATTTGCTAGAAAGAGGATTTACAAGGGAGCTTATAGAATCTAATAACATTGGTTGGTCTCTCCCAAGCTTTGACGCATTAACAATATTGCTTGAAAGAAAAGGTTATAACTTACAAGAAATGGCGGAAAGTGGGTTAATTATTAAGCGAGAGGGAGAAGAACGTTATTTTGATCGTTTTAGAGGACGGATCATGTTCCCTATTCGAGATGAGAATGGTAAAATCATTGCCTTCTCAGGACGAATACTTTCATCAACTGGTGAGGAAGCGAAATATTTAAATAGTCCAGAATCACCAATATTTCAAAAAAGTGAAGTGCTTTATAACCTAGATAAAGCACGAACTTCTATCAGAAAAAATCGTCAAGTAGTATTGATGGAAGGTTTTATGGATGTATTAGCAGCTAACTCTGTAGGTGTAATGAATGCCGTAGCAACAATGGGTACCTCGCTAACGAATCAGCATATCACAAAGCTTAAGCGCTTAGTAGAGCAAATTACGATTTGCTATGATGGTGATAATGCTGGATTTGATGCAGCGAAAAGAGCGGCGCAGCTACTGCATACGGAGCGCATGAAAGTTGATATTGCTGTGTTACCAGAAAAATTAGATCCTGATGAATACATTCGCACTTTAGGCGGACAAGCATTTAAGGAACAAATTTTGGAAAACCCTCATGCGTATATTGCTTTTATGATGATGCATGCTAGACGAAATAAGAACTTTCAATTTGAAAATGATACGCTTCAATATATTCAAGAAGTCCTCGAACAACTGATAGGTAGATCCTCACCGGTTGAACGAGATTTGTATATACGACAGCTATCAAATGAAACAAATATCTCGGAAGAAGCCATTTATGCCCAATTCCGAAAGCTGGAGGCTAATCAGGTACGTTCTACAAAACCAGAAATACCGACGCAAACGCCTTCAATGCCAGTCACGCAACAACAAAAGCCTATGGACGCAGCTGAACGTGCCGAACGTTTATTACTGGCTCATATGCTTCATAATATAGATGTAGTGGACAGGGTATTACGGAGTGAGCAAAAAGAGCCATTTGTACGAGATGCTTATATGGCCGTTTTTGTTCGCTTAGTAGGATTTTATGAGGAATATGGTCATCCTGATTATCAACGGTTTATGGAAATTTTGGATGACGCTGAATTACGGAAAATTGTTATGGAAGCGGCTTTAGTCGAGCGAGATCCTGATCAAGCAGAGGCAGAGGTTGTGGACTCAATCCGTCAGCTTCAAAAATATAGAATTGAGCAAGAAATTTATCAAAAGATGCATGAGTCAAAGGAAGCGGAGAAGATGCATGAGTATGCACGTGCACTTGAAATCGCCCAACAGATTATTCATTTAAGAAAATCGTTATCGGCGATTTAACCCGATTCGGTTGTTTAGAAGGAGGAAGGTTTATGGCGGACAAGTCAGAACGTTCAAAAGAGATAGAAGTAGAAATTACATTAGATGATGCAAAAAAATTCCTACAAGAAAAAGCAAAAACAGAAGGTGAAATTTCCATGAAAGAAATTTCAGAGAAACTAACACCTTATGAATTGGAAAACGAAGAAATTTTCCATTTTGCTGAGGATCTTGAAAAGCATAAAGATATTCAAATCATTGGAAAAGAAGAATTTGAAGAAGAAAGTCTAATGAAGGAAGAAGCCAACGAAGAGACTTTCGACTTAAATGATTTGAGTGTACCACCAGGTGTTAAAATCAATGACCCTGTACGTATGTATTTAAAGGAAATTGGTCGAGTTGATCTACTATCTGCAGAGCAAGAAATCAAGCTTGCTGAGCGTATTGAGCAAGGAGACGAAGAAGCACGTAAACGTCTTGCTGAAGCAAACTTACGTCTGGTAGTATCTATTGCTAAACGTTATGTAGGTCGTGGAATGCTATTCCTTGATTTAATTCAAGAGGGGAATATGGGGCTTATTAAAGCCGTTGAAAAATTCGATTACCGTAAAGGCTTTAAATTCTCTACTTACGCTACATGGTGGATTCGTCAGGCTATTACGCGTGCGATTGCTGACCAAGCGCGTACGATTCGTATTCCAGTTCATATGGTCGAAACCATTAATAAATTAATACGTGTACAACGTCAACTTTTACAAGATCTTGGCCGTGAACCTTCACCAGAAGAAATTGGTGAAGAAATGGATTTAACACCAGAAAAAGTACGCGAAATTTTAAAAATTGCACAAGAACCAGTATCTCTTGAAACACCGATTGGAGAAGAAGATGACTCTCATTTAGGGGACTTTATTGAGGATTCTGAAGCACAATCTCCATCTGATCATGCAGCTTATGAACTGTTGAAAGAACAATTAGAAGATGTCCTTGATACTTTAACAGACCGTGAAGAAAATGTACTTCGTTTACGTTTTGGTCTGGATGATGGTCGTACACGAACTTTAGAAGAGGTAGGTAAAGTTTTTGGCGTAACACGTGAACGTATTCGTCAGATTGAAGCGAAGGCTCTAAGAAAATTACGCCACCCTTCTCGTAGTAAACGTCTAAAAGACTTCTTAGAATAATTTAAATAGATGGAGCTATCCTACTAGTGTGAAAATACCTAGTTGGATAGCTCCTTTTTTATACAAATGGAGAGGTAATTAGCCCCGTTATTTACCAATCTAGTTTTTGTGAATAATAGATAATTAGAATGAAGGAAATGAGAGATTTGCGACTTTATACAGATGTGTTTTCCTAAAGCGTGAGATAAAATTGTAATACAACCATTATTAAGCAATGTTTGGAGCTAACACAATGACAAATCCTCGGAAAAAAATAATCCTTAATGAAATTTTGTTTTGGAAGCAAAATAAACTTTTACCAGAGCACTATTGTGACTTTTTAGCAGCTCTTTATACAGAGGGGGCTGATATAGAGGAGTTAGAACCAGTGCAACATCCTAAACAAGCGATCTTGCCATCTGAAAAAAGAAAGATGCTCTTTTTGGTAGCAGGCCTTTGTATCGCCATAATGGCTGTTTTAGCAATCTATTTTACAATAAAATCTTTGACATTGATTTTAACAGTTGTCATAGGTTTAGGTGCATGCATATTATTTATCGTTGCTTTGCAAATGGCACGAAAAAAGCATCTATTAGCCCCTATATTTCATTTGCTTGCAGCCATCCTGTTATTTAGTATATCTATTCGTATTTGCACTACATATTTTAGTGGAGATAATGTCGTTTTATTTTGCTTGATTGCAGCAAATTGCCTTATTTGGCTTTGGTCAGGTATAAAAATGAAGCTACTTTATTTCACGGTCTCCGGTGTTTTAGGACTACTAGCACTGATTGGCTATTATATCATAAATTTATTGTAATTTTTTGCTCTTATAGGTGAATAAAAATCTACACGCTATTCCATGGCATGTAGATTTTTTTA
>Ga0213824_1002021_pt1 | contig 10389 bp, 9 predicted proteins | sample MC6MC0906MG_FD_179892 | JGI IMG/M metagenome (GOLD analysis project Ga0213824, IMG submission 179892) | Enriched soil aggregate microbial communities from Iowa State University, Ames, United States - MC6-MC0906-MG | ecosystem: Environmental > Terrestrial > Soil > Unclassified | place: USA: Iowa...
GCTCAAACACACTCGTTCCCTTCCTATTAGTTAACGTAAAAAATCCTTTATAAGTTCCATCATAGCTGATTTTTTATGTAATGGAAAGTTAGAATACATGGAAATACCTCGTTATTTTTAAAAACTTACTATTTTTTTTATAAGCACACTAAATAGGCTTACATACGTTCCCTTTTCGATAGAAAAAATGTTTTTGATATAGAAAAAAGAGGAGAAAGCTCTCCTCTTTTTTTACTGCACATGCTTATTTTGAACAAGCTTAATGACACAATTCGCCAGCGCTTCTTTTTCATCTTCAGAGGCAACGCCCCATAAATCCGACAACACTCGCTCTTGTTCGTTTTTAGGGTCGACATTTGCCGCTAAATATTCACCAATTTGAACAGCAGCTTGCTGAATCATTTTCTTTGGCATCCCATTTGATTCTGCCTGCATTACATTCTGACCTAAAAACGATGTCCATTTTTGCCAGTTTTCTAAAATGGTCATATGTTCCTCCTCCTTTACACATGTAGTATGTGCAAAAAAGAATATTATATGTACCAACCACCATTTAAACGAATTATTTGTCCTGTTACATAATCTGCTTTTCCTGAAAGATAGAAACGCACCATCTCAGCCACATCTGTAGTTTCTCCGATAATACCTAACGGAATGTCTTCTAAAATGTAATTAAGCTCCTCATTACTTAAATGACTATTCATCGAAGTATTAATAAATCCTGGTGCAATTGCATTCACACGAATTCGTGACAATGCTGCTTCCTTGGCATAGGACTTCACAAAAGCGTGCTGAGCACCCTTTACCGTAGCATATAGTGCTTCACCAGCTGAGCCCGCTTCGCCCCAAATTGAGCCGATAAAAAGCACATAGCTGACATCATGAGCTCGGAGCTTGGATGAAAGCAATGCTGTCAAACGCATAGGATTTTGCACATGGACACGCCATAAAGCATCCATATCATCAACTGTCGTATCTTCAAGGAGAGAATAATGCGCCTGACCGCTTGAAAAAACAATTGCCTGCACATTAAAAACTTGTGAAGCAACTGCCTCAGCACCCGTTTCTTTTGAAAAATCTCCTTGCACAAGCATAAATTCCTGTGCAGGAAAATTTTCTGAGAGAGAAGCAAATAAATCCTGGGCAGCCTTCTCGTTATTCGAATAATGGATATAGATAGACCAACCGTCTGCGGCTAGACTGTGGCAAATAGCACGACCAATCTCCCCTGATGCCCCTAGCACAAGGGTAAATTTTTTCACTGTGCGCCCTTCTCTGTCGGTAAAATTTTAAAAACAGTTTGTTGAGATTCACCTTGAATCGAAGTAAATGCTTTTTTCAAATCCTCAATTGTCAGTTCCTCTAATACAGGCACAACATCGAATAAGTTCATATCATTAAACGAATAGCGCGTAAATTGGTTAGCGATAAATTCAATAGAATTCAATGCACGTAAGAAGAATCCAATTTTCTTACGTTTTACTCGTTCTAAATCTGCTGGCTCAAATTGTACCTCTTCATCATACTTTGCTAGTTCTTCTTTAATAGCTTTCTCTAATGCAGCTGGTTCCGTTGAATCAGAGCCGATCATAGCAAAGCCAAAGCCTTTTTCTAACGTAAAATCAAAGGCATAGGTTTCATCAATCAAACCTTCATCATAAACACGTTCATAAAAGCTTGAGGTACGACCAAAAATAAGCTCTAGCGCAATTTGAACAGATAGCTCATGCTTTAACATGTCACGTCCAGAAAGATTTGTATCTTTTGCTTTTAAACCAATATACATCTTCGGCTTTTGTACATCCATATTCAATGTACGCTCTTTTATTGCCACTTCAACTGGCTCTTGATCAAAGAAGCGTTGAATAGGTGCTGGCTCAGAAAATTCTTTGTTATTTTGATTTTCGCGAATAAATGCCATCATTTCATTCGGATCTACGGCTCCAATAACGAATAAAAGCATATTAGCTGGATGATAGAAAGTATTGTAGCACGTATATAAATGATCAGCTGTAATGCTGTCAATCGACGCTATCGTACCAGCAATATCAATTTTTACTGGGTGTGTATGATACATATTTTCAATCGTACCAAAGTACAGACGCCAATCTGGCTGATCATCATACATGGTAATTTCCTGTCCAATAATGCCCTTTTCTTTATTGACCGTTGCTTCAGTAAAATAAGGCTCTTGCACAAAATTTAGTAACGTTTCTGTGCTTTTATAAATATTGTCTGTAGATGAAAATAAATAAGCAGTACGTGTAAATGACGTAAAAGCATTGGCAGAAGCACCAAATTCGCTAAATTTTTGGAAGACATCTCCATCTTCCTTTTCAAACATTTTATGCTCTAAAAAGTGGGCAATGCCATCAGGTACTGTAATGCTTTCTGTTTCACCGATTGGCACAAATGTACGATCAACAGAGCCATACTTAGTTGTGAAAGTGACAAATGTTTTAGAAAATCCTTTTTTCGGTAAAATATAAACATCTAAGCCGTTTTCAAGTTTTTCATAGTAAAGAATTTCATCTAATTGCTTGAATTCAATTGTTTTCATTGTGCGGCTTGCTCCTTCCCACATAAGAAATAGACCGCTTCTAGCTGCACTTGCTTTGCCATATTAACAACATCTTCCTTCGTCACAGCTTTCCACTTATTTGCCCAGGTTTCAACAGAGAACTCCTCAGGTAAATCTTTATATTGGTCAAAAATTTCTATTTGTCCTCGGGCAGAATCCAATGATTCTTTTAATTGGTTAGTCAGCATAGCTTTTGTTTGCTCTAATTCTAAATCTGTAATTTCGCCAGCTTGCATCACAGCAAGTTGTTCTTTAATGAGTGATAGCGCTTTTTCTTCATTCTTTGGTTCAATACCAGACACAACAAACACTAAGCCATAATGTGATGCATATGAACTAGATGCGTAATAAGCGAGACTTTCCTTTTCACGGACATTCATGAATAATTTAGCATGTGGATAACCGCCAAAGACACCGTTAAAGATTTGCATTTTTGCGAAATCTGCATCACCAAATCTTACAGGTGTACTAAAGCCGATATGCATTTTTCCTTGCTTCATTTCTTGTTGTTCACGAACATAATCATTTTGTGGATGTTGCTGGGGCAGCACAATAGGAATTTCTTCTGGAGTACGATCGTTAAATGGCAGCGCTTTTTTCAGCTTCGCTACGATTTCGTCTTCATTGATATCCCCTGTGACATAAATGTCTATTTTATCATTCGCAAGCATGGATTGATATGCTTCAAGTAATGAAGCAGGTGTAATTTTTTGAATGTCCTCGACAGTGCCGTTAGCAGAAATAGAGGCTGGTTCATTTGGACGTAAAATTTGCTGAAGGCGAACCTGAGCAAAACGAGATTTATCGTCGAAGATGGATTCAATACGCTGCATGACCATTTTCTTCTCACGTTCTACAATGGATTCTTTAAATACGCCGTTTTCTAAATTAGGTTCAAATATTGCAGTGTGTATAATACCAAGCACTTCATTTAAAACACTTGTATTGGCTAAAAAGTGATCATTAACAGTCTCTATATTCATTAGTACTGTATGTTCGTTACCACGTTTAGAAGTGTCAAAATACAACACTGTGCCATATAAATCATCCATAAAGCTTCGGAATGCAGCAGTCGTTGTATATTTGGCGTTACTATGTTGCAAAACATTTGTTAATACAGTACGTTCAGATGCGTTTTGAGCCGTTAATGCTCTTCTCCATTTAATTGAAAAATTTACGGTTTTAAATTGGGTTGTTTGTCGGATATGCAAGTTGACACCTTTTGCAAAAGGTATTGTTTTAAACATATGGAACCCTCCTATCCTTCTTAATATAACAATGTACTACACATACTATACATGGCTATTATCTATAATTGCAAAAAGAATCCAAAGTATGTATATAAAAAGTGTAAAATTACATTAGCATGCTGAAGCAACATCTCTATTTTCCTAAATATATACGATATGTACAAGGAAAAAGACTGAGCATTTTCGCTCAGCCTTTAACTTTTCAGATCCATTTTACCTTCGTTTTAACGCTTACCTTTAATATAAGGTTGTCCACTAGCCTTTGGTGCACTTGCTTTACCGATAAAGCCAGCTAATGCAAAAATCGTTAAGACATAAGGAAGAATTTGCAGGAAGACTGCAGGAATATCCTGCACATATGGAATTTGATCTCCAGCAATACTTAATGTTTGTGCTAAACCAAAGAATAACGCTGCACCAAGTGCGCCAATTGGATGCCATTTTCCGAAAATCATTGCAGCAAGCGCCATGAAACCTTGACCAGCAATCGTTGCATGTGAGAAATTAAGTGTAATTGTTTGTGCATAAACCGCACCTCCAAGACCACCAAGTGCCCCAGAAATAACAACTGCGATATAGCGCATTTTATTTACTTTTACGCCCATTGTATCAGCTGCCATTGGGTGTTCCCCAACTGCTCGAAGACGTAGGCCGAATGGTGTTTTATAAATAATAAACCACGCACCGATTGTTACCGCAAATGCCAAAATCGAAGTACTGTAAACGTTCTGGAATACTAATGGGCCAAAAAACGGAATATCCTCTAAATAAGGTATACCGAAACGACGAATCGGTTGATCAATCATATCTGTTTGACCTTTATCATAAATCAGTTTTACTAAGAACATTGATACAGCTAACCCTAATAAGTTAATGGCTACCCCTGACACTGTTTGGTCAGCACGGAATGAAATCGATGCCACTGCATGAATAAGAGAGAAAATTCCTCCGATAATTACAGCTGCAAGCATGGCCACCCAAATTGTCGCAGCACCGAATGTAGCGGCGTACTCTAGGTTCACATAAATTCCAACGAAAGCACCGACAATCATTAAACCTTCTAGCCCGATGTTTACAACACCTGAACGCTCAGAGAATACGCCACCGATTGCTGTGAAAATTAATGGTGTCGCATAGAGAATCGCAGAAGGGATGATAAAGTATAACATTTCTAAAAAGCTCATGTTATTGTCCCTCCTTTTTCTTACTTAACTTTTGTAAACCTACGCGAATAATATAGCCTGATGCTACGAAGAAGATAATTAAGGCGATAATAATCGACACAATTTCCTCTGGAATACCAGCAGCGTTTGGCATGTTAAGTGCGCCATATTTAAGTGAACCGAATAGTGAAGCCCCAAATATAACTCCAAGTGGCGTGTTCGCACCAAGTAAGGCCACGGCAATCCCATCAAAACCTATACCTGTAAAGCCTGCTTTAATCGTTGCATTTTGGAATGTACCAAGAGCTTCCATGGCACCACCAAGACCAGCGAACATTCCTGAGATTGTCATCGCTAAAATAACATTTTTATTGACGCTCATACCTGCATATTCAGCGGCATGTTGGTTATAGCCAACTGCTTTTAATTCATAACCGCGAGTTGTTTTCTCTAAGATGAACCACATAACAGCTACCATAATTAGTGCAATAATGATCCCGTAGTGAAGACTTGAATTGTCTGTAAGCTCTCTTAAAAACGGAGAACGTAAAGAAGCTGTTTCCTGAATACGTTCTGTTTTAAAGCCACCATCTGACAAATGCCTAATAACGGCGTTCGCTATAAACAGCGCCGTATAGTTTAACATAATTGTCGCGATTACTTCATGAACTTTAAATTTCGCTTTTAAGAAACCTGCAATAAAGGCCCAGAATGCACCTGCTGCTGCTGCGGCAAGTAATGCTAATGGTAAGTGAATAATTTTAGGTAACTCAAATGCATAGCCTACCCATGCAGCTGCTAGCCAACCTAAAATTAACTGACCTTCAACCCCAATGTTAAATAAGCCCGTTCGGAAGGCAAATGCTACAGCAAGACCTGCCAATAAATAAGGTGTGATTTGACGGATTGTGTTCCCGATTGTATATGAATCTCCAAAAATACCTGTCCATAATGCTATATAACCTTGCACAGGATCATAGCCACTGACTATCATAACGATAGCCCCTACAATAAGACCGATAATAATTGAGACGATAGGAACGAGTATATTAATGACACGATTCGACATGTTATTCGTTCCCTTCCTTTGCTAATTTCACATTACTTTTTTTACTTTGCCCAGCCATTAATAAACCAAGCTCTTGCTCTGTTGTTTCTTTTGGATTTAACTCGTCCACGATTTGACCGTCGTAAATAACGGCTATACGATCAGAAACGTTCATCACTTCATCTAATTCAAATGAAATTAACAGTACCGCTTTCCCATTATCACGTTGTTCGATTAATCTTGCGTGAATGAATTCAATGGCCCCTACATCAAGCCCACGTGTAGGAAGTGCAGCAATTAATAAATCTGGGTTACGGTCAATTTCACGACCAATTATGGCCTTTTGTTGGTTACCACCTGAAAGAGCACGAGCTGGTGTCATTTCACCATTACCTGTACGTACATCATATTCTTCAAGGACTTGACGCGCTTTTTCAGATACTTTTTTGTAATTCATTATAAAGCCTTTTGCGATTGGTGATTGGTAATACGTTTGAAGCACAATGTTGTGACCAATAGAGAAATCCAGTACTAAACCATGTTTATGGCGGTCTTGTGGGATATGCCCAACACCTTCTTCTGTAATTTTACGCGGCTTCATGTTCGTTATATCTTTACCACTAAGCCTGACATTACCACTTTTCACTTTGCGAAGACCTGTAATCGCCTCGATTAGTTCTGATTGACCATTACCATCTATTCCAGCAATCCCAACAATTTCGCCTTTGTGAACGTTTAAGTTCAACCCTTTTACTTTATCAATATTACGATAATCCGTTACCACTAAGTTTTCGATTGACAGTACTTCCTCAGTTGGGTGTGCTTCTGTTTTGACAGTTTTAAATTCTACTTGGCGTCCAACCATTAATTCTGCTAATTGATTAGGATCTGTTTCAGCTGTCACAACTGTACCGATACCTTCCCCTTTACGGATGATTGTCACACGGTCTGATACTTCCATAATCTCTTTTAATTTATGCGTAATTAAAATAATCGACTTTCCTTCTGCAATAAGTCGCTTCATGATTTGGATGAGTTCCGAAATCTCTTGTGGTGTTAATGAAGCTGTTGGTTCATCAAATATTAAAATCTCTGCACCACGATAAAGCGTTTTCAGAATCTCTACACGTTGCTGCATTCCAACCGTAATGTCCTCAATTTTCGCATGTGGATCAACATCAAGACCGTACTTTTCAGATATCTCGGCTACTTTCTTCGCCGCATCTTTAATGTTGATGATTCCACTTTTTGTAGGCTCCGTACCTAAAATGATGTTTTCTGTAACTGTGAAATTCTCCACGAGCATAAAGTGCTGATGCACCATACCAATGCCTAAATCATTGGCAACATTCGGATTAGTAATTTTCACAGCCTTCCCACGAACACGAATTTCGCCACCCTCTGGTTGATATAAACCAAAAAGAACGTTCATCAAAGTCGATTTTCCGGCACCGTTTTCACCAAGCAGCGCATGAATTTCGCCCTTTTCAAGTTGGAGGGTGATATTATTATTTGCTACGAAACCACCGAATTCTTTTCGGATTCCAAGCATTTCAATCACGTATTCCACTATATTCACTCCCTTAGGCACTATTTTGTCATAAAAAATTAATACAAGAAAGGTCATCGTTAGAAACCTTTCATCTATTAACTCGCTCTTCCCATACGCTCAAGCTCATGTCACACTCAATTAAAAACTAATTTTATATGTTGAAGGCCATTTAGAAAAAACCATCAAACACTTTTTGATAATTGCAAAATATCCGGCAATAACGATAGATTAGAAAAATCATCATAAAGGTCTTCAAAAAGGCCCTTATGATGATTAAGAGATGAATTATTTTTCCACTTTTTCTGGAACTACGATTTCACCACTAACAATTTTCCCTTTAAATTCATCAATTAATGCTTGTACATCTTCTGGGATAGCACCACGAGAATCAGCAAGTTTTACACCATCTTCAGCTAAACCATAAATAAGCGTTTCTCCACCAGGGAACTTACCATTTTTAGCTTTGTTAGAGATATCTACTACTGCGGCATTAACACCTTTTAACATTGATGTTAAAGTAATGTTTGTAGTATCATCTACTTTTCCTTCTTCATATTGGTCAGCGTCAACACCAATTACCCATACATTTGCATCTGGGTCTTTTTTCTTGCGTTCTATTGCTTCTGAGAATACACCATTACCAGTGTCACCCGCAGCGTGGAAGATAACATCCACACCTGAAGAATACATGCTGTTCGCTGTAATTTTCCCAAGGTCTGCTTTATTAAAAGCTTCTGTGTATTTCACTTGAACTTCGATTTTTGGATCTACAGCTTTTACGCCTTCAACAAAGCCGGCATGGAAACGGTTAATTACTGGTATGTTCATACCACCTACGAAACCGACTTTACCTGATTTAGACATTTTTGCAGCAGCAACACCTGCTAAGAATGCACCTTCTTGCTCTTTAAACAATACTGAGGCTACATTGTCTGCTTTTACAGTTCCATCAATGATTGTGAATTGGTTATCTGGATTTTCTTCAGCAAGTGCAGTTATCGCTTCTTCCATCAGGTAGCCGACACCAAATATTAGGTTAAAGTCTCGACGTAATAATGCGTTTAAATTTGGTTCAAAGTCAGCTTCTGATTTTGATTGTAAGTAATCGAAACCACCATTACCTTTTTTTAGGTTATGTTCTTCACCAAAAGCTTTAACACCTTCCCATGCAGATTGGTTGAATGATTTATCATCCACGCCACCTACGTCCGTAACCATTGCTATTGAGAATGCTTCTTCGTTGTTATTTTCGCCTGATGACGCATTTTCATTTTCTTTTGCTGGTTTTTCATCTTTCGTGCCACATGCACCAAGAATAGCACTTGCCGCTAAAACTGATGATAATACTAAGCCAAATTTACGTTTTTTCATTGTGTTAACCCCCCAAAGGTAATGTAATTAGCAGGAAAAATATTTAGAAATGTTCTACACCCGTTTACGAACTACATGGAAGCTGAATTTATCAGCTCGGAAATAATTTTTTGAATACAGCACTACTTGATCATGATCATCGTAGTGTAACTGCTTTAATACTAAAAGAGCTGTTTCACGGCCACAATTTAAAATCGGTGACGCTTGCTCATGATACCCTACTGGATCTATATATGTTACAGCATAGGCCACATGAATTTTCCCGGATTGTTCAAGTGCAGAGAAGAGTGAAACCTCTTTATTTTCTACAAAGTCAGTTGGCAGAAAGCTAGCCGGTAATCTGTCTATACAATAAACGACTGGCTCGCCATCCGCTGTTCTGACACGTTCAATCGTGAGTATTTTATCTTCGTCATCACATTGGAAGCGTTTTATATCTTCCTCAGAAGGTATGTTTTCGGTCGCCTTTAAAAAGAGGGAACCAGGCTCCATACCAGCTGTCTCTATCATTGAAGAAATGCTCGATAAATGCTCGATGCCTGATGTAAACAACGGCTTAGGGTTGACAAACGTACCTACCCCATGTCGACGCACAATCACATTTTCCTCTTCCAACAGTCGAAGCGCTTCACGAAGTGTTGCTCGACTGACTCCTAGTGATTTGGATAATTCAAATTCTGAAGGCAGTTTTTCATTTTCTTTGAAAACGCCTGTTTCAATGTCAGACTTTAAACGATCAATTACTTGAAGATAGAGATGACGATGATCTGCTTTAATAGTCACATATATCACCACCAAATCAGAGATCAGACATCTGATGTACAACATTCCTACTAATCGTTCATAAATATAACATTTTTGTAGAATGAAATCAATTACACCTTAGCGTAATTACTATCCGAATTTTGAATTGTAATTGTACGATCTAAACACCTCGCCAAATATACAACAATATCCGCAATTATGTTGATTAATCGTATTGATGAACAAGTACTTGTCGGGGTTTACTTCCCTCCGAAGGGCCGACGATTCCTCGTTGTTCCATCTGATCGACAATGCGGGCAGCTCTCGAATAGCCGATGCGGAAGCGACGCTGCAACATTGAAACAGAAGCCGTCTGCATACTTACAACCAACTGCACAGCCTCATCAAATAATTCATCTGTTTCCTCAAGAATCGTATCTTCTTCTGTTGGAATCATCTCTTCCTGATACTGCGCTTTTTGCTGTTCTATAACAAAGTTAACGACTGACTCTACTTCCTGATCTGATAAAAAGGCACCTTGTACACGTTTCGGCTTTGATGCACCAGCAGGTAAAAATAGCATATCTCCCCGACCTAATAATCGTTCTGCCCCACCCATATCTAATATCGTTCTGGAATCAATTGCGGAAGATACCGCAAAAGCAATACGTGAAGGAATA
>Ga0213824_1002026_pt1 | contig 10352 bp, 11 predicted proteins | sample MC6MC0906MG_FD_179892 | JGI IMG/M metagenome (GOLD analysis project Ga0213824, IMG submission 179892) | Enriched soil aggregate microbial communities from Iowa State University, Ames, United States - MC6-MC0906-MG | ecosystem: Environmental > Terrestrial > Soil > Unclassified | place: USA: Iowa...
CGAAGGTCATTTCTAATTCTCTCCTCAGGCGGCGGCGGCGAAACCCTTTGTGGCAGGGCTCGCGAGGTTCGGGAGCGATAGTCTGCAGGCCAGGCTAATAGCCTGCAGCATCCCAAACCGCGCGAGAGTCTACCAGCTTGCTGGCCTTAGCGTTATATCCGAGTCTTCAGTGCATATAACATTTCGAGCGCTTTTCGCGGCGTCAAGTCATCCAGGTCAAGCTTTGCCAACTCATCCAGCACCGGGTGGGGCAGGCTAGCGAACATGTCGCTCTGATGTGGCGCAGCCGGTTTGCTGGAGGCTTTGGCAGGGCTGGCGACCACGGTTTCATGGGGCAGCGCCGTGGTTTCCAGGCGGCTGAGGTGTTCGCGGGCGCGGGTGATTACGTCATTCGGCACGCCCGCCAGTTGGGCCACGGCCAGGCCGTAACTCTGGCTGGCTGGCCCCGGCAGCACGTGGTGCAGGAACACGATGCGCTCGTTGTGCTCAGTAGCGTTCAGGTGCACGTTGGCCACCAGTGGTTCGCTTTCCGGCAGCACGGTCAGCTCGAAATAGTGCGTGGCAAACAGCGTGTAGGCACGCAGATGCGCCAGGCGTTCGGCTGCCGCCCAGGCCAGGGACAGGCCGTCGAAGGTGCTGGTGCCGCGGCCCACTTCGTCCATCAGCACCAGGCTGCGTTCGGTGGCGTTATGCAGGATGTTGGCGGTTTCGCTCATTTCCACCATAAAGGTCGAACGGCCACCGGCCAGGTCGTCGCTGGAGCCGATCCGGGTGAAAATGCGGTCCACCAGGGAAAGCTCGCAACTGGCCGCCGGCACAAAGCTGCCGATATGCGCCAACAGCACGATCAATGCCGTCTGGCGCATATAGGTGGATTTACCGCCCATGTTCGGACCGGTGATCACCAGCATGCGGGTATCGTCGTCCAGCGACAGGTCGTTGGCGACGAACGGCGTGGTCAGCACCTGCTCTACGACCGGGTGGCGACCTTGCACGATGCGCATGCATGGCTCGCTGACAAAGCGCGGGCAGTTCAGGTCAAGGTTCAGCGCGCGCTCGGCCAGGTTGCTCAGCACATCCAGCTCGGCCAGGGCGGCGGCGGTATCCTGCAGCGGTGCCAACTGGCTGATCAGGTCTTCCAGCAGGTTCTCATAGAGCATCTTTTCCCGCGCCAGGGCACGGCTCTTGGCCGACAGTGCCTTGTCTTCGAACTCTTTCAGCTCTGGGGTGATAAACCGCTCGGCGCCTTTCAGTGTCTGGCGACGTTGATAGTCGATCGGCGCCGACTCGGCCTGCTTGCTCGGCAATTCGATGAAATAGCCGTGCACGCGGTTGTAGCCGACTTTCAGGTTGGCCAGGCCGGTACGGGCTTTTTCGCGGGCTTCCAGGTCAATCAGGAATTGGCCGGCGTTTTCGCTCAGGGCTTGCAGCTCGTCCAGCTCGCTGTCGTAACCGGTCTTCAGAACGCCGCCGTCACGGATGATTGCTGGCGGGTTGTCGATGATGGCTTTTTCCAGCAACGCCGCCAGTTCCGGGTAAGTACCGGCAGTGACCGCGAGCTGTTGCAGGTGCGGCGTGTCCAGTTCGGTCATCGCCGCTTGCAATTGTGGCAAGGCACCGAGGGCATCACGCAGGCGCGCCAAGTCACGCGGACGCGCGTTACGCAGGCCGATCCGTGCCAGGATGCGCTCGATATCGCCGATTTCCTTCAGCTGTGGCTGCAGCTTTTCAAAGCGATAGCCGTCCAGCAGGCACGTAATAGAAGTCTGACGCGCCTGCAGCACACTCAAGTCGCGTAGCGGACGATTCAACCAACGCGTCAGCAAGCGGCTGCCCATGGCGGTCTGGCAACGGTCGACCACTGATTGCAGAGTGTTGTCACGCCCGCCGGCCAGGTTGGTGTCCAGCTCCAGGTTGCGACGGCTCGCACCATCGAGTACCACGGTGTCGTCCAGACGCTCATGACGCAGGCTGCGCAAATGCGGCAGGGCGGTGCGCTGGGTTTCCTTGGCATAGCCCAGCAAGCAACCGGCGGCGCCGATGGCCAGGGTCAGGTTTTCGCAACCGAAGCCTTTAAGGTCTTGTACTGAGAACTGCTGGCACAGACTTTTCAGCGCCGAGTCACGCTCGAAATCCCACGGCGCACGGCGCTTGGCCCCACGGCGTTTTTCCGCCGGCAGATCCTTCGGCCAATCGTCCGGGATCAACAGCTCAACCGGGTTGATGCGCTCCAGCTCTGCCAGCAAGTTCTCCCAGCCCTTGATCTCCAGCACGCTGAAGTTGCCGCTGGTGATATCCAGCACCGACAGGCCAAACAGACGCTCATCACCCAACACCGCCGCAATCAGGTTATCGCGACGCTCATCCAGCAGCGCCTCATCACTCACCGTCCCCGGCGTAATAATGCGCACCACCTGACGTTCCACCGGCCCCTTGCTGGTGGCCGGGTCGCCGATCTGCTCACAGATCACCACCGACTCGCCCAGCTTCACCAGCTTGACCAAGTAACCTTCCAACGAATGGTAAGGAATCCCACACATCGGAATCGACTGCCCCGCCGACTGCCCACGCGCCGTCAGGGTGATATCCAGCAGCTTGGCGGCCTTCTTCGCGTCTTCGTAGAAGATCTCGTAGAAGTCGCCCATGCGGTAGAACATCAACTGATCAGGGTGCTGGTTCTTGAGGCGCCAGTACTGCTGCATCATTGGGGTGTGGGAGGACAGGTCTGAAGTGGTTTTACTCATTGGGTAGTAGGCAAATTCGTTGAAAGGAGTGGAGCAAAGGTGGGGCATTCCGCCCTGCGATTTTGCGATGGGCGCAAGGTTAACACGCGAGGTCTGCGGTTCGCAGTCCACATCACCACACTTAAAAGGGCCCAAGAAATGCATCGTTTATGCATAAATAATGCAAATTAGCATTTGCCAACCCCGAAATCTCCCGTCACTATCTGCGTTATGCAAAAACGCAACGTTTCTATCGTCTTACGCGAACTGCTGGACCGCGACCGGATCTCCCCCACGGAGCTTCACCGGCGTACCGGCGTGCCTCAATCCACGCTGTCCCGGATCCTCAGCGGCAAGATCGTTGATCCGTCGGACAAGCACATTTCCCGCATCGCCGAGTACTTCCGCGTGAGCACCGACCAACTGCGCGGGCGCGTGGCGGTGGGCGTTTCGCGGGAGGACGGGCGCGACCCGATGCATTCGGAACTCAAGGATATAAGCCTGTGGGACGATGACACCCCCGTTAATGATGACGAGGTGTCGATCCCCTTTCTGCGTGAGGTTGAATTGGCTGCTGGATCAGGAAGATTCGTCATCGAGGAAAGCGAGAAAGCCAGCCTGCGGTTCGGTAAGCGCAGCCTGCGGCATAACGGTGTGCAGTTCGACCAGGCCAAGTGCGTGACGGTACGCGGCAACAGCATGTTGCCGGTGCTGCGCGACGGCGCGACGGTCGGGGTGAATGCGGGCAAGAGTGGCATTGGTGACATCGTCGATGGTGACTTGTATGCCATCAACCACAACGGCCAGCTGCGGGTGAAACAGCTCTACCGCCTGCCTTCCGGGATTCGCCTGCGCAGTTTCAATCGCGATGAGCACCCGGATGAGGACTACAGCTTCCAGGATATCCAGGATGAGCAAATCAGTATCCTGGGTCATGTGTTCTGGTGGGGTATGTACGCCCGTTAACCTTCTTCTGTAAGACAAAGCCCGCCAACGAGCGGGCTTTTTTTCGCCTGGAAAAAACCACCAAACCCGCTGTCCACAAGGACGCAAATGCATTGGTGCATTTGCACGCTGAAAATAAATGCATTTGTGCATTGACTGTATATGCATACATGCATATTCTTCATCTCAAGCCAGCCAACAAGGTCTGGTGGAGGCGGCAAGGATGCTGCCAGTCAACACAAGGAAGTCACGCAGCACCGGCAAGGACGCCATCCAAGCGATGGCAAGGACGCCAGCAACACCGGCAAGGACGCCGACGCTCTTTAGTTTCACCGCTTAACAAACAGGCAGCGATGAACCGGCCTTAACGGTTCAGAGGGTTGGCAACTGACCCGGGTGTGCAGCGTAAAGCACCAGAAGCAGTTATCCGGCAGACAGGGATCGTGGTCGGAAAAACATCGAGGAAAGATCCGTACCGCGCCAGTAGCGCCGAAAGATCGAAGCTGGACCGCATTACTGAAAAGCCCGGGCAACCGGGCTTTTTGGAATGCCTACCTACACATGGATTTACCCAAAAGCCGGTGTGTTGCCGGCATTGCTCAGCCAGGAGGCGTGACATGACAAACGAGCAGCAAGCGTTAGCGGAAATGCCTATCTGGCTGGTGATCGCATTGGCGCTGATTGGCGGCGTATCCGGCGAAATGTGGCGCGCCGACAAGGAGGGCGCCCGCGGTTGGTCGCTGGTCCGGCGCCTGGCCCTGCGGTCCGGGGCGTGCATGGTCTGCGGGGTTTCGGCATTGATGCTGTGCTACGCCGCCGGCATGTCGATCTGGACCGCCGGCGCCATTGGTTGCCTGACGGCCATGGCCGGCGCGGACGTCGCCATCGGCCTTTATGAACGCTGGGCGGCCAAGCGCATCGGGGTCAACGAAGCGCCGACATCCCGCTCGGATCGGCAGTAACTGCTGCAAGGACGCAACTGATGACACTTATCGAAAAACCCTCCCAACTACCTGTAGCCATTGAGGGGGCGCTGAAGCGTGCCTTCCCACAATTACAGGTAGGCAACCACCAGGACGTTGGCGGCGCCGGGGATCACACTGGCGTGCTGATCAGCGTGGAACGCAACGGCCCCGGTGTGCGTTCCCGTGAAGGGCGCAAGGCGCATGCCTTGTCGGTATCACTCAGGGTTATGGTCGTCAGCGCGGCGGCGCCTTTTGACGCGTGCGACCTGGCCAGCCAATTGATGGACCTGGCCCTGGATAACCGCTGGGGCCTGCCGTCGGACCAGTGCGATTTACCCACGGCCGTCGTCGCGGCGCCCTCTGGGCTCGCCAGCGCCGAAACGGACTACGACACCTGGACCGTGTCCTTCACCCAAACCCTCTATCTCGGCCCGTCGTTGCTCGAAGATCCCACCGGCACACCGCTGTTTGCCCACACCTGGGAAGTCTCGGACATCGACGATCCGGATCAATATCGGCCCCTGCAGGAGTAGGCCATGTTCGACGCATTGTTACGCATGCAACTGGGACCGATTGTCGAGCGCCTGGCGGAAATGGAAGCCCAGCTCGAAGACCTGTATCGACGCGCGGACAGTTTCTGCCGCATTGGCGTGTGCCAGGAGGTCGACGCTGCCAGCAATACCTGCAAGGTCAGCCATGGTGAGTTGCTTACCCCGGCGATTCGATTCTTCAACCCCAGGGCCGGTGCGCAGACCGAAACCCGTATTCCATCGGTGGGCGAACAATGCCTGCTGCTCAACTACGGCGGTGGGGAAGGGGGCATGCAGTCTGTGGCGCTATTCGGGCTGAACAGTAGTCTGTTTCCACCGGTGTCCAGCGTGGCTTCGCTGACCCGGCGGCGCCATCAGGATGGCACCCAAAGCGACTACGACGATGCCAGCCATACCTTCAACTGGATTAACGGCTCGATGATCCCGCAACTGCTCGGCCAGAACCTTGGCGATGACCTGTTGATCCTCGCCCAAAGCCACGCCGCGCAAGCGTTCTACAACCGCCAGAACGGCATTGTCGACTTCCAGCCCCAGGTCATCGTCGCCACCCGCCGGGGCGCCGGCCTGCTGCTGCGTTTTGCCGGCACCTGGAAAAACCGCCAACAATCCTTCGAGGTCGTGACATGAGCATGCTGATCCCAGGCCAGAACCAACTGGCTGAGCCGGCGATTATCGCGGTCGATGAGTTCGAACCACTGCTGGCGGAGTTCAAGGCGTTTGTCGTCGACTACGTCGCCACCCGCGCGCCGCAAAGCGTGGCCAGACTCAAGGTCAGCCTCGACAACGAGAGCGAGCTGCTGACCCAAGTGGCCGCGCAGCAACTGCTGCAAACCTACGCCGACTCCTGCCATTGCTTGGACGGCCGCGTGAACCCAAGTTGGATCGACTATGCGTTCCACAGCGCCGGTGCGCGCAACTGCAGATACTCGAGCCCTTGAGGCCGATCATGATGATTCACAAAAAACGGCCATTGTGTCGGATTTTTTGTGCCCGGAAGAAAGCAAAAAGCCCCGACAAGTTCAGGGCTTTTTGTTGGGATCGAAAAAAGAGAGGGCGACTCCAGAGGGTGCTGTAACACCCTAAGGAGACGCCAGATCGCAGATGTAGCCTGCCAGCCAAGGCCCTCACTGCTCGCGCGAGCGGGACGGAGCCTAGCGAAAAAACAAATGGACTTGCAGATGTTAAAAGAATGCAGATGCGGAAAATGCAACAGACTTCTCGCCCGCGTGGGTGAGTTTACCGAGCTCCAGATCAAATGTTCCCGATGTGGGACGCTGAATCATGTGAAGGCCGCGAGCCTCGAGCAATCGCCCATGAGCGCCATACGCCCAATACAGAGGCCTGAACTTAAATCAGCTAAGTAACGGAGTTTAAAATGGAAAGCGCAAACTCGGCGTCTCAAACCTTGCAAGATCTTTGGACTCAAGTACAACCGGTGGATAACACCGGCATGCTTAGGCGCGTAGTTTTTGCGCAAGGCAAGTTCTATGCGGCTGGTGGCAACGGTCTTCCCACAACCACTCAGCTTGTCAGCGGAGACGCTACTGGTACAGCGTGGACCAAGCTTAAGGGCGTCGTCACCTCTGATAGCGGAAAGGTCCTCAACGACCTGTACTGGAACGGTCTTGGGACACAGCTTCAAGCCCTTTCTCAATCCGGCAGTGTGGTCTACGGCAGCACAGCACGCCCTGAAAGGGCTTGGACAGACATTACGGCAACTGCTCGCGCGTCCGGAGACTTGCAAGGCATCGTGTATTATCAGCCAATTTCGGGCATTGACACGACCTGGATACTGGTTGGGTCTAATGGTAAAGTCTTTTCCCGTTATGGCGATTGGTCAGGCCAGGTGGAGCGCACTACGACCTTCAACTCTAGCGAGACTGTGTACTGCGTCAACGTCATTGGCGTTTTTGTGTTGGTTGCGGGATCGAATGGGAAGCTGCTTAGCGCTGTGAAGATGGCGACGGAAAATCCGCAATCATTTGCGACCAGAACCAGCACCTTCGGCACTAGTACCATCCTTTCCATGAAGCTTTGCAACGGGAAAATGTTTATCGTTGGTGCGGATGGCAAGATGGCATATTCATCCGATGGGCTTACCTGGACTGCTGTTGAAGATACCAGTTTCGGTGGAACCATCATCCGCGACATTGCTTACGGTAATGGCAAGTATGTAGCTGTCGGCGACGGCGGCAAGACAGCCGTTTCCGAGGATGGGATCGGCTGGGTTCAGCAAGCCAACACTTTCGCAGGAACCGATATCCGGAGCGTCGCCTACGGCAACGGCAATTTTGTAGCTGTTGGTGCAGGCGGCAAGATTGCTTACTGGACTCCATGATCTTCTATCTCCTTGCGTAATAGAGCCCAGCCGTCGCGCTGGGCTTTTTCATTCCTGATTCAGGCTCGCCACAGCCAGGGTGGCCCTTCGGGGGATGCCTGGACGCGGATAAGCCGGTAGTGCAGCGCTACGGAAAAACACCGGCAGCCCGCGCGTGCTGTTAACACCTGACTTCCTATTTGGATCACCGCTCTCCGCCAAGGCGCACCGAATCATTTTTACTGCGTGCGCCTCATCGACGCCGCGGGCATTGAGACCGACCGGCTGGAGCTGACCCTGAATATCGAGGGGCTGGACGGCCTGCCCACGCTGAACGGCAAGATCGGCTTGCGTGCCGGTTACCTGGAATCGGGGTTGGTGTAAAAGGGCGAGTTTGTCGTCACCCAACGCACACCGGTGCTGTTTCCCATGCGCTTGATGATCGTGGCCACCGCAGCGCCCTTCAGCGTGGTCGATGCAACGGGTTACCGCCAGCGTCGATCCGCCAGCTACGGTCCGACCACCCTGGGCGCGCTGTTTCGCCAACTGGTCAGTCGTCACGGCTATTCACCGCGAGTGGCGCCGGCGCTGGAGGGGATTGCGATCGCGCACATTGACCAGACCAACGAAAGTGACATGGCGTTCATTTCGCGTCTTGCCCGACTTTATAGTGCAGTCACCAAACCGTTCAACGAACTCTATGTATTGGCCGAAGCCGGCCAAGCCAAATCGCTCTCCGGCCAGCTGCTGCCGGAAGTAAAGCTGTCCGTGACGGATGACAATCGCCCCGGTGAACAAAGCTTTATCACCGCCAAGCTCGACGAAAAATCCCGCTCGAAATACCAAGGCTGCCGCACCAGTTGGTGGGATGCCTCCGCCGGCAAGCAGCGAGTCGTCCAGGTGGGGAATGCGCCGTTCAAAACCTTGCGCCAACGCTACCAGAACGAAGCCGAGGCCCGCGCCGTTGCCGAAGGCGAACTACGTCGTGTGGGGCGTGAAAATTTGAAGTTGCTGATCGATTGCCCGGGCAATCCATTGTTGGCGGCGGAAGGGTTGTTAGTGCTGGATGAGAGCTGGCCGTCCTATATGCAGGGGCGCTGGTCGATAAAGCAGGTGGTTCATGTCGGCGATCCGGCGACGGGATACCGTAGTTTGATCACGGCCGGTGGGTTGTCGATATAGCTACTTTTCGAGAGTAAAACCAATGGTGATAACACTCCCCCAGCTGCTTGACGTTATGCCGGATGCCCGCCTTAGAGCGGGCGTTTTTTTAATGCCCTTGAATGCGGCTTTCGTTCGTTTCGAGATCAACTGTGCGAAGCGCATCGCCGCCTTCCTCGCCCAGATCGGCCACGAATCCAGTGAGCTGCGTTACGTGCGCGAGTTGGGCAGCGATCACTACCTGGGCAAATACGACACCGGCAGCCTGGCCGCACGCCTGGGCAATAGCCCCGAAGCGGATGGTGATGGCCAGTTGTACCGCGGCCGAGGACTGATCCAGATCACCGGTCGGCGCAATTACCTGGCATGCAGCCAGGCGCTGTTTGGTGATGATCGTCTGTTACGGGAGCCGATGTTGCTGGAGCAACCGCAATGGGCGGTTGAGTCGGCCGCTTGGTTCTGGCAGATCAATGGCCTGAATGAGCTGGCCGACAAGGACCAGTTCACCACCATTACACGGCGTATCAATGGCGGGCTGAATGGGCTGGCGGATCGCTTGCGGCTGTGGGCGCGGGCGAAGGCGGTGTTATGCGTTTCCTAGGGACCTACCAACTGATCGGTGCTTGCCTGTTGGTGGCGGTGACCTGGCAGGTACAGGCCTGGCGCTTGGGGGTACAGCTTGAGCGCCAGGCTTCTGCCCATGCACAGGCGCTCAGCCAGCAAAGCCAGGCGGCCTTGCATCAACAACAGGCTGAACAGGACAAACGGCTGGCCCTGGAGCAACAGCTCAGTGCCAGCGACCAACACCATGCTCGGGAGTTGAGCGATGCCCAACATAACCAGGCTGCTCTGCGCGACCGTCTGGCCACTGCTGATGTGCGGTTGTCAGTCCTTCTCGACGCCACCGAAGCCGCCGATGGCTGCGCAGTGCCAAGTACCACCACCACCGGCGGCCTGGTTCATGCAGCCGCACGAGCCCGACTTGACCCGGCGCATGCTCAGCGAATTATCGGCATCACCGATGCCGGCGACCAAGGACTGATCGCCTTGCGCGCTTGCCAGGCGTATGTGCGCGCTGTCGCCCGCTGATCTCTTGTTCCAGCCTGTCGCTTGCACGAGCGATTTGCTCCTGTAGTGTAGGCAAACCCCCGCCCACTTCTGGAGACCGTCGTGAAGGAAATCACTCAACTTGCCGCTGACCTGGGCCGCCGCCTGCAGGTGCTCAATGCCCACGTCACCACGGCCGAATCCTGTACCGGTGGCGGTATCGCCGAGGCCATTACGCGGATCCCGGGGAGTTCGGCCTGGTTCGAGGCGGGGTATGTCACCTATTCCAATCGGCAGAAGACCCGGCAGCTGAATGTGCCGGAAACCTTGTTTCCAAAGGTTGGGGCGGTCAGCCGGGAAGTGGTGGAGGCCATGGTGCGCGGCGCCCAGGAGAAAAGCCTGGCGCGCTTTGCCGTGGCGGTCAGCGGTGTGGCGGGGCCCGATGGTGGTTCGGTGGACAAGCCGGTGGGCACCGTGTGGCTGGCCTTTGGCGTTGGCGAGGAGGTCACGGCCGAGCTTCAGCACTTCCCGGGCAACCGCGACGAGGTCCGCCGACAAACGGTGAAGGCCGCGCTGGAGGGCTTGTTGCGACGAGCTGCAGCAGAAATAGAAAATCAGGGGTAGGCGATCTCCGATCTTTGTG